>VOFC01006644.1_pt1:75000-320652 | contig 320652 bp, 408 predicted proteins | sample 5384161 | NCBI WGS metagenome assembly VOFC01 (sample SAMN12384722, study PRJNA508395) | human gut metagenome | isolation source: healthy gut B | host: Homo sapiens | reverse complement strand
CAATCAGCAGCCATTCTATGACAGACGAGAACGGCGAAGAAACAGGCGAGGATGTAGCCCTTGACGATAGCTGGAACTATACCGATATCCTCTGGAACGGCATACAGGCAGAAAAGGCTGTGCAGCGGCATTTGAGAAACTGAATTACCGGGAACAGACCCTTGCTCGAAAAACGGTTAGCAATTTACATGACCTGTGGGCGAGTTGGTTCATGGATCGTAGACGGACTGGAGAGAGGTGCTGATGATTACATTACCAAGCCCTTTTCTCTTTCGGTTTTGCGGGCAAGGGTGAATACCCAACTGCGAAAGCAAGCGTCAAGCCATAAAAATGCGCCGATCCATATGGATCTATTTCACTTTGACTTTGAGGCTATGACCTTTTTATGTGGGAGATTCAAAAGTGGAATTGAGCAAAACAGAGCAAAAAATTACTGCGTCTGCTTGTTGAAAATCGTGGTCGAACCATGACCCGTGGAGACCTTGTAGACCGGATCTGGACAGATGGCGCAGAATATGTGGATGAAAATGCTTTGTCTGTTACGATCAAGCGTCTGAGGGATAAGCTTGGTGCACAGAAATACATTAAAACTGTCTATGGAATCGGTTATAGCTGGGTGACAAAAGATGAATAAAACCGGTATTGTGATCATACTGCTGTGTTTTCTGGCGGCGGCAGCTGTTGTGTTATGGGAGCGGAGAAAGGCCAGAAAAACGATGGAAGAAATCGAAAGGATGCTGGACGCTGCCATGACCGGCTCCTTTTCTGAAACCAATTTTGATGAAAGCCAGCTATCTGCATTGGAAACGAAGTTTGCGCACTATCTTTCCGCCGCAGAAGCATCTTCTCAAAACATAGCGCAGGAAAAAGACAAAATCAAAACCTTGATTGCGGACATCTCCCACCAGACAAAAACGCCGATTGCAAATCTGCTGTTATACAGCGAGCTTCTGATGGAGGAAACTATGCCTGCATCGGCGAAGGCAAATGTGGAGGCACTGTATAAACAATCGGAAAAGCTGCGATTTCTGATCGATTCTCTCGTAAAGCTTTCCAGACTGGAAAACGGGATCATTTCACTCTCCCCAGCAGACAGCAGCGCTGCAGCCGCTGCTTGAAAGTGTGGTAGAACAATATGCCGCCAAGGCTTCTGAAAAAGGATTGTCTTTGCAAATGCAGGATACAGATGCTTTTGCTGTATTCGACTTCAAATGGACAGCGGAAGCGCTGGCTAATATCGTAGACAACGCCATCAAATATACAGAGCATGGCACCATCCGGATTTCTGCCGTAAGTTACGAAATGTTTGCAAGGATCGATATATCGGATACCGGTTCAGGCATCCCGGAAAGTGAGCAAGCGAAGATATTTGCTCGCTTTTACCGCTCAAATAGTGTGCAGAAACAAGAAGGGGTCGGCATCGGCTTATACCTTGCCCGACAGATCATATCCGGCGAGGGCGGTTATATCAAGGTTGCTTCCGTTCTATCAAAGGATCATTTCCTTTCATACATACAGATTTTTTCATGGAGGTACTCATTTATGGAAGTTTTACAGGCAAAAACCTGAAAAAGATTTATGGCTCCGGCAATAACGCAGTTCATGCGTTGGATGGAGTTGATTTAAGTGTAAAGAAGGGCGAATTTGTTGCAATTGTCGGCACATCCGGCTCCGGCAAATCCACGCTGCTGCACATGCTGGGCGGGCTGGATCGCCCTACAAGCGGCACGGTCATGGTGGACGGACAGGATATTTTCTCCCCTAAAGGAGGAAGCGCTGACCATCTTCCGCCGCAGGAAAATCGGCTTTGTGTTCCAAGCATATAATCTTGTTCCGGTGCTGAATGTGTATGAAAATATTGTTCTACCCATTGAGCTGGACGGTGGCAAGGTCAATAAGGATTTCGTACAGCAGATTGTACAGACCCTTGGGCTAGATGACCGTCTGGATGCGCTGCCCAATCAGCTCTCAGGCGGTCAACAGCAGCGAGTAGCCATTGCCCGTGCGCTGGCGGCAGCACCCGCTATCATTCTGGCAGATGAACCCACCGGCAATCTGGATTCCAAAACCAGCCAGGATGTATTGAGCCTTTTGAAAGTCACCAGTCAAAAGTTCGCCCAGACAATCGTAATGATCACTCACAACGAAGAAATTGCGCAGATGGCAGACCGCATTATCCGTATCGAAGATGGTCGGATCGTCTCCCAGAACTAACGGGAGGTGGCTACGATGAATGTCAAAAACAGAAAATGTATTCGAAAAGCTCAGCTTAAAATCTCTTTATGCGAACCGTCGCCGCAATCTGATCGCCATTTTTGCCATTGCGCTGACAACGCTGCTATTTACGTCCATGTTCACCATTGTCTTGTCGTTGAACGCCAGCTATGAAACCTACCAGTTTCGGCAGGTAGGCGGCTATGCACACGGCACCTTTAAGGATGTTTCCCCCGAGCAGGCGGAACGTATCGCCGCCCACCCGAAGGTAAAGTCTGCGGGGGCACGGAAGGTGATCGGCATCACTGCGGATGGTGTCTTTTCCAAAACGCCGGCAGAGATCAGCTACATGGATGCCAACTGCACCAAATGGAGCTATGCCACCCCTACTACCGGACGGATGCCCGAAAGCGGCAAAGAGGTGACCATGGATACGGCAGCGTTGCAGCTGCTTGGCGTGACGCCGGAACTGGGCGCAGAGGTCACGGTTTCCTATTCCATCACGGACAAGGATCAAACCGCCTTTACTGTAACAGATACCTTTACGCTGGTGGGCTATTGGGACTATGATGAACTAATGCCTGTTCATTACATCAACATCAGCCGTGATTACGCAGATGATATCGAAGCGCAGGCAGTGAAAACAGGTTTACAGCCCTTCCGCACTGACCTGAATGTCATGATGGCTTCCAGTACAAACATTCAAGGGCAGATGGAGCAGGTGGATACCGATCTCGGCTACACATGGGACAGCTATACCGATCCCAACAGCGTCCGGATCGGCGTCAACTGGGGATATACCTCATCCCAGCTGGAGTCGCATCTCGATCCGGAACTTGTGATCGCCATAGCAGCTTTTTTGCTGCTGGTGATTTTCACCGGGTATCTTATCATCTATAACATTTTCCAGATCTCTGTTGCGGGGGATATCCGGTTTTACGGGCTTCTGAAAACCATTGGCACAACGCCCCGGCAGCTCAAACGCATCATTCGCCAGCAGGCACTTCTGCTTTGTCTGATCGGCATTCCGGCGGGGCTGCTGTTGGGCTATGGCATTGGCGCTGTTCTGGTGCCTGTTGTCTTGCGCTCCACCCAGTTGGATGCAGGCATCACCACCATCAGCACTTCGCCTGTGATCTTTGTTGGCTCCGTGCTGTTTGCCCTGCTGACGGTGCTTTTGTCCTGCTCCAAGCCCGGGAAAATGGCAGCCAGGGTTTCTCCGGTGGAGGCTACCAAATATACAGATGCGATGCAGACCAAGAAAAAACAGCGCAGCACCCGGGGAGCGAAGCTCCATCAGATGGCCTTTGCCAATCTGGGACGAAACAAAAAAAAGACGGTGCTGGTGGTGGTGTCTCTGGCACTGTCGGTGACGCTGTTCAATGCGCTGTGTGCCTTTGTGGGCGGCTTCAGCATGGAGAAGTATGTATCCACCATGACCTGCGCCGATTTTATCGTCAGCACGCCCGACTATTTCCGTTACAACCCGGCGGATGAATTCATCACGCCGGAACAGATCGAAGAGATCGCAGCAAACACAAAGGCCAGTCTTTCCGGCACGGGATATGCTGTGCGAAAACCCGTATATCTTTGGATGACGGAGGATGCTCTGCGGCAGGACTATGCAAGGTACGAAAGTGCTGAGCAGTTGGACAGCCATATGAGCCGCATGGAGCACCGGGGCAATATGGTGATGGGAGATACCAGAATCGAGGCTCTGGATAACAGCCTGTTTGACAAGCTGCAAGTGTTCGACGGAGATATTTCTCCCATGTTGGAGCCAAACAATAACGCCATTGCCATTGCGGTCTCCTTAGATGACTACGGTAATCTGCTCAATCCTGAATACTACCCCAAGGTGGGAGACACGATCACCGCCACCTATGCGGACGATGTGAAATATATCGACAGCCACACTGGGGAACTCTGCACCGAAGATACACCGGAGGAGTACCTTCAGAAAAAACTGTATGGATCCAGAGATGTAGAGTACACGGTCTGCGCCTTGGTAGAGCTTCCGTATTCCATGAGTTATCGTTATGGTGGTATTGGATATGAGACAGTTTTGTCTGTGGATACCGCACAGAGGGACAGCGGCGGTGCGGCCATTCCGATGCTCTACCTGTTCGACACAGCAGACGACGCAGACGACGGCCGAAGCAGAGCAATATCTATCGAAGCTCACTGCCGGTGAGTTTTCACCCTTGATGTATGAAAGCAAGGCCACGGCTCGCTCTGAGTTTGCTCAGTTCCGGCAGATGTTCCTTCTGGTAGGTGGTATCCTCTGTGCTATCATCGGGCTGGTGGGACTCTTAAATTTCTTCAACGCCATGATGACCAGTATTCTTTCCCGCCGCCGTGAATTTGCTGTGCTTCAGGCTGTAGGAATGACGAACCGGCAGCTCAAAACCATGCTGATCTACGAGGGATTGTTTTACGCAATGTCCTCCGTATCGGCGGCCTTTTATTCTGTCGCTGGCGGTGGGACCTCTTGCAGGAAAAATGCTGGGCAGTATGTTCTGGTTCTTTGAGTATCGATTCACCATTCTGCCTGTCCTGCTGACAATTCCGGTATTTCTTCTGCTGGGGTGGCTGATTCCTTGAATGATGTATGACAATGCAGCGAAATGCAGTGTTGTAGAGCAATTAAGGGATGCTCAATAACTGTTAAGCAAAAACGGCCCTCTGCCAAGGAAAAGGCAGAGGGCTGAGTTTTAATCTAAGGGTTTACATTCAGTTACAGTTTTTAGATAAATTTCGGGATCACCGTTCAAGATCAAGTCTGCATATCCAACCGGATCATTGTAGATTAGATAATCCAGTTCTGACCGTTGATACATATTGTCAGCAACCTCATTCTCCACGGCGATGGTATCAATGGCAATCATGCTGCCATCTAAAAATTTCAGTTCCACACAAGCGGTATCCATGTTAAACTCACAAGAAATCAATCTATCCATAAGAAACCTCCATTTTGCGGGATATTAGATCATCCCAAAATATTTGAATGCTTCTCGGATTGCTTTCTCTTTTTCCTGCGGACACTGGGGCTGTCTGGAATCCTCGGATTTCGGCAGATTGTAGTTCTTGCCAACCCCAATCCCACATTTTCGTTTAATCTGTGAGATATAGAGGTTGGACACCTTTAACCCGGTATGCTCCAACACATACTCCTTGATCTGCGGATAGGTTGCCCCATCCTGAAATTCGGACATATCCATATCTTCCAAAGAGAACTCAACCCGAATCTTTTTCGAGTCGACCTCACCCTTGGAAAGCAAGACAACCGTCTCCACATGCTCATTATTGTCCAAACTTAAGTTCATATCTTCCTCAATAATGGGAAGCCTAAAACGAATGGATTTTAACCACTGGCCGTTAGGCTGGCGATCTTCATGAATCTGAATTTCAGAGATGAGCGCTTCCATTACTCGACGCCGTTCCACATCATTCATGGCTGAATACAATTTATCAAAGCACATCAATACCTTATAGATGTTATCACCGGTCAATTTCTCAGCTTCAATCGCCTGCCTTTTGGCTCTTGCCTCAATCATTTGCGATTCTTCATCTTCTATCTTATCATACATCCGATAAAGACGATCATCAAGATCTGCTTTCCGTTTGAAATAGTGACGGTCATCAGGGTCAGGGAATCTATTTCTTCCATCAGTTTCGATTTTATAGAATAGAACTGACGTAGCTGCTTTTCATGGTTTGCAATCTCCTGATCCAACATGGAAGTGTCTACTTTCATGTTGATTTTTTCCTGCATCATAGATGCAAATTTAGGCTTGCTAACCAATGCTACAATAACCTCTGCCACCGCATCGTCTAACAGTTCCTCCCGAATCTGCTTTTTGTACGCGCATTTGTGCCCCCGTGTCATGGTACGATGCTTGCAGCCATAATAATAAAAATCCTTGTACTTTGTACCATCTTTTTTATGCTTGATACATTTATTTCCGTACATCCCTGCGCCGCAAATAGGACACTTCACAATACCTGAAAGCAAGTGGGTTCTGGTATCTTTGCCCTTGTTTACATGCTCATATTTTTTGCTTGGGCAAGTAACTTAACCTGTGCGGCCTGCCAGACTTCTTCAGAAATAATAGCTTCATGCAATCCATCTACCAGCAAATAATTATCTTGTTCAACAAGATGATAATCGTTTCTGGTTCCATGAACTTTTTCGGTTCTTCTGCGTCCATAAGCAATTTTCCCACAGTATACTGGATTTTTTAGAATCAAACGAATTAAATGGGCATCAAACAAAGGATTCTTTCCATTCTGCCGCTGGATTTTTCGTATTCCATGATTCTCCAGATATTTTGCAATGCCATTGGAGCCAATGTCCGTATTAACATACCGATCAAAAATCACCCGGATTGCGGCAGCTTCTTCTTCGTTGATCTGTAATTCGCCATCAACAAGCTGATAACCATAAGGGGCAAAACCACCATTCCATTTTCCCTCTCTGGCTTTCTGGATACGCCCCTCCATTGTTTGGACACGAATATTTTCACGCTCAATCTCAGCAACCGCAGAGAGAACCGAAATCATAAGCTTGCCGGCATCCTTAGAAGAATCAATGCCATCCTCAACACAGATAAGGTTTACCCCAAAATCCTGCATAACCTGTAAAGTGAAAGCACATCCGCCGCATTTCTTCCAAAACGAGAAAGCTTAAAAACAAGAACAAAGGAAACGCCGTCTTTTTCCCGACTTAATATCATCCATCATTTGATTGAACTGTATCCGTCCCTCGATGGATTTTCCAGATTTTCCGGCATCCTCATATTCTCTAACAATCTCATAATCGTTATAATCAGCAAAGGCTTTTATCCTGGACTTCTGGGCATCCAGAGAATATCCGTCAATCTGCATTGTCGTTGACACTCTTTTATAGGTATACACTTTCACTCTTTCTCTGTTCATATTCAACCTCGCTCATAGTGCCACAACAATGCACTACTTAATTGTTATTCGTTTTTGCCTTAACACTTAAGCCGAATTTATTTGATGCTGCTCTACAGAGCTGCACACTTCTTCGTCAAGTGTTTGGACTTAATTATCACGATACAATTATATCATGCGGCCTTTTTGGTTTTCAACGCTTTCTTGATTTAAAGTGCTAAATTCTTTTTGACTTTTTTATCTTCGGCGGTTCTGGCAAATTATCAATATCCAATTCGTCTGCATACTTCTCAATCAAGTTAGCAAGTAAATCTGCAGAACCGCTCCATTCATCTCCCATAGGCTACCTCCATAGATAGAAAAAGCCAGCCTCCTACCACATCATCACACCTTTCTATATCAAAAAGAAGTGCTGCACCGGAATAGTCCAGTGCAGCACCGCTTTAATCTTATTTTTGATACCGTATTATCTGGACAGCAGGACTGCCCATCAGCACACCCCCGGTACTGGGAATATCCAAGCCGGTTCAGGGTTTCCAGCCAGACGGCTGCTGAACTGCCGCATACCGCCGATAGGTGGTTGACACCATATTCGCAGTAAGTTTCGGTGAGTGGCACGGTTTCTTATGCTGCGTGTTATGGCACTTTCCAGCCCACCACAGGCCGGTTATCAACCACCAAATAACCGCTCGGCCCCTTTGATGTCATCGTGTTGACGGATGCTCTGACCATCCGCAGGGGGTCTTGGCGTTTGTGCTATGTGATGCTCGGCGCAGCACTCAAAAACTTGAATACTGGATATGAACGGTTGCCCGCTGTTTGTCAAGGTTCCATGAGTGAAAAGGGAAGATTTCCCCTTTCACTATAAAGGACTGGGAACGGGCAAAAGTTGTTATCACGCAGCCAGCTTTTTCTGAATTTTCTTCAGCGCCACCTTTGCGGAACGCATCACGGTTGACTTATTGCTTCCCTCCATTTTTGCGATCTCCATGTATGTATACCCGTAGGCAAAATGGAGCAAGAAGCGCCGCCGCTGTTTTGGAGTAAACTCATTGAGAGCTTCCTGGATTTCATGCAAAGTCCTTATGCGCTCATAGGTCTGCTCCAGCGTTTCCGTAGATACTTCAAAGATCAAGCAGGTATCCCAGGAACGGGCGTCACGGTGTCTAAAATCCGCCTTGCGCTGACGTTCAACTTCACGCTCGTAATCAACAAATACCTGATAGATTTCACGGGATACCTCAACCGTAACCGGGATTCCATTTTCATTCAAAATCGTAACTCTGCACATTGGATACTCCTTATGCGGCTTCATCCAGCCGCACCAGAATGCCGTCAAGAAAAGGAGCATCCTCGCAGGTGTCATTCTGCATCATGCAGGCACAGCAGCACGGGCAGGGCGCAGGCTTGTCCTCTGCCAAAATGACAACTGCTTCACCGGGTTGTAATTTAATGACTCGTACCAATTTTTCCATATTATAACCTCCAAAATTATATTGAGGGCTTGTCCCTCTACTTATCGGAGATGCCAGAGGGGAAAAATTAAGGAGTAGAAGAAATTTTTGAAAAACTCTATTACTGGATAGACAAAAGTAACGACAGCATCTCAACTTGTGGGATGCTGCCGTTGCTTTTACCTATCCATCAGATAAACACGGAGCCGTTTATAAACTCTGTGCATCAAATCTGTTACCGCCGCCGGACTACAACCAAACATCGTTGCAATCTCTTTGCATTGATACCCTTTCCAAAAATAAAGCTCAATGACTTGCCGCTGCCGGTCGGTTAAATGCCGTAAACCCTCCGCCAATCGCTCATTCTGTATGGTATCTATGAAGTCCCGGATTTCACACTGGACTGTAAAATCTTCTTGTATGTAGAAGCAGCGCTCCTGGAATGTCAATTCCTCGCTCATACTCTCAAGAGAATTACAGTGATACCGGTACTTGCGATCTGAATTGCTCAATAGACGATCTTCCTCTTTTAAGACCGCCACCCAATATTCTTCGGTCAATGCCGTATGCTCCTTTCATCAGTTTTTGGGCAGAAACTGATAAAAGGCGGGCCACGGCATCTATACCCATCGGGGGATTCTCCTAAAAATCGACAAACAAAAACGCCAGGAAGCTGTTGAAACTTCCTGGCGCTCAAACACTCCGTTTGATATGGGGATTCATAATGCTGTTTTAATATATACTCTAGTGCGGTTTTTAGAGCGGAAAGCTGTACTTTGAAATACCAATTTTTTTGGTATTATCCTCGGTCTATTCTTATGTTCTGGATAAAGAAAAATGCCCATGACTTTCTCCGACAGCAAGTCACAGGCAGTAACTCAATTAAACCCTGCTGTGAGAAGCCGTTTTTTTTATTGGCTATCAACAGGGCTTAATTCAATTCAAGTTAAATTATAAAAATCGGCATAGTAGCACGTTTTCTATACATACTTTAGAGTGATTCCTTTTCGCTTATCGGTACGATAGAATATATTTGAGGTGAACCACTATGCCGGAAGATAAGCTTAAGTTTTTGGGTGACCGCATTCGCTCGGCACGAAAAGACTGCGGATTGACCCAACAGGCGCTGGCTGATCAGGCTGATTTGGCGGTTAAGACCATTCAAGACGTAGAACGAGGGAGAAAGAATACAACTTATGAAACCCTTTGCCAGCTAATTGAGCGGCTGGGGATTTCTCCTAATTCACTGTTCCCATCGCAGATGTCCCCGGAAGATGAAGCAATCCAACGCTTTATAGGTAAATTTAGGGCTTGCGATCCTGCAAACCAGGAGATCCTCCTCAGTACATTGGATTTTCTGGCTGAAAAACTGTTGGCTCGTCAACATACATCTGAATCAGACAGTTCCAAGTGAACCAGCAGACAAGAAATTCTTGTTTCTGCTGGTTTTTATTTTATCTCTCAAAAATGGACGGAAATTCTTTCGATATTCAATAGGAAAAATTATTTTAATGTCTTGTTCGACAAAATTCTTCTTGCATAGAAAAAAAGCCAGCAGGTAAAAGACTTTACCCACTGGCTTTTCTACATTAACGGCTATCTAAATCAAGAAAACCGGGCTTTACTTCAGCATATTAATCGCCACTATTCTGTTTCCGGTATTCAGCCGGTGCAATCTTAAAGACATCCCGAAAAGCCGTTGCAAACTTACTCTGATTTTCGTATCCGACCTGATTGGCAATTTCAGCGATGGTTGCCTGTGTCTGCCGGAGCAGAATAGCAGCCTGTTTAATTCGGTATTCTTTCATGTAGGTTCCGATGGGTTGTCCATAAATTCCCTTGAATGTATCTTTTAACGTGGCTGTATTGATAAGATACTCTTTGGAAAGTTCCTCAATCGTTGGCCGTTTCTGTAAATCGGAAATCAGCATTTTGTGAATCTCTTTTACAACCTCCACCTGGGGAGAAGTATAGATCTCACGCTGCTTTTCTTTTTTTACATCGACCAAATACAAGAACAAAAGCAGTTCTTGTACTTTAATCTGGAAATAAGGTTTTTGCAAACAATCCGGTACAGAGTAAAGTTCGGAAAAGATATGCTCAATTTCGTCTTTCGCCCTCATAATGAAGCAGGCTCCGTCCATGCAGAACTTTTCCTTAAATTGCAGAATGTCAATGCCGCTTTCAGCCAATGTTCCCGGAGGATTCTTTGCCACAGCTTCCAAATTCAGCACAACGGAAATTCCACGGTAATGCTTGAGTGGGAAAGACATTTCCGAACAGTTATCCATTGTGTGGATGGATAAGTCACCCTCGCCCAGATAAAGACAGGAACCGCTGGGCAAGCGGCAGCCCTCACGCCCCTCTCGGCAATGGTTGATTTCCAGTATATTTTTATCAATATTTCCATCCCAATAACAGCTCGTTGCCTCGAAATCATTGTAAATAAGCTGAATCCCAGGGGAGACCTGATAGACTGTCATAAGGCCCAGGCCATCCGCACAGTCCAATTTATAGACGGTACAATATCCGTCATTATCTTTCGGAATGACAGCAGATAACCCTTTTGACATGGTAATAGGGTTCTCGTCCATAACATTCCTTTCTGGTGTTCCAGAGTTATTTATTTGCTCTGCCAAAATCTTTCTGGCATCTTTTATTATATAGTCTTTTCTCATTTTATTTCGCTCCAATCAGCAGGATTTGCAATCCAATTTGAATTATATTACATCCCTGCCAACTGTGCAAATGGAGAAAAGAAAGCCGATACCCTCCGTTCGAAAGCATCGGCTGAACATCTATTTATTTGCTGCAATATTCCTTGCCTACACAGCCGGAGCAGCTACCGCCGCAGCAGGAGCCGTTCTTGCGATCCTTTCGGATTTTCCGAACAGCCCATACCGCATAGACCGCTACTCCCAAAACGATAATACCCGTAACAAGCATTTTATCCGCTCCTTTCTCAGATGAAAAGTCCGATACGATAAACAATAAATGTGACAACCCAAGCCACAATCAACTGGAACAATGCCGATAAAAGCATCCAACGGGTGCTGCCTGATTCCTTACGGATCGTTGCCAAAGCTGCCGCACAGGGAATATAAAGCAGACAGAAAACCATCAGGCAGAACGCATTAAGCTGTCCAAAGCCGGAAGCACTCAGGATGCCGACCAGTGTATCCATTCCTGCCCCGGAATTGATATTCGGAACACCAAACAGAACGGCGCAGCTGGACACCACAACTTCCTTAGCGGAGATACCAGCAATCAGCGCAACCGCAATCTGCCAGAATCCCAAGCCAATCGGTGCAAAGAATGGCACCAGCCAATGGCCCAAGATTGCCCCGAAGCTGTCTGCCATTTCCGTGGTATAACCCTGCGGCCCAAAGTTCAAGACCACCCACATGAGGATAGATGCCACAAAAATCGTAGTTCCCGCTTTGGTGAGGTAGTCCTTTACCTTTTCCCACACATAGATTGCCACGGTTCTGGAACTGGGGATTTTATATTCCGGCAGCTCGATCAGCAGATAGTTTTCCGACTTTCTGCGGTCGATCAGATGAATGACCGCAGCGACCAGGATAGCGACCAGCAAGCCGATTAGGTACATGGAATAGGCTACCAGCATGGCGCGTGCCTGAAAGAACATCTCGGAAAACAGAATGTAGATTGGCAGGCGGGCACTGCAGCTCATAAAGGGAGTAATCAACATCACCTTAAAACGGTCACGCCGGTTTTCCAAAGCCCGTGAAGCCATGATTGCCGGAACAGTGCAGCCAAAGCCCAGTATCATGGGAATGAAAGCCCTACCGGATAAGCCCAGCTTACTCATAATCCCTTCCATGACATAAGCAACACGGGCCATGTATCCGCTGTCCTCCAGAAAGGCCAGTGCCAGAAAAAGAATGAAAATATTTGGCAAAAAGTGAGGATTCCACCTACACCGGCTACAATACCGTCCACCAGCAAGGAACGCAGCATCTCGTTTACTCCGGCAGCGACTAAGCCATCGCTCAACAGTGCTGACAGGCTTTCAATCCCCATCTCAAAATATCCTTTCAGCCAGTCGCCAATGGTAAACGTCAGGAAAAAATACCACGGCCATGATACCAAGGAAAATCGGGATACCCCAAACCCGGTGGGTCAGTGCCCGGTCTACTTTTTCAGTCAAGGCATCCTGCCGGTCTTTATTTACCAATACTTCCCTAATGATCTCCTGGATAAAATCATACTTCTCATTGATAATGTCGGATTCATAGTTCCGGTCGATCACATCCGGGAGGCTTACCGGATAGCGTTCGGAGATTTCCTTATCCTGCTCCAACAGCTTAATCGCGTGCCAGCGGTAATTCGTCAGGTTCGGATATTTCCGTTTCAGTTCCGCCATAATAAGGTCAATCTTGTCCTCAATAGCGTCGCTGTAAACCATCGCATATTCTGAATGATGGTCATGCCGATGTTTTGGCTTGTATGTATGGTGATGGATCAGGCACTCCGGGTTCCTGCAGTCTTTGTGATGTGCCGCTGCGTGAAGAAGCACATCCAGGCCGGTTCGCTTTCTGGCTGAAACCGGAATGACCGGGATGCCCAGCATTTCCGGCAGCCTGTGTGTGTCAATTTCCATGCCACGCTTTTCCACAATATCCATCATGTTTAACGCCAGCACGACCGGCTTGCCCAGCTCTAAAAGCTGCAAAGTCAAGTATAAGTTTCGCTCCAGAGCGGAAGCGTCCGCAACATCAATAATCACATCGACTTCATCACTTAGTATGAACTGCCTGGATACCTGTTCTTCCATCGTGTAGGAGGTCAGGCTGTATGTTCCGGGAAGATCGACCAAACGAATATTCAGGTCATGGTCTTTAATGGCACCCTCCACTTTTTCAACAGTAACACCCGGCCAGTTCGCCACTTTTAAGTTTGCGCCGGTATACGCATTAAAAAGCGTAGTCTTTCCGCAGTTCGGATTTCCGATGAAGCCGATTGTCAAGTTTTCTCTCATCGGAATTTACCCCACTAAAATATTTTTGGTGATATTGCGCCCAAGAGCAAACCGTGTTCCTCTCACCTTGACGATCAGAACACCGTGGCTTTTGCTATTCAGGACGGCAACGGAAGTCCCACGGGTCATTCCCAATGCCTCCAGCCGCTTTTCCATATTGGTGGGCAGCTCAATATCTGAAACTTTGTAGTTATTTCCTATCTTTCCATCGCAGAGGTACATATACGGCCCTCCTTATCGCTTTACGCTGGAAGTCGCCGGCATCTTGCCAAACTCATACAGCATCATGGAAATCGTGATAACGACGAGGATCGCATCGGTCAGCGCAATCGCCAGCCACACGCCACGGATGCCCATGCCGCCGATCATCGGCAGAATGACGCAAAGCGGGATAAAGAGAATAATCTGACGGAACAGCACCAGCCAGGTGGCCTTATTTGCCTTACCCAAAGGACTGAAACAGGGTCACGGCAATCATAAAGCTGCCTTGCAGGATATAGGTGCTGAACATGATACGGAAGTTCGTGGCTCCCCGATGCGGCGATACCCGGCGTTGTCAGGAACATGGACAAAATCTTTTCCGGGAACAGCTCCACCGGAATGTAGAATACCAGTGACAGTAACGTAGCGGCAATGATAAACACCTTTGTCAGCGTCTTTACCCGGTCATAGTCTTTCGCACCGTAGTTTGTACCGGCGGCAGGCTGGAATCCCTGGCTGATACCCCATAGAGGTACAAAGGAGAAATTCCAGAACCGGAGCGCCGCCGCTAAAAGGAGCTGGGAGGTTTCACCGCCATAGTTCGATGCCACACGATAAATCACTGTCTGCTGCACCAGGGTCAGAATCTGCATTAACAGAGCAGATACGCCGACCGAGAAAGAACCTGCGGGGAGCAGCGTGCCGTCGATGCGGATGCGTCCTATTTTCACGTTTGGGCTTTTCTTCTTGAAATACCACAGGGTAACAGCGGCCTGGATAAACTGGGAAAAATCGGTCGCATAAGCAGCGGCCTCAATGCCCATGCCATAGGGATTTAAGATCGTAATAAAAATCGGGTCGAGAATGATGTTAAGGATTGCACCGCTGGCGATGATGGTCATTGCTTTTTTAAGCTGCCCCTCACCACGGATTACCATGTTGGCACTCTGGAAGAAGTTTACGAACAGGGAACCGGCGAAAACGATCCGCAGATATTTTTCAGCATAATTCAGGATGTTATCGCTGGCTCCGGTCAGGGACAGAAGCTGGCGGGTAAACGTCATGCCGATCACTGTATATATCACCGACAGCAAAAGAACCATCGCAACCAGATTGCCCATGATCTTTTTAATGTGTTTTCATCCTTCTTGTCAATTGCACGGGACAACACCGATGCGGAACCTACACCCAGCATGGCCGCTGAACCAGCGTTGATTAAGGTAAACGGATAGGATACAGAAACGGCTCCCATCTGCACATCACCAACCATCTGGCCTACAAAGATGGAATCCATCATGTTATACAGCCCAACGACCACCATGCCCAAGACAGCAGGGATGCTAAGTTCAATCATCAGCGGCCAGGGACTTTTCTGTTAAGAGCTTTGTTCTTGTGTCAAGTGCCTGTTTCATCACTTATTTCCTCCTGATCTTCATTCATTAGCCACATCTAACCACCTAAAGTATATAAAATTAGGGCTTTTTTGTACGCTCCTAATTGCAGGATTTACAATCCAATCTGAAACGAATTTAGGAGCGGAAAGGCAAGAATCCCTTTCCGCTCCTGGTATTACCGTGCCATTTTTCAAGTAGTTTCAGGGCTTCCTCCAGCTTCTGGATTTTCTGCATCGGTTTGCAAAGCCTCCCGGACACAGTTTCGGATATGTGCCTGTAGAATCTGTTGATTTACGCTCTTTAACAAAGCCTGCACGGACTGAAGCTGCGTGGATATATCTACACAATAGCGATCTTCCTCAATCATTTGCAGGATACCGTCTAACTGTCCTCTGGCAATTTTCAATTTGTGAGTAATATCATCTTTTTTTGTTTCTTTCATAGGCCGCCCGTTTACTGGATACCCACAACCTGATAGCCCGCATCCTCAATCGCCGCTTTCAATACTTCATCCGGCACATCCTGATTAAGCTGCACCTGTGCCGATTTGTTTTCAAGGCTGACAGAAACCTCCCTGATGCCCTGGATTTCACGCAGCGCCTTGTCAACGTGCTTTACGCAGTTCATGCAGACCATCCCCTCAATATTCAATACTTTTTCCATTTCAATCGCTCCTTTGCTTATTTTTTTTAGCTGGTGTTTCTGCATACGATTGGGCCGTGTCTGGCTCCGTATGGGATAAGTGCTTTGCTTTGAACCATCTCAGCCGCAGGGCGTTCGATACCACAAATACAGAGCTGAAGCTCATTGCAAACGCACCGATCATTGGATTCAATTTCAGGTCAAAAGGCAGGTAAAAAACGCCCTGCTGCCACCGGAATCCCGATAATGTTATAGATAAATGCCCAGAACAGATTTTGTTTGATGTTGCGTATCACCGCCTTACTAAGCTGAATTGCCGTCGATACATCCAGCAGGTCACTTTTCATTAAGACAATATCTGCGGATTCAATCGCCACATCGGTTCCCGCCCGATGGCGATACCGACATCGGCTCTGGCAAGTGCCGGTGCATCATTGATGCCGTCGCCAACCATCGCAACCTTTTTTCCCACCGTTCTGTAATCGCCGGATCTCCTTTTCCTTGTCCTGGGGAAACACCTCGGCAACCACACGGTTCACACCGACTTGACGCCGGATTGCTTCAGCAGTCTTGGCATTATCACCGGTCAGCATGACAACTTCAATCCCCATGCGGGCCAGTTCCTGCACCGCCTGTCTGCTGGTGGGCTTAACTACATCCGCCACGGCAATGACACCAATAAGCTGACCGCCACGGGCAAAGAACAGAGGTGTTTTCCCGTCAACGGCCATTTCCTCGCCCAACTGGAGGAGTGCGCCGCCCCGGATACCATTTGCCTCTATTAACCGGCGATTGCCAGCAAGGCAGGTATCATCCCCGATCCGACCGACAATACCCTGGCCGGGAATCTGCTTAAAATCGCTCACCGGCAGAAAAGAAAAGCCCCTCTTTTTCGGCTTCTGTTACAATCGCATCTGCCAAAGGATGCTCGGACATTTTTTCCAGAGAAGCCGCAATTTGCAGCAGCTCTTTTTGAGTGGATACCCTCTTTGCAAAGCATATTTGTTACCACAGGTGTACCCTGGGTAATGGTTCCGGTCTTGTCCAGAACGACCGTATCAATGTTATGGGCCGTTTCCAGGGCCTCCGCCGATTTAATCAGGATACCGTTGCTTGCGCCCTTGCCGGTTCCGACCATAATGGCCGTAGGCGTAGCAAGGCCCAGCGCACAGGGACAGGAAATGACCAGGACGGAGATGCCGATAGACAGGGCAAATTCAAAGCCATATCCCAACAGCAGCCAGACTACAACGGCAATCAGGGAAATCGTGATAACTACCGGTACGAATACGCCGCTGACCTTATCAGCCAGTTTCGCAATAGGGGCCTTGGAGCTGGTCGCTTCATCCACCAGCCGGACGATCTGTGCCAGCGTGGTATCATCGCCCACCTTGGTGGCCTGCATCTTGAAATAGCCGGACTTACTTGTGGTCGCGCCGATCACTTTGTCCCCGATATGCTTCTCCACGGGGATGCTCTCGCCGGTCAGGGCAGATTCATCAACAGAGGAGAATCCCTCGATGACAATACCATCCACCGGCACAGACTCACCGGCCTTGACAATCAGGGTTTCGCCTAACTGCACTTCTTCCACAGGAACTTGAAGTTCCTGGCCGTCCCGCTCCACAGTAGCAGTCTTGGGGCCAGATTCATCAGCTTTGTAATTGCATCCGAAGTCTTACCCTTTGCGCGGGCCTCCAGGGTTTTGCCCAGGGTAATCAGGGTCAGGATCATGCCTGCGGATTCAAAATACAAATCCATCATAAAGCTGTGAACCGTAGCCATATCCCCATGACCGAATCCGATGCCGATTTTGTAAATGGCGTAAATGCCATAAACGATTGCGGCGCTGGAGCCTATCGCAATCAGCGAATCCATGTTAGGCGAGCCGTGGAACAGGGTCTTGAAGCCCATCCGGTAATATTTGAAGTTGATAAACACCACCGGGATCAGCAGCAGGAATTGGGTAAATGCAAAGCTGATTGCATTTTCCATGCCCAGCAGAAAACCGGGCAAGGGCCAGCCCATCATGTGACCCATAGAGATATAAAACAGCGGTATCGTAAAGAGCGCAGACAGCAAAAGCCGTTGTTTCATCTGCTTATATTCTGCCTGCGCTGTGCTGGCTTCCGGCTTTGCTGCCGGGGCAGCCGTGTGGCTTTTCGTTTGTGCCGGAGTTTTTGGAAACGCACCATATCCGGCCTTTTCAACGGCCTGGACGATTCCCGCCGTATCCAAAACGGATTCATCATAAGAAGCAACCATGCTGTTTTTTAACAGGTTGACGGATACTTCTTTGATGCCAGGTAGCTTTGCCACGCTCTTTTCAATCCTGGCAGAGCAGGCCGAGCAAGTCATACCCGTAATGTCAAATTGCTCCTTTTGCAAAAATTATCCCTTCTTTCTTTTTTTTGGGTATTGTGCGAGTACCCCCCCCCCGTAGGGAACTAAATACCGTTATGAAAAGGGGCGTTTGGCATCTTGGGGGAAAGATACCTGTCCGCCCCAGTCATAGCGTTTCACGAATGGTCATTACTTGACCGTGCATTATTATACTTGCCAGCACCGTTTTTTGTCTGCTCCAATGGGTAGGCTTTCAAATCCATTTAGCTGTTTTCTGAAAAGAAAAAGGGAGCTTGCTTCAGCAGCAAACTCCCCGTGTGGCAGAGTATTATTTTTTTCGGCTCGAAAGAATCCCCGAAATACCAAAGATCAATCCAGTTACCAGAGATATTACCGCTAAAACCAGAATGATAAAAGCTGAATCATTTCCGTTGAAGCCAAGTGCTGTTAAAGTATAGAGAAATACAAGAGTGAGCATCAAGCAAAAGATACCGAAACGGATTTTAGTGTTATCGCTCATATTTATCAGCCTCTCTCCTAATTAGCTCTAAGTGTGACCGGAGCTGCTGTGTACTTTGAATATAGAGTATTATTTTTCTGGCATAAAACGGTTTCCAAAATCAGCGGTCTTTTTCCTTTTGATAGTAAATATATAATAGCCGCTCCAATAATGCTAACCGACATTACTACCCCGATGCCTGGATTGAAAAAAAGCAAACCAAGTTCCAACTATTGCGCTAACAAGTCCAATCAAAACAGCAATAACAATTCTCATGATTTCACCTAATAGCTAAAAGTTTTCTGATTGCCTCGTTCGCCAGAGGAACCGAGATTTTTATTCATAGAATACTTTCTCTCAAAAAAAGGCACCTTATTTGTTTGGTTAGAGTTATTATATGAAATATCGCTTTTTGTGTCCGCTCCATAAAGGAGATTTTTTACCCAAAAAGCAAGAGATTTTTTGAGTAAAAATCAAATCGGCAGGTTTTCCAATCCAAAGGGCAATATCAGCTCCCAAGCCATTGACTAAGGGCTTTTTGTGAATATACTGGCAGCATGAACAATTAAACAATCTTTTAATCGTTCATACCATATCAAACCAACCAAATACAAAAATGAAAGGGGGCTTTCTCCATGAAAAAGACAATTAAGCTGATTGACCTGGACTGCGGCCATTGTGCTGACAAAATCCAGAACGCCGTGAAGAAGATCGACGGTGTGACCAGCGTATCCGTCAACTTCCTGGGTCAGAAGATGGTTCTGGAAGCGCCGGACGATCAGTTTGACGCTGTTCTGGCCGAAGCAAAGGCACTGATTAAAAAGATCGAGCCGGATGTAACCGTCAAGGCGTAATAAAAAGCCATCCACCGGCTGCCATCCCTGGTAGCCGGTGTTTTCATGAAAGGAGAACTTAACTTATGACAAGAAAACAAAAGCACTTGCTCACACGCATTATTGTGGCGGCAGTGCTGTTCCTTGCAGGCAGCCTGCTCCATCTTCCCGAATATATGGAGATGGGAGTATTCCTTGTCTGCTATGCAGTAGTTGGGTGGGATATTGTTTGGAAAGCAATTACGAACATTCTGCATGGGCAGGTGTTTGATGAAAATTTCCTGATGACGATTGCCACCATCGGCGCATTCATTTTAGGCGAACATTCAGAGGGTATCGCCGTTATGCTGTTTTACCAGGTGGGCGAATGGTTCCAGTCCTATGCGGTGTCCAAATCCAGAAAATCTATTGCCAGCCTGATGGATATTCGACCGGACTATGCGAACGTCGAACAGGACGGCAAACTGGTGCAGGTTGACCCTGACGAAGTTCAGATCGGTTCTGTTATCGTAGTAAAGCCGGGTGAACGTATCCCGTTGGATGGAACCATCATCAAAGGTTCTTCCGCTCTGGATACATCCGCCCTCACAGGCGAATCCATGCCTCGTGAGGTGGAACCGGGAATGGAGGTCATCAGCGGCTGCATCAACCAGACTGGTATCTTGACTATCCAGACAACAAAAGAGTTTGGAGAATCCACCGTAGCAAAAATTCTTGATCTAGTAGAAAATGCAAGTGATAAAAAAGGACGGACAGAGAATTTTATTACCCGCTTTGCCCGTTACTACACGCCTGCGGTGGTGTTTGCCGCCCTTGCGCTGGCAGTCCTGCCGCCGCTTATTACTGGGCAGGCGTTTGGCGTCTGGATTTACCGGGCCTTGACCTTCCTGGTTATTTCCTGTCCGTGTGCGCTGGTCATCTCCGTTCCGCTGGGCTTCTTCGGCGGCATCGGCGCTGCCTCCAAGCTGGGCGTTCTCGTCAAGGGCAGCAACTATCTGGAATCTCTGGCTCATGCCGAAGTTGTAGTCTTTGATAAGACTGGCACTTTGACCAAAGGATCTTTTTGCGGTAAGTGAAATCCATCCCAATGGCATGAAAGAGGAAAAGCTTCTGGAGCTGGCGGCATACGCAGAGGACTACTCCAACCACCCGATTTCTCTTTCGATCAAGAACGCCTATGGAGAGAAAATCGACAACAGCCGGGTTTCCGATGTTCAGGAAATTGCCGGTCACGGTGTGCAGGCTGTCATTGACGACAAATCGGTTCTGGCTGGCAACGCCAAACTAATGGAAAAGGAACACATCAAGTACAAACCGTCTGTTTCCATTGGTACAGTGGTTTATCTGGCCTGTGACGGGAAATATGCCGGGTGTATTGTCATCGAAGATGAAGTCAAGGAAGATGCACCGGCAGCTATTAAGCTGCTGAAATCTTCCGGTATCCGCAAAACTGTTATGCTGACCGGTGATGCAGATGCGGTTGGGCAAAAGGTAGCCGGCCGCCTTGGTCTGGATCAGGCATATACCGAACTGCTCCCGGCTGACAAGGTTGACCGTGTGGAAAGCCTGCTGAAGCAGAAAAGCGAAAAAGGTATGCTGGCCTTTGTTGGGGACGGTATCAATGACGCTCCCGTACTGGCGCGGGCCGATGTCGGTATTGCTATGGGCGGATTGGGTTCCGACGCTGCTATCGAAGCTGCCGACGTGGTTCTTATGACGGATGAACCGTCCAAAATTGCCGCCGTTATGAAGATTGCCCGTAAGACGATTGGCATTGCCAATCAGAACATTGTGTTTGCCCTGGGCGTGAAATTCCTGGTACTGGTTTTAGGCGCTTTGGGGTATGCAAATATGTGGGCGGCGGTATTCGCTGACGTAGGTGTTTCTGTCATCGCTATCCTGAACGCAATCCGGGCCATGCGTGTGAAGCAGCCGAATATGACTGCGTAAAGAAAATACAGGTTGGAGAATAAAAGCAGAAATGCGCCGCTGTTTTCTTCTGCGGCGCATTTCTCTATTACAAATCAGTCGGACATGATATTTCAAACAACGCATCTATGGAACGGTGCAGCAGCTTTGCCTGTGGCGTGTCGGCTAAAGAATAATAGACTTCCTTTCCGTCCCTCCGGCTGGATATAATGCCACTTTTCTTTAGTATCCGCAGATGATGAGATACAGCCGGGGCACTCATATCAACAGCCGCCGCAATATTGCAGACACATTCGTCGCAATGGCACAAAAGCCATAATATCCGCAGGCGTGTCGGATCTCCAAGCTGCTGAAACAAAAAAGATATATCCGTGAAGTCCTCTGTGTGAGGCATTTTATTTAAAACCCGTTCCATATTCTGCCCGTGGTTATGAGGTAATTATAATGCGGCATAAGGCTCAGCTCCTTCCTGAAATAATGATACCTGCATCGATTTTATCTGTCAAACAGCTTATATAGATTGGAGAAAATACATGGACAAAACAGAAAAAATTGTTTCCGCAATTCCCAGCGCTGCCGAATTGGAGCAACTGGCTGAATTGCATAAGGCAATGGGCGACCATACCCGAATGCGAATCCTCTGGCATCTAACGCAGAAAGAATACTGCGTCAGTGATCTTGCCAAGGAAATCGGTGTTACAGAATCCGCTTTATCCCACCAACTCCGTGCATTGCGGATTGTTCGATTAGTCCGGTCACGCAAAGAGGGAAAGAAAGTAATCTATTCCTTGCAGGATGAACATATCGGATGGGTACTGGAAGAAACCTATGCCCATATTTCAGAAAGATGAAAAAGGCAGCCCCTGCGTTGTGGGCAGGGGCTGCGCTGGGCGCTCGTTACAGGTTTTCGTAGGAAACCAACTGGCTCATCGGGAGACGCTGGGAATCGAAACGATTGGTGTCAGCGTCCTCCTCATCTGAGTAACCGACAACCAGGATGTTGACCGGCTCCAAGTTGGCCGGGAGGTTAAATTCCTGCTTCAGCACATCAGGCTGCAAATAGCAAACCCATACCGTGCCAAGTCCCAGCTCTGTGGCCTGGAGCATCATGTGATCTGTCAAAATGGAAGCGTCGATGTCACCGCTCTGCTTCTTATCGAAAGGCCGTGCCCACGCCTTGTTGTGATCGGCGCAGACGATGATGGCCAGGGGCGCACCGTAGATGCCCGCTGCCTTGCTGATTTTGGCAAGGCCCTCCTCACTCTGAACGACAAGCAGATGAACCGGCTGGAGGTTCGCCGCAGTCGGAGCCACATGAGCGGCTTCCAAAATCTGCTCCAGCTTTTCCGGCTCAACTTTCTGGTTAGTGTAACTGCGTACCGAGTGACGCTGTTTTGCAATATTGATAAAATCCATAGTATGAAGTCCTTTCTGTAATCATGTATTGTGTCAAATCAACCGTTGAATTTATTGTAGCACTTAGAATGAAAAAACCACAAGAATGCACTTTTTTTTGATAGGCACTATCAAAAAAGATAGCATCTTGCGTGAAAGGAGTTATCTTAAATGAAATGCGAAACGAACCCAAATAACTGCCCTATTGAAGTAACATTGTCCTTAATCGGCGGCAAATATAAGCCGGTAATTCTCTGGTTTCTGATAGACCATCCCCTGCACTATGCTGAATTGCAGCGACTCATACCAAAAGCAACCCCTAAAATGCTCTCTCAACAGCTCCATGATCTGGAAAACAGTGGTATCATTCATCGTGAAGTTATACCGGAAAAGCCACCAAAAACTCTGTATTCCCTCACTGCTTTTGGCAGGAGCCTTATCCCTATTTTGGACGCAATGTGCCAATGGGGAAACAGTTATCTGGACGGGCTGGATGTTCAGGCACCATGCTGTCAAAATCATAACTCTCAATAATACAAAAATTGGGTAATCGCCTTTTCATGGTAACTACCCGTATGTTGTGCTTTGTTAGAATGTGTTGTATCATAAGAACCAAACTGTCATAATATGAGCCAATAAATCTGGAATTTGTAAAGGAGATATAAGATGAATATTAGAAAAGCAATAATAGATGATTTATCAAGAGTAGCTGAAATATATGTATTCAATAATAGGATTAATTTTTTTCCTATATTCAAAGATGAAGTTTTTTCCTTTGGTGAGTTGCAAGTTGTTCCATTGATAGATAATTACTTCAAAAGAGAAGATATTATCGAAAACATATATGTATATGATAACGGAATAATAAAAGGGTTTATTCAAATGAATGGAGCAGAGATTTGTAAATTGTATGTAGATACATCTTTTCAGAGCGAGGGAATTGGCAATGAGTTAATTGAATTTGCAGTTAGAGAACTCTACGCAGATAACTTATGGGCATTAGAGAAAAATGTTAGAGCAATTTCTTTTTACCAAAGGCATGGCTTTCATTTAACAGGTCAGAAAAAATTTGAAGAAGATACCATAGAGTATCTTGTTAAGTTAGAAAGGTAAATTGTATTTTAAGTGTAATGATAGGATACCTTGCGCATTTAGGAACAGATCAAATAAAGAAATGCCGGATGCAGCGTCCGATGGGCCGCTACGTCCGACACTTCTAGAAAGAAAATTGAGAAATCAAATTTGGGATTGCCTAATATAATTACACAGCGCAACAAAGTCAACATCTGGACTTTTACCCAAAATATTTTTCAAACTTTCTTCCGCCTTTTTATGCAGCTCCGGCTTTTTCAGATCATCCAGCAGAAAGAAAATGTTGAGCCGCCTGCCAATCGTAAAAAGAACTTTTTCATCCGGGGATAAAGACAAAAACCGATCAATCGCCGATAGCATTTCCTGTTTCTCTGTCCGCAGATTCCCCCTGACCTCCAGAAGCAGATTGACAATGTGCTCATTCACATAGTAACTGTCCATCACATGTAGCTGCTGCAAAAACATCTTTTGCTCTATTACAATTTCTTCTTCTGATTGCAAGGTGAAAGAGCCATCACGGACGAACTCCCCAGCTTGGATTCCGGTTTAATACCCGTAGCATGGACACGGATAAAATCAGGCTGGATCACGTTCAATGCTTTTGCCGTCTGGATCGCATTTTCTTCCGATAACTCTTTACCGCCGATCCCAAGCAATATAAACTCTGACAAAATCATGTCAGCGTCTTTTGCCATGCAGCCACTTCGTACAACCGTATCTGAATCGAATCCTTTATTTATTAGTCTCAATATCTGAGCTGAACCGGTTTCCATTCCGCAGTAGAGATGATTTAGTCCAGCTTGCCGGAGTATCTTTAACTCTGCTGGAGTTTTCCGAGTGATACTATCCGCACGGGCATAGGAAGTGATGTATTGAATGTCGGGGAAATACTGATTGATTGCGTCCAATATGCGAAGAAAATAATCTGTTTTCAACACCAGAGCATCCCCGTCCTGCAAGAAACAGGAATTGATTTTCTTGCCCTGATAAAACTGGGCTTGCTGTCTAATGTCCTCTATGGTTTCGTCGATGGGACGCATGGAAAACTGCATGGATTTATAAAGCCCACAGAAATAGCACTTATTCCAATGACATCCTCTTGTAACTCGTATCAGTAGGCTATTACTCTCAGAGGGCGGGCGAATAGGCCCAATTTCTGTATCTTTCATGAGTATATGTCCTTTCTATGTATTCATGTTTAGGGTATCATCCCGGACAAATCTAAACAAGAATGTACTTTTTTGAAAGGCACTATCCTTTTGGAAAGTAGCAAGATGCGGTACACGGGAGCAAATAACGAAAGATTTTGCAAGCAATGGAAAGGGATATCCTTTTGCCCTCCACCCCTTATGGGGCGGCTGGCAGAAGTTTATCCCTTTCCGCTTGTTGGGAGTTCCCCAAGCCCCCCGACAGAGTGCTGGCGCAACTCTGACCGAACACCACATAATTGTGGTGGCTACGCTTCGCTTATAAAAGAAAAAACCGGAAGCTGGGCACTATGCCACGGCTTCCGGTTTCCCTAATACCTTAGCGGTCTTGCTCCTGTTTTTTCTCTTGTTCCTGTTCTTTCTTTTCTTCCTGCTTAATCTGAAGCAGGCTGTCCACATTTGACTTGACCGCCTGCAATTCCTGATTTTCATGCCGCAGCCGCTTGAAATCCTCATAGGCTGCTTTTTTTTCTTTGCCAGCAGGTCGGTGTACTCCGCTTGCAGCACCTTAACCGTCGGCAGCTTCTTCACGCCTTGGGCATCAAACGCCCGCTTCGCCGCTTCATGCAGAAGCAGATCCGTTTCATGGGCTGCCCTAAACGCCGGTTTATCCGCAGCTTTTGTTTTCCGGTAAGCCAGATAGGTATTCCGGGTCTTGGCATAGTTGATGATATGCGTCTTTAAGGCTGCGATCTGTTCCATACGATGTTCCATCTGCTTGATAGAGGTAGAAACCGCTTCAAAATCTGCCGAAGCCGTTTCTGCTTTGGATACCAGAACATCATACTCCGTGATACCATGCTCTGTAAGGTAGTTGAGGGTCTTTGCGGCCTCTTTCAGATTGTGAATCTTCATCCACCGCTCCATGCCGGGGCCACGCCCTTGCAGGCGGGCCTGAATGTCCATAAGCAGATTGATACGGGTATCCTTTTCCAGATTGACTTTCTTTTTACGGCGGGGTAACTGGGTCTTTCCAATACGCTCTTGCAGGGCTTCCAGCGTGTAATCGGCTCCCAGTGTCCGGGAACGGGTAAAACGCTCCTGTCCCTGGGCACGAAATTTCAGAATCATTTTACTCTGGACGACCTCATAGCCCTCCTGCCGCATAGCTTCCAGAAATTCATCAAAAGTCTTAACCGCAGGCAGTATCCGGTCAATATTTTTTCCGCAAGAGATTTTTCCAACTCTTGCCGTTTTTCTCTGCCGCCCACTCCGCATAGTGCTTGCCTTTTTCCTGGGGTTCTTCAATGATGTTCAGACCAAATTCCTGGCATATCCGGTCATTTGCTTTCCGCAGAGGGAGAAAGCTGTTTTTCACATTGTTGAACTTGTGGGAGCAGTCCAGAGCGGTGCTGTTAAATTCGATGTGATTATGGATATGCTTCTTATCCACATGGGTTGCCACAATAAATTGATGTTCCCCACCGGTAAACTCCAAAGCCAATTTATATCCCAGCTTATTGGCGTTCTCCGGCGTGATGGTTCCCGGCTCAAAGGACTGGATAATCAGATAAGAAATCACATCCTGATCCGGGGCACGTTTGCGCCCGGTTGTAGCGGTATAAATCTGCTTGGACACCGCAAATTCCTGCCATGCCGTATCCGGGGAACACTGATAGCCAGTGACCAGTAAGCCGCCGTCTGTTTTCTCTGGATTCTTGTCATAGTCCAGCCGGTCTTTTAACACAGCGGCAATGCTGCGCCCCTCACTGGCATGGCGGGGTTTGAGTTTTGAGATCGCCATACAGCGGCTCCTTTCCTGTAAAATCATAACAGCCGCAGACCATATTTTGTGATCTGCGGCTGTTATTTAAATTTTTAGTTTTGAAATTCTCTCAACACTGTTGAGAGTTTTGGCTTTCGTCCGCCGCATCATATAATTCTTCCAGTTTTTTCTGCAAAATTTCTTTGCTGATTAACTTGGTGCGGTATTCAGAAATCATGGTGGAACTCATATTACGGCTCAACGCATACTCCACTACATCTTCATCTTTACTTTTGCAAAGAATAATGCCGACGCTTGATTCTCATGGGGTTTCCTTATATCACGGTCTAATGCTTCCAGATAAAATTCCATTTTACCCAGATATTCTGGTTTGAAATCGTCAATCTTTAAGTCAATGGCAACCAGACACTGCAATTCCCGGTGGTAAAAGAGAAGATCCACAAAGTAATCATTTTTCCCAACCTGCAAATGGTATTCTTCGCCCATGAAGATGAAATCACGGCCAAATTCCAAAAAAGAAATTGCTTCATGTTCTTTAAAATGGCCTGCTTCAAATCAAATTCTTTATACGGCTCCGGCAAATTCAAAAATTCCAACATATACAAATCACGAATCATACCTGTATTTTCCGTATGGTCAATTCCTGATGGCGCTTTCCCATCAGACAGAAGAAGCCTCTCATAGTAACCGCTGTCAATCTGGCGCTCCAGTTCTCTTGCCTTATATTTCTCTTTAGAAGCCAGCTTTAGATAAAATGCCCTTTCTTCATCTGTCTTGGTTTTTGACATAATGTGAAGATTGTTCGACCATGTATTTGCTCTCAACAGTGTTGAGAGTTCTGGCTTATCCTGATAAGTTTCAAAAAACTGTTTCATGCGCCAGATATTCTGTGCCGAATATCCCCGAATGCCGGGTTCCTTAGAGAGAATATACTGGGATAATTGCTTTACAGTGGAACGTCCCCATCCATCTTGCTGTGCTTTCTCCGAAACGAATTTTCCGATGTTCCAATATAGACTGATGATGGTTTCATTTACCTTATAAGCAGCTTCTTGTCTTGCCTGCTCAATAATCTGCCTGATTTTTTCAAAATCGTCAACGTAAACGGGTTCCAACTCATTCATTTTGTGAACCTCCTTAAAAATCATAACCGTCTTATTATTATATCTGTAAAAAGGATTCTTGTACAGCTAAAATCTGGGCACGGCAGCTTGAAAATACTGCCGTGCCCGGTAGGGGTTATACTGTTAAATTGCCTTTAGCATACTGTTTATATCGTCCACTCGTTCTGTTAACCAGACAGCCGCCCCCGGCAGCCCATAGGGGCTTATCGCCCAGGCCAAAACCGCAAAGCCGAGAAAGCCATGCCATTCTCCGATGAACAGCATCAGGACTCCGAACAGAAACAAGGCTCCGGCAATCACATTCAAAACCATGCCGGAAAACAGACAGAAAAAAAACCGTGCAAAAGCTACCAGCAGGGTCAAGATCAAGGTTACAGGGAACAACGCCAGCTTTATTAAAATCTAATCATACCGGATACCTCCTTGAATCAATTCTCGTTGCAAGCTCACTATATCGCTTTAAAGTCATAAAGTCAAGTAAAACCTGTCACAAGTCCTCAAACTTGGAGAGCAGGGAGCTGAACGCTCCCCACAGTTCTCCGTATCTGGTTTTTAAATCTGCGATGTCCTCCTCATACAGATTGCCGGTGCTGTTCACACGCCTTGCGATCTGGTTCAAATTGTTGGAGCAGGTGCGCAGCAGGGCGGCCAGTTCCTTAACGTCTGTCATATCTACCCGGACAACGTAGCCGTCCACCGCCATTTTTCTGAGGTACGCCCTCTGGTTGTGCGTGCCGAGCAGTTCCATCTTTTTGTCAATGATCTCTTTTTCTTCGGGCGATACCTTGAAGTACATGGGAATGGTGCGTCCGCTGCGTGGATTCATTAGATTGCCACCTCCATCTCTTTATCTTTCTTTGGTGCTGCACTGGCGGCGGACTCCACACCCATGCGGCGCAGGAGCCGCTTGATGGAAGTCTTGCCGTCATGCTTTTGTCGTTCCCGGCTGTTTGGTTTGTCTTTGCCGCCGATGTTTAACGCCACATTTAGGGCAGCCAGACGCTCCGATTTTTCCGCAAGCTCCGCTTCCTGGGGGAATGGGCGCTTGACCTCAACCTTGGCGTCCTCCATCTGCTGGAGTAGGTTTCCAAGAACCGTCTGATGCTGTTCCAGGTTATCCCGCATTCCCTCCAGCACATTGTCCATACGGGTGATGTTGCCAAAGGGGTCGCTGCCCGGTTCAAAAGTATGGGAGCGGGTATGCTTCAAAGTAATCTGAAGCTTCGGAGATAGGCCGCTGTCGGATACCCATAACGTCATGGGAAACCCACGGTATTCGCCCAGTTCCACCTTATCGCTCAAATCTTTCAGGCTTTCAAACGCAGCGATGATCGCCTGGCCTGCTTCTTTCTTTTTCGGTGTAAGTAGTGCCCATGACCGTCATGGAAAAATGCTCCTATCCGGCGGCGTATGGGCTTCCAGGTGCCGGATGTCCGTTTCCAGGTCAGCAATCGTTTCCTGTTCCCGTTTGATTGCCTGGGGATAGAACTTAATCAGGTTATCCTCCAGGGCGTACCGCTGGCTTTCATGGTTGGCTTTTAACAGCTTTAGCTTCGTGACCTGCCCATCCAGTTCGGTCTTTTCCATAATCCTGGGGTCGCCGGATGCCAGCGCCTTAACTTCCGCATAGGAAAGGGCAGCTTCGTCCACATCCTCACAGGAGCGGGACGGGTTCTTGCCGCTCATAAGCTGGCCGATGAATTTCTGCTTGTTCTCGATCAGCCCCCAGTTATAGGCGTCAAAGGTTCCCTCTGTCACATACTTAAAGATTTTGACACTCTTAAACTGGTTGCCCTGGCGCAGAATGCGCCCCTCACGCTGTTCGATGTCCGCAGGCCGCCAGGGGCAGTCCAAATGGTGGAGCGCTGCAAGCCGTGTCTGGACGTTTGTGCCAGCCCCATCTTGGAGGTGGAGCCTAAGAGGACACGCACCTGGCCTTTCCGCACTTTGGAAAACAACTCCGCTTTCTGAACCTCTGTCTTTGCGTCATGGATAAAGGCGATTTCCTCCGGCGGTACGCCCTGGGCCATCAGCTTCTGTTTGATGTCATCGTACACATTAAAGGAGCCGTCCCCGTGGGGCGTGGAGAGGTCACAGAAAACAAGCTGGGCACCTTTCTGGGGTTCCGTATCCCGCCAGACTTTCAGCACATTCCCCACACAGGCATTGACTTTGCTTTCCGGGTCGTCGGGCAGTTCGGGATATGCCAGACGCTGATCCAGCGCCAGCTTCCTGCCGTCCGACGTAATCTTGAGCATATTGTCCTCCCTGGGTTCCACTAAGCGGTTTCTCACATCCTCCGCACGTTCCCCCAGTTCGGCAACCAGCTCTTTTTTGAAACTCGCTGGGCTTTGTGACTACCGTGATATTTTCTGATGCCGGAACCGGCAGCTTTAACATTTCAGCAGTCTGAATGTCCGCCGCCTCTTTCCACATGGCCATCAGTTCCGGCAGGTTAAAAAACTTGGCAAACCGGGTCTTGGCACGGAAACCGCCGCCCTCAGGTGCCAGCTCCAGCGCCGTGACCGTTTCGCCAAATGCTGCCGCCCAGCTATCAAAATGGTCAAGGCCGGTTTCTTTTAACAGGTCATATTGCAGGTAGCGCATCATGGTGTAAAGTTCCACCATGCTGTTGCTGACCGGGGTTCCGGTGGCAAACACCACGCCTTTCCCTCCGGTCAGATCGTCCAGATACCGGCACTTGGCAAACATATCACTGGATTTCTGGGCTTCGGATTGCCCGATTCCGGCAACATTCCGCATTTTTGTTGTGAGGAAAAGATTTTTAAACCCATGTGCCTCGTCCACAAACAGCTTATCCACGCCCAGTTCCTCAAAAAGTGACCACATCATCCTTGCGGCTCTGGTCATTTAACTTTTCCAGTTTTGCCTGCAAGGATTTCCGGGATTTTTCAAGCTGTTTGATGGTGTAGCGTTCACCGTTCTGGGCTTTGGCTTCCTCAATGCCGTCAATCACCTGGTCGATCTGCTCCCGCAGGATTGCCTTCTGCCGCTCCGGGGAAAGAGGGATTTTCTCAAACTGGGAATGCCCGATCACCACCGCATCATAATCGCCGGTGGCAATCCGTGAGCAAAATTTCTTCCGGTTCTGGGGTTCAAAGTCTTTCTTTGTGGCAACCAGCACTTTGGCACCGGGATAGAGCCGCAGAAAATCAGCGCCCCATTGTTCCGTTAGGTGGTTTGGAACCACCACAAGGTTTTTCCGGCATAAGCCCAGCCGTTTGCCCTCCATAGCCGCCGCAATAATCTCAAAGGTCTTGCCAGCGCCCACACAGTGAGCAAGCAGGCTGTTCCCGCCGTAAAGCATCCGGGCAACGGCATTCTGCTGGTGAGGGCGCAGCTTGATTTCCGGTGTCATACCGGTAAAGCGGATATGGCTGCCGTCATATTCACGGGGTTTGATGCTGTTGAAGATCTCATTGTATTTCTGGCACAGTGCTTCCCGGCGCTCCGGGTCTTTCCATATCCAGGATTTAAAGGCTTCCCGCACCATTTCCTGTTTCTGCTGGGCCAGCATGGTTTCTTTCGTGTTGAGGACACGCTTTTCCGTGCCGTCTGCATCGTGGATGGTGTCATACACCCGGCAGTCCCGCAGATTTAAGCTGTCCTCAATGATGGCATAGGCGTTCTTGCGCTTGGTTCCATAAGTCACATAGGCAAGGGTATTGTTCGCACTGTCACGGGTCTTGCCGCTGATGTTCCACTCGCCGGTAGCGGCGGAATACCGTGCGGCAATGGTATCGCCCCTGAGATAGCCGGGGGTCTTTAAAAGTTCATAGGTAAACTGGGTGTAATACTTCGGGTCAATCCAGGTAACGCCGACCCGCACGTCGATCTCCGCTGCGGAGAGGTCTTTGGGCTGTGACTGTTCCAGCGCAGATACGTTGACCGCATACGCCGGGTCACGTTCTGCCGCAGCCCTGGCAGCCGCCAGTTTCTTCCGCACGTTGCCGGAAAGGTACTCGTCAGCGTTTTCCCAACCCTCCAGCGGATGATCCAGCCCTTTTTCCGGGTTCTTAAAGATCACGCCGGAGAGTTCCTTGGCAATCTCCAGTTCCTCGCCGGGACGGTCTAATATCTCCGCCATAAAGGAAAGATCAACCCCGGCCCGCTCCCCAATGGACACCGCCAGGGCTTCCACCGGGGTATCCACATGGTCAATGCGCTTTTCCTGGTTGATGGTGCGCTTAGAGAACATATCCGCTTTGCGCTCCAGGTTCCTGTCCTCGTCCAGCACTTCCAGGGAACATAACAGGCAGTAGGAGCTGTCCTGCTCAAACGCACGCTTGTTGCCGGTGCTGTTGAGAAGCCCCCATTTTGCGGTGAAGCTGTCATAAGCCGAGTTAAGCCGTGTCTGAAGCTGTGCAATCTGCGCATCGGAACCGCCGTTTAGCTGGGTTTCAATTAAGTTCCGGGTAATGTCCCGCAGGGCGATCATGCCCCGGATGCGCTCCTCCGTGGCAGCCGGGACTTCGACCGGAATCAGCCCGCCATCTTCCTTGTAGTAAAGTTTTCCGTTTGCCTCGGTGTAACTGAAATTGCGGACTTCGGCAGGGACGTCCAGGGTTTCGGCATTCTGCTCCGGTGCAGCCGCTTCCTGCATCAGCAGGGCTTTGTCCGGTGCGCTTAAATTTGCCACCGCAGCGGCAAGCTGTTCTTTCAAGTCGGCATCCGGCAGCGGCTTGCAGGCGGTTTCCTGCCCGTAGGGGCCGCTTTCCCATACCATAGAACCCAGAACCATTTCCGGGTGCTGTTCAAAATATTTGTTGACGGGAATACCGTCAGCGGTCTGGGAAACATCTACCCAGTCCGGCATCTGTTCCGGCGGTGCGGCCCGCTTCTGCAAAAAAGATGATGTCGCTGGTCACTTCCGTACCGGCATTTTTAAACGCATTGTCCGGCAGGCGGACAGCGCCCAAAAGGTCGGCTCTCTCTGCCAGGTATTCCCGGACGGCGGTGTTCGGCTTATCCAGTGTGCCTTTTGATGTGATAAATGCCACGATACCGCCTGGGCGCACTTTATCCAACGTCTTTCCAAAGAAATAATCGTGGATGAAAAAGTGCTGCTTATCATACCGGGCGTCGGCTATCTGGTAGTTGCCAAAGGGCACGTTGCCCACCGCCAAATCAAACCGGTTATCGGCAAAGTTGACACGCTCGAACCCGTCCACTGTGATATGCGCCTGGGGATAAAGCTGCTTGGCGATCCTGCCCGTGATGGAATCCAGTTCCACGCCGTAAAGGGCAGTATCTTTCATGGAATCCGGCACCATGCCAAAAAAATTGCCGGTGCCCATCGCAGGCTCCAGCATGGTTTTTGGTTCTAAGCCCATCTGCTCCACGGCATGATAAATGCTTTCAATGATGACCGGTGCGGTGTAATGGGCGTTTAGGGTCGAACCTCTGGCGGCTTCATATTCAGCCGGTGTTAAAAGCCCTTTCAGTTCGGCATATTCTGTTTTCCACTTTTCATCGGAACCGTCAAACGCCTGGGGAATGCCGCCCCAGCCCACATAACGGGACAGGGTTTCCTGTTCCTCCGGCGTGGCGTTTCGGCCATCGGCTTCCAGTTCCTTTAACAGCCGGATAGCAGCCACATTCGCCTGATACTTTGCTTTCGGGCCGCCCACTCCCAGATCGGGAGCAGTAATGCGGTAATTTTCTGCTTTAGGCGGTTGGGGCTGCACAGGTGCTGCCGGTTCGGACGGCTCCGACAGCGGAGCGCCGGATGCAGCCAGTTCTTCCAGTTCCTTGTCCCGAGCGTCTTTGACCAGTTCCCGGACGTAAGACACCGGCTCATTCCTGAAAACCGGGAATCCGGTTCCGGCCGCAAAGGTATCATCCCGCAGGCTGACCGAACCAAAATCATAGTCCACGTCAATGGTAAAAGTGCGTCCCTCGTCTGTGACCTGCATCCCAATGGGGATATAGTCTGCAATCTCCAAGACTTTCTGGACTTCGTAGGTTTCTCCCTCCGGGTGGGCAAACAGGGCGCTGTTTCCGTGCTGGAGCAGCTTTTCCCCCAATGCCTGCCAGCTTGCGGCAGAGCCGGTGACGGCAGTTTCTCCAAGTCCCGGTATTTCTCTGGTAACGATCTTGCTCCCCAGGGCTTTGGCGGCAGTTTCCGCATCCTTGCCATAGAACAGGTACAGATCATCCACTCGGACACCTGCCATATGGCCGGGGTATTCTGCTTTGATCTTTAAGTATTCTTCGGTCAGCGGCGTAAGGTTCGGCTCCGGCTGGGGGCTTTCTTCCTCTGACGGTGCGCCCGCACGGGTTTCCCTGTCAGTACGTTCCGGCTGGGGCAGGGTACTTTCCTGTCCGGCTTCCTTTAAGGTCAGTGTGCGCCCCAGGGCGGTATAAGTTTCGCCGTTATCCTGGAAGAACATCGCAGGCAGGCCCGCCGTCTGTAACCGGTCAGCGGCTTCCTGCCAGCCCTCCCGGATACCTGCCACGGTCACTTCGCCTATTCCCGGCAGATCAACCGGCAGAAGCCAGGATACCGGCACCGCTTCAAAGGCAGTCCGGGCATCTTCACCGTAAAACAGGCAATACCCGCCGTTTTGGATACCGACCAATTCTTTCGGGTGCTTTTCTTTTAAGGCGTTGTAGGCATCCACATGGGGTAAAAGGTTTGTAGAGCCAGACGTTTCAGCCGGTTCTTCCGGTTCTGTCTTTCCCGTTACCCACGCAGGAGCATCGGGGTCATTTTCGTGCTGTTCCACGCTGGTACGGCGATCCGTTACCATATCCTGATAAGTACGCTCTAAAATATCGTCGATTAAGTATTCCCTGAAATCCGGCAGCGTGGTGTAGGCTTCATAAAGGGCGGGACGGCTGTCTTTCAGACCGGACAGCAGTTCGTCCAGTTTTGCTGAAAGTTCTTCCTGGGCATCCAGCACATCTGTATCCCGGTCACGCAGGAAAGGATAGATCTCACTCTGTTCGATCAATCCGATCAGTTCCGGCAGCGCCGCTTCATAAAGCTGTTTCGGGGTAAGGGCTGCCTGTTCCGTTGCCTGGGCAAGCACTTCCTTGTGCAGACGGTTATGGAAAGCGGACACATCAAAATAGGCTTTGGTCAGTTCCACATCGTCCACGGCAAGCACCGCCCGCCTGATAGCGGCGTCGCACTCGATTTTGATATTTTCCTCATCGGAATTTTCCAGGGCGTTGGCAAAGGCGTTATCCTGTAAGATCTGGGCTAAGACCACGGGCTGGAATTGCTCATAAATATCCCGGACAGTGCGCTTTGCCGGTTCCGGCTCCAGGGCGGCCTCCGCTTCGTCACGCTCCAGCATAGACCGGGTGTGGTCTGCCAGTTCCTCCGGCTTCGGGGTTTCACTTCCCAATTCCTCAAAAGCGTCATTCAAATATTCTTCAGAAACCACAAGCCCTTGTTTATCCAACAGTTCCTGTGCCTGTAAAATGATTTTCTCACGGGAGGATGGAGCATCCGGTTTTTCCGGTTCCGTCTGCACCGCACTTTCCGAAAAATCAAAGGAAAGCTGTTCCGGTTCGTCCGCTTTTGCCGTTTTGAGGCTCTGGCTCTTTAACCGCCGCAGGGCAGACTGAGCGGCATCCAGGGGCTTTTGTTCCCGGCTGGCTTTCGGCTGTTTCGCCGGTGCCGCCTTTTGGGGCATATCCGCCGCCCTTTGGATCAGCGAATAGGAGCCGTCTTTGTAAGCGGAAAGCCTGTCATACGCCCTGGTGCAGACTTCATAGCCATACTGTTTGGGTGTCAGGGACTGCAAGCCGTCTTTCATCACAGACAGCAGGCCGTCCACCTGCGCCGGATTATCAAGCATGGGGCGAACCTGCTTCCAGCCGTCAAAGAATCCCTCCACCTGATCAGGACGCTGTTCTTTGGCTGCATAGTGGAAAAAGGAATCCACATCACGGGAGAGGATAAAACGCTCATATTCCGGGAACCGTGCCTTATCGTCCGGGGTAAGGAACCGCCCGCTTTCCATAAGCTGATGGATATGGCGCTCGGCCTGGTTCCAGTTCAAAGAAGTTTCCGCATAAGGCTTCCCGTAGCTGCGCTTGATCTTCATGCCTTTGGCATCATGCCAGGTATCACGGATAGAGCTGCCACTGCCGCCAGTGCCAAAAGACTCTTTCAGATAATCCTGTCTTTCTTTGCGGTCTGTGTGATTCTGGAAAAACACATACGCCGCCAGCTTGCTGTCCGAATAGCCGCCGCCAGGGGCAAGCACCTCATTGATTTCGTCCTCTGTAATGAAAGTGGGGCGTTCTTCCTTGAACTGCCCATCCAGGGGAAAGACTTCTGCCGGGATCTGCGCCTGCTCAAGCCGGTGCAAAATGGCGTTGGGGCGGTGAAAATGGAACCGCAGGATTTCCCGGTTCTCCTGGTAAGCATCGCAGAAGCCCTCCATTTCTTTTACAACAGCCGCCAACTGCTCCGGGGATTGCAGCAGCTTTTCTAACTTAGCCGTATCCTCCGGGAAACCGCCCCTCTGCATATAGACTCCATCCACAGTGGGGAGAAGTCCGGCTTCCTTTGCCCCATCGCCAAAATCCTGCCTAAGATACCAAAGCTGCGCCGCCAGTTCTTTAAACTCATTCCCTTTGACCTGGCCTGCCTGTTCCGCAGAAAGATATTTACCGGTTTCCACCAGCCTGCGGATACGGCTTTCTACTTCCGTCCAGGACAGGCGCAGGCTCTCTTTGTCATAGCGGGCGCTTTTGCCGCTGTTGATAGAAAACCCGTTTTCATCAAACCAGACCGCATAGGGAGCGCCGCCTATGGTAAAGCCACGCCCGCCGGTGCCGAACTCTTTGCGTAAAGATACCGCCATTTCTCCCGCAGGAGCGCCAGCCTGATACTGGGCATAAATACGGAGCGCCCCGGCAGGCTCGTTGGTTCCGGCAGACAAAATCCGCTCAACTGCCTGCTCCGGCACCATGCCCACAGAAAAAGCGGGGGTGCTTGCCTCCGCTTGTGACTGGGCGATCTGTTCAATCTGTTCCTCCACGGTGGGGAACAGGGACATTTGTGTAAAAGTCGGGCTGGCATCGGAATACGGGCCGTCCATCTCCACAGACGATAAAACGGCAGGCTCGCCGCCTGCCGTCCGGGTGTCTGTATTTAACTGTAAATCAGGTCTGCCATCACGATCTCCTCGGCTCTCTGCCGGATGTTGTTCATCCGCTGTACCCATTCCATCTGGTTGGCTGCTTTCAGTTCCTCCGTCACGCCCTCGCTCATCGCCAGTTCCGCCATCATGCTCTCTATCTGCTCGTTGGCCGTCTGGTCGATCTGCGTCAGGTGTGTCCAAAGGGTGCCTTTCAGCAGCATCGCCGTGTAAGCCGCTTTCCGATGTTCCATCAGATATTTCTCCCTCGCCCTGCCGTACCGGGTCAGGGTTTCCGGTTCGTTCTCCCTGCTGTCCATCACGATGTTCGAATCTGATAACCGTTCCGGTTGGTGTATGTCAATTCGCTCATCTTCGCCGCTCCTTTCACGCTTTAAAGCGTTAAACTGTTCATCTTTATTATAGGACACATCCGGCTGTTTGGCAAGGATTTTTTTTTTCGCCTGTCTGACCTGTTCCAGTTGGATATTTTTTACCGCCTCACCGATCTCCATTAAAATGGTGCGGTTGGCTTCGGCGGTGGCAGTGCCCAGGCAGGCCAGGGTGCCCACGTTGTTAAAGTTCGTAATGCCCCGCAGATCGTCTGCGTCGATATAGAGGGAAGCGTCCAGCCCGCAGCGGGTTAAAACCGCATACTGGACGCTGGCTTTTATGGTGTCACGGAAAATGACCTCTATGTTGTGGTCGTCCAGTCCCTCTAAAAAGCTGTCCTCCACCTCATAGTGCAGGTCACGGAGATATTCCCCATAATGTTCCTCCGACACCTTTGAAGCCGCTTCCATCAGGCACTCGCCCAGGTCGCCGCCCTCCGGGATGCCAAACACTTTTGCCAGCCGTTCCATAACTGGGGCATGATAGGCTTCCTCCATTCTCCAAAGCCACGGGTCTTTGCCGCCTTTTACCCTATGGGTATCGGAAACATCGTGGACGTTCTGGATATAGGGCCTGCCGCCTGTGCCTTTGCGGATCAAGCCGATTGCATTGGAACCGGCGTTGACCCAGCGGTGCATCTTGTTATTCCACGTTTCAATGTCCGCACAGGCGACCGCATCCGGGCGCTGGATATAGATTAAAAGCTGGTCGTCAAAATCATAGCTTTTATAAAACCGGGATGCCGTGGTCAGAAACTTCTGCCAGTTTTCCGGTGTTCTTGTGACTTCCTGCTGGGCTTTCTGCGCCAGCTCGGAAATATACAAAAACCATCTGTTTGCCATTGTGACCTCCTTTCAAAAGAAAAAGCGGCCAGTGCAGTGCGAAACCACACCGACCGCCGATAAATGATTATTGCTGTTTCCGTTCTTTATTTTTCCGGTTCATATCCTCCAAAACCTTTTTCTGTGCTTCAGACAACACCCTGGGCGGGGCAATCTTAACCCACTTCTTGGGAAGTGAGTATGTCAGGCCGCCGTAGCCATTGTCGCCAGTCTGCGTGACCTGCTCCGGGTGGCTCTGGCACAAGCTGTTCAGCGTGTTCTGCAAGCCTGTGTTGTAGGTATAAACCGTAGCAGCGGATTCACTCTCATTAAAGAGGATGATCGTTTCCTGCTCATACTTTGTTAATCTCATAGGCATTACCTCTCCAAATCTTTCCGCTTCGCCGGGGGCTTGGCTGCCGTATGCTGTTCCGGCTTTTTCGCAAGCTGCTCCCGGATCGAGGGCTTTTTCTCCGGCTTCTTTTGCGGCTGTCCCCTGGAAAAATCCTTTTCCCGCATCTGCCTAAAAGCGGTGATCCTGCCGGTTTCATCCGTGACGGGTATACATTTTCGGAATCTTAAACATCATGCCATCCAGACTGATGCCGCCGTAATAATTCCGTGGGCGTCCCGTTCTTTCTGAAGCAGCACGGTCTTGTCGGAAAGGATAAAACCCTCCATTTCATGCTTATAGACCAGGCCGCAGGGAATCCCGCCAGACTGGGTAATGGCGATTTCTCTGCCCACCGGCTCAAAGGGATTCTCCACTGGCGCATCTTCCACCACACGAAAAGCGGTAGGCTTGCCCCGTTTGCTCCGCTCGGCAACTTCATAGATATGGGCATCAATGTAGCTGCCGTTTACCCTGCGGTTGGAGGACTCATAAAAACCCGGGGTGGACGCACAAGGCGTTAAAAAGGATACCGCCTTTGACAATGTACTGATCCTGGGTAATCTCACCGGGTTCGATATACCGTTCAAAGCGGTTGACCGGCACGACCCGCAAAATCGGCGTTTCCTGTTTTTGCTCCTGCATTTCCTGTGCCGCCAGCACCGCCGCACGCTTTTCCTTTTCAGCAGCTTCCGCTTGTTCCACTAAAAACGCATAGTCTATGGCTTCCAGCTTTGCCTCCTGCAAACGTTCATCGGAGAGAAGTTCATGGATTGCCCTCGACATGGAAAATTCCGGGTTGTCAAGCTGCCCGCCGTCCAATTCCTGAAAATCCTGATTGAAAAAAGTGTAATCGTAGCCGCTGTCACAGGTCTGGATTGCCAGGTATCGGGAACCGCCGTCAATGGACAATCCCACTTGTTCCGGGTTTGGCAGGTTGTTGAGGATCCCGTCAATCATGTTGCAGTTTTGCTCCATGCTCATTTCGGCGGTTCGCAAAGCATTTTGCGGGATGATTTCTTCCAGCCGCTTCATAAGTTCCTGTGCTGCCTGCACCGCCTGGGGATCACGGTCATCGTCGATAAAGCCCAGCAGATAGTTTTTCAGCCCATCCGTTTTTCCCGCAAGCAGCATCGCTTCGGTATCCCGGATGTTCTGTTCTTTGTCTCAACGGTATCCATGTACTCATAAGGGTCAAAATCCGCCCCAAACTGGTCAAGGGCAGCCGCCAGACCGTGAATCTCCTCCGGGGCAGGTACTTTTTCTTCATTCCGGTTTATATCCGCCATAGGTTACTCCTTTCCTTTGGTTTTCGGTCTGGGCGGCAGCTCGATCTTGTAATTCACATACTTTTCGCCGGTATCGTTCAGCACCACCACCGCATCATAGAGTACGCCCTTTTTCTCGCTGAACAGACCTTTCATCTTGATACGCCCATTCTTTAAGAGTGCCGCCGCCATCGGTTTGGTCAGTTCCTTGTGCTTGGAAGTGAAAAAGCGGTCGTCTTTCCACATGGAAAACTGGCACTCCCGGTTGGAGCAGAAAAAATTCTTCTTGCCCTCCAGCACATCAGAGCCGCAGCGGGGGCATTTCCCGATAACCTCCCTCTGTTGGAACAGGGAAGTATCCGCTTTGACGGCACTGTACTGGGCAACCAGATCGGACACCATCTGTTCAATGCCGCCCATAAACGCATCAGGGGCTTGTTCGCCTCGCTCCACCGACTTTAAGCCAGCTTCCCACTGGGCAGTCAGCCTAGCGGACTTCACGCTGTCCGGCAGCACCACAATCAGGTTGAACCCCTTTTTTGTGGGAAGAAGCTGCCTGCCCTTGCGTTCCAGGAAACCGCCACGCACCAGCTTCTCCAGCACACCGGCACGGGTGGCAGGTGTGCCCAGGCCCGTGCGCTCTGCGCCCTCGATCTCGGCAAATTCTTCGGCGCTGGCGTGTTCCATAGCTGATAAAAGCAGATCTTCCGTGAAGTGCCGGGGCGGGCTGGTGGTTCCCTCTTTGGTGGAAGCCTCAACCTTTTCAAAGGTCTGCCCCTCTGCAAGCGGCGGCAGGGCTTTGGCATCCTCGTCCTTGGAATCATCCTCCGGCTTCTTTTTCAGCGTAGCAAAGAAAGCCTGTTCTATCTCCTTAAAACCGGGCGATACCACCACACGCCCCTTTGCCGTAAAAGTAGCGCCGCCGCAGAGAAGAACAACGGCGGTATCCTCATAAAGATGTTTTTCCCCCACAGCACACAACAGCCGCACCGTTACCAATGTCAGGATATTGCGCTCCCCGGCAGGAAGTGAGGAGAGGTCAGCACCGGAAATCTGCTTTGTGGGCAGTAATGCGTGGTAGTCGCTGACCTTGCCGTTATTGATGATACGGGACGCATCCACGCTGAGAGCCGCCACGGAAAATGGCAGGGCGGATGCCGCCAGCTCACACAGCTCTGGAATGGTGTCTTTCATATCCTCCGTCAGATAGTTGGAATCCGTCCGGGGTAGGTCAACAGCTTTTTCTCATACAGTGCCTGGGCGTAGTCAAGCACCTGCTGGGCGGTATAGCCAAACAGCCGGTTTCCGTCCCGCTGAAGCGAAGTCAGGTCATAGAGCTTGGGCGGCTGTGTGGACTTCTGCTTCTTTTCCACGGACTGCACAACAGCCGCCTGCGTGCTGCAGGCGGCTGAAAGATGGTCGGCGGCTTTTCGGTTCTCACACCGTTCACTGGCGGCGGTAAACTTCCCGCAGTCCAGCACCACCGTATAAAACTTTTCCTTTTTAAAATCGGAAATGGCAGTTTCCCGGTCTACTACCAGAGCAAGGGTCGGGGTCATAACCCTGCCGATGTTCAAAGTTTTCCGGTACAGGGTAGAAAACAGCCTGGTGCCGGAAATGCCCACCAGCCAGTCCGCCTTGGCACGGCACAGGGCAGCTTGATACAAAAGATCATACTCTGCGCCGGGGCGCAGGTTCTCAAATCCCTCCCGGATTGCAGAATCTTCCATACTGCTGATCCACAGCCGTTCAAAGGGCTTTGTGCATCCGGCATGGTCATAGACCAGCCGGAAAATCAATTCCCCCCTCACGCCCCGCATCCGTAGCGCACACCAGGCTTTCCACATCCGGGCGGTTCATTAGGGAAACCAGCACCTCATACTGGTCTTTTTATCCGGTGCCACCGTGTATTTCCATTCTTCCGGGATAATGGGCAGATCTTCATAGCACCATTTGGAATACCGGGCATCATAAGCGTCAGCCGCCGCCAGCCCGATGAGATGCCCCACACACCAGGACACCACATAGCCGTTACCCTGCAAATATCCCTGTCCACGTTCCTTTGCGCCCAGCACGGCGGCTAAACTCTGCGCCACGCTGGGCTTTTCTGCAATTACTAACTTCAAGCCGTTTTCCTCCTTTCGCTCATCAGCTTTTTGTAGCAGATACCCACACAGCGCCACCCCTTGCCATAACCACAGTCATAGCAGGGGAATCGGGGGCAGGTGCCGGCCTTTCCTCCGACACCTGCCGCCCAGCGGGTTTCTGCTGCATCATCCGTTCCAGTCCGGGGTTATCAGAAAACAAGGTCATCGTCGCCCTCGATGGGAATATCCTCGTTATCTTCCTCATAAAGCCTGCGCTGTTCGGCTTCTTCTTCCTCGGAAAGTTCCTCCTGACCTGCATCCTCGCCGGTTGCTGCCTCAGCTTCGTTGACAGTAGGCTCCTCCGGCCCCTCAAACTCAAAATCGTCGATGTCCTCGGCATCATCCAGATCATGCTTCGGCTTATAAACCTTGAAATAGTAGCCCAGGCCGCCAGCCGCCAGCGCAGCCACGATCACAAGGAACATCATACTGTTGTTACTCTTGGGGGCGGGCTGCTCCGGTTCGGGTTCCGATGTTTCCGGTTCTGACGGTTCCTCCGGCTCGGCAGGAGCGGCGGGTTCCGGCTCTGACGGTGCGGTCGGTGTGACAGTCTGGCTGTCCGTGTCTTTTTTGTGCCAGCGCCATCAGGTCGCTTTCCGTTACGGCATTGAGGAAATACACATTTTCGCTGTCACGCTGCTTGTCGATAATAAGGTAAAACACATTTTCATCCGGGGTCATAATGGTATAGAACTCCTTGCCCTGTTCATCGCTAGCGTTATCAACCACCGTGGCGCTGCCATCCGGGGTAAACGGGTTATCCTCCGTTTCCTCCGTGGCAACCGGGCTTACCGCAGACGGGTCTTTTTCGGTATCCGCTTTATTAGAGGAAGAAATAGTGCCGCCGGTAGGCTTTGCCGTCTGCCCGGTAGAAGCAGTCCCGCCAGTGCCAGACTGTGAAAGCGTGGTGCCGGTGCCCCCGCCCGTGGGCGTTGTAACCGTGGATGCAGGGATAGACGGACTGGTGGGAGAACTGGAAGTCTTATCGCTGTCTTTTTTTCGGTTCCTCATAATAGGGATTGTTAAGCTGGGTCATGCGGCTTTTATTCCCGGCACGGTCAGTGGCCTGGATCGTGATCTGCTCATAATTGTCCGCATAATCTTTCAGGCGAATATCCAGAGTGCCATTATTCAGCTTGGAAAAGGAATTGCCGCAGACGTAGATTTTATCCACGCCGGAAAGGTCATCGCTTGCTTCCACACGGAGCAGCTCGCCCTCAATCCCCGCACGGATCGTCGGGGCTTCCCGGTCAAAGACCTCAATGTAACGGTTCTTGGTGTGGGACTTTCCGTTTTTATCGGTTACGGTCACATAAATGGTGCAGTTTTCGGAGATTTCCAGGGATACCTTGTCTTTATCCACCAGATCGTCCGTTAAATCAATCCAACTGCCGCCGCTGTTAATCTTGGCTTCCACGGTATCCCAGCCGGTTTTATTGACATCCTTAATGCGGATTTCCACGTTTGCCCGATTGGTGTACCAGCCGTCCGGGGCAAGAATGGAAATGGTAAACTTGGGGTCAACCACTTCCGGCTCCTTGCCCTCGCATTTTGTCAGGTCATTCTTGCAGATCTCGCAGCCTGTATTGACCGCACCAGCGGCACATTTATCGGTGCAGGTGCATTTTTCCGGTTCGGCAGGCGGTTCCGGCTCCGTGGGCGTATCCGGTTCCGTAGGCTGTTCCGGCTCCGTGGACGTATCCGGTGCTTTCCCGATGCACTGTGCCCGGTCAGACTGGCAGACAGCACAGTCAGGATTCACCGCACCCTCCTGGCACAGAACCGTGCAGATACAAGCTGCCGGTTCTCCTGCCGGGGGAGCGGTACACAAATCCATATCGGCAGCGCAGGCGGGGCACTCGGTATTGTGATCGCCCTTGGTGCATTTCTTCTCGCAAAAGCAAGGCAGCGTGTTCGGCTCTGCCGCCTGCCCTTTGCAGGCATCGGCATTTTCCTTACACACCGGGCATTCCTGATTGGGAGTTTCCACCGAGCATTTCGTGTCACAAATGCAGGCGGGCGCATCGTTGCCCGATACGTCCTGCGCCGCAGCCATGCCCAAAAGGGGCATCGTCAAAAGGAAGATGGAGAGCATCATGCAGACCATTCCGGTCAGCCGCTTACTCCGCTTCATGTTCAGATTCTTCATGTTCGTTATCCTCGCTTTCCATAAAATCAGGCGTCCCGGCTTTAGAGCCACGGAACGCCTTGATAAATGCTGCCAGTTCCTCCGGGGCTACATCCAGCCCACGAACCATACCGACAATCTCCATATTTTCCAGTTCGGTCTTTTGCTGCTCCAGTTCCCTAAGCCGGGTCTGCTGGACAGCGATTTTTTTCTTTTACCTTGTCGATCTCCGACAAGACTTTCTGCAACTTGTTACTCAAGTCAAAACCTCCTTAATTTAATCTGCCAATAGCATAGAAATGCTGCGACCAATAACTGCTGTCAGTCCTTGCGTACTGGATGGGCGACCCACAGTGGATCATCATATTGTTGCCGACGTAAATTCCCACATGGCTCACCGGCCCTGGGGAGTTATAAGTGCCGGTAAAGAAAATAATGTCGCCGGGCTTGGCTTCTGACATTGGGATATGGGCGCATTGGTTATAAATGCCCTGGGCGGTGGTGCGGGGCAGGTTGTGGACGCCGCTGTGCGTGTAAACGTAGCAGACAAATCCGCTGCAATCGAAGCTGGTGCTTGGAGAAGAACCGCCCCAGACGTAGGGGAACCCTAAGTATTTTTCGGCTTCTGCGATCAGTGCGGCAAAAATCAGGGTCAGCCAGGGCTTCCCCGGAATGTCGTAATCTTCACCAGCGCTTTCATTGGCGTAAATATCGCTGCCGAACAGATAGGGCTTATTCCCCTTTAAGGAAAGGGTAGCCGTATAGCGTTCTTTCTGCTCCTCGTCCAAGTTCTCCAGGGCAACCGCCCCGAACCCTTTATTTCTAAGGGTCACATAGAGGATGTAATACTCGTATTCCTCCTCATCCTCTGTGGTTTCCCCGGTTTCCGGGTCGGTGGAAGTAACCGTGCGGGTTCTGATCTCCACCACCTCACGGGTAGTCAGGCTGTACTGCCTGTCGAACATGGTTTCCATTTCTGCCTGCACCTGGGCAGGCGTAAAAGCGTCAAACTTTGCCGTCATATAGGAAATCAGTTCATTGGGGTTATGCCCGATGCTGTCCACATCGTACCGATATTCATCATAGCCGGGATGGGTGCGCTCGATGTTTGCCAGTTCATTTTGCAGAGCGGTTTCCAGGGCGGTGTAATTGGCTTCTGTCTGAATGATGTCGGGATCTTCCGAAGTGTAGGAAGTGCCCAGCACGGCGCTCATGGCTCCATCCATCATCACAGAGCAGGAAGAAAGGGACGAAAACACCATAATAATCAGCATGGCAATCGCACCAGCCATCACCAGCCCGCCTTTATGCTCCTGCACCGCAGTCGCCACGGTCTGACCGATGCTGCCAAACATATCCTTTGCTTTCTGAACAAAAGCTGAACCCTGTTTCTCAGCCTGCTTTGCTTTCCGAAACTCTTTGGCATACTGGTGCTTGATGCGCTGTTTCTGAATAAGACGCTTGACAGTGTTTTCCTGCAATTCCGGGTTATCCCGGACAGCGGCACGATAAGCGGCACTGACATTCGCCCGGTTGACCTGGGCTTCCAGCTTCTCCACACGCTTATACGGGGCGTTCTGCCGGTACTTGCGGATTTCATGGCTGGCGAGAGCAGCGGCCCCCTCAGACGCAAGCTCTGTCCGATGGGCGGCTTTCGTACCCACGTTTTCTTCCTCCACCTGATGAATCTTGGAGTGGACGGTGGCGCTGGCACTCTGTACCATGCGCCTGCCCGCCTTTTTCGGCAGGGCTTCCTGCCCTCGTTTTTCTCCACTTCCTCAAACCGGAGTGTGTGCTTCAGCTTGCTTTTTTCGGGATCAAGTTCTTTTTTGCAAGCGCAGCTTTTTTTTCTTAGGCACTTTCTTTTTCGCCTTTTCCAGCTTCGTGCCCAAAACCTCCGCCTTGTGTTCCGCACGGGCAGCCCGTTCCTCCGGGGTGAAATTCAGCCGTTTGCTGCGCTCCACATCATCAGCATCGTCGATGTTGGCTTTTTTCTTCATGGCAGACCTCCTTATGCTGCCAAATCCGCAGGCTTCGTGGTCATAACCTGGTACAGCTTCGTATCCGTGGGGGACTTATCGACAAAGGGAATGATTTTATCTCCAAAGAACAAAAGCCCCTCACCGGCGTCACTGTTCGTGATGTGACCCAGCTCCTGGGGAGAGATACCAAGACGCTGCGCCAGAATGTTCCGGTCGCTGGCCGCCTGGTTCAACATCAGGATAAAATCGCTGTTTTCCAGGATATTTTCAATCTCCGGGCTTTCCAGCAGATCCTTGACGTTCTGCGTCAGAGCTGTCGGGATGCCATTCCATTTTCGGAATCTCTTGTAGATTTCTGCGGTGTAGGCAGCCGTCTGCGGCTCCTTTAAAAGCAGGTGGAACTCATCTAAGTAGATGCGGGTGGTCTTTTCGGCATAGCGGTTTACGGTGGTGCGCTGCCAGATGTTATTCTGGACGGTCAGCATACCGGGCTTTTTCAGGTTCTGCCCCAGACCGCTGATGTCATAGCAGGCCACACGGTTATCAACATTGACGTTGGTTCGGTGGTTCAGATAATTGAGAGAACCAAACACATACAGTTCCAGTGCCGTGGCAAGTTCCTGTGCCTGTTCTTCCTGCTGTGCCCGCAGGCACTCATACAAATCCCCCAGGATCGGCATATTCTCCGGCCTGGGGTCTTTGATAAGCTGGCGGTAGATTTTCGGGATACAGCGGTCAATGACCGATTTCTCAATGGGCTTTAAGCCGCCCTGGGCGGCGGACAGAATCAGTTCACAGAATGACATGATAAAGTCCGCTTTCATCAGAAGCGGATTCTCGCCGGTATTCGTGGTCAGATCTACATCCAGCGGATTGATATAATCGTGGCTGTCCGGGGCAAGCCGGATCACCTGTCCCGAAAGCTGCTGGCACAGGGAAGTATATTCATTCTCAGGATCGAGGAACAAAATGTCATCCGTGGTATGCAGATAGACGTCTGCCGCTTCCCGCTTGCAGCTAAAGGATTTACCGGAACCGGGAGTGCCAAGCACCACTCCGTTGGGGCACTTGAGCGTTTTGCGGTCAGCCAGAATCATCCGGTTTGTGGTAGCGTTTAACCCATAATAAACGCCTTTGGGCTGGAACACCTCACAGGAACGGAACGGCAAAAGATTGCCGTTCCGCTGGTGGTAAGGCCGCGTTGGACTTCCACCTGGTTGATGCCGATGGGCAGCGCAGACACAAAGCCCTGTTCCTGCTGATAGTCCAGCCGGATCAGATCGCAGTTCTGGGTATTGGTAATGCCGTTTGCGGAGCAAATCAGGTTTTCCAGCTTCTGACGGCTGGACGCCGCATGGACAACCAGGATCGTGACCATAAACATTTTCTCGTCATGGTTCTGCAAATCCTCCAAAAGTTTCTGGGCTTCCTTGCCGAATGTCACAAGATCGGGCGGCAGGATGTCCATATCAAAACCGGAGCGGACGGCCCGTTTCTGTTCGTCGATCTTTGCCTTATCCAGATCACTCAGCTTGCGCTTGACTGCTTTCAGGGCGGCATTCTGGTCGAGGGCTTTAGCATGGATGCTGACGATCTGGCTTCCCTCCATGTTTAAAATGCTGTTTAACAGCGTATCATACAGTTTGGTCGCCCGGATCTGCAAAAAGGAAAAACCGCTCCAAAAGATGCGCCGGGCGGAAGTAACGCCCATCCTTGAAGAAGAACGAGCTGGGGGCGATATAGTCTTTGCTGGACAGCCCGGTGTGCTTTAAGGAATCCCAGTTAAAACGGAACTTCCGGTTTTCCTCCAAATGCAGGCACCGATGGAGAATCGTCAGCCGCTCATAACCGTCCATCGGATGTGCGGCAACCGTCAGGGCACGGAAATGCCCCACCACATCATTGTCGATCTGCTCCAGGCGGGAACGGGCCTGCCTGATGCCGTCTGCTTCGATAGTATAGGTCAGGCAGATACGGCGCTCATACCGGCTCTTGGAAACCTGCCGCACCAGCATATCGCTGTATTCCTTTCGGATTTCATCGAACTGGTCGCCCTGTGGGTTAAGGGCAAGCATTTTCCGGTACTCCACCAGGTCTGCCGGATAGCAGATCACGGAAAGTTCAAAGCCCACAGACGGCCCGAAATAGTTGACCAGCTTGCAGTAAAGTTCAAACAAAACCGCCTTTTCATCGTCAGACGCTTCGGCATAGTTGATGTCATCGCAGAGGACGCTTTTACTGTAAAGCCGGTTCGTGATGCGGCAGATGCCGTCCGGATACATTTCTTCATAGGGAATGGTCTGCTGGGCGGTCTTTGCGATTTTACCCTCTTTTTTTGCCCGCCGGATTGCCTTTTCCACACGCCTTTTGTCGGCGGCGGTCAGCTTGGTGTCGGGCCGGATCACGAGATGTTCCCAGCCCACGGCTGTTCTTGCCGGTGGCTTTGTTCTGAATGGAAACAAGTTGTTGTACCTCCTTTTCATAGCGTGCCTGCCGCTCCAGGGCGGCAAACCGGTTGTTGGTCTGGTAAGGTCTGGCCGCAGGTGCAAGCAGTCGGACACGGATGATATTTTTCAGAATCTTTTCCAAAGGCTGCCCGTTCTTCTCGTACAGCCCGAACAGCATAAAGGGCGCTGCCAAGGCAATCAGAAGAAGCAGGGCAAGGTCATTCCCCAGGGAGTGCCGGGTCAGGAAGTAAGTGCCCACGCCTGCAATCCCGCCCAAGGAAAAGCAGACAATCTGGCGCTTGGTCAGCCCAAAAGCCACCTTGTCCTTAACCTCGGTCAAGTCTTTGGTAATCGTCACATAAGCCAATCGAAACCCTCCTTTCTCAAAACTTAGTGTGCGTTTAGGATGCTTTTCGCCACGGAGCCGGTCTTAAACAGGCTGAAGCACAGAAGCACTGTGTAGGCAGCGCAGCTCCAGATAGAAGCCTGCAAATCCCCGCCCAGGGAAAGAGCATTGACCAGCACGGCATAGATGCCGACACAGATCATGATTAAGAAGCCTTGCAGCCCCAGGGCGGCAAGCCCCGGACGTAGTTGGTGCCGATGTTGCCCCATTCCCGGTTCATAAAGGTGGCAAAGGGCAGCGGGCCGACACTGGCGTAAATATAAATTTCAATCATCCTGCCATACAAAATGACCGTGATGATAAGCCCCATCGCTTTCATGGCAAAGGATACGACCCAGGTTTCCAGCATCAAGGCAAACAGATCTCCCAGCCCCGTGGCCTGAAGCTCCGTCGTGATGTTGGCGATTGCAGAGGAAATGTCGATGCTGGCGTTGGTATCTATGACACCGGCACTCCTTTGAACCATTGTCTGTGCAACCTGAAAAACCGCCATGATGAAATCAAAGGTATGATTAACGATGATTGCCGCCGCCGCTGACTTGAACGCCCATTTGAAGAACATAAAGGTATCAATGTCGTGCATATTGTTCTTCTCGATAATCATGGAAATCAGTTCATAAGTCAGGACGGCGGCGATCACAAGCCCCGCTATGGGGACTACCACATTCTTAGACAGCGTAAGAATAATGGAAAAGACGCTGGAGTTCCAGGACTCCGGCGTCTTTCCCACTTCGGTTGCGATTGTGGCGACCTTGCTGTTGACATCGCTAAACATACTCGACAGATTGCCAGTGATGGCTCCGATTAAGAAGTCTTTCAGCCACTGTTCAATGGCGTCGATTATGCTTTGCATAAGCCGCTACCCGTGCCGATTAGACGGTAATCAGGCTGGACAGCAGCGGAACCACCTTCAGACCGAGAAGCATAATGCCGCCGCCCGCCATAAGCTGCTTGACACCCTGGCTTTTGGAAGCAGGGTTGTCGGCCCCGTAACCTTCCATGAGGTTGACCACACCCCATACGCCAACGCCGCCGCCCAGGGCAACAACCAGAGTAGACATCGTAGAAACAGCAGTCGTAAAGAAACTCATAATAAAATCCTCCTTGAATTTAAAAAACATGTTGATATGTTGTCGGTTTGGTTTTTGGATTGAGCAGCCCCCTTTCAGGCTCTGCCCGGACGGGCGGACGGATATGCTTTTTCATCCGCACCGCCGTTTTGGAAAATTCCGGGCAGATCGGGGTTTTCTCCGGGGAGCGGTTATAAAAATCTGCCATTGAACCATAAGAGAAAGCGCCGTTTAACGCCTTGGCTATCGTTTCCAATACATGAACCGCTTCGTCGTAAAATCCCATTTTGACCTCCCATGTGATGAAATTGCCGGTGTCCGGCTGGTTTTGGGCAAAAAAAGAAAAGGCTCCACCGATTTCAAAGCCCACAAAGGGGCATCGGTGGAGCCTTTAGGCAGCCGCTTGGGGCTGTTCTATCTCTCCAAGGTCATAGACCTCAAATTCTTCTTCCGGCTTGACTTTGAGCCGGTGTTGCAGGTATGCCTTTACATCAAAGGCATACTTGGGGTTGGCGTCTGCCGTGTACTTGTACTGAGGATGCTTCGTCAGATCGTACTTCTTGGAGTAGAATGGGCGGACACCCTGCACCTGGACGATGCAGCGGCTGGAGGGCATGACAGCCAGCTCATCCACGCTCATCAGTTCTTTGCCCAGCTTCTGATAGTTCAGACCGTAGGTACGCTGGGCACCACGGGAATCGCTTTCATTCATGGTGTCAATGGTTTCTTTTCCCAAAAGCCCGGACACCATCTTTAAGCTGCTTTCCTCTTTCCCGCTCAGAAACAGCGTGGTTGAGCAGCACCCGGCAACGGTTTCCGCATTGTCCTTATACATTCCTTTAAGCTGGCTGAACGTCTGGAGGACGATGTGGGCAGATATATTCCTCGACCGGATCACGGAAACCAAATGCTCCCAGTTCGGAATTTTTGGTTTGCGAACTCATCAAACAGGCAGGTTACATGGATCGGGAGCCTGCCATGATAGACTTTCAACGCCCGGTCGCACAGTACGTTGAACATCTGGGAGTACATCATGGCTGAAATGAAGTTGAACGTCGGGTCGGTATCGGAAACCACCGCAAAGAGGGCGGTTTTCTCGTCACCCAGCTTTTCAAGCTCTAATTCATCATAGGACATCATCTCCCGGACGGCGGCAATATCAAATGGGGCTAATCTGGCCCCGCAGGAAATAAGTATGCTTTTTAAAGTTTTGCCCGCCGCCATCTTAAATTTTTTATACTGCCTTGCCGCAAAGTGGTCGGGATTGCGCTGTTCCAACTGTTCAAACAGCAGGTCAACCGCTGATTTAAAGTTTTCGTCGTCCTCCCGGCACTCGCAGGCGTTGAGCATATCCAGCAGGGTATTCATGTTGCGCTCCTCGGCTGGGGCTTCATAGTAGATATAAGCGATCAGTGCCTGATACAGCAGAGCTTCCGCTTTCTCCCAGAATCCGTCCCCGCCTTTGGCTTCTCCCTGGGTATTGGTCATAATAACCGTGACAAGAGTGAGAATGTCCGTTTCGCTATGGAGATAGACAAAGGGGTTGTAGTGCATGGAACAGGAAAAATCAATAGTATTTAGAACCTTGATTTTGTATCCGCCACGCACCAGTGCCCGCCCGACTTCCTCAATGACCGTGCCTTTTGGATCGGAGCAGACATACGATGCGTTCATCTGGAGAAGATTGGGCTTGATATGGTAGCGGGTCTTTCCCGAACCACTCCCCAATGACCAGCACATTCAGATTGACGTTTCTCTTTTCGGGGTCTGCAATTTTTCCCAGCGTCAGACGTTCCGTTTCGGACAGCAGGATATTCTGCGAAAAATCCGGGTCGATGAACGGCTCAATATCTTTTGCATTTCCCCATCGGGCAGTCCCATACTCCGCACCACGCCGGTATTTCCGGGCATTCTTGGATTTCTGATACACGATAAACCACAGCAGAGCGCCGCAGGCAGCCCCCACCAGCAGGTCAAACGGATGCAGGCTGGGCAGGGGACTGGCAAAGGCTTCCCCGATTTTGAGGAACGCCCCAAAAATCCGATCCAGCACATCGCCGCCGGATGCCAGGCGGTACGCCTGCCCCAGCTTGGTAGCCATCAGGCCGACCAGGATATACGGCAAAGCCGCTTTTAGCAGCTTGGAAGTATTGATTTTTGGCAATTTCTTCATCTGTCCACCTCCTGGCTCTTGTTCCGGGAGAGGGATTTTGCCATATCCTTGACCACTTCCTGGAGTTTGGAAAGCTGCTTGCGGATGGACGGCTTCTCCTTGGACTGGCTTTTCACGACTTTACCGGAATATTCCCGGAATGCCGCCGTCAGTGCATCGGCATCTTTACTCTTGAAAAAGACCAGATACCGGGGCGACTGTGTAGAAACATCCTTTTTGAGAGCAAAGTCAATGCCGTATTTCCGGGCAACTTTCTCAAAAGACTTGATGTTGCCGTCCGTGATTTCGATGTTGCTGACCCCAACTCCCTGCCGGACAAGGTGTTTCACACTCTGTTTGCCCTTGTAGACCTTGGGATTTTTCTGCTTTTTCTCCATTTCCGCAAGGGCTTTCAGGAGTGCGGCTTTCAGCACATTGGCGGTCAGCTTGGTGGCTTTGATACTAATCGCCACCGATTTGTTTTCAACTTCTTCCTGCAAACCTCATCACTCCTTTCTCTGGCAGGAATGCTGAAAAAGGAAATGGTCTAAGGCGGAACCACCAGCCGGTGCAGAAACAGCGTCAACCGGTACAGGTCATCAGGCATCAGCCCTCCACCTCGTTTTCTCCCTGAGCATGGATTTTCAGAATGCCATCCAGGGTAGTGGCGGTAATGCCCAGCCGCTGCGCCACAGCAATATCGTTTTTAACGGACTCGTCAACTTCGTCCCCGCAGACGATCAGCACATGGCTCCGGCGCAGAAGTTCACGCCCAATGTCAATGCCGTCCTTGTGTTCGGCAGGAATGGAATCACGCAGGAAATGGGGAAGATAGAGAACCGGGCAGATCGGGGTAAACCCGGCTTCATAGACTTTGCGGCAGTAGACGGTCGCCTGGTCGATGACAGTGAACTCGCCGCCTTTCCAGACCGCCGTAACGTAGGCAAAAGGTTTTTTCATGGGGTAACTCCTTTCTCCGGCTGTGCCGGGTGGCAAAAGAGCGGCCCCATGTCAAGAATGAAAATGAACGCACACCGTGCGTTCTTGACACAGTGCTGTTCATTTGCATTTTTGCAGTTAAGGGGCTGGCCAGGAACCGACGCAGCCGCCCATAGGTGATTATGAAAAAAGCAGTTACCCACCGCCGTAAAGGTCATGGTTGACCAAAGCTGTGTAGTAACTGCTGATAGTGGTAGGGGCATTATACAAGGCGGTAAGCAGATACGCCCGGATGTTTCGGACTTTGGTGGTATTGGATTTCAAACTGCTCACCACATAGCTGATATGCTCTGAATTGAGTTTTAGCAGGCGGCTCTTTACGACCTCTAAAGGAAAATCCTGACCGCCTATGCGGATCATGGGCTTTGTGCTGCATACCGTGTCCACCATGATGTCAACAATCTCGTCCAGAATGTCGGCATCATAGCCGAGCTGCCTGCGAGTGATCTCGTACTCAATATTCTCCATGATAATCTGACGATAGACACGCATCGTATCCATCGCATCTGCCGCAGGCGATTTATCTTCCGGCAGCCCCTGACCGGATAGATAGATGGTTCAGTATCACTCAATTCAGTATCTTTTATCTCAGTATTATTAGAGGCCGTTTTTTGGAAGTCTTGACTTCCAGATTGCGGAACTTTAGACTTCCGTTTTTCGGAAGTCAAGACTTCCGCATTCCGAACAAAGTTCTTAACGTAGATTTTTGTCGGCTTTCCCTGGCCTTGCTTTTTGCGCTCGATCAAGCCCGCCTTATCCAGTTCCCCAAAAAGGGAAACGGCTTTGGTATGCCCGCAGCACAGATATTCCAAAGCATCCTCCAGGGTAAAGAAAATGAATACCCGGTTGTATTCGTCCAGCCAGCCATTCCGAACTGACAGCCCCATACGGTCAAGCATAAGCCCGTACAGGATTTTGGCGTCGGAAGATATGCGCCGGTAGCTGGGGTCAGTGAACAGCACTTTGGGTATCCGGTAAAAAGTGAACTGTTCCGCTTCATCTCCGTAGAAGTAGTCCAGCATGGCAAGGTCTGGCATGAATGACACCTCCCTCCTAAGAAATTCTAAATGCTTAAAACAAAAGGTGCTGCCCGAAAGCAACACCTTTTAAATCTGAAACTGGCATCTCTATTCTGTTTTTCTATGGAATCATCTGGAAATGCTTGAGCGCATCCATAATCGCCGCTTCTTTCTCCGGCGGGCACTTCGGCACTTTGGCATCTTCTTTTTTTTTGACTGGTTATAGTTCTTTCTCTCGATAATGCCACATTTCCGTTTTATTTGGGCGATATAAAGCTGACTGACTTTAAAGCCGAATTTTTCCAGTACATACCCCTTGATTTCATCATAAGTGGCCTTACTCTCCGCAGCAGTCAAATCCAGCTCGTCCGTCTTAATCTCAACCTCGATATGTTGCTTTGCATTTAGTTTGGACAATAAACATACTGTCTCAACGTGATCACAAAACGGAAACATATCAACCGGCCAGGCCTCCTGCATCTGATAGCCTTTTTTCTTTAAAATGCGAAGATCTCTTGCCAGCGTTTCCGGATTACAGGAAACATAAACCACCTTTCGGTGCCAGTTTTGCAAGGCAATCCAGAAATACTTCACTGCTGCCACTGCGCGGCGGATCCATGAAAACAACATCCAGCTGCTGATCTTCTGCAGCCATTTTCAGCATAAATTCTCCGGCATCTTCGCAGTACAAAGTGATATTTTTGTCTGATTTCGCTTTGCATTTTTAATGGCATCACGGACAGCTTCTTTATTAAGTTCTACGCCGGTCACCTGTTTTGCCTTTGATGCTGCGATCAGACCGATCGTGCCGATCCCACAGTACGCATCGAGCACGGTTTCTTTTCCGGTCAGCCCCGCCGCTTCGATTGCTTTCTGATAGAGGATCTCCGTCTGTACCGGATTGACCTGATAGAACGACTGTGCAGAAATGCGGAACGTGCAGCCACAGAGTTTATCTTCGATAAATCCTTTTCCATAGAAAACGACGTCTCGTGTTCCAAGTACCATGCTGGTTCCCCGGTCGTTGATATTCTGAACGACCGTCGTAATCTCGGATGAACTTTTCGCAGTGCTTTGACAAAATTGTTCTTGGATGGAAATACCGGCGATGCCGTGACGAGCACGACCATGATCTCTCCGGTAGAAAATCCGTGCCGGATCAGCACATGACGCAAAAGCCCATACTGTGTATCTTCATCGTACGTTTTGATTTTAAAAGATTTCAGAAGTCCTCGGATCGTGACGATGATCTCATCTGCTTTCTGATCCTCGATCATGCAGGAGTCCACCGGAACAACCTTGTGTGTGCCTTTCTGGTAAACACCGGAAATCGCATTGCCTCTGCGGTCACGGTCAAACACAGCATGCACTTTATTGCGGTAATGATACGGATCTTTCATTCCGATGATCGGATGTACTTTTCCAAAAGAATCCAGAAGGATCCGCACACGTTTTTCTTTGTGCCTGAGCTGTTCTGCATAAGACATTCCCTGAAATTCACAGCCGCCGCATTTTTTCGCCACCGGACAGACTGCTGCTTTTTTGTTTTTTTTTCCATGAATGATTATTTGCAGAGTTCTGCAACCACCTGGTTGATGACTTTTCCGTCTGCTTTTCCTTTCATATCTGCCATTACATTTTTCATGATCATGCCTTTATTTTTTTGTAGCAACGACCTCGGCAAATTTTTCCTGAATATAAGCTTTAACCTCTTCTGCACTCATCTGAGCCGGTGCATATTCTTTGATTACATCGTAACGGAACTGATATTCTGCTTTAAGATCCTGCCGGGAGTCCGGACAGGTATCAATCTGTTCTTTTTACTGTTTTCAGCTCTTTCAGAATTACCTGATCAACCATGCTTTCCGGAATATCATCTCTGCATCCGGCATCGATCGCTGCTTTTTTACTGCAGAAACCAGAGAAGAAATTGCTTCCTTGCGTTCTTTATCTTTTGCCTTCATAGCTGCTACCATGTCTTTTCTTAATGCTTCTAACTGCATTTTTAAATCCTCCCATCATTCCTGGATAAAACTTTTTATCCCATTGTCATTTTTGCTCATTATAGCACTTCTCTTTCTTTCCTGTAAAGTTTTCACTGTTTTTTTTCTGATTTTGTGCTATAATAATTCCACTGATGACAGGGTCAAAAGACGATCAGGTACTTTATCTCTGGCATTACCATTCTCAAACCGAAAAGAAAGGTGGAATTTATATGATCATTGCTATTATCTCTATCGCCGTCCTTGCGGCTGTGATCGTTTCCTGCGTAGTTGCTGTGGTTGCCGGTGTAATCGGCAGCAAATCTCACGATGAAGACGATGCCTAGAACACAACGACCAGTCACATTTTAAACTGCTCTTTTCATAAAACTTCTCCCTCTACCGACACTGTAAGCACCTGCCATGGTATAAACTTACCACTTTTTTTCATTGCTGTCACAGCTGCATTTTGAATTCCGCCGCAGCATGGCACTTCCATCCTTATGATTGTCACACTTTTCACATCATTCTGTTCCAGGATTGCCGTAAGTTTCTCACTGTAATCAACCGGATCCAGTTTCGGACATCCGATCAGCGTGATTTTTCCCTTCTGGATCTCTTTTGCAAAATTTGCGTATGCAAACGCAGTACAGTCTGCTGCGATTAAAAGATCTGCCCCGTCAAAATAAGGGGCATTGACCGGCGTAAGCTGAATCTGGATCGGCCACTGCCTGTTCTTTTTTTCTTATTTGCTTCCACAGCTGCTTCGTCATATGCCGCTGCTTCCCGCTCAACAAACGTGATCGCTCCGGTTGGGCAGGTCGGCAGACAGTCTCCCAGTCCGTCACAATAATCATCCCGCAATAATTTTGCCTTTCCATTTACCATACCAATCGCATTTTCATGACAGGCTTTCGCACATAAACCACATCCATTGCATTTTTCTTCGTTTATCTCAATAATTTTTCTTATCATTTATCTATATTCCTCCTAATAATCACACCTGAAATCTTTTTTTTTCACTGCCGGGCAGACAGCAATTTTTTCAATCACTGTCCATACTTCACCGTGCCCCTTGATTTTCTGTTTTCCGTGTAGTATGATGCTGAACAAAGCCAGCAGATTTTCTGTCAAACCATTTTTTCCGGTCTAAAATCTCTGCCTGACTTTGACCTGATCCTAACATAACATCTGAGAAAAATCGGTGGTTATAACCACTGAATCACAATCAAAATACCGTTAAATATCAACAGTACTATTTTTCCGCATACTGTTGTTTTTACCTGACAGGAGACTTTATGAACTTTTTAGAACTGCCTCTGTTTCAGAGCCTTTCCGATCAGGAACTGGAACAAATGAAGACTTCCGGCTGTCTGCGGACGGCTTCTTACAAAAAGAATGATATTATATTTTCTACCGGTTCCACTGTTTCTGAAATCGGCATTGTTTTATCCGGAAGCGTAAATGTAGAAAACATTGATTTCTGGGGAAATAAGAGCATTCTGGGAAATATGAATGAAGGACATATTTTTGCAGAAACCTATGCCCTGTGCCGGGAACCGATGATGGTAGATGCCGTTGCCGCCAGCAACTGCGAAATTCTTTTTTGAATCTGAAAGTTTTACAGGAAAAAAACTGCACTTCTTCCTGGTATTCGAAAATACAACGCAGCCTTCTTGCAATGTGCAGCCGCAAAAATTTGATGCTCTCAGAACGGATTTTCTGCACTTCTTCAAAAACAGTTCGCAGCCGACTGCTGACCTATCTGTCCGCACAGTCCCGGAAACACGGCAACCATCGTTTTCAGATTCCGTTCGACCGGCAGCAAATGGCAGACTACCTGAATCTGGATCGCAGTGCCCTGTCAAAAGAACTTTCCCGTATGAAAAAAGAAGGGATCTTAGATTTTCACAAAAACGAATTTGTTTTAAAAATGAGATGCTCTGAATTTTTCACACATCAAAATGTATCATATTGGGGCAAAAGTCCCCAACTATATTGGAGGAATTGAATATGTGTACAGCAGCTACTTACAAAACTAAAGGATTTTACTTCGGACGAACTTAGACTATGAATTTTCCTATGGTGATGAGATCATCATTACACCACGAAACTATCCTTTCGTTTTCCGCCACACAAAAACACTGGAAAATCACTATGCACTGATTGGCATGGCGTGCTGTGCCGACAATTATCCGTTTTATTATGATGCCATGAATGAAAAAGGCGTTGGGATGGCAGGACTGAATTTTGTCGGAAATGCTCATTACCAGCCGCTTTCTGATTCAGAAGAAAATATCGCATCTTTTGAATTTATTCCATGGATTTTAGGACAGTGTGCCACCGTAAAAGAAGTAAGGAGCTTTCTTGGCCACATGAATTTATGTGACACACCGTTCAGCGACCAGTTTCCATCATCCAGCCTTCACTGGCTGATCGCTGACCGCAGCGAAAGCATCACCGTAGAATGTGTTGCAGATGGCATGAAAAATTATGACAATCCGGTCGGTGTACTGACCAACAATCCACCGTTTGACATGCAGCTGTTTCAGCTCAACAATTATATGCAGCTTTCCGCCAAATCACCGGAGAATCATTTCTCCGATAAATTAAACCTGAACACTTACAGCCGCGGCATGGGGGCACTCGGACTTCCGGGAGACCTCTCCTCTCAGTCACGTTTCATCCGCGTGGCATTCACCAAAATGCACGCTATTTCTGATGAAAGCGAAGCTTCCAGTGTAAGCCAGTTTTTCCATATTTTAGGTTCCGTGGAACAGAGCAGAGGCTGCTGCGAAGTTGCCGAAGGAAAATATGAAATCACGATCTACACCTCCTGCTGCAATGCCGATAAAGGGATTTATTATTACACGACGTATGATAATCATCAGATCAGTGCCGTTGATATGCATAAAGAAAATCTGGAAGCAAAAGAACTGATTCGCTATTCCCCGATAAAAGAAGAGCAGATATATTTTCAGAACGGCAGATAAGAAGTTGTCGGTGGTTTCCTGGCGGGTGTAAGGAATTGAAATGCCGAGAGTGTTATTAGGATACTGTCTAAGAAAGAACAATAATGCATGTGCATAAAATAATACAGCCATGATGAATTCGAAAACAAATCGCTCTGACGGTAGCAAGGCTTCCGTCGTGAGGTTTGCGATGTTGCCGCCCCAGAGAGCCGCTGTCTGAGCCTCGAAGAGGCGAGTTTAGGCGAAGGGCGGCTAACACACGAGCGAACCGAACAGGAAACGAAGCGTGTCAGGAGATTGTTTTCGAATCATCATGGCGTGGCTATTTTACAGACTATTTTTTACTACATTCATTTTGCACATTGCAAAAAAAGCTCAGCTCAGCTCAAACATTCCATGATAGAGCTGATAATATTTTCCTTTCTGTTCCAACAGTTCTGCATGATCCCCTCTCGACGATCTTCCCCTGCTCCAGTACCATGATCGCATTGGCATTTCGCACGGTACTTAATCGATGTGCGATAACAAACACGGTCCTTCCTTCCATCAGCTGATCCATGCCTTTTTCGATCAGTTCTTCGGTTCGTGTATCAACAGAGGATGTCGCCTCATCAAGAATCAGAACCGGCGGATCGGCTACTGCTGCCCTTTGCGATCGCCAGAAGCTGCCGCTGTCCCTGGGAAAGATTTGCCCCATCTGCCGTCACCATGGTATCGTAACCATCTGGCAGTCGTCTGATAAAAAGAGTGTGCATTTGCAATGCGTGCCGCCCTCTCGATCTCTTCCTGCGTTGCATCCAGTTTTCCAAAGCGGATGTTATCCGCTACGGTTCCGGTAAACAGATGCGTATCCTGAAGCACGATGCCAAGAGAGTGTCGCAGTGCATCTTTCTTTATCTTTCGCACATCAATTCCATCGTAAACCACCGTTCCTCCCTGCACATCATAAAAGCGGTTGATCAGGTTGGTGATCGTGGTTTTTCCGGCTCCGGTCGATCCGACAAAAGCAATTTTCTGTCCCGGTTTTGCATACAGGCTGATATTCTTCAGAATCATATGCTCTTTCGTATAACCAAAATCAACATTTTCAAAACGGACATCACCGCGAAGCATCGTCAGTTCTCCATCTTTTGAACGCCATGCCCATTTTCCAGTCTTTTCCTGACATTCTTTCAGGATGCCGTTTTCTTTTCTGACATTGACAAGCGTCACATCCCCTTCGTCCACTTCCGGCTCCAGATTCATCACATCAAACACCCGCTCTGCTCCGGCAAGTGCGGAGAGCAGGAAATTGCTCTGCTGTGTAAACTGATTGATCGGGAGTGCCGCCTGACGCACAAACACCAGATAACTTGCAAGACTTCCGACATCCGCCATCCCACGCATCGCCAGAATTCCTCCGAGAACTGCCACGATTGCATAATTAATATAAGATATACTTACGACTACCGGAACCATCGTTGCCGCATAAGACTGTGCACCGGTTCCTTCTTTTCGCAGTTTTTCATTTTTCTCCAGAAATTCCTGAAGACTTGCCTGTTCATGATTAAAGACTTTGACTACTTTCTGACCGCTGACCATTTCTTCAATATAGCCGTCCAGCTCACCAAGGCTCTGCTGCTGTTTCGCATAAAAAACCTTACTTTTTGCTCCGCTGAACTTGATATACCAGAACATGATACCGTAGCACACCGTTACAATCAGCGAGAGCCGCCAGTTCAGGATATACAGGATCACAAGGGTTCCGATCATCTGGATGAAGCTCTGGATAACCATCGCAAAACTGTTGTTCAGGGCATCTGCCATCGTGTCGATATCGTTCGTGAAAAGACTCATGATATCGCCGTGTCGCTTCTGGTCAAAAAAGCGAAGCGGCAGTGTCTGCATATGTGCAAACAAATCTCTTCGAATATCAAAAACAACCTGCTGGGCAGCTTTTACCATCGTCTGAGAATAGCCCCAGGCTGCCAGTGCTCCGATGGCAAAAATGCCGGCTGCCACAAGCACCTCCGATGGCAAGTGAATGCAGATCCCCGTTTGCAAGATTATTGACAACCGGACGTATCATGTAAGTTCCAAGAAGGTTTGCAAGGGCACTTACCGTTACCAGAATACTGACGATCAGAAGCATAAATTTATGCCGTCCAAGATAAGAAACAAAAATCCGCAGTGTGTGCTGCATATTTTCCGGCCGTTTAACATTCTTCGTTTTCGATGCCATCGCTGTTTCCTCCTTTCATCTGAGAAGCATAAATTTCCTGATAAATTGCATCCTCCTTAAGAAGCTGTTCATGCGTTCCGATATTATGGATCTTACCGTCATCCAGGATCACGATCTGATCCGTATGGATCACAGAAGAAATTCTCTGTGCAATGATGATCTTTGTCACATCGCCAAGTTTTTCCAGCTCTTCGCGGATCTTCTTTTCCGTCGCCGTATCGACTGCACTGGTAGAATCATCAAAGATCAGGATCTTCGCATTGGCAAGAAGTGCTCTTGCGATACAGAGTCTCTGTTTCTGCCCGCCGGACAGGTTATTTCCTCCCTGCACAAGCATGGTGTCCAGTCCGTCCGGAAAACGCTCCAGGAACTCATCCGCACATGCCACACGGCATGCATGCCAGATTTTTTTTCGTCATCTGCATCCGGATCGCCCCATTTCAGGTTATCACGTATCGTTCCGGAAAAAAGCTCATTTTTCTGCAGAATAATTCCGACTGCCGCCCGCAGTGCATGAAGATCATATGCTTTTACATCCACACCGCCAACTCTCACCGTGCCGCAGGTCGCATCATAAAGCCTCGGGATCAGCTGCACGAGCGTCGTTTTGGCGGCTCCGGTTCCACCGACCACACCGATCGTCTGCCCGGCCTTGATGTGCAGATCAACATCTGACAGTGCATACGCTTTCGCATCTTTGTGATATTTAAAAGATACCTGTTCAAAATCCACGCTTCCATCTTTGACCTTCCGTACCCCGTTTTCCGGAGACTTCAGAACAATCCTCTCATCCAGCACTTCTGCGATACGATGTGCACTGGCAAGAGATCTCGTCAACAGCAGAAAAACATTTGCGATCATCATCAGAGCGTTGACAACCTGCATGACATAACTTAAAAAATCCGGTCAGATCACCAACCTTAAGACTACCGCTTAAGATCATATTTCCGCCAAACCACATGATCAGTACGATCGCACTGTACATGACAACCTGAAATGCCGGAAGATTCAGCACCGCATAGTGAAAAGTCTGTTCACTTGAAACACTCAGATCTGTATTTACTGCATCAAATTTTTTCTTCTTCGTACTCTCCGCGGACAAACGCCTTGACCGCACGGATCGCTGTCACACCCTCCTGCACAACATGGTTCAGACGGTCAACGATTGTCTGAAGCTTTGTATACATAGGGAGCCACTTTCCGGACGATCAGAAATAAAACAATGCCAAGAACCGGCGTACACCAGAAAAACAATGGCAAGTTTCAGATTCATCCAGAAAGAAAGACCGATGCCGAGGATCAGAAGCGACGGACCTCGTCACCGGACGGAAGCCGGAATTGATCAGATTCTGCAGAACCGTGACATCCGTGGTCATTCGCGTGATCAGAGACGAGGTATCAAAATGATCCAGATTTGAGAAAGAATACTGCATCACTTTTGCATATTCTGCCTCCCTGATCTTCGCTCCCCCATCCATAAGAAGCCCTCGCTGCAAACCGTGCATACAGAAGCCCCGTCACCAGAGCCAGAAGTGCACAGATCCCCATTTGAAAGCCCTTGGAATAAATGTAGGCAAGATCGTGGTTTGCCACCCCGACATCGATCAGATCCGCGATCATGATCGGAATGACAAGCTCAAACGCTGTCTCGATCATTACCATCAAAGCACCAAGCATCATATCTTTTTTATATGACCCGATATATCCTGCCAGCCGCTTTATATCATTCATATTTTATTTTCACTCCTTTTCAGAAACCCTGAGCAATCTCAGTCTTTGATGCAAAGCGGACATTCACAATCCTCTTTCGCACTCTGTCAGTTGGTCAGTTCCTTCAAAAGCTCCAGATCCTCTGCCTTTATTCTCAGATTCTCTCAATCTTTTCGCCATCCGGTGTGGTAACCGTGATCGCCATGATGCTGCCCTCCTTTAAAGCCCGTTTGAAACTGCATTGCAGAATGCCGGGAATTTCGGGTGGTTTCTTTTAAATATATTCCATGCATTCATAATCTTCATCATATTTCCTATATTATTCAGTGCCATTTGTTTTACCTCCTAATATTCATTTTTACATCTGCTAAGTTTAAAGTACTTTCTCAAACTGTGCAAGACACAATTACCACAAATTGAGCCACATAATCACTCCCGTACAGGCAGGAATGACATTTAGACCTTTTGACCCTGGCATCATTATATAATTTTCACATGAAAAAAATATTCTATTTATATGTTCGCCTGACTAAACGTTCAAAACTGAGCAACTCTCGTGCATGATCTGGCGTTTTTTCCCCGCTTTTTTTTGCTGTTATTCGTTCAAACTCATTCATAAACAGCAGATTTCATACATTTTCAGCAAAAAGTTCAGAAAGTTTTATTGATTTTGCCGGGTAAATATGTATAATGATGATAGAGAAGTGGGCATCATTTCTTTAACTTTAAGTATAAAAGAAAAGAGGTTAATCAGATGGCAAAGATTGATTTAAGCAAGTATGGCATCACCGGAACCACAGAGATCGTCTACAACCCGTCTTATGAGATGTTGTTCGAAGAAGAGACAAAACCTACTCTGGAAGGCTTTGAAAAAGGCCAGGAAAGTGAACTGGGTGCTGTCAACGTTATGACTGGTATCTACACAGGTCGTTCTCCTAAAGACAAATTTATCGTAGAAGATGAGAATTCCAAAGATACCGTATGGTGGACCACTGATGAATATAAAAACGACAACCATCCGGCTACTCAGAAAGCATGGGATGCTGTAAAAGCACTGGCTATCAAAGAACTGTCTAACAAGAGACTGTTCGTAGTAGATGCTTTCTGCGGTGCCAACAAAGACACCCGTATGGCAATCCGTTTCATCGTTGAGGTCGCATGGCAGGCACACTTCGTAAAGAACATGTTCATCCAGCCAACAGCTGAAGAACTGGAAACATTTGAGCCGGATTTCGTTGTATACAATGCTTCCAAGGCAAAAGTTACAAATTATAAAGAACTCGGCCTGAATTCTGAGACAGCCGTTATGTTCAACATTACAAGCCGCGAGCAGGTTATCGTAAATACATGGTACGGCGGAGAAATGAAAAAAGGTATGTTCTCTATGATGAACTACTTCCTGCCGCTGAAAGGCATCGCTTCCATGCACTGCTCCGCAAATACTGACTTAAACGGTGAGAATACCGCTATCTTCTTCGGTCTGTCCGGTACCGGAAAGACCACTCTTTCTACCGACCCGAAGCGTCTCCTGATCGGTGATGATGAGCACGGCTGGGATGACAATGGCGTATTCAACTTCGAAGGCGGCTGCTACGCTAAGGTTATCAACCTGGACAAGGATTCCGAACCCGACATCTACAATGCGATCAAACGCAACGCTCTGCTTGAGAACGTTACTCTGGATGCAGAAGGCAAGATCGATTTCGCGGATAAGAGCGTAACAGAAAATACTCGTGTATCTTACCCGATCAATCATATTCAGAACATCGTTCGCCCGATCTCTTCTGCTCCCGCAGCGAAGAACGTTATCTTCCTGTCTGCAGATGCATTCGGCGTACTGCCTCCGGTATCTGTTCTGACAGAAGCTCAGACTCAGTACTACTTCCTGTCTGGTTTCACAGCTAAACTGGCTGGTACAGAGCGCGGCATCACAGAGCCTACTCCTACCTTCTCCGCTTGCTTCGGTCAGGCATTCCTGGAGCTGCATCCTACCAAGTATGCAGAAGAGCTAGTTAAGAAGATGGAGAAGAACGGTGCTAAGGCATACTTTGTAAACACCGGATGGAATGGAACCGGTAAGCGTATCTCTATTAAAGATACTCGTGGTATCATCGATGCTATCCTCAACGGAGATATCAACAACGCTCCTACCAAGACAATTCCATACTTCAACTTTGAAGTTCCTACAGAACTTACAGGCGTTGATACAGGAATCCTTGACCCACGCGACACCTATGCTGATGCTTCTGAATGGGAAACAAAAGCATTAGATCTTGCTGACAGATTCATCAAGAACTTTGCTAAATACGAAGGAAACGAAGCTGGTAAGGCTCTTGTTTCTGCAGGTCCTCAGAAATAAGAATAAGACTGCCGAATTCAAACATTTCAAAAGCTTATACAAAAGGACACCGCAAAATTTCGGTCTCCTTTTTTGCCGAAATGCCTCCGCATGGCAGTCCAGATGGAGCACATTGCGCCCATTGCCCTGCGGCGGGGAATTTGTCGTGAGCAGATACATTTTACATTTATCATACCTGAAAATAAGACTATTATAAACACAAAACAGTCGCCGTCACACGTTTTTTGACGCTGCTGCTTCATACGCCTGCTGATAGAAGGTTTCCTGAGCATCCACCGGACGCTCGATCGTCATCGGGATTCTGTAATTTCCTTCTGAATCCTCATGGCGGGCCTTCTGATTATCATTTAACATGATCCGGAACATCTCAAGCAGACGTTCTCTGATTGCCGGATCGCAGACAGGAGCTGCGACTTCCACACGTCTTAAGGTATTTCGCGTCATATAATCGGCTGACGCAATATAAACTTTCTCTCTTCCCTTACTTCCGAAAATATAAATTCTCGAATGTTCCAGGAATCTTCCTACAATGCTGATCACACGAATATTTTCCGTTGCATCTTTTACGCCCGGGATCAGACAGCAGATGCCGCGGATGATCAGATCAATCTTTACTCCGGCACTGGAAGCTTCGATCAGCCTGTCTATGATCTTTTTGTCAGTAAGTGCGTTCATTTTCAGCCCGATATAAGCATCTTTTCCGGCAAGTGCAGCTGCAATCTCATCATCGATCATCGCCAGCACTTTATTTTGCAGACAGAGCGGTGCTACCAGCAATTTGTCTGTGTGTTCTACGATTTCTCCCATCGCCAGTGCCTGAAAAACTCTTCTCGCCTCTTTTGCAATCTCTGTATCGGCTGTCATCAGGGAAAGGTCTGTGTAAAGGCACGCTGTTTTTTCGTTATAATTTCCTGTTCCGATCTGCGTGATATACTGCACTTCATCGCCGGCTTTTCTGGTGATCTGGCACAGTTTGGAATGTACTTTAAATCCATCCAGCCCATAGATCACATGACATCCGGCACGCTCCAGCCTTCTTGACCACTCGATGTTATTTTCCTCGTCAAATCTTGCCTTTAATTCTACAAGTGCCAGCACTTCCTTGCCATTTTCCGCTGCCTCGATCAGAGCTTCCACCACTTTACTCTGTTTTGCCACACGGTAGAGCGTCATTTTTACGGAAAGGACATCTTTGTCGTTTGCAGCTTCATGCAGCATCGTAAGAAACGGTTTCATGCTGTCATACGGATAAGATAAAAATTTGTCCCCCTCAGAATCTGATCCAGAATCGGTCTGCCTTTTTCAAACTGCACAGATTTCTGCGGAATCCGTTTTTGATAGAACAGTTCCGGCACGTAACGCAGTTTATCCTGGATTTCATAGACAAATGACAGATCCAGCGGTCCCTCATTATAGAAGACATAGTCACGGTCAAGATCCAGATAATGACACAGAGTACTGATCACTTCACCATCCATTTCCCGTGACAACTCCAAACGGATCGGAGCCAGTTTTTTCCTCTGTTTGATCACTTCCACCATAAAATCACGATAATCCAGATCTTCGTCATACAGTGCGTCTGCGTCAATATCTGCATTTCTGGTGATGCGGATCAGTGATTTTGCTTTTACACGATAACCCTTAAAGATTTCCGGCATATAATGGAGAATCACTTCTTCTGCCAGAATATAAGTGCCGCGTTTGCCGGGAAGTTCTATCAGACGTTTGAACATACCACTGCTGCATGGAATGATACCCAGCTTCTCTTTTCCGCTCTTTGTCTCCAGCACTACGACTGTGGCTAAATCATAAAAGCCCCATTTTATCAGTCTCTCTTTTGTCATGGCTTTCTTAACTGTTGTCAGATTCGCACAATACCAGTGTCCTCTTCGGCAGTTTGCCGCCATATTCGCATAGTATTCGTGTACTCCCATCTTTATCAGATTTCTTTTCTTTGTTTTTGGAAGTTTCCACTGTTTCCATATACACATGCGTATTCTGTGATAGAGCCATCCGTTGATCTCTTCGATGTTGTTCTTCATGCTTGCTATTCCGTAATAGTTCAGCCATCCTCTTGCATATATCTTGATTTTCTCAAGGCTTGGCTTGATTGACTGACATCGTTTACGGGAAGACAACTCTTTCAGTCTCGACTTAAACTTTCTCCATGACTTTGGATGAACGCGAACATAAATACCCGTTCCATTCCTTCCCAATGCAAAGCCTAGATACTTAAAATTTCGGATTGCAAACACACTGACAGTACGGCTTTTCTTTCTGTTGACTGTAAGTTTCAGTTTCTCTTCAAGGTATTTCGTACTGCTTTCCAGAAGTCTCTCCGATGCCCGTTTGCTCTTCGCAAGGAGCACGATGTCATCTGCATATCTGACGCATGGGACTCCTCTCTTCAAAAACTCCTGGTCAAACTCATTGAGATAGATATTCGCCAGTAGTGGGGATAGATTTCCTCCTTGTGGCGAACCTTCCTCTGTTTCCATGACTACTCCGTTCTCCATTACCCCGCTTTTCAGATATCGCTTAATCAACTGCACCACCCGTTCGTCCTTTACATTCTTACGGAGTAAGTTAAGGAGAATTTCATGGTTCAGTGTGTCGAAGTATTTTGATAAATCTAAGGATACTGCATATGTGTATCCTTGTTCTGCATACTCTTTCACTTTTTGTATTGCGTCCTTCGCACTTCTGCCCGGACGATAGCCAAAGCTACCATCTGCAAACAGCGGTTCATAGATTGGCACTAACTCTTGCGTGATTGCCTGTTGGATTGTACGGTCTATCACCGTTGGTATACCAAGCTTTCGCACACCACCATCTGGTTTGGGAATCTCAACTCGTCTTACTGGAGACGGAGTATACTTTCCACGATAAATGCGGTCGGTTATCTCTTGTTGATGCTCCTTTAGATATGGAAGAGCCTCTTCAATGGTCATGCCATCAATTCCTGGTGCTCCCTTGTTTGCCTTAACTCTCTTATAAGCTCTGTTAAAGTTATCTTTATACAGGATCGCTTCTAAAAGTCTCGGCTGTGCACTGTCTCTTTCTTTCCATATCCGATTGAATGACCTAGACGCTTTCACATACCCTTCATGTTCCGCATTATCTCTTTGCGAACAGCCATTGTTTTCAATGTTTTCTGCCATAGACGGTCATTCCTCCTTTCTCGGTCATACTCAAGACTCCTACTGATTCGGTCCTTCACCTCTCGGCTACTATGACCTCTGCTGACTTCTGTGCGTTCAGCATTGCTTTATGCAGTGGTTACCTCTTTCAAGGCGTACCGCACAGACCTCCCTAGGTACCACACATTTCTTTCTCTCCATCCATCTGCCTCATTTATCATGCATGATTCCGTGTAGTTATTGGACTTCGACTTGGTAGGCAGCCTTATCCTCATGCATAACCTTATATGAGATTTCTGTTCGTCAGACCAGAGATTTGCCCATGAGTTAGTATGTTCCTCACATCCAGCTTCCTTCAGATTCCATCTCACGATGGTAGATATAAACTGCGTTGCCGTTGCTGTCATAAACATACTGACCGTTCTGGTTGGAATCAGAATTGCCATCGGTAGAAGCTGTGCTTCCGGACTCGGACTGTGTTGTACTGTTCGACTCGGAAGATGTTGTATTATTCTTTTTAGTCTCAGATGTTGTTGTGCTCGATGCTTTCAGCAGTTTCAGACTCTCCACAGAAGTACGGATCGCTTCCATTGCCGTTGCATCATCCTGCATAACCTGACCATTGACCGAATAAATATCCTCATCTCCTACCAGGTTATACGCTACCGAGTACGCATACTTACTGTTTGTACTCTTACATTTGATGGTTGTGTGATATGCCTCGTAAGAACCCATGGTATTTTTCTTGTATTCTACAACTGCATAATCGGTTTTGGATTTTCCGGCTTTCTCCAGATTATTCAGTACTTCTTCTTCAGAGGACGGAAAAACAAGTCCGTTCGTCTCATCTCCGGAATAATGTACGATCGTGATCGTTCCCTGGTTCGGTGACTCAAAGGTCCATTCTTTTGTGCCTTCTTTTTTCATTGTCCAGGTGTCATCCGGAAGTTTGATAGAAATACTGCCATCTTTTGATTTAAATGTTGTGGATGTATTTGTAGCTTTCTTTGCTGTTTCGCTCTCTGTCTGTTTCTCTGTAACACGAATCGTTTCGCTGCTCGTCTCAGTTTCCTGTGCTTTCTTTTTACAGCCGGTAGCCAGACAGGAAATGGACAGAGCGAGTACCAGACAAGTTACGATTTTTGATCTCATTTTCATCTATACTCCTCCATTCTGGTTGTTACCTTCTTTGACTTCCATATTCTACGCTTTCGCAGATATAATGTCAATCAAAAACCGGTTTAATATGGATAGAAAACGCCATTCTGATCGGTTACGCCATCATCGCCAAACTGGTAGGTCATACCGCTTTCATCAACCCACTGTCCCTGGCTGTTTTTGTGAACGGTGATCCAGGTTCCGCCATCATCATAGAAGCCATTGCTATCGCCTTCACCATTATCGGCTGCCGGATTATCGATGTTATTCTCGGTATCCGGTGCCTGTGTTTCCGGCTGCTGCACTACCTCTGTTTCCACTCTTGTCTCCAGATCCGGATGTGTTTCCGGTGTCTGCGTATCCTGGCTCTGATTCTGGTCATCCGATGCCTGATTCTGATCCTCTGCGGCTGAAGTCTGGGCAGAATCCTGACCTGCTCCCCGCTGTGTCTGATCCTGGGTCTGTTTTTGTGCTGCTGTTCGTATCCCCACTGTGGCTGCCGCATCCTGTCATCAGAAGAGCCGATGAGAGGACTGCTGCTGCCATAAAATGTAATGCCTTATTTTTTCATAATAATATTTACACTCCTTTATATCCTGTTTTACCATTTGCTGAAATTGCCGTCGCTGTCTGTTGCCCCTTTTTCATCGAAAGTGTAGGTTTTTCCATCACTGCCGATCCAGTTTCCGTTTGCATCCTGTGTCGCTGTCTGATAGTTTCCATTGATATCATAGAAACCAATGACCATGCCATTATCTGAAGAATTGCCGGAACCTGTCAAAGAATCCGACTCTGATCCGGAACCTGTTGTTCCCTGAGGCGGATCATAATAATACTGTGTGCCGTTGGAATCTTCTACGCCGTTTTCCAGGAAAATATAAGAAGTTCCGTTATCATCACGCCAGCTGCCGTCCTCAGACGGATAAGCGTAGATCGTATTTCCGTTTGCATCAAAGAAATAGCGGTATTCCTCATCGGTCGATGCACCGGAAGAATCGCCTGTACTTTCACCGGAAGTATTGTCTGAAGCAGTATCACCTGTATTTTCCGGATCAGAACTGTTACCGGCATTATCCGAAGATGTACTGCCGTCTGCCGAAGATCCGGAGTTTGCACCAGAATCTGTCTTTTTACTGTCATCATTTAAAACTTTGAAGCTGGTAACGGCACTTTTCACTGCCTGCTGCACCGTACTGTCACTGGATGTCAGTTTTGCCGTGATCGTATAACTCTCGGTGTCCGTATTGATCAGATACTTGATCAGATAAACGTAACCAAGATCTGCGTCCTGCGTGGATGCAGCATAATAATAAAAAAGCTCTGTACCATTGGTGCTGTCTTTTTATATTCTACCTGAGAAAATGCATTCTCCTGGATATCGTTTAAAAGAGCAATCGCATCTTCCTGAGACTGCGGCAGATTCTTCTCCTTGATCTTTGACTTTTTGTGCGTGATCCGGATCGTGCCGACGCCTTCTTTCATAAATGCCCATTTATTCTCAATGCCTTCCTTTGTCGCCACCCATGCAGAATCCGGAAGATCAAAAAGAAAATGAATTGCTCTCTGAAGTATATGTTGTGGCTGCTTCGGTCTGTGCAGTACTTTCGCTCTGAGCTGTCGTCTGTTTCGTCGTCTCCGTCTCAGATGCCTTTTTCTGGCAGCCGTTCATCATAAACATTGCGGCCATTCCGATTACCAGTAATGTCGCAATTTTCTTTTTTATTATACATAAAAAATCCCCTTTTCTCTCTGATTTTCAGTGTGTTTCAAGTCCACTCCCTTTTTTCATTGTACAATGAAGATGCGGTTAATGTCAACTTTTCTTAACACTTCTTAACAAAATCTACATATTTGGCACACCCTGTGCCCTTCTCTGTTTCAGCTTTCGGATCACATGACAGTACGCCGGAATCAGGAAACAGTCTGCCATGATCCATGCCAGAGGACTGGCAAAACATACGCTTGCGAATCCCAGATACGGAACCATAATCACGCCGATAATGGCTCTTGCGATCATTTCCATGACACCTGCAAGGATTGCCAGACCGCTGAATCCTGCTCCCTGAATGGTAAAGCGAACCGCATTGACAAAAACAAGTGCAATGTAAAATCCGCTGTTTGCAAGAATAAACAGCACTGCATTATGTATGATCTCCGTTTCGGATGCATTTATGAACAGAAGCATCCAGTATTTTGCAGAAAAAAGCATGACCAGGAAAATCAGGATCGAGTATGTGATACCGATCAGAACGGATGCCTTTAATCCCTGACCGATACGCTCGATCTTGCCTGCCCCGACATTCTGTCCGGTGTAAGTTGCCATGGCCGAACCGATCGCATCAAACGGACACGCCAGGAACATCGAAAGCTTCGATGCCGCCGAAACCGAGGCAACGGCTGCCGAACCAAGTGTATTGATACCGGTCTGAAGCACGACACTGCCGATCGCTGTGATCGAATACTGAAGTCCCATCGGAATACCCATTTTACAGAGGATACCGATGTGTTTGCCATGCAATTTCCATTCTCCCGGCTCCATTTTCAGGATCGGGAACTTTGTCTTTATACACCACAGAGACAGTACCACGGAAAATGCCTGTGCAAGCAGTGTCGCAAAAAGCCGGTCCACGAACGCCGAGTTTCAAAACCGTTACTGACAGGATATCAAATCCGATATTTGCCACTGCTGCCATCAGCAGAAAGATCAGCGGCGATTTGGAATCCCCAAAGAGAACGGATGATCCCGGTCAGGAGATTGTAGGCAAGTGTGATCGGTATCCCTGCAAAAATGATAAAAATATAATCATATGCAAGATCCAGGATATCTGCCGGTGTCTTCATGGCGATCAGCACGCTGCGGCATAAAATACAGACTGTGATGCTCATGATCGCCGCAAAAAAAACAGTCAGCCAGATGCTGTTTGCCACAAACCTTCTCATATCTTTATAATCTTTTTGCCCCGTAACGCTGTGCGACCGGAATGACAAAACCATTGGCAAGTCCCATACAGAATCCGATGATCATAAAATTGATCGCCCCGGTAGAACCAACGCCCGCCAGTGCATCTTTTCCAAGGAACTGGCCTACAACGATCGTATCTACCATGTTATAAAACTGCTGCAGTAAAAACGTAAAAAACAATGGAATCGAAAATCGCATGATAATCTTCCAAGGTGTACCTTCTGTCAGATCTGTTGCCGCGTTTCTCATTTCCTTAATTACCTCCATATTTTAAATTCCATTTTTTGCACAGATATCCGCCAGGCAGCATCTGTCACAGTAAGGCTTTGTTCTCGCTGTACAGACCTCTCTGCCATGATAAACGAGTCTGTGGCAGAAATCACTACCTTCTTCCGGTGGAATGATCTTCCAGAGTGCCATTTCGACTTTTTTTCGGATCTTTGATCCCATCTACCAGACCGATACGGTTTGTCAGACGAATGCAGTGCGTATCCGTGACGATCGCAGGCTTTTTGAAAACATCGCCCATGATCAGGTTTGCACTTTTTCTTCCCACTCCCGGAAGCTTTAAAATCGCATCAAAATCACACGGCACTTTGCCGTCGTACTCATCACGCAGCATTTTCATGCAGGCACTGATGTCACGTGCCTTGCTTTTTCCAAGACCGCATGGCCTTACGATCGCCTCGATCTCTTCCGGTGTCGCTTCCGCAAGAGCATCTACATCCGGATATTTCGCATAGAGATCCTGAACCACAACATTTACCCTGGCATCCGTACACTGTGCCGCAAGCCGGACACTGACCAGCAGTTTCCATGCCGCATCATAATCAAGCGTACAGTCTGCCAGAGGATATTCCTTCTTTAAACGCTCAATCACTTCCAGCGCAAGCTGTTTTTTTTTTGTCATATGCTCCTCCTTATATATTTCCAAAAATCTTTTTTGTACCCGTTATTTTATCACAAGAATCGCAGTAAGGATATTCCTTTTTTTTTCGATTGTGCAACCCCTTTCTTTTATGGTAAGATAATAAGATGCCAGGATCAAAAGATCTAAATCCACATGAGCTTGCTCATAAGTGGATGAAAGACCTTGAAACCCGCCCCGACCGAAGCGGAGCGTAGAAAGAATTGTGAAAGTACGAAGTACGAAACAATTCATATGGCATCTCATAACTTTCATAACTTCACAAAATTTGACAGGAGTAATTATGATCTTAAATGTAAAAAAATCTGACGCATGGTTTTGGTGACCGTGCGATTTTCGACAATGTTTCTTTTCGTCTCCTCAAAGGCGAACATATCGGCCTGATCGGTGCAAACGGAGAAGGCAAGTCCACTTTTATGAATATCATCACCGGAAAACTGACACCGGATGAGGGAACGGTCGAATGGGCAAAAAATGTCCGTGTCGGCTATCTGGATCAGCATTCTGTCCTGGAAAAGGGCATGACGATCGGTGATGTCCTGCGTTCTGCTTTTCAGTTTTTATTTGCAATGGAAGCGGAAATGAACCGTATGTATGAACAGATGGGCGATGCCACACCGGAAGAAATGGAACGTCTGCTCGCCGAGACCGGCACATATCAGGAGCTTTTAGAGCAGCACGATTTCTATATGATCGACACAAAAAGTAGACGAGATCGCCCGTGCACTCGGTCTGGAAGAGCTTGGGCTTGACCGTGATGTAACCGATCTCTCCGGCGGACAGCGTACCCGTGTACTGATGGCAAAGCTCCTTCTGGAAAAGCCTGATATCCTGCTGTTGGATGAGCCAACGAACTACCTGGACGAGCAGCACATCGAGTGGCTGAAACGCTATCTGCAGGAATATGAAAATGCTTTCATTCTGATCTCTCATGATATTCCGTTCCTGAACAGCGTCATCAACCTGATCTATCATATGGAAAACTGCAGACTTGACCGCTATCCGGGCGATTACGATAAATTCCAGGAAGTCTACGCCATGAAGAAAGCCCAGCTTGAGGCTGCCTACAACCGCCAGCAGCAGGAGATCAGCGACCTTAAGGATTTCGTTGCCCGCAACAAAGCCCGCGTCGCTACAAGGAATATGGCGATGGCACGCCAGAAAAAACTGGACAAAATGGACATCATCGAACTGGATCGTGAAAAACCAAAGCCGGAGTTTCACTTTAAAACGGCCCGTACTTCCGGAAAGATGATCTTCGAGACAAACGATCTGGTGATCGGTTACGACGAACCGCTGACAAAACCGTTAAATATCCGCATGGAACGCGGCGAACGCATCGCCCTGACCGGTGCAAACGGTATCGGAAAGACCACGCTGTTAAAAAGCATTCTGCAGCTGATCAAACCGTATTCCGGCGAAGTGCATCTTGGCGATTATCAGCATATCGGTTATTTTGAGCAGGAGTCCGATACGCAGAACACTTCGACCTGTATCGAAGAGATCTGGAGCGAATTTCCGGCAATGACACAGTACGAGATCCGTTCCATGCTGGCCAAATGTGGTCTGACTACCAAGCATATTGAAAGTCAGGTACGTGTCTTAAGTGGCGGCGAGCAGGCAAAAGTACGTCTCTGCAAAATTTTGAACCGTGAGAGCAATATTCTGCTGCTGGACGAGCCGACCAACCACCTCGATGTTGACGCAAAAGCAGAACTGAAAAAAAGCTCTTCAGGAATATAAGGGAAGTATTCTGCTGATCTGCCATGAGCCGGAATTCTATCAGGATATCGTGACAACCGTCTGGAACTGCCAGGAATGGTCCTTAAAGCTGTAGAAAATTTCCAAGGAAAAAGCTGGCGGCAATCCCGGCAAAAACAGAAAGCAGTGCACCTGCCAGCGTATACCGTGTTTTTGTCACTTTTGCTGCCATAAAATAAACGCTCATCGTATAAAATACCGTTTCCGTGCAGCTGAGCATCAGTGATGCGATGATTCCGATCTTGGAATCCGGCCCGAATTCTTTAAAAATATCCAGAAGAAATCCGGTCGCCGCACTGGCGGAAAACAGACGCACCACTGCAAGTGGCACAAGCTGCACCGGAAATCCGATTCCGGCAAAAAGCCTGCCAAGGATATCCGAGAGCCATTTAAGGAAACCCGATGCCCGCAGGATCCCTACGGCTGTCATCAGCCCGACAAGTGTCGGCAGGATCGCAAATGCCGTGTGGATTCCTTCCCCGGCACCACGCACAAAATCACCGTATGCATCTCTCTTTTTCAAAAAAGCATAACCGACAACGTAAAGCAGAACAAACGGTATCATATACATCGACAAAAAAGAGCAGAAATGACAGAAAAATCCCTCCATAAGTCCGTCCGTTTACTGTATCTTATGAAGGGATTTTTGTAACTATTCAGGTAAAGCGGACATTCACAATCCGCTCCGCTACTTGCTCATCTCTGCTGCCAGAAACACAAAAAAACATGCTTCAGGATTTTTCCACAGCAGCTTCCGCTTCCATGGTTTCAAGCGTTTCTTTGATTTCTCTTTCTTTTTCAACTTCTGCCACTTCTTCGACCACATCGGTTTCCTCTGTGCCTGTCTGTGTCTCATTTTCCTGTGCAGTCTCCGCTTTTTCTTCCTGTGGTTTCACAACCTTTTTTGTTTCGTTTTCTTTGCGAAGTTCTACTTTTGCTTTTTCTGCGGTTTCCTGTGCAGCTGCAGCTTCTTCCACAACCGTTTCTCTGACCGGCTCCTGCTCCGGATGCTGCATTCTCTGCGGATCACTCCACACACGCTCCCATGGATTTGGCATACGCTCACCGTTCATATGGATCCCCATGCTCTGTGCATACGGATACGGCATTCCCCGATAGAATCTTTTTTCTTCATCAGAAGCACTCTTCATCAGTTTGCGGCCTGCCCATAAAACAAATACAGCAACAACAGCAACCGGAATCTTTGCGATCACAGCACCCGGCAGACTGGTCGGCCCGTAGATAATGTCCGCAAAATATTTGACAACACTCCAGATCATGCACGCCGCCACGATATACAGAACCGTTCCCATGGCCTTTTTACCATCCGTCTGCTGATGCTGTCCTTTAAGCCTTCGCTCCAGTCCATCCAGTCATCGCCCCAGAGATAATGATCCTCCAATTTTTTAAACGCTTCTGCGTCCATCGAATTCTTGTTGGTTGCATCGAAAAAGCTGTACAGCAGAATGATCGGTGCAAAGAAAAAGCAGCGGCTTGATATCCAGCCAGATACCCACTGCACATAACGTTGCAAAGATTGTCATTAAAGACAATCCCTGCTTCATAAATCCCATATACATCTGTCCTGCTCCCGGGATCAGAGAAAACAAAAACATCAATATTTTATTCTTTTGTCTCGCCATTTTCTTTTCCTTTCATAATGTTTTCGCATCACCACATCTGCATGCGAAACGGTATTTCCATCGAAAGCATTTTTAAATCTCATTGCAAAATTCAGAAACACTGCTTCAGCAGCTGTAACGCCTCTGAAAACTTCTCCACCGGAACTGCTGCACAGGAAAGAGCAAGACGGATCCCTTGCTCACTTTCATCCGCAGATAAAAAAGCAAAACCTTTTTCTTCTGCTCTGTACAGAACTTCCCGCAGATTTCCTGCTCCGAAAATTTCCAGAAGGCTTACAAATCCGGTCTCCCCCGGCCGTAACTTTTGCCTCTTCTACAAAAAATCCTTTTCGCTTCACTGCACAAAATTTTTTTTTTCGCCAAATAGTGTTTCCTGGATTTGCGAATCTGACTTTCCAGATGACCATCCCGGATAAACTGACCAATGCGATCTGTTCCGTTTTGGATGCCGTCTGATTATAAAAATCTCTGCGTCTCTGATATTTTTCCAGAAGATCCGGCGGAAGCACCATAAAACTTAAGCGGATCGACGGCAGCAAAAGCCTGGAAAATGTTCCGAGATAAATGACTCCGTTTCCGCCCGCCAGACCCTGAATGGACGGCGATGGATGATGATAATAACAGAATTCACTGTTGTAGTCATCCTCGATCAGCAAAATATTTTTTTTTCAGATGCTTCACGCAGTATCTTCATCCGCTCTCCGACCGAAAGAACATCGCCCCAGGCAGTCGCCTGCGAAGGTGACACATAGCAGACATCCGGCTGCTCCTGTTTTCGATCGCACAGTTTAAAACCATGATCCTCAAAAACGGCACGCCCCTGCCGAAATCCCGGATTATAAAACGCAATTTTTTTTACGTCCCTCAATCAACGGACACAGAATGTGAAGCAGGCTCTGAACACCCGCTCCGATCACAATATGTTCCGGCGTACAAACCACATTTCGGTTGTTTTGCAAATATCTGCACAGAACCTCCCGCAGATCGTATTCTCCCCCTGCGGTTCTCCATAAGAGAGCAGACGCTCATCCTGCCGCAGTGCACTTTTGATATACCGCCTCCACAGTTCAAACCGGAAGGTTTCTCTGTCAACACTTGCAGACGCAAAATTGTAAAGCACCGGCTTCTTTTCTTTTTTGATCGGCACTTTTCTGAAATTCTGCCGTTTTTCGCGTCCTGCCGATGTCCGTCACATAATATCCACTCTGCGGTCTGGAAATAATATAGCCCTCTGCCGCAAGCACCATGTATGCCGTCTCCACCGTTGTCCGGCTCATCTGCAATTCTGCCGCACACCGCCGGATCGACGGCAGCCTGCTTCCAGGTGCAAGCTGTTGCGACAGAATAAGCTGTTTGTAATAATTATATACCCGCATATAGCGGTGAACAGACTGATTGTCAAGTTCCGGTTTCATAGATCACACTCCTGGAATTTCAAAAATGTCAAAGTTAAATGTCTTTTCTTACAAGAAAAAACCGACTTTTGAACCTTTTTACCCTGACATCTTACAAAACGATAAGCAAAAATAACAAATCCAGTGCCCCGTCGATCAGCAGGCAGGCTCCGAAGAATACCATCGTCATCTTCACAGCCCCGAATGGGTTGAAAAGCAAAGCCACACCAACGATCATCAAAAGAATCCCGATCGTCAGAAGCTTGCCCCAGCCGATTGCATCCAACACACGCAGATCCAGTGCTCTCTGGATTTTGCTGATACCGTCCAGCATCAGTACCACGCCAAGCAAAAACGGCAAAAACGATACCACCGTCTGCGGCGTGATCAGACAGAACACGCCAAGTGCAATAAAGATCACACCGAGGATCAGTTCGCCCTTTGCCTTACCTTTCCGGCACTGGAGCACATGCAGAAGTCCGTATGCCGCCGCAATCACGCCGCAGCCATAACAGATCGCCCGCACAGGTATCAGGCTTCAGCACCAGAAACAGTCCCAGAAGGATATAGCCTGCTGCCTGAAGAATCTGTATTGCTTTTATCTTACTTCCCATAAAAACACTCCTTCCCTTTTTTCATAAAAATCACTATGAAAACAGTCTACCACGAAGCGGAGCCGGATACAATGTACCATTTGGAAGATTTGTCCAGATTCTTATTGTTTATGTTGACTTTAATTGTATTTTAAAAATATATTAAAATAATGAGAGTTATGCGTTAATATTATTTTCAAGCATATCTTTCCGAATTTCTTCGTGCAAATAAATCGGAGGTGATCTCGATGAGTATATTCGAATACGACAAAGAAGAGGAAGAACGAAAACTCAGAAAAGCAGAATATGAGGCTGGTGTTGCCGATGGATTTAACGACGGCATCAATACTGCAAAAAAAAGATACCGTTCGTTTGCACATTGCCAAAAGCTCCTGTGCCATTCTGGAAAACCTCAAATAAAGATCCATGCGAGGCGGTACAAAGATTATTTCCGGGCAAACCTGTCTTGCCTGCCACAATGCCATGCCTGTTTTTACTCCGGCTCGCTTCGCAATATAGTTCGCAGTCAGCACAATTCCATGTCTTGCTTCCGGATCACCACCGACTGCCATTGGCTTTCCGGCAAGTTCCGGATGATGCAGTTTGTCATTCGGAAAAGTGCATTTTTTCATATAATACTCTCTGATTGCCTGAAACATCCATTCCGCAATCTTTTCTTTCTGCCGTTCTGTATTACACACATTGTTTTTGAAAGTTTACCGCCGTTTTCTTGTGATCCATAAAAATGTACAGGTAAAAATAATTCCCTTTACAATTGAGGTTGAAGAAATAGCCCACCATATTCCATCCAGACCCATAATACCTCCAAGAATGATCGACAGCGGAATTCTTGCACTGGTAAAAGCTATACTGATGATACTGCAAAGTCGGGTTCTGCCGAGCCCTGATAATGCACCGACTGTCGTCAGTTCACACACATAAAAAGCTTCACTGAAACCTATGATGATCAGATATTCAACTGATGTTGCGATCGCTTTGGGTTCATAAAAAAAAGATTCTGGCAATCGGTTCCGGAATACATATAAATACAGCTGAGATCAACAGTCCCCAGATACCAACCGTCCACAAAGAAGCCTTATATCCTTTTTTGACACGGTCATTTTTGCCCGCACCATAGTTCTGTGCGATAAAGGCATTTAATGCCGCTGCAAAACCGTCTGCAGTATTCCATGATATCGATTCAATCTGACCTCCGACTCTCTGCGTTGCAACAGCTTCTGCACCATACCCGGAGATCATACGTGTCAGCACCATGGAGATTGCACAATATGCCATTCCCTGTATTGCTGTCGGAATTCCGATCTTACAGATTCCCTGTAGATATTCCCACGGGATTTTTGCCAAAAGCCTAGTTCCTTTTAGTACATTTTCTTTCTTTTGTATGACAATTCCGACTATCATGATACTCATAACGATCGCCTGTGCTGTCACTGTCGCAATTGCAGCCCCGACAACACCAAGCTTCGGAAACATCCCCACTCCAAGAATCAACACAGGATCCAGAACCATATTTGTGGCCAGGCCGACAAGATTCGCTATAAAAGGTGTCTTTGAATCTCCCTGTGCCGTATAAAGTCCAGTCAGTGTCAGCGTCATAAAAGAAAATACGATCAGCCCACAGGCAATCTTCGTATATGACATTGCCGCCGCATGAGCCTGTGCATCTGCAAGCTGAAAAAATCCTACCATCTGTCTGGTAAAAAGCAGCGAAAGAATTCCATATGCCATTCCCATAAATGCAGCAAGCTGTACTGCCGCCTGTGCAAATCCGTGTGCCTTTTCTCTGTCTCCACGTCCGATACACTGTGCCACCTGAACCTGTCCGCCCATTCTCGCCATGGACGCCAGCCCCTGCGAAAGCCAGGTAAACATACCTCCAACACCTACACCTGCAACTGCCTTCGAACCAAGCAGACCAATCCAAGCCATGTCCGTGATGTTGTACAAAGTCCCCAGAAACGATGACGCCATGATCGGAACCGCAAGTTTCGTCAGCGTTTTTAGAATAGGACCTTTTGTTAAATTTCCCTCCATTTTCATTCCTCATCCATTTTTATTTTTTATTATCCACAAATCCTATTATACATGGTTTAACATAGATTTTCATCAGGAATTATCCATATATATATCAAAAATTCTTTTGAAGAAATATTATTCTCCAAAAGGGCTTTCTGTCTGAATCTTTTTATAATTTTTCTCCGCAGGATTCAATGACTTTTTTGTACCAATAAAAAGAATCTTTTCGAATTCTGGAAAAATCTCCTGTTCCATCATCATTTTTTATTTACATAAATCAATCCATATCTTTTTTTGAATTCTCCGGTTGATGCACTGACAAGATCCGTGCACCCCCAACAGGTATAACCAATCAATTCCACACCATCATGAATTGCCTCTTTCATCTGCTCTACATGACAGGCATTTTGCTTTCTCAACTCTTCTCTTATGGTCTGCTTAATTTTTCATCATCCAACGGCTTTGCAAGATGTGCGTTCATTCCTGCTTCCATACACTTTTCTGCATCTTCCCTGAATGCGTTTGCAGTCATAGCAATAATAGGGATTGTTTTTGCATCCTGCCGTTCCAGGGTTCTTATTGTTTTTGTAGCAGTAAGACCATCCATCACCGGCATCATAATATCCATTAAAATAACATCGTATGTTCCCGGTTCGGAAGCTTCAAAGTGCTGAACAGCTTCTAACCCATTGTTCACTGTTTCTACTTTAGCCCCATTTTCCGTCAGTATGAATTCTGCTATTTCCGCATTCAACTCATTATCTTCAACCAATAATATCCGGACACCTGATATATCTGCATTGAAATCTTCTTTTTCTTCCGGTCGTGCATTCGTATCAATTTCAAATGGAAGTACTACAGTAAAACAGCTTCCTTCACCCAGCTTACTTTCAACTGTTATGGTTCCACCCATCTTTTCTACAAGTTGTTTCACAATAGGCATTCCCAGACCTGTCCCATTATAATTAGAACGTGGGGAATTATCTGCCTGTACAAATGGAGTAAACAATTCATTTTTTATAAATTCTTCTGACATTCCAATTCCATTATCTCTTATTTTAAATTCACATGTCATATGATCTTTTGATTTTTCAATCGTTCTCATACTCATGTAAATAGAACCATTCACCTTATTGTACTTCATACTGTTTGTAAACAAGTTCATCAATATTTTTTCAGGTGAACTGCATTGCTCCAAACATATATACCACTGTAATCATCATGTTCTCCTATAACATGAAGTCCTTTTTTTCTGCCTGAAAAGATAATGACTCCGTGATTTCCTGACATACCTGATCCAGATTGATGGATTCATCACCAAAAACCACTGTATCTGATTCTAACTTTGCCATATCTAAAACATCATTTATCAATGATAGTAGCAGTTTCGATGACTCATGTATTTTATTCATGCAATCCTTTGCCCGCTCAGCATCATTTCCGCTTTTTTCAAGAATTGTAAGCATACCAATAATGCCATTGATCGGTGTCCTGATGTCATGAGACATATTATTTAAAAAGGAAGTCTTAGCCTTATTGGCACTCTGTGCTTCTACAAGTGCATTATGTAATTCCTGCTGTTTTTCTTCAAGCTCCTGATTCAGCTCCAATGCCTGCTCAGCAGACTTCTTGGATTTTTCTTCCGCACGTTTTGACTTCTTCAAAAAATCAAGAATTATACACAGAACAACGCAAAAAAGAAATTCCAGCTATAAGTGAAACAGCCAGTAAATTGTCCTGAATAAAATCCTTCGCTGTAACTTTTCGTGAAGAAGCATTATACGAAACTACTGCACCCGAAAATTGAGTTGTAGGCATAGATGTCAGTGTTTTATTCAGAATGGACAAAAGAACCGGTTCTCCCTGCTGAATAGCAAATGGAACATCAGCTTCTTTTGTCAGGAAAACACTATGAAGCTTATTATTTTTCAAATAGTCTGAAACAGTACCTGAATTGCTTACAATACAATCCGTCTCCTCTTTCTGCATTGCTTTTACTGCTGCATCTGGTGTTTCATATTCCCTAATCTCCCATTGCGAATAATTGTATGAAAGATATGCTTTCATTACAAAACAATCTTTTTCAACGGCAACTGGATTCTCTTTATTTTCATCAAAAGAATCCTTTGCCGTAATTGCTGCCATATTGAGAGTCAATAGCGTATCCGACAAAGCAAATCCATTTGTTTCCGCAAAGTATGGATTCTGGTTTGCGTGAAAAATCAGGTCTATTCTTCCATCCTGCAATGCCTGAAGCAGTTCACTTCTTGTCTCATATCCATTTAATCCAAATTCCAGAGTCTGACCTTGCAGACAATTTTCTGCAAGATCCACATAATCTGTAATAACACCTGTCAGTTTACCTGTTGATGGATCTACACTGCTGATACCTCCATCCTGATTCAGATACCCAATCCGGATTGCACCATGCTGCCCGATCCACTCACTTTCTTCTTTTGAAAGAAACGAGCTGCTCTGTGCAGAAAGATAACGCCTGTAGAGATCATCCGTGTAAAATGGGTTGTCATCCTTGATTCTGCGCATAGCACTATCCAGTGCTTTTTTGATATCCGGACGTTCTGGATTTATAGCGAAATAGATTTCTGTCTCTCCAATACTTGTAAGCGGTGAAATATCCGATTCTTCCCAACGGGATTCTTCTACCGAAACGAAGCAGTCAATTTCATGTTTCGACAGTTTGTCCATAACTTCTGCGGTATTAGAAACATTGACATGCTGCATATGCAGACCATACTTTAACTCCCATTCGTTAAGCATATTCTCCAGTATATGATCTTTCGACACACCAATTTTTTTCCCTCAAAAGAATCCAAATTTCCTGCTGTAAGATCCATATTGGATGCATCCGTATAGATGTAGTATTTCTCTTCCCCCATAGGCATATCGGAAAAAAGCATATTTTCAGCACGTTCGTCTGTATAGGAAATGCCACCAAGAATATCAATCTCTCCATTTTCCAACTGTGTAAAGCAGTTTTTCCAATCACTTGTTATGTATTCATAGCTCCAACCTGCATAACCTGCTATATCTTGAAGATACTCATAACCATATCCTCTTCTTTCCCCCTTTTCATTGACGGTATTATAAGTTTCTTCAAAAGATCCTACCCGGATAACATTGTTAGAGTTTTCTTTGGCAAATGTAGGAACAGGATAAAACAATCAAAACATATCATTGTACAAAATATAAAATAACAAAATTTGAAATTTCTTATATTCTGTACTAATTTGCACTTCTTCATCTTTCTCCCCTCCTCTAGGCTACAGTCGCTTGCTTGCTTCCAGATTTTAATTTTACATTCATTAATGTTCAATACCCCCACAACATTTTTATAAATATCTTTGCGACAGCTTCTGCTCCATCTCAAAAGGCAATTCAACTACAAAAAGTGGATCCCTTTCCCACTTCGCTGGTAACAGAAATCGTGCCTCCCATTTTATCAATCATTTTTTCACAATAGCCATGCCAAGTCCGGTTCCATGATAATTGCTCCGGGCATCAGCTCTTTCTTGTGCAAACGGTTCAAAAATATGTTTCAGAAATTCTTTGCTCATGCCAATTCCTGTATCAGAAATTATCCATCGATAGGTAATTACATTATCCTTTTCTTCTATACATTCCTGTTTTGTCGAAATTTTCCCACCAAAATTTGTAAATTTAATGCTATTTCCATATATATTCAAAAATATTTGTCGCAAATACAGCGGATTCGTTATAACGTACGGATGTACCCAAGTACTATCTTCTGAAAAATCCACTGAAATTCCCTTTATCCAGAGCGCTTCCATCTATAATAGCTTTCATATCATAGAAAACATCAGGTAAACAGATTAATTCTGATGATAATTCTTCTCTGCCATCCTCCAATTTACTCATTTGTAAGACATCATTAATCAGAGATAACAGATGGTTTGCCGCCTTTTCCATTTCTTTGTAATTTTCACGTACAAGTTCCTCATCATCACTGTGTGCCATATTGATCTTTAGCAGACCCATGATTCCATTGAGTGGTGTGCGAATTTCGTGACTCATATTAAGAAGAAATGTAGATTTTGCCCGATTCGCAGTGTCTGCTGCAATTAATGCTTTATGCAGCTCATCCTGCTGCTCAAGCTCTTTCTTCTTTTGTTTTTTTTCTCTGATTCAAGTTTGGCAATCTTATGCTCTGCCTGTCTATTTGCTTCTTGTAAATTTCCGACAAGAATAATATTAGAAATAACTCCCAACACAATCACGCACAGCTTGTCACGATTAATCGGCGTATAAAAGATCCAACTGTGATCTGTGGAAAAAAGAATGCTGAATATAAAACAGCAATAACACCACTTATTATCCCTGCCAAATACCCGGATTGTACTATTGACGCTGAAAGCACAACAAATAACACAATATTCGGATTTGGAATATTAAATTTATATACAATAAGACAGGCAAAAATTTGTATTATCCCTGCCAATATACTTCCTTTTAGTTTATAATTTTATTCATGAAATTATTTTTTCTCATCTATAATATCTCCCACTGATGCAACATACTTCTTATTTCGATATATCCCAAAATCATGGGACATATGTGACAGAAATGTTGTTTTTGCCTTGTTTGCAGCCCGTGCATGCTCTGCCAGTTCCGCCATTTCCTCAGCCTTCTCCTGGGCTACCTTCTGAGCTTTTTTTTGCTTGCACTGAGACGCATTGCTATCACAGCCATAGTAGTCAGCAGCCATCCGAAAATAAGAAGAACCCAAACAGTAACAACATTGATTTCTCCATCAAAGTCACGCCGTGTCACCCTTGCCAGCTGCATTGTAATGAAAGGTGCAGTAAGCCCCCATTTTTTCGTCTCAGCATAGTTATCTGTTTCCAGGCGTGCATCGATACTCATATCTGTGGCTTCCTTATTTTTCTGATAAGCAATATACTCATCTCTGGTGGCAGGTGTAAGAAACTCATAGGAAATCCCGGCATAGTCTGCAATTTTCCGGAAGTAATCCGGGATAATCCCCTTCATCTCACCATTTTCATTATAAGAATATGGATAACGGGTCGGATCACACAGAACACGAATTGGGTTGTCCTTGGAATATTGTGCAATAATACTTTTGCAAATTAACTCGTCAAAGCATCCTTGACAAACATCTCCATTTCATCGTTTAAAGCTCTGAGTTCTTCCATCAGAATCCCCCCGTTTTCATATTTTTCATCCTTTCCTGCTATCTTAACACACTCTGTATAACAAACAAAGTGCGTAAGCTTTGAAATTTTATTTTCTCAACTTACACACTTTATTTTACACTCCCGCAAATTTGCTTGTAACCCGCATAAATACTGGTATCTTATGATTGTGTGGATTATTCAAACTCAGTCGTAGAAGACTCCTTTTTCTATCTGAAATCCTTTTCGTAGAGGATCACACGATCATCCGCATCGTATCTCTTCTTGGAGAGAACCATGCTCAGTTTCCGGAATCCGATCTTTTCAGACTGGCGGATGGCCTCATCCACAATCTCTTTGACGTCGATCACAGTAACCGGTCTGCCCGCTTCCTGCAGCTCACTGATTCTATCATAGAGCGTCGGGATTGCTTCTTCGTCGATCGTGTAATCTTCCTCGTAAGCATAAGTACGTCCAAATTCGACAAGTTCATCATTGGTAAATACCGGAATAACAATCTCGCTTGTAAACTTCTCTGCGAAATCCGGATGCTTCTCAAACAGCTCTTTCAGATATTTCTTCTCATCTTCCAGAACCACAAGAAGTGCATCTGTACGGAACTCCATCGCTTTGGAAAGCTGTTCCACAACGGCATCATCCAGATCACCTGCTTCCTCAATGATCAGCGTACCACCCGCAATCTTGGCAACCGTAGACGGGATATCCTTTTTATTGAAATCCTCTGCATAAATCTTTGCAATCTTTACAGATTCCTCGCCTTTTTCTTCACTGATTGTCTTTGCAAAACGAATACCGAGCGTAGACTTTCCACTGCCCTCTGCACCGAGAATGATCAGATTGCCGACTCTGGACGTCTGATCTGTAGATTTCATCTTCTTCATTACCATATATAATGCCGAAGCAATCTGCTGACTCAGCCCTGCCACCGTTGCAAAATAAGAGAAATTATACTTCTGTTCTTCCGTCAGATCCGTCGGAACTGCATCCTCTTCCTTTACAGATGCTGCTTCTTTTTTTCTTCCTTTTCTTTTTTCGGTCTGCTTTTCCTTCTCTTGCTTTTCGAGCTCCGCCGCCTGTTTCTCAAGCTCCGCTTCAATCTCTTTTGCAATATCCCTTGTATTTCCAAGAGCCGCCTTTTTCGCACTTGCGCCTTCGGCTGCGTCCTCTTTCACTTCTGTTTCCGGCTCAGCCTGAGATACTTCCGCAACTTCCTCAATCGGCTGCACTTCTACTTCCTGTTCAGCCTCAACTACTTCTTCAACCTGTGGTGTCTCTTCTGGCTCTGCTACTTCTTCAATTACTTTCTCAATCGGTGCTGCCTCTTCTGGTTCAGCCTCAGCCACTTCTTCAACCTGTGGTTCAACTTCTGGTGCAACCTCAACTATTTTCTCAGCCAGTTCAACCTCTGTTTCCGGCTCAACTTCAGCGACTTCCTCCACATGTGATTCTGCTGCTTTCACTGGCTGTGGTTCTGCTTCAACCTTTTTGCCCAGAACTGCTGCGATTGCCGCTTCTTTCTGTGCAAGGCTCATGGACAGCAGAATATCATCAATATTGTTTCTCTTGATCTCTTCTGCCGGAACTTCTTCAGCTGCTTCTTCTGCCTCGGCAGTCACATCATTCATCGGTTCGATAATATCACTCTCATCCGGTTTTCTCTGAATACCGGAGAGAATATCCCCATACTCTTTGCAAGTTCTGCCTGAAGGTCTTCTGTATTAAATTCATATTTTTTTATCCGCTTTTGCCGGTGCATCCTGACCGGCTGCATCTGCCTTTTTCTTTTGATACGTTTTCCGCTTCGGAATCTGCGTCATCCATAATTTTCTCATCAACCTCTGCATCATCCGCTGCCTTCTCTGCGGCATTCTCATTATCGACAGTCTTTTCCGGGGTCGTTACTGGCAATTCCTTATGGAAATCCTGTTCTTCCTGATCGGTTTTTTCCTGATTTTCAGAAAATGCTGCAAAGATTCCGTAATCATCATTTTCTTCTTTTTCAGCTGTATGTTCTGCGACACTCTGTGCGATCTCTTTTTCCGTTACAGAAATCACATCATCCGTGATCACTTCTTTGCTGGATTCTGGCATATTTTCCAGAATAGCTTTTTCCAGATCCGGTGCAACATTTTCTACCATTTCCGCTTTTGGCATGGTAGCTTCGTTGCGGTTGTCATAAATCGCCTGCTGTACCGGTGTCAGTGCTTTGATCCTCTGTTTCAGTTCGAGTGCACGGATAACATATTTTCCCTGTCTGAACCACACAACCAGATCATCGCAAGCATCAACACATTTCTCCTTCTGTCCGGCACGATAATAAAGTTTTGCAAGCTCATAGGCATATTTTTCCGTGTATTCTTTCTGATTATATTCTTCCAGAATCTCAATCTGATCCTCGATCGCCGCACCTCTGCCTCGATAGATCATATATTTCAAAAAGATAACGTGAATTGTCATGCGGTGCTGCTTCAACAAATTCACTGTAAAATTCCGCTGCATCATCAAACTCCCGCAGTTTTACGGAAATCTCCGTTAAATGGAACAAAATGCTTCTCACTGCCTGAGATTTGCGGTATGCACGAAGCAAAAAGTGCCTTACTGTCCTGCAATCTTCCGACTTCTTCATAAATTTCGCTGATCATACAAAGCGTTCTGACATTTCTTACTCTCCGCCAGTCAATCGTATCAATAATATCTGCCGCATCTTCATAATATCCCTGATCAGCCAGCTTTGTTATTTCTTCTAACTTAAGGTTGTATTCGTATTTATCCACTGTTTCACCTCGTATATGTTCCTGCCTGTTATTATCCTATTTTATTCTACTATTACTCTTCATGTTTTTAAAGTATACTACACCAAAATACATTGTCAAACCGAGGGTTTTCGCAATTTTTCCGTCTGACCGGTTCTTTTTCCCCGGAAATATCCAAAAAAGGAAGCCGCTGTTTTTTGCGGCTCCCCGATACTCTTATTTGGTCTTACCGATTTTAACTTTTGACCAGGCAGAATAGTATTTCTTTCTGTTTTTCTTTTTCCAGGTTCTGATCCGGATATAATATTTCTTTCTGGATTTTAACTTGGATACCGTAGTACTGTTCTTTTTCATACCACTGATATTTTTTGTCTTTTTTGATTTGAATTTTCTGCTTGTTGATACCTGAATCTGATATCCTGACACCTGCTTTTTCTGTTTTTTCCAGGAAATACTCAGTACCTTCTTCTTTTTTTGATGACTTTGGTGATCTTCGTCGCTTTCGGAACAATTTTGAAAGAAAGTGTTTTGCTGCCACAGTATTTATTTTTCATTTTTACATTTACATGGTACTGACCAACCTTCTTTCTTCCTGCCTGATACGATACCGTATAATGATCGGAAGATACTCTGTTGCCATCACCATCAAGTACAATAACGCCTGGATTTTTGTCTTTCCATCGTATACATATTTCGTCTTTGAAAGTTTTACCACTTTTGGTGTCCGCTTTTTCACAAACTTCGCAGTAATGCTTTCATCAGACAGTATCTGTATCCTGTAATCCTCTTCTTTTTTTGAAAGCAGTATTCCTTTTCTGTACCATCCTTCGAAAACATATTCTTCCTCCGGAATTGCCTGAAGTTTCGCAAACTGCCCATACTGGTAAATACCTCCGCCAATCACAGCTCCGGCTTTTTCATCAGATACAAGTGCTTCCACCGTAAAATATGCATTTCTTGCATCGTCGCCGGACAAATCCGAATCCGAATTTATTGTGTTTCCATCTGCATCATAAAGTCTGTAGTCCGCATCGGAACCTTCCGGAGTATCCTTCTCCAGCTCCGCTTTATCGTATGCCGGGAGAACGCCTTCCACCACTTCTCCTTTTTGCATCTCAATATTGAAATAATTGATGTTTCGCGTATACTCACCGGCCAGAGCACTGTATTCATTGATGCTGTAATTGACGCTGTCTTTTTTTCACGTGCAGTCATTTCCACATAAAAAGTTTCATCCACCGGAAGGACAACATATTTCTGCCCATTGTTATCCACCCCTGCAATATAACTTCCTGTTTCATCCGACTGCTCATTGATGATCGATGCAATCTTATTTTGTTCTGCATCAAAAACCTTAACATCAACCTCACAGTTGATTCGAATGATCCGGAATCCGCCATTGTTCAGGCGATTTGCAGTTGTTCCGACATAATTGCTGTCCATCGATGCCAGCCATGCATAACACAGTTCCGGATAATGAGCTGCCCCGAGTCCTTCTCCATTTAAAACAGCCGTTGTAAAATAATTCGGATGATTGCTGACAAGTGCAAGCATCAGATCACTCAGTTTCACACCCGCATAATCAATGACAAGCTCATTATAATCTGTGATTCCTGCATCCTGAAGTGCTTTCCTGAGCCATCCCGATACGATTTTCAATGACTTTTCTTCCGTTCCCCATGGATTGATCCCGGTATTCCAGATATATGCACCCACAAATTTATACCATTCACTCTTTACCTGCGATACGATCGAATCCGTCAGACGTCCTGACTGTTCATCGGTACAACCAAAAACTACGGAACAAATCTCCCGAATCTCATTCTGATAACGATCAACATAATTTTCTCTGTTTACGATAAATTTTTTAGATAAGATTGTAACATAATCTGACAGAAATACGCCCTGAGAATAATTATGTTTCGTATCATTGACGATCAGCCCATCTTTTAAGAACCCAACCGCATTCCAGGTCAGATTGTCCACAGAAATTTTTTTCATTTGAAAATCATCTACAACATACTTCTCTGTTGTTGGCATCGCCTGGTAGATCGCCAGCATTTTCTTTTTCAGATCTGCATAATCTTCCGGTTCTGACTCCGCAGACGGCAAATATCGATCAATACCATATCTGCCAAATCCCATGGCTGCCGGTGCTACATAAGGCACAGGATCACTCTGATTAATAATATTAAATATATTATCATACTTTGAATCCCCATTTACCTCTTCGCTCAATGCACCTGCCGGCGTTTCAAAACAATAACCATAAACATCTTTTCTCTGATACGAGATATCGTTTCCCAAAGCGATTACCTTATCAAGTTCACCGCTCACCAGATTCGCTGTTGCCGCTGCACGGCTGTATCCCGTGACCCATATTTTAACCTGTCCGGAAATTCCCTGCTTGGAAATATATTGTTTCAAATAAGAAAGAACATTATTTTTCGCAGTATTAAATCCCTGATGCTGTCCGGATGTACCAATCGTAAAATTGCTTGCCCACTCCTGCTCATAACCGCCGCCTCTGACAGCAACTGCAATCAGTGTATATTCCTCATCTTTTACTTTCACAGGTTTATTTCCGATGATAACGCCAATCGAATCCGTCGTCGGTTTCTTCGTAAACCAGTCATTTACTGCTATATTTTCATCTGCGAATCCCATTTCTTTCAACAACGCTCTGGCATTGCTGCTTTTATTGGTGTAATCCGTCAGACCGCCATCACTGCTTCCAAATGCCGACATTGCAAAACTGAGCGACATCGTTGCCAGACTCGGATTATAATTATAGGCACTCTTTGCAAAATAATTGTCCGAATAATAACATTTGGCTGTACTGTCTCCACTGTAGGTAAACGTTATCTCCTTTACCGAAGACAGAATATCATCTGCGACCTCTCCAAACGTAAATTCCAGATCATCCACCGAATACACCGGATAAAAATAATCCTCGGATGTTGCGATATCAGACGCAGTCATTTTGAAAAATTCTGCAATATTCTTTCCTTCTTGCGGCATATTTGCCATCGTCTTGAACAGACCGATAGAATACAGGTTAATTCCCTGATCTTTTAACAGATCTGCTTCTTCCAGTGTATGATTTGCATATGCATACAGGTGAACATTTGTATCATTTCTGTGCCATGCATTTCCCACAACATTTCCATCGTAATAACCATCATAATTATAATCGCCTTCGTTGGTCATTCCGGTAGAAAAAAAGCACAACATTTTTAATCACATTTTCACTATCTGCATGATTTAACATAGAATTTGCCAGTTCCAGACCACTTGATATATCTCTGGTCGTGCTGGAAGCGGAAAGATTATTAATCTTATTGATCAGCGAGCTGTATTCTTTTGAAAAACCAGATACAGTAGTTGCATAATCTTTATAAGAAATGACCGCCGCCACATAATTATCTCCGCCCGTTGCACTGATATCCCGGATAAATTTCCCGGCAGCACTCTTGACATCAGATAATGCCGTATCTGCCGTGTAAATCGTCTCATTATTATATGTAAATTCTGCTGTATCCGAGGTATCCAGCACCAATACCGTATACCGCTTCACATTTGCTGCCGCATGGATTTCCAGGATGCCAAATGGCAGATCCACACCGGTGATCACTAAAATAACAGCCAGCCAAAGGCTGATGATCCTTTTCATTTTTCTCATATTCCCAAACTCCTTTACTGCCTCTGCTGCAATACTCTGTGTCCATCCTGATCGGTTTCCATTTTGCAGTCCCCGGCACACAAAATGCCGGCCGCACTCCATTTTTATCATATGCATTGGAAAAGCCGATCTTGTTATTCGCCCCAATAACATAAACGCAGGAAGTATAATATGTGTTCGGCGTTCGCAGCCACCAGCTGCTTTTTTGTTTTCTTTCAAAACAATACGCTGTTCTTCCTTCTCAAAAATCTAAGAAACGTTCCTTCCGATGCTGCATTTATATTCTGATCTTCCATCACCTCACTGTATGCCAGCAAAAAAAATCTTTCGCTTTATACTCTTTTGTCCCTGTTCCCGAAACTCCCAATGATTTCTCATCCGTTATCTTAATCTCAGATTCCAAAACAGGCATCCCATCCGGAAGCTGTCTGATATATTCATGGTTTAAATAATCATCCATAAAACTGTTTTCATAGTACGCTTCATAAGAATTTATCTGCATATTCATTTTCAGTACTTCTTTCCTCAACAGTAGTGTCTCGCCATTATAATCAGAAGTCAATACCAGAAACGGAACCAGTTCATGCCCTTCCCGGATATATACCAGATGATCACCCTTTTTATTTTTATCATATGCCAGATCCGATACTACACGGCACTCTTTCGTATGAAATCGAAACCATATACCTGTACACATCAAAAAGATTACGCTTATCAGAATCATTATTTTTTCATGCTGCACTTTATATTTTTTGGAATTGTTTTCGTAACAGAATTGTTTTTAAGAACAAAAAAAGAAACCGTTACTTCCACTACTTTCCGTAACGGTTTCCCTTATTTTCAATATTTAATTGTATTTTTATTTAGAATGTAATCGGAGGATTCTATTCAAAGTTTCCTGCTATTTATGTTAAATATTATAGTCGATATATAATATTTGCTTTTTATTTAACCCAAAGTTTCAAATATCTTTTTCCGAATATCTATTTTCTATACGTTCTTCTATATATTTCTTCTTCAAATGTGGTTCTATTCCTTTCGACTGTATGAAAGTAACCGACTGTTCTGTAAAAACCATATCTGAGAATGATATATAAAATACTTATATTTTTTAGATTATATTTCTTTACACATAATCTAAAAACCTTTGAATAATGTGGTAATCCTTCAATATAGTGGCTGTTTCGTTACTCTTTAACCATATCTTTCAGATTTTCCCATCTCCGATTATCTGTTATAAATTCGATCTCTTCTGAAATTATATCGTTAAAGGTTGTTTTCGCAGGAAACACCAGCCATACCACGTCTATACTGAACAGTTGTTATTTCTGACCCATCCATTGGACTTGACCTCTACTTTCTGTTCTTACGTGTTATTCAGTTCCTTTTACAACCTTGCCTCTGACTTTTTTCTATTCTACCAGGATTTCTCGTCTCCTGACAGGTAGTTTTTTGTTTGTCTTTGGCTTTCTTTGTTGTTGTCATTATAGTAGCACGCTTCTTCTCATTTGTCAATACTATTTTTATATTTTTATTTAATTATTTTATTTTCTAAATATTCAGACATTTATTCTTTGAAAATTGTATGAATTTTATATAATTTTCAAATAATTCATGCGTGCGTTCAACTTAAATCACTGTTCTTCCTTAAGCTTTCGAATGATCTCCTCCAGTTCTTCGATGACCTGTTCCATGTCCTCACTTTCTTTCGCCAGAGCCACCACCATCTGTTTCACAGAACTCTTCCCTTCGCTTTTCTGAATCATCAGTTTTGCAATATATTCTTCCCTTGTCAGTGCCGGCATCAGCTTTCTGGCATACTGCCGTCCGAACTGCTCCATTCCACATTCTTTCAGATATCCATTCTGAACAAGCGAACGAATGATATTATGTACCAGCCCATTTGTCCAGGTTGCTTTCACCTGCATTTTTACAATATCTACACTGGTCAGTGCCTCCTTGCTGTCCCAGAAAATATCCATCATCTGTTCTTCACTTTTTGTCAGTTCCTTCATTTTCTGCTCCTTCCATTTTTGCCGTCTTTCATCCAAACTATCTTATTTTCTTCATAATGTATAATTTTAAACGAATCAAATATCTCCGTCAAACTCACTATAAGCCTTCTGTGTATTTTCCATAAAACAGGCTGCCACCTCTTCGGTCGCAGCCCATTTATTTTGCAAAATTTTTATGATGCTTTTATTGCCTTGCTGAAAGCTCCATAGATTAATTCTCCATCATCTTTTATACCATGCACGAACCTTATAATATTTATCTTTCGATATTTTCAGTTCCACGCTGGTTTTTTTTTTCTGCTGCCAGATGGTGGTATATTTTCCTTTCTGAGAATCTGCCTGGGCAACCTCATATCCCGCTGCACCTGCTACCGGATCCCAGCTGAAAACAGCTTTTTTTTTTCCTTTTTTCTGAACAATAAAATTCACCGGTTTTCCTGGTCGTACTGTTACTTTCAGTTTGACTTTCTTTTTGCTTCCGTCCGTTGTCTTTACCGTGATAACAGCAGATCCCGCCTTCTTTGCTGTAACAAATCCCTCATCACTTACTGCTGCAATTTCCGGTTTGTTGCTGCTGTATGCCAGCTCCTGTTTAGAGGCATAGAAAGGAACCATTTCTGCCTCAACCCGATAGGAACTGTCTGGCTTTAAGGTAACTGCATTTTTCTTTCAGCAGAAGTTTCTGTGCAACATAATTCTGCTGTGTTCTCTTAGTCCCTGTAATCTCAACAGCTACCTTATTCTTTTTCGCATACTTCTGAGCTACTGTATTTTTCTGACAGTAAATTTTTTTACATCCGTCAGGGTAATATATTTTCCGATTTTTTGACACTCGCCGGAATATAAATTTCAAGTTTTTCACATCCCACAAATGCATTAGACTCGATTTTCTGCACACCATTTGAATGACAATTTTTCGCAGATTTTTGCAATTATAGAAACATCCAAACTCTATCTTGTCCAGATCATTCGGTAAGCGAACACTCTGCAAGTTCGTACACTCTTCAAATGCTTTATCTCCTATTTTTTCTACACTGTCCGGAATATAGATACTTTTTACATTTGTGCACTCGCTAAAAGCCGAACCGGTAATAATTTTTACCGAATCCGAATATAAATTTTATCAAAAAGATATCCTATTTTTGCATCCATATAATAAGGATCCGTAAAATATCCACCAATCCTCGTAACCGGTTTCCCGAGAACACTTTTTTCTATGGTGAGCGTCATATGTTTTTTTCAAAGTACTGTTCAGATCAATACATTCTGCAAGAACACTGTCTGTCTCTGGCATATACCGATAGACTACATGATTTACCGCCACTGCATTTTCAAAATACGCATAACCCGAGCTATAAATTTTTTCCTTCAAACGGATTTGCTTCATTATCCGCCGCATTTGTAACCATTACCGGAAGTATACAAAACAAAGCAAACAACATTATGCCCTTTAACATGATATTTTTGAGTTGTCTGAACATAAAAGTTCCCCCTTTAAAATTTTAAATTTGATATCCTTTCCACTGCATCAGTTCGTCATACGTCTTTCCATGCTGGATCTTCCCATCTGTTTTTTGTTTTATTCCACCTCCTTTTCTGCTTCTTTCCATTCCATACCCGATACTTCCATACAATAACATCTGTGCTTTTCTCTTGAATGTTCTTTTGCATAATATTGATCCAGCTCTCTATCGGTTATTGCTGCACTATAACTCCCTGTCTGTATACTGAGAGCCAGCACTGCAATCAACAATATACTTTCCACCTTATTTCTCTTCATTTTCTTTCACCTCAAATCCACTCATTTTCATTTCTTCTGCATCTTCCTTCGATATCTCATCTTTATCGTTTTTATATATCATATAATATTTATCTCCCTCTTTTTGAACATAGGTATTATCCGGAGTAAGTTCTTCCATACCTTCTTCTGTTATAATCTCATCTTCCGGCGGATCATAAGCTGGCTGTATAACCACCGTATATGAAAGAACAATCATAAGGAAAAAATATACCATATATTTTCGCTGTTGATTTCGTCCTGTTTTTTATCCTGGTTTTTGCTGATAATCTCAAATCGTTCTTTTAATTCTTCTCCATTTTTATCCGCCAGATGGACTCCGTACAGAACACCGCTGCCTCTTTTTTTTTTTCTGCATTTTTCAAGGTCTTAACTATCGTTCCAAGATAGCTCAACTGCTCTTTCTGACTGAGGTTTTCGGTCACAGTAAGATCACACCGGATTTCCAGATTTTTTTCCAGTGTATCCTGCATTTTGTAAACCAGTGGATTCCACCAGCAAAGACAACGACAGAGCTGCGTCAGCCATTTTATGTACAGATCTCCATTTGTGAAATGTGTACATTCATGGAGCAAAGCATAATATAATTCTTCTTCCGAATAATCGTAGTCCGGAAGATAAATATTCCACCGGAATACACCTTCCGCACAAGGAATAGTAATCCCCGGATTCTGATATACCGCTATTTTCTTTTTAATCTTTTTTTTTCCTGTGTGATTCTGCTAAGAACTGATTGGTACTGCTCATTTGCCTCTGTGGAATACTTTTTGAAAAATGCGACGCATTTCCTGGTATTTCACAAAATAACGCAACATGAAAACCCCTGCAATAATCAGCCAGATTGCTACCAGAGCATCTGCTATTGTAAACTGCCTTCCCCATAAATTGTAATTTTGAATACTTAAAGCATAATTAACTGTAGGAAAACCCCTTTCCACACTTGAATCCCTATAGATGGTCGAAAATCAATGGGAAATATCATCCTGACAACCCCAAGTAAATAAAACATCAATGTCAGATGAATCCCTTTTCGCGTCGTGTAAATTTTTCTTTTTTCCTATCCAGAAAACAATTCCAATAAAAATACTGTTCCATAAAATCGCCATACAAAGCGAACCAAGATTAAACGTCATATCTTTTCCTGTTCTTTTTTGTCATTTTATTTGTAATTTTTATGATGCAGGGTTAAAAGATATAAATCCGCAGGTATCATAATTTCATGCTTTTGATTTTAGCATTATTTTTTATATATTTATTATTAATTTTTTTTATTTATATTAACAATAGTATAAATGATTCCGATATTTCTGTCAAGTGCAAAAGACTGCAACCTTTTTGCGATTGCAGCCTTTCAATAAAATATCTATTTTTCAGAATCTTAATCTCAGAACCACATATGTCCCAGGTGGTATACAGCCTCTGAAATCACTGTAATACTTCTTTCCTTTTTGCTGTTCTATACCAGGCACGGATTTTGTAATATTTCTTTGTTGATGCCTTGAATGTGATTTTTGTTTTGCCGGTCACTTTTTTGATAACTTTGTAGGTTCCGTTTTTCGTATCGGAACAGCTGAGCTCATACCCTTCTTCGCCTCCGGATTTATTCCAGGTAAATACTGTTGTATTTTTATTTGGAACGCTGTCTGCCAAAAGATACGGAGCCCGAGGCTGGACAACGACTTTCAGTTTTACTTTCTTTTTTGCTTCCGCTCTTTAACTGAACGGTGATCGTTGATTTTCCGTTTTTCTTTGCCGTCATCATACCCTTTGCATTTACAGATACCACTTTGGAATTGCTGCTGCTGAATTTTACATTACGTTTGGCAGCATAAACCGGCGTTACCTGATAAAGCACTCTCTTCTTTGCACCGATCGGCATACTGATCCGCTTTGTGCTCAGTGACAGGTCTGTCGCTTTGTAAGAGTTTTCACCGGATCTACGATTGTGTATGGAAGATGATTTTTCTTCGCATACTTATGTGCGGCAGAATTGTTGGCACAATAGATCATTTTTACCTGTCCGTACTGATCCGTTTTCTTAAATGCATTTTTACCGATCTTCTTTACACTTGCCGGGATATAAATTTCAAGTTTCGGACATCCGGAAAACGCTTCTGCACCAATCTCGGTAACTCCTTCCGGAATGTATACGGTTCTCAGATCCGAACTGTTTCCCAAAAAAATATTTTCCGATTTTCTTTGTTGAAGACGGAAGCTCCATCTTTCGGAGTTTCCAAATATCATTGATCCCGCTCACATTTGTAGTTCCTTCCGGAATAATAATCTGCTCAAAATCACTTTCGAATATTCCTCCCGGTGTGACAGTCAGGAACTTTGGTAATGTGATAGAACCAAAACTTGCACCACTGATCTCAATATCTTTTACAGAATCCGGGAGTACTAAATTGAGCCGTGTAAGATAGCTCGGTCCGTCCTCTTCTCCATCAATGTAAATTCCTGTGACCGGTTTGCCTCTTACTTCCGAACGAGGCTTAAAAGTAATGCCTTCCGGAAATTCTTCGTCATTATCATCAAATGCTACGATCCGGTAACTGTCTTTCTCCGGAAGATACTGATATACCACACGGTCTACCACGATCGCTCTTTCATAGCGATTGGCTACATAGTCCTCTCCATCATCGTGATGGATGTAGACATCCTTTTCCGTTGGCTGTGCAATCTCCTCTGCCCGGACATTCTGATGGAGACAGAATACGAGAGCCAGCATTGCAACCGACGTGAACAATTTCAAAAATTTCTTCTTCATAAAACCACCCTTTCCCTGTTCAGAATCGCATATCAGGCACCACTTACGTTCATGCAGCCTGAGGTATTTGTAATTTCTTTATACTCCACAATTTATCAAAAAACAATACCTCTGATTTCACTTTTTACATTATATTTACATTTTGAAAATATAATTAAAAACAATGGATTAGAGATAAGTAGAAAACATTGCGTCTGAAAAACAATTCCCGCTTAAACAACCTCTGGCAGGTCAGGAGCTTTTGACAGCATCTTAACAAAACACTCGGTATTTCAATTCTTTACGCCTGCCATGAAACCACCGACAACTTTTTATTTATTTCTCAAACCCTTCTGTGCAATGCCTCTCCAGGCATTCTTCTATCTTCTCCTGTTTCAGCCCTGCCCCGATCATAATCAGCACTTCCTGTCCTTCTTTTTACCGGCTGGATGCTGATATTTTTGCGTGTCGCATTAAATTCTTTCCAGGACTCTGCTTTTGTGATTCTTGGTTTATCTACTTTTTCCATTTTATCTTCCATTTTATTTTCCATCATTACTTCTTCTTTGTAGTTGGTATTTAAGAATCCTTTGATTCTGAAAATATGCCCGCAGTCCGGATTTTGAAAAAGCTCTTCCGCCGCTTTTTTCATATTTTCCACGCTGATTTTTTATTCAAAAAGTACAGGGATTCAAAAACGGAATCCTGCTCAAAATCCAGCTTCTGATAATTTTCCGGTGTATAGCCGGCTGACATCAGATCCTGGAAATCTGCTTTTGTCAGCGTATCCCAATTTTTACACAGACAATCTTTTTTCCTCTATCACACGCTCACATTTGATTTGTTTTAATGCAATGTTGATATGTGCAAGCACTTTGGAAATCGATTCTTCTGCCTTTGCAATAGATCCTTTTTTCTTCCATTTGTGCCTCTTTTTTTCTGTTTTCAGATTTTTACCTATTTTGCTGAAAACAATCTTGCCTGCACTGGCTGCTTCGCTCGCAAGAATATAATTTTCTTCTTCCGACATCTCTTCTTCCAGATTTGCATCCACGATCGTAATGACGCTGCCCGGTTCATACCAGCGATCCAGAGGCTCTTCGTGCAGAATATCAAAAAATTCATCCACATCAAAAATACCGGAGGGCTCAACCAGAATCCGGTCATATCCGCACATTCCCATGGAGATCAGTTTTGTTTTGAATCTTCTGCGATGTGTTTCCGGATCACATCCACCGGAGATCATTTCCAGCTCGCACTGATCGCCCATCAGATCCTGAAGCATCATCATATCTACATTGACTGCACCAAAATCATTTTCCAGAATACCAATATTTTTTCCACTGTCCATCAGATACTTTGCATATTTTCTTATAAATGTTGTCTTTCCTGCACCAAGAAATCCGGTGATCAAATCTATTTTTATCATTTTATCATTTATCCTCCTTATCCTTATCATTTATTCAAACATGTCGGGATCTATAAACTAATATCAGCGATGGAAAATTAAAGCATGCCTCTACTACCATTTGATACAAACTTATTGCCCGTCACCGCATATCTGATGTAGTTATAAGCGAAAATCCACACTTTGTCCAGTCTTCCTGTTCAACAGAACTTTTCATATAGCACAAAAAAAAGTTCTGAAATCAAATTGATTTCAGAACTTTTTTCAACCAGATTCGAACTGGTGATCAGGGTGTTGCAGACCCACGCCTTACCACTTGGCTATGTCGCCATAATGACTCCTACGAGAATCGAACTCGTGTTACCGCCGTGAAAGGGCGATGTCTTAACCGCTTGACCAAGGAGCCAGATTTAAGATATAAATATGCACGTAGTATGAACATACCGCGTGCTAACTCCCCGAGTTGGGCTCGAACCAACGACCCTTCGGTTAACAGCCGAATGCTCTACCGCTGAGCTATCGAGGATCACAAAGGCATGTGCCTTCAAAACCGCATACAGACCATAAATCCTACATCTTTTTTTCTATCCTGAACCTCACACTCTCGTGCTTGGTTAAGCCTTCGACCTATTAGTAGCAGTCAGCTGCACGCATTACCGTGCTTCCACCTCTGCCCTATCTACCTCGTCGTCTTCAAGGGGTCTTACCGCTTATGCGGGGATATCTCATCTTGAGGGGGGCTTCACGCTTAGATGCCTTCAGCGTTTATCCCTTCCCGACTTGGCTACCCGGCTATGCTCCTGGTGGAACAACCGGTGCACCAGCGGTCAGTCCAGCCCGGTCCTCTCGTACTAAGGCCAGCTCCTCTCAAATATCCTACGCCCACGCCGGATAGGGACCGAACTGTCTCACGACGTTCTGAACCCAGCTCGCGTACCGCTTTAATGGGCGAACAGCCCAACCCTTTGGGACCTACTACAGCCCCAGGATGCGATGAGCCGACATCGAGGTGCCAAACCACTCCGTCGATGTGAACTCTTGGGAGTGATAAGCCTGTTATCCCCAGGGTAGCTTTTTATCCGTTGAGCGATGGCATTCCCACTTAATTCCACCGGATCACTAAGCCCTACTTTCGTACCTGCTCCACCCGTCGGTGTCGCAGTCAAGCTCCCTTCTGCCTTTGCACTCTTCGAATGGTTTCCAACCATTCTGAGGGAACCTTTGGGCGCCTCCGATACCCTTTCGGAGGCGACCGCCCCAGTCAACCTCCCCACCTGACATTGTCCCCAGCCGGTTCACGGCCTCTGGTTAGAAACCCAGCACCACAAGGGTGGTATCCCAACGGCGGCTCCATGCAGACTGGCGTCCACATTTCTCAGCCTCCCACCTATCCTGTACATACAATACCGAATCCCAGTATCAAGCTGGAGTAAAGCTCCATGGGGTCTTTCCGTCCTGGCGCGGGTAGCCAGCATCTTCACTGGCACTTCAATTTCACCGGATGTATTGCCGAGACAGCGCTCAAATCATTACGCCTTTCGTGCGGGTCGGAACTTACCCGACAAGGAATTTCGCTACCTTAGGACCGTTATAGTTACGGCCGCCGTTTACTGGGGCTTAAGTTCGTGGCTTCGTTTCCTGACATCTCCCCTTAACCTTCCAGCACCGGGCAGGCGTCAGCCCATATACCTCACCTTTCGGTTTCGCATAGACCTGTGTTTTTGCTAAACAGTTGCTTGGGCCAATTCTCTGCGGCCTCTTGCGAGGCACCCTTTCTCCCGAAGTTACGGGGTCATTTTGCCGAGTTCCTTGACAATACTTCTTCCGTCGGCCTTAGGATTCTCTCCTCATCCACCTGTGTCGGTTTATGGTACGGGTGCTGTATACACAATAGCGGCTTTTCTTGACAGCTGGCTCACACATTTCCCTACTTTAGTTCGGTATGCGTCACACCTTTGGGTTGCACGGCGGTTTTTCCAGCCGTACCCCTCCTGTGCTTGCCCCTGGATTCCATTCCAGGTAGTGCTCTCCTTCTGCGTCCCCACAGTTCTGTTATACCGCAGTACAGGAATCTCCACCTGTTGTCCATCGGCTACGCCTCTCTGCCTCGCCTTAGGTCCCGACTTACCCAGGGCAGATCAGCTTTACCCTGAAACCTTGGATATTCGGCCGTAAGGATTCTCACCTTACTCTCGCTACTCATTCCGGCATTCTCTCTTCTTAGAGTCCACATCCCCTTCCGGTAATGCTTCTCCCGGCTAAGAATGCTCCTCTACCAACGCTTACGGGTTCCTCGGCTTCGGTGTGGTGTTTCAGCCCCGGACATTTTCGGCGCAGGACCTCTCGACCAGTGAGCTGTTACGCACTCTTTGAATGTGTGGCTGCTTCTGAGCCAACATCCTGGTTGTCTTTGAGATCCCACATCCTTTTCCACTTAACACCCACTTTGGGACCTTAGCCGGTGGTCTGGGCTCTTTCCCTTTTGACTGTCCAACTTATCTCATATGGTCTGACTCCCGCCCATCATCTGCGCGGCATTCGGAGTTTGATATTCTTTGGTAGGCTTTGACGCCCCCTCGGGAATTCAGTGCTCTACCTCCATCAGACTAATACGAGGCTAGCCCTAAAGCTATTTCGAGGAGAACCAGCTATCTCCGGGTTCGATTGAATTTCTCCCCTATCCACACCTCATCCCCACCCTTTTCAACGGATGTGGGTTCGGTCCTCCACTACCTCTTACGGCAGCTTCAACCTGGACATGGATAGATCACCCGGTTTCGGGTCTACTCCTACTGACTCATCGCCCTATTCAGACTTGGTTTCCCTCCGGCTCCGCACCTTCAGTGCTTAACCTTGCCAGTAAAAATAACTCGCCGGACCGTTCTACAAAAAGTACGCGGTTCATCTCTTATGGATGTTCCACAGCTTGTAAACACAGGGTTTCAGGTTCTCTTTCACTCCCCTCCCGGGGTTCTTTTCACCTTTCCTTCACAGTACTATGCGCTATCGGTCACTAAGTAGTATTTAGCCTTGGGGGGTGGTCCCCCCGACTTCCCGCAAGGTTCCACGTGTCTCGCGGTACTTCGGATCCTGCTGCTCCTTCCTGATTTCGATTACGGGGCTTTCACCCTCTCTGGCCGGCTTTCCCAAAACCGTTCTTCTATCATTCCAGTCACTTATTGCAGTCCATAACCCCAGAATGCACGCACTCTGGTTTAGGCTCCTCCCCTTTCGCTCGCCGCTACTCCCAGAATCGATGTTTCTTTCTTTTCCTCCGGCTACTTAGATGTTTCAGTTCACCGGGTTCCCTTCCATACGTTATGAATTGGCGTATGGATGACAGAGGTCTTCTCTGCCGGGTTTCCCCATTCGGATATCTCCGGATCAATGGATATTTGCTCCTCCCCGAAGCTTTTCGCAGCTTATCACGTCCTTCATCGGCTCTTAGTGCCAAGGCATCCACCCTGCGCTCTTATTCGCTTAACCACCTATGAATGTATAGCGTTACATTCATGGCTCAGGTGACATTTTTCTGAGTTGTCTTCTCTTGGATTGTTACCTATTTGATAACTTCCTCGGATGTCTATCTAACTTGTTAGATATTTTGAATTTATTTTCTATATGCAGTTTTCAAGGTACATGTCGGGTTTCAGATCTTTTAAATGGTATCTGTAACCCTAGTGGGCTTAAGTGGACTCAACCACCGACCTCACGCTTATCAGGCGTGCGCTCTAACCAGTGAGCTATAAGCCCTTAGCCTTTTATTCAGTTACAGGCAATGGAGATGGAGAGATTCGAACTCTTGACCCCCTGCTTGCAAGGCAGGTGCTCTCCCAACTGAGCTACACCCCCAGATTCTCTGTCCATGCTAAGGGATATGAACAGATCTATATCAAATATTTTTTATTTTTTTTAATCCGGCAGCCACCTGCTCTCCCACACCGTCTCCAGTGCAGTACCATCGGCCGATTAGGTCTTAACCATCGTGTTCGGGATGGGAACGGGTGTGTCCCCTAACCGCATCGCCACCGGAAATATTGGATTCCATGAACCCTCATAATTGAACAGTTTCCTTTACTTCTTCTTTTTTTCCTTAGAAAGGAGGTGATCCAGCCGCACCTTCCGATACGGCTACCTTGTTACGACTTCACCCCAGTTACCGGCCCCGCCTTCGACAGCTCCCTCCTTTCGGTTGGGTCACTGGCTTCGGGCGTTGCCGACTCCCATGGTGTGACGGGCGGTGTGTACAAGACCCGGGAACGTATTCAGCGACATTCTGATTCGCGATTACTAGCGATTCCAGCTTCATGTAGTCGAGTTGCAGACTACAATCCGAACTGAGACGTTATTTTTGGGATTTGCTCCCCCTCGCAGGCTCGCTTCCCTTTGTTTTCACCATTGTAGCACGTGTGTAGCCCAAATCATAAGGGGCATGATGATTTGACGTCATCCCCGCCTTCCTCCGGGTTATCCCCGGCAGTCTCCTCAGAGTGCCCGGCCGAACCGCTGGCTACTGAAAATAAGGGTTGCGCTCGTTGCGGGACTTAACCCAACATCTCACGACACGAGCTGACGACAACCATGCACCACCTGTCACTTCTGCTCCGAAGAGAAAGTACATTGCATACTCTGTCAGTGGGATGTCAAGACTTGGTAAGGTTCTTCGCGTTGCTTCGAATTAAACCACATGCTCCACCGCTTGTGCGGGTCCCCGTCAATTACTTTGAGTTTCATTCTTGCGAACGTACTCCCCAGGTGGAATACTTAATGCGTTTGCGGCGGCACCGAAGAGCTTTGCTCCCCAACACCTAGTATTCATCGTTTACGGCGTGGACTACCAGGGTATCTAATCCTGTTTGCTCCCCACGCTTTCGAGCCTCAACGTCAGTTACCGTCCAGTAAGCCGCCTTCGCCACTGGTGTTCCTCCTAATATCTACGCATTTCACCGCTACACTAGGAATTCCGCTTACCTCTCCGGCACTCAAGCAAAACAGTTTCCAATGCAGTCCCGGGGTTGAGCCCCAGCCTTTCACATCAGACTTGTCCCTCCGTCTACGCTCCCTTTACACCCAGTAAATCCGGATAACGCTTGCCCCCTACGTATTACCGCGGCTGCTGGCACGTAGTTAGCCGGGGCTTCTTAGTCAGGTACCGTCATTTTCTTCCCTGCTGATAGAGCTTTACATACCGAAATACTTCTTCACTCACGCGGCGTTGCTGCATCAGGGTTTCCCCATTGTGCAATATTCCCCACTGCTGCCTCCCGTAGGAGTTTGGGCCGTGTCTCAGTCCCAATGTGGCCGGTCACCCTCTCAGGTCGGCTACTGATCGTCGCCTTGGTAGGCCGTTACCCCACCAACTAGCTAATCAGACGCGGGTCCATCTCATACCACCGGAGTTTTTACCCCTGCACCATGCGGTGCTGTGGTCTTATGCGGTATTAGCAGCCATTTCTAACTGTTATCCCCCTGTATGAGGCAGGTTACCCACGCGTTACTCACCCGTCCGCCGCTCAGTCACAATGCTCTTCATCCCGAAAGAATCAAAGCAGAGTGCTTCGCTCGACTTGCATGTGTTAGGCACGCCGCCAGCGTTCATCCTGAGCCAGGATCAAACTCTCATAATAAAAATTTGTCCAGTCAGGATTAACTCTTGGCTAATCCATCCTTGTTTTACTGTTTAAGGTTCGTTTTCAGAACTTTTCTCTTGAATTTTCAAGGTTGTCACTGTTCAATTATCAAGGTTCATCTTTTCGTTTGTGCCGTTCGCTGTTCGCGTCGGCTTTGTTATTTTAGCACATCTCTTTGTGCTTGTCAAGTACTTTTTAAACTTTTTTTCGAAGCTCTTTCGAACTTCTTAAGTCGTACCAGACCGTGTTGCTTTGTCTCTTTCGCAGCAACTCTGATATTCTATCAAAGTTTTTTCGGTTTGTCAAGTACTTTTTTCATCTTTTTGATTCCGTCCCCGGATCGTCTGGATGATTCCCTGACTGCCTGTATCTCTCAGGCTCCGTTGTTTCTGCGTTTCCGCCGCAACAGTTGGTATGATACCACTGTTGTGCGGATCTGTCAACAACTTTTTTAACTTTTTCTAACTTTTTCTAACAGCTCTAAGTATACTTAAAACAGACTTACATTTCACTCAACCGCACACGACTCTTGCGAAGCGTTTATCTTAGTTTCGCCTCTGCCTCTGGGCCTCATACATCAGGATCGCAGATGCAATCCCGGCATTTACAGCTTCTACTTTCCCGCACATTGGAATACGGATACACCAGTCTTCACTTTCTGCAAGTTCTCTTGTAAGACCATTCCCCTCGTTTCCGATCAGAAAGGCTGTTGCTTCTTTATAATTCTGTGCATCGTGAACACTGCTGCCCTCCAAATAGGCCGCATAGGTTTGGATCTTGCACTTTTTCAGTTTCTGCATAACCGCTTGCATATTCTCAGCATAACAGAATGGCACGCGGAATATGGACCCCATGGTAGCACGTATGGTTTTGGGATTATAGATATCGACGGTTCCGTTGCTCATGATAACGCCTGTAATACCCGCACCTTCTCCTGTACGCACAATGGTTCCGAGATTGCCCGGATCCTGAATATTCTCCAGAACCATGATCAGCGGTGTACTGCCCTGAATGATATCGTCCAGATCATACTCAAAACGTTTCACGAGGCTTAACACGCCCTGTGGCGTCTTGGTATCAGAAGCCGCCTCAAAGACGCGGTCTGTGACGATTTCCAGGCTTTCCCCTTTCCAGATATCTTCTTTCTGATGTTTTTTGTAAAAACTTTCTGATACATAGGTCTTTATTACCTGGTCTGTCGGTGCTTCCCGGTACATTTTGATTCCTTCTATAATAAAGATTCCCTGTTCCTGACGCAGCCTGTTCTTCTTCTGAAGCTGGATCAGATTTTTGATCTGCGGATTTGCGGTGCTGGTTATCATATTTTTCTCCTCTGATTGAAAATAAAAGAGCCGGTAGTACCTTCACACTGCTAATATCCGGCTCTTACATACGTTTGACTTGAATATGGGTGTTGATTATTTATATCATGATGCCAGGGTCAAAAGGTCTAAATCCACATGAGCTTGCTCATAAGTGGATGAAAGACCTTGGGACCCGCCCCGATATGAGCATAAAAGTGGGATGATAATCCCACGATATGCGAATACCGGAGAGGATTGTGGGAGTGCAACGCACGGAACAATCCGTAGGCATCATAGTTGGGAACTTTTGACACCCACATCACGTCGCTCTTCTGACTATATAATTAGATAGAAAGGGCCTTGCTTACATCATACATATATTCTGAAATGCTCTTCTGCATTGCCAGAGCCTCATCAATATCAAAGTCTGTAAACTCTCCGTTTCTGTATCCTACTACACGGTTTGTTTTTCCCTCACACAGAAGGTCTACTGCATAAGATCCCATCATGGATGCATATACACGGTCTGTACATGTCGGGCTTCCTCCACGCTGCATATGGCCAAGGATGGTAGCTCTTGTCTCCATGCCGGTAGCTGCTTCGATACGACGAGCCATGCTTGCAGAATGTCCGATACCTTCTGCATTGATGATGATATGATGTTTTTTGCCACGTTTTCTGTTTTCGATGATGTTGTTGATCAGCTTCTGCTCATCGTAATCATATTTCTCCGGAAGCAGGATATCTTCTGCACCGTTTGCAATACCGCAGTACAGAGCGATGTAGCCTGCACCACGTCCCATAACTTCGATGATACTGCATCTTTCATGAGATGTTGATGTATCACGTACTTTGTCGATTGCTTCCATTGCTGTATTGACCGCTGTATCAATCCGATCGTATACTCGGTACATGCAATATCCAGGTCGATGGTTCCCGGGATACCGATCGTGTTGATACCCAGAGCAGCCAGTTTCTGTGCACCTGCGAAGGATCCGTCACCACCGATGACTACCAGTCCGTCAATACCATGCTTTCTGCAGACTTCTGCACCTCTTGCCTGTCCTTCCGGTGTACGGAACTCTGCACATCTTGCTGTATACAGTACAGTACCGCCACGGGAAATGATATCAGATACGTCACGTGCTGTCATATCTTTAATCTCTTCATTCAGAAGACCATTATATCCCTTATAGATACCTTTTACTTTCAGTCCTCTGGAAAGTGCTTTTCTAACAACCGCACGAATTGCCGCATTCATACCAGGAGCATCGCCGCCGCTTGTAAGTACGCCTATTGTCTTTATTTCTTTTGCCATCTTGAAACCTCCTCAGATTCGCTGTTTAGACTCTTTGATTTTCCTAACCAAATACTTCGCTCTCAATTTTAATTCATTTTACCGTTATTTTCAATACACTTTTCAACAACTTTTACATTGTTCTGCCCATATCTTTCAACAATTTTCTGTAAAAGTGTCTCATCCGCACATATGGACCATGCTTTACCCAGTCTTTTCATAGATTTCGGGGAACGAATGTACACTACAACCTGATCCGTTCCATCGGATGAACGGAGGATCTCATATAACGCTTTCTCTTCTGCCATAAAACTCTCCCTGTCCGAAAACTGGATCCAGAGTTCTTTTGGAAGGTCTTCAAACTTCCAGATCTTATCGCAGATCAGTTTGCTTGCCTTTTCTTCTTCTGCAGATACGTGTCCCTGGATAAAAAGTTTGCCATCCTGTGTAATGCTGTTTCGGTAAATTTCATACTGTCTTGGAAAAACTACAACTTCCACTGTGCCAAGAAGATCCTCGATGGTCAAAAAGACCATGGTCTTATTGTTTTTTGTATGCTTGATCGTAATGCCTTCGACCATGCCTCCGATGATCTCCTCTGCTCCGTCAAACAGGCGGGAGCCGTGCAGTTCTTCCTGATAGGCAAAATCCATGGTAGTTGCCGAAATATTTTTCTGCCACATCTTTTCATATTTTTCCAGAGGATGCCCGCTGATATACACGCCAAGCACTTCTTTTTCAAAGGCAAGGAGCTGCTCTTTATCATATTCTTCTACATCCGGCATGCGGATTTCAAAATCTTTTTATCTTCCTCCGCCACAAAGTCAAACAGAGACATCTGACCTGCCATTGCATTTTTTCTTCTCCTGATTTACACTGTCCACAACCTGCACATAGATCATCATCAGCTGCTTTCGGTTATCACAAAGACCATCCAGTGCTCCTGCTTTGATGAAATTCTCTATGGTGCGTTTATTTAATTCTTTTTCCGGACAGACGTTCCACAAAATTGCGGAAATTTCGATAGATTCCATTCTGGTTTCGTTCCCACACGATTGCATCGATCACCGGTTTTCCGATACTTTTGATCGCAGAAAGGCCATATCGGATGCTTTTATTATATTTAAATGTTTCTTCTCCTGTTTTTTCCGTGCTTTCGTTTTCTTCTACGGAAAAAGCACTCTCACCCTTGTTGATATCCGGCGGAAGCAGACGGATCCCCATCTGGCGGCAGTTCAGAATATATTCTGCCACTTTCGGTGGATTATCAATGACAGAGGTCATCAAAGCTGCCATAAATTCTACCGGATAGTAATATTTCAGCCATGCTGTCTGATATGCAACTACCGCATAACATGCCGCATGTGATTTATTGAATGCATATTTTGCAAAATCGGTCATCTCATCATAGATATGATTTGCAATTTCTTCTGAAATTCCGTTTTTGATGCAGCCCGGCACGCCTTCTTCTTCATTTCCATAGACAAAATTCTGACGTTCTTTTTTCCATGACGGCTGCTTTTTTTCTTGGACATCGCTCTTCGCAGAAGATCGCTTCGTCCAAGCGTATAGCCAGCCAGATCACGCACGATCTGCATAACCTGTTCCTGGTATACGATACATCCATAAGTCGGTGTCAGGATGGGCTCCAGTTCCGGGCATTCGTACGTGATCGTATCCGGGTTATTTTTTTGCCTTTGATATAACGCGGAATAAAATCCATAGGACCCGGACGGTACAGGGAAATTCCGGCGATGATATCCTCCAGGCTCTGCGGTTTCAGCTCTTTCATGAAGTTTTTCATTCCGCCGCTTTCAAGCTGGAAAATGCCTTCTGTCTTACCAGTTCCGATGGAATCCAGGACGGCTTTGTCATTAAAATCAATATGATCGATATCAATGATTTTTCCGGTCGATTTTTCTGCAAGACGGACTGCATTCTGGATAACGGTCAGGGTACGTAACCCCAGGAAATCCATTTTCAGAAGTCCCAGCTCTTCCAGTGTTGTCATCGTAAACTGCGTCGTGATCGCACCGTCGCTGCCTCTGGAGAGCGGCACAAACTCATCGACCGCTTTCTGACAGATCACGACCCCGGCTGCATGCATAGAGGTATGACGCGGCAGACCTTCCAGTCTTCTCGACATATCGATCAGATCATGCACCTGCGGATCTTCGTCATAGATTTTTTTTGAATTCCGGATTTCTCTGAAATGCTTTATCTATAGTAATGCCGATCTCAGTCGGGATCATTTTTGCGATTGAATCGACCATTGCATACGGAAGATCCATCACACGCCCCACATCACGAAGCACACCTCTTGCCGCCAGTGTACCAAAGGTCACGATCTGTGCAACCCGGTCTTTGCCGTATTTTTCCACAACGTAATCGATGACTTCCTGCCTCCGTTCGAAGCAGAAGTCAACATCGATATCAGGCATAGATACTCGCTCCGGATTCAAAAAACGCTCAAACAGTAAGTTATATTTCAGAGGATCAAGCTGTGTAATGCCAAGTGTATAGGAGACAAGGCTTCCTGCAGCCGAGCCACGTCCCGGTCCTACCATAATGTCATGATCGCGGGCATATTTAATAAAATCCCATACGATCAGGAAGTAATCTACATATCCCATTTTCTGAATGATGCCAAGCTCATAGTCCAGACGTTCTTTTAATCCTTTCGTCTCTTCGCCATAACAGCGAACCAGTCCGTCGTGGCAGAGTTTCTGTAAATATTCCCAGGATGTATAGCCATCCGGCACATCATATTTCGGAAGCTTAGTCACGCCAAATTCAATCTCTACATTACAGCGGTCTGCAATTTTCTGAGTGTTTTCCAGTGCTTCTAGTGCATACGGAAACAGGTTTTTCATTTCTTCTTCGGATTTTACAAAATACTGTCCGCCTTCATAACGCATACGGTCGGTATCCGACAGTTTCTTTCCGGTCTGTAAACACAGCAGAATATCATGAGAATCCGCATCGGATGCATACGTGTAATGCACATCATTTGTCGCCACCAGATCTATGCCTGTCTCTTTGCTCATCCGTAGAAGCTGCGGATTGACCATTTTCTGCTCCGGGATTCCATGATCCTGAAGCTCCAGGAAAAAGTTGCCCCTTCCGAAAATTCCTTCGTAGCGTCTGGCGGCACGCACTGCTTCTTCGTACATACCACGCACCAGATATTTTTGGACTTCTCCTGCCAGACACGCAGACAGGGCAATGATACCTTCATGATATTTTTCCAGGACTTCCATATCCACACGCGGTTTATAATAGAAACCTTCTGTAAAACCTTTTGATACAATCTTAGTCAGATTGCTGTAACCGGTGTTATTTTCTGCTAATAATACCAGATGATAGTAGCGGTCATCACCGCTTCCGGCTTCTCGGTCAAATCTGGATCCGGGTGCTACATACACCTCACATCCAAGAATCGGATTGATCCCGGCTGCTTTTGCTTCACGGTAAAAATCGATCACACCGTACATAACACCGTGGTCTGTGATGGCCGCACTGTTCATGCCCAGTTCTTTTACCCGTGCAACGTATTCTTTGATTTTATTTGATCCATCCAGCAAACTATATTCTGTATGAACATGTAAATGTGTAAAACTCAAACTGCACCTCACCCTCTCAATATCATGTAGATCACTACTATAACTGTTGCCACCGCAAATGCCGGTGTAAACATGGTTTTCGGTTCACCCGGACGTTTTTCTCTTCGTTTAAAACACCATTTCAGATGCTCATAACGTCCACAGTGTTTCGCAATCCAGATCAGCACTCCGATCGCTGCAAAAATACAGATCGCCGCGATCACGGAATAAACATTGATCACACCGATCATGTCCTGTGTTGTCAATGCTCCGGAACTTGTAGAAGAACTGCCGGCAGAAGTTCCATAAAGCAGTTTGGAAACTGCCATCAATGCCGTACTCCATCCATTGATCACAAAATGTGCTGTCATCGTAGCAAAAATACTTCCTGTCGCCTCCAGCAGAATGCCCAACGCAATACCCGCTACAAAAGCATAGCAGAACTGATTAAAGTTCATGTGCATCAGACCAAACGCCAGTGCAGATCCAAGAATCGCACACCACACACCTCTCTGACGATATCCATTATAATAGAGACCACGGAACGTAAATTCTTCGCAGATCGGCGGAATGACTGCCATCACAATCATATTGACCCAGAGTGCATTCTGCGTCAGTTCCGACTGTGAACTTTCAAATGCATTTCTTACGAAAAGCATAGAAAGCAGATTCAGCCAGGATGTAACAGGGATCATCAGCACTGCATATAAAATGACCATTGCGATCACCGATAACTTCAGTGGTTTAAATGGCATCCACTTTCTCGGGTCTACCTTGTTTATGATCATAAATCCAATAACCGGCATCAAATACAGAAGCTGGCTCAAAAGCATCAGCTGCGTCGCATCCATCGAACGAACAAACGGGATAAATCCCAGAAAAATCCCGGAAAGCAGTATCCAGATAACGGTCACCAGAAACAGCCTGTTTATCTTCGGTGTCTTGTTCATTTGTTTTTCCTCCACGTTTTTTATTTTTAATAATGTCAGTGAAATGTCTGTCTTGCCGGCAAGAACGACAATTTGACATTTTGATCCTGGCATCATAATTTTATTCTACCATAAAATCCATTTCTTTTTGTATTTTCAAAGTTTAATTTTTAAAAACAAAGATAAAAAAAAACAGCCGGGCGTTGCCCGACTGCCTTGATTTTGATTTTTACTTATTGTTATACAATCAGTTGTTGCGGCTGATCATGTAATCCATCAGTTTATCAATATCTTCTTTTTTTCGTATGCAACGATCTCCAGTTCCGGAATTTCGCCGTTTGAGAAGATATTTGCCAGAGATACATACTGTGACAGCTTAGATTTCAGATTCAGTCTGTCACCTTCGCCTGTTACAAGCTCTACTTTTCCTTTGCAGCTGTCTACTACCTCAAAAAATTTATCAATATCTTTAATTCCCATTACTTTCATAATTCATTCTCCTTTCAGATAAAAATGTTGAAAAGTGATTATTCTATTTATTTGATTGCGATTGCCTCGATCTCGATCAGGACATCTTTTGGCAGTCTCGCAACTTCAACACAGGAACGTGCCGGGTAGGTACCGGTGAAATATTTTGCATAAACTTCATTGATGGTACCAAAGTCTTCCATATTTTTAATAAATACGGTTGTCTTTACCACGTTTTCTGTGGAAGTACCGGCTTCTTTTAACAGTGCTGCCAGATTGCCGATCGCCTGATCTTCCTGTGCGGCTGCACCTTCCGGAATCTCGCCTGTTGACGGAACTACCGGGATCACTCCGGATGTATATACCATACCGTTTACTTCGATCGCCTGTGAATATGGTCCAATTGCTGCAGGAGCTTTGTCTGTACTGATTGCTTTCTTCATGCTCATGCCCTCCTAACAAATGTATGCTCTTTGCTGATAAAGATGTTTCTATCTTTTTTCATTTCCTATTATAAATTCAGTTTTCAAACGACGCAAGCAAATTTTTCGTGAAAAAATCGCAGGAAAATATGGCATAATGTTTAATGCCTATCTTCAAATTGTTTGATTCTCAAAAAATTATTGTGCGTTTTTACCGTTTTATGATGCGATTCTCTGTAATTTCGATACGTCCCTGTTTCAACAGTCTTCCAACGGCACGTTTGAATGCATTCTTACTGAGTCCGAATTCTCTTTTGATCTCCGGTGAAACTTTATCGTTAAACGGAAGTACGCCTTCAAATTCTTCAATCACCTTCATCACGGCTTCTGCATCTTTTTCCATCTGCTGCGGAATCTTTTCTTTATCCGAAAGATCCAGTTTGCCATCTTCCTGTACTCTCGTCACACGAAGATTTAAAATATCGCCCACGCGGTATTTGCCCTGTGCTTCTTTTGCAGGGATCAGACCGGAATAACAGTCATCCACTGCCACAAAAACACCAAAATTCTCGCTGATCTCATAAATACGGCCGGTCACTTTATCGTCTCTCTGATATGGAGAATCTTTTTTCAGATATTCATACACTTTCATCGTAGCACAGAGACGACTGCTCTTATCAATGTAAAGTGCCGCCAGACACTCTTCCCCCGGCTGCACACGCTTTGTCTGCTCTTTATATGGAAGAAACAGATCCTTCTCCAGTCCCCAGTCCAGAAATGCACCGATTTTTCCTGTATCAGCGACGCGAAGCACGGCTGTTTCTCCCAGGCGGACTTTCGGCGTACGTGTCGTTGCAATCAGCCGATCCTGTGAATCTTTATATAAAAATACTTCTAATGTATCTCCTGCCTTGATGCCTTCCGGAACTTCTTTCTTTGGAAGCAGTACTTTTTCAGTCGCATTTTCCTCTTCTCCGAGATAAATTCCAAATCCTACTTCTTTTACTACATAAAGTTCCTGGCTTTCTCCTAAATGAAACATATTCTTTCTCCTCGTTTTTTGTATTCCTGTTTATTTGTTCTGAAATTCGTAACTGTTCAGCACCTTCACAGTTACGAGTCAAAATGCATTTAAAATCACCTTCGGTGATGGCATTTTGACTTGTATGTCTCGGGTTTTTGGCATATTCATGCCAAAACACCTCGCGGGATATTACCTACTGAATAGTTACTGAAATTCTACCACTGCATACGGTTTCTGTGCCTCATCACACAGCAACACCGTACATTTTTTTTTCTTCTATATGAATATAAGGCACAACCATATCACCGAGAAGTGCTGCCTTTTTATACTCTGCACGCATCTGGGAAATCCGAAATCATCCGGCAGAAGCTCCATCGCCATCTGCACATATTGTCCATTATTGACATGATGATTTGTATCAATGTGATGTTTCACGATCAGAAAGTACTCTTTCTTTTCCATTTCTTCCGGAAGGGCGATCTTTCGCGGTGCATAATCCATATCCAGCTTCTCGTGCAGCACATACGCTTCCTGCTCCTCTTTCGAACTCTGGTCGGATGTCCGGTCTTTAAATCCACGTAAGTCCACAATGTATTCGCCCAGGCAAGCTTTTCACCTTTTTCATCCCGGATGCAGAAATTTCTTCGCCGAGAAATCCCTTAAAAAGAATATGGCCAGGTCTGAACGGTGATCTCCTGTCCAAACACCGGCAGCTCCCCAAGCACGATCTGCCAGGACGACAGAACCCATGCACACTGCTTTTCCTTCAGATAATCAATCCCGAAGCCTATCTTTTCCGAATGAAAACTGCTGCAGTCCTGAAAATAATTTAATATAGAAAGAAGTGTGATCCTGCGATTCTCATCCACTTCGCTGTAACGAACTCTGCTGTCAAACTGATAAATCATACGTTCCTCCCGAATCTTGTGGCATCTTTAAAACCAAACATCCTGTTTTTTGAACGCAGAGAAGCATTTCCCCGCTTCAAGTGTGCAGAGCACTAAGCGGTAGGTGAGGGGATGCTATCAAACGGATGTCCTGATTTTCATTTGCCTGGTAACTCATTTTATTTTCTGTATATGCAGAAAAGGTTGTCTTAGCAGACAACCTTCTTAACTGGGCTACAAGGATTCGAACCTTGAAAATGACGGAGTCAGAGTCCGTTGCCTTACCATTTGGCGATAGCCCATCATTATTTTACTCTGTTGCGTTTTTGTTGCTCACAACAATGAGAATTATATAGTAACGTTCATAAAATGTCAAGCACTTTTTTTAACTTTTTAAAGCTTTTTTATTTTCCCTTTTCTTCCAGCCCGTGATGTGTTATAACAGGAAGAAAAGAACCCCAATGTATGCAGAATGGAGGAAACTATGAGTACTATGAATCTTACCCTGCTGACCGATTTCTATGAATTAACGATGATGCAGGGCTATTTTAAAACACAGAATACCGAGAAAGTAGTTTTTGATGCTTTTTACCGCAAAAATCCATGCGACGGTGGCTATGCGATCGCTGCCGGACTGGCTCAGGTAATTGATTATATTAAAAATCTTCGTTTCAGCAAGGAGGATATCGCTTATCTGAGAAGCCTGAACACGTTTGATGAAGATTTTCTGAACTATCTGGCTGATTTCCGTTTCAGCGGTGATATTTATGCGATTCCGGAAGGCACCGTTGTTTTCCCGCGTGAGCCGCTGGTCAAGGTGGTTGCCCCGATCATGGAGGCACAGCTGGTAGAGACTGCTATTCTGACGATCATCAACCACCAGAGTCTGATTGCTACAAAAAGCTTCCCGTGTTGTCTGTGCTGCAAAAGGTGATGGCATCATGGAGTTTGGCCTGCGTCGTGCACAGGGACCGGATGCCGGAACTTATGGTGCAAGAGCTGCCGTGATCGGTGGTTGTACCGGAACTTCTAATGTACTTGCCGGCCAGCTTTTTGATGTTCCGGTAAAGGGTACGCATGCACACAGCTGGATCATGAGTTTCCCGGATGAATACACTGCGTTTAAAACATATGCAAATATGTATCCGGATGCCTGCTGTCTGCTGGTTGATACTTACGATACGTTAAAATCCGGCGTGCCAAATGCAATCCGTGTTTTTGAAGAAATGCGAAATGCCGGTATTCCGCTGAAAAATTACGGAATCCGTCTCGACAGCGGTGACCTCGCTTATACGTCCAAACAGGCAAGAAAACTGCTGGATGCCGCCGGCTTCGATGATGCTTATATTTCTGCTTCCAGTGATCTGGATGAGTATCTGATCGAGAGTTTAAAAGCTCAGGGATGTAAAATCACTTCCTGGGGTGTCGGAACCAACATGATCACTTCCAGGGATTGCCCTGCTTTCGGCGGTGTATACAAACTTGCTGCCGTAGAAGACAAAGAAACCGGAGAATTTATTCCGAAGATCAAGCTTTCTGAGAACACTGAAAAGATCACCAATCCTGGAAACAAAACGATCTACCGTATTTACAGCAAAACGACCGGAAAGATCCGTGCCGATCTGATCTGTCTTGCCGACGAAACGTTTGACGAGAGTAAAGATATGATCATTTTCGACCCGCAGGAAACCTGGAAAAAGACAAAAGTACGTGCAAATACCTATACACTTCGTGAGCTGCTTGTTCCGGTGTTTAAAACGGCGAATGTGTTTATGATTCTCCAAGCGTGATGGAAATCCGTGATTACAGCAAAAAGAGCTCGATACTATCTGGGATGAGACAAAACGTTTCGCAAATCCGCAGCATGTCTATGTAGACCTTTCAGACAAGCTCTACAAGATCAAATCGGATCTGCTCGAAAAAATGAGCCTGGAAGCTCTGGAATACTAAGATGGTATAAAGAGAAATCCCCTTCATAGACTGTTCTCAGTACAGGAAGGGGATTTTTTATGTTTTCTTATGAAATGCTTGTCAACTGTGAAAACAGACTGCCTGAAGATTTTGTGCCGCCATCACTGGCTGCACCGGATATTGCATTTGCCGCAGATCCTTCGGACGAGAAGCGTTTTCTGGAAGTCCGGGCTGCCAGACACGCAAAACGGCTTTTTGACGCCGCCAAAGCAGAGGGGATTTTTCTCTATGGCATCTCCGGATACCGCAGCTACGAACGTCAGGAAATACTCTATCAGAAGGCCTGCTGCAAATCTTCTGCCGCTTCATCTCTATGCGAAACTGCCATGCCGGGATGCAGCGAACATCAGACCGGACTGGCCCTTGATGTATCCTGCCCGGCCGTCTCTTTGAATCTTTCGCAGGCTTTTTCAGAAACAGCAGAAGGGCGATGGCTTGCCCGCCATGCCCCTCTTTATGGTTTTATCATACGTTATCCCAAAGGCAAAGAACATCTGACAAAGATCCCGGCGGAACCATGGCACATCCGGTATGTCACCAGAAGCCTCGCTCTGTGCCTGACACTCACCGGGCAGGTTCTGGAAGAATACTACGCCTGCTGTGAACGGTAAAATTTAAATCCGACCAGTGTTGTGAGCACTTCCGTCACTGGAAAGGTCAGCCAGAAATACTGCAGTCCAAACCTGGAAAACAGATATCCAAGCGGAACAAACAAAACCATTGTCCTCACAACGGTAAGAATCGAACTTTTCACGGCACTGCCGATCGCCTGAAAATACACCGGAAAAATCAGTGAAGTGACCATCGGGATAAATGCAACTCCAATATAATGAAATCCGTTCGTTCCGATTGCAATCACCTGTGCATCTTTCGAAAAGGTTGAAAGCATTTGAACCGGCAGAAATTCAAAACACAGCGTTCCAAGAAACATCAGAGCCATTCCCGCGATCAGGGATTCTTTCAGCACGGCTTTGCATCTCTCCTGATCTTTTGCCGCATAATTGAAGCTGATGACCGGTACGATGCAGGTCTGCAATGCTCCGAGTGGAATAAAGAAAAAGCTCTGCCATTTGTAATACAGCCCAAGTGCCGTCACCGCCTGATCCGAAAATCCTGCGAGGATCATATTCAGCCCGAAAATATAGAACGTGTACGCAGACTGCATGAGAATGTTCGGTATCCCAAACTGATAAATCCTTTTGATGTGCAGCAGATAACAGGATTTTTCCGGTGATCTCACAAAAAAAGCTTTTCTCATGACCACAAGAGCCGCTACGATCTGCCCGATCACCGTGGCGATCGCTGCACCGGCGATTCCGAATTTATGTATGCCAAACATCCCGAAAATCAGGATCGGATCAAGAATGATATTCGTGATCGCTCCGGCGATCTGTGCCACCATCGGCGTTTTCATATCTCCGCGTGCCTGCAGGATTTTGCTCCAGACTCCTTCTGTAAACAGTCCGATACTGACCACGCAGACGATTCTTCCATATACGACAACATCTCGTATGATTTTTTCTGAAGTTGTCGAAATCCTCGCATAAAACGGCATGATCAGATAACAGACTGCTGCAAAAACAATCCATAGAAAAACTGCCAGCGGCGTGCCTATGCCTGCCACTTCTTCTGCTTTTTTCTCCTGGCGGATTCCGAAATAATATGCCATGTCGGTGTTGATCCCGGCGCCCGTCCCCACCGCAAGGGCGATCATTAACAGCTGAAGCGGATAAATAATGGACAGTGCCGTCAGACCCGTCTCCGAATATTTGCCCACAAACAGGCTGTCCACTATGTTATAAAATGCCTGAATTAGCTGTGCCAGCATGACAGGCGGTGCGATTTTTAATAAAATGCGGCTGATTTTTTCTTTTCCGTAAAATTCTGATGTGTCCATGCTCCATTATCTCTCTTCCATATTTCTTACATAAACTGTGCTTCATGCCGCACCTTTTTTCAATATCTGAGAAGCTCTCTTCGTTATATCACACTTACCATACCCTGTAAATACTTAAACACAGCCAAAAAGACGCATGAAAAAAATTTCGTTTTTTTTTTCACACGCCTTTGCCTTTACTGTTCCATTTGTCTTCCCATAAATCCTGCCGCACATTTCGCAAGTGCGTTTTCGGTTTCGCCCATTTTGACGCTCCGGTCTTTTCCGGAGAGGATTACCGAGCCGATCGCATCACCTCCGCAGAGGATTGGTGTGATCACCTGCGGTACATCCGGTTTGCTTTCCCCATTGGTGAGTTCTACATGACGCTCCGGCGTTTTCCCGGCGAGAATGGATTCTCTTTCGTTAATCATATTTTCAAGCACATCGCTGATTGTTTTGCCGATATATTCTTTTTTCATGCCGCCTGCTGCCGCTACGATCTGATCGCGGTCCGTGATGCATACGCCGTGTCCGCTCGTCTGTGCAAGTGATTCTGCAAATTCTGCGGCAAATTTTCCAAGTTCTCCGACCTGAGAATATTTTTTTAAAATTACTTCTCCTTCGCGGTCTGTGAAAATCTCCAGTGGATCTCCTTCTTTGATTCTCAATGTTCTGCGGATTTCTTTTGGAATGACAATTCTTCCCAGATCATCAATACGCCGAACAATTCCTGTAGCTTTCATTTATCTGTTTCCTCCTGTATTCTTCATGCTTTTCCATATTTTGCACTGTATGGATAGTATGTGAAAACATGAGGGAATTATGCGTGAAAATTAACTCTTGCTTTTATTAGTTTCCATTCCATATGGTACAGATTCTTCTGCTACTTTACCAAAGTCCGGTTTTTGCGAATATCTATATATATCTGTTCCTTTCTGTGCCAATTCCATATCGTTATTGTCTGTCCACAGTTCACACTGCGTCATAACAGTCTGCACTGCATCATCCATACCTTCCGGTGGATACCTGTGCTTTTTCAGAAGTCTTTTTTTATCATCATACGCATTCTTGCTCTTGCAGAATCTCGTTTCTGCCAGTCAATTGTTCTGTTTTTCCGAAGCGTATCCGCAAGTTCTTTTGTAATGGCAATTAATTCTTCATTTTCATAAAAATCCTTAATCGCCTGCGGTTTTGTGAGAGCATCGTAGAAAGCAAGTTCATCTGCAGTCAATCCTAACTGTTCGCCTTCTTTGTGGGCAGCTGCAATCTGTTTTGCCAGATTCAACAGCTCTTCAATGACCTGTTCATTAGTAAGCATACCATTCAAATAAGCATTCATGGCTTTCTGAATAATTTCACTGAATTTTTCAGACTTAACAATATTGGTATGTCGATATATTTTTACCTGTTCAGCAATCAGCTTTTTAACAGCTCAACTGCCAGATTTTTTCTTTCATCTTTGAAATTTCTTCAAGAAATTTCGGATCAAAAAGTGAAAACTCCTGATTGATATCTGAGAAAAGATTGATAACACCATCACTTTGTACACTTGCTTTCAACAGATTATTAATTCTGGCGTTCATCTCCGGTAAAGAAATCTTCTTTCCCTCTCCCTGATTCATCAATCGGGTTACAAGTACTCGCACAGATTCAAAAAAAGCGGCTTCCACACGCAGATCACGTTCCGTTAAAGAAGAACACAGCGATAATGCCTGCTTTAACAATAATGCTTCTTTCAAAAATACTTCTCGATCTTTTTCCTTATCAACCGACACAATAAAATTTACCGCACCACTTATCGTTTTAGAACGCTCCAGATTTGTACCACTCACAAATTTCGAATAATCATATCCATGAAACAAATCTCGGCAGACAGATAATTTTTCAAGGAATTTCGGATATGCTACCTTTGCAATATCCGTATCACCATAGTTTTTCTTATCTCTCGCAGTATAATCGTTCATTGCCTGTTTTAATGCAGCTGCAATCCCTACATAATCAACTACCAGTCCACCCTCTTTATCTCCAAACACTCTGTTCACTCTTGCGATTGCCTGCATCAGATTATATCCTTGCATTGGCTTATATACATACATTGTTGCCAACGATGGAACATCAAATCCGGTCAGCCACATATCAACCACAATTGCTATTTTCAGCGGGCTGTCGTTATCTTTAAATTGCTTTGCCAACTCATCCTTATGTCGCTTGTTTCCGATTATTTTATTCCATTCTTCTGGATCTTTATTACTGCCGGTCATTACTACAGCAATTTTTTCTGTCCAGGAAGGACGAAGTTGCAAAATACGCTCATATATTTTCATTGCAATCGAACGGGAATATGCCACAATCATTGCTTTTCCGGTAAGCAGATTTTCACGATAATTCTCATAGTGATCCAATATATCATCAACCAACGATGCGATTGTTTTATCATTTCCAAGAATTGCTTCCATTTGCCCAAGTTCTTTTTTGCTCTTTTCTATAACTTCCTGATCAGCGTTATCCGCCATAATATCATATTCCTGATCAATCAGTTTCAGGGTGTTCTCATCCAGTTTTAATTTAATCACACGACTTTCATAATAAACCGGTCTGGTCGCTCCATCTTCCACAGCCTGCGTCATATCGTAAATATCTATGTAATCACCAAATACTTCCCGCGTATTACGATCTTTCATGGAGATTGGAGTTCCGGTAAATCCGATATAGGTTGCATTTGGCAATGCGTTACGAATCACCCTGGCAGAACCGATTTTTATTTCACCTGTTCTGGCATCAACCTTTTCTTTCAAACCATATTGTCCACGATGAGCTTCATCCGCCATAACAATAATATTTCTGCGTTCTGAAAGGCATTCAAATGATTCCTCAAACTTCTGCATTGTAGTGAAAATAATACCATTGGCTTTTCTGTCATTTAACCAGTCTCTAAGACCAACAACTGGTTTCTCGCCTTTTCGCAGATGTCTGTTACGTTCTTTATCTTCATCTGAAAGTTTTCGCTTATCCGCCTGAACAGGCTCCTGCCATAAAAATTTACTGCATTTCGCAAACTGTCCATAAAGCTGATCATCTAAATCATTGCGATCAGTAATTACAACAATAGTTGGACTGTCCAGTGTATCCTGTAAACGATGTGCGTAAAATACCATGGACAATGATTTTCCACTGCCTTGCGTATGCCAGAATACACCGCCTTTACCATCTGTTTCCGTTGCATGTTTTGTGGACAGAACTGCTTTATTTACTGCAAAATACTGATGGTACCCTGCCAAAATTTTAATCTGCTGTGATCCATCATTAGAAAAACAAATAAAATTTTTGATAATATCCAACAAACGCTCTTTCTCAAACATTCCTTCAAAAAAAGGTATCAAACTGAGCATACTGTGTATTTTCATAATTTCCATCTTTTGTTTTCCATTCCATGAAACGATCTTCCCCGGAAGTAATCGTCCCCGCTTTAGAGGTTAAATGATCACTCATAACACAAATACAATTATAAATAAACATTGACGGAATTTCATGCATATAGTTACGAATCTGCATATATGCTTCTGATGCATCCGTTTCTTCTCGAGACGGTGATTTCAATTCTATAAGTACAACTGGCATACCATTTAAAAACAGCAGTATATCCGGACGTTTATTGCTGTTCTCAATAAAAGTCCACTGATTGGCAACAACGAAAGAATTATTGTCAGTATTTTTATAGTCTACCAGATACACCAGTCCGGAACGTTCCTCTCCATCAACAAAATAACGCACCTCTATACCATGCTGAATATACTCCATAAAGATTGCATTTTTCAAAACCAATTCTGCATTTTCAAAATTTTTCAATTTATATATCGCATCTGCAAGTGCTTGTTCCGGCATATCCGGATTAATACGGTGAATTGCTTCTTTTAAACTTTGTAAAATCATTAGCTTCATGGACTGATAACTTATTTTTGGCTATAAAAATCACGCAATTATCTTGTTATAGGATAATTGTTTTGATTTTTGATATGTATAGCATGAGTTTACCGTTAGAAACAAGAATTTATCTGATCTCTTGCAAGCAATATATCAAAAACAATTTGGTGAGGTCAGCTTGGGAGCAAATCAAGGAATCCTTTCGGATATTTGCTCATATTCCAAAGAAAAAGTGGCAGTTTCTGAACTGAATGTCAACACTTACTTCTCAACAGAGAATATGTTGCCTGAAAAAGCTGGTTCAACTAAGGCTACAAGTCTTCCAACTACGCTACAAACCACTGCTTGTCGAAAGGGCGATACGTTGATTTCCAACATTCGTCCTTACTTTAAGAAGATTGTCTACTGTGAGGACAAATGTGGCTGCTCAACCGATGTTCTTTGCTTCACACCAGTTCAATCTCAATATGCAGCGTATTTGTTCAGCACTCTATATGCCGACAAGTTCTTCGCATTTATGGTTGCTGGATCGAAAGGAACGAAAATGCCCCGTGGAGATAAGCAGCAGATTATGACATACCCTGTTATTCTTCCAGCAGAAAATGAGTTAGAAGAATTTAATGCCATTGCTTTTCCAGTCCTTGAGCAACTTAATTCTAATAAGGCTGAAAATAAGCGACTTTCGGCACTGCTATCTCGTATTTTTCCCTGAATATCATCAAGAACAGATACTATTTTTTTTTCTGTGATAATATATCAGGCACTTCAAGTTCAAGATTTTCTATCATACTTTTGGTCAAAGCATTTCTTGTTGCACCACCAGCAGCAATTTGAAGCAAATACGGTTTTATCATTTGGAGAAAATACAGAATGTAACTACTTAACACCCTATTTTCATCAGGTCTGATAATCGCTACATGCTGGTTCACTCGTGCAGGTAAAACTCTCGAATCAACGGCACAAACACGAGCCACAGAATCGCCAGTAATATTTAAAAAAGAATGTCTTGTGGTTTCACTTCAACATTACTCAATTTTTCTGCCTGCTGATCATTGATATGTGCTAATCCGTCATATGAAAATGTAAAATCAAGTACATTTTGACTTCTAATAAGCGAAATCCCTTCATCACAATATGCTTCTTTACCCCCTTTTGGAGTTGCACCACTGCCTATTTTTAAGCATATATCTTTTAATTTATAGATTGCCATATTATTACCTTTCTAACCTATGTATTTTCTATGAGCCTGCTTTACATTACTTTGCTTGACCATTGCGTACTGCAAGGTTGTATCAATACGTTTATGCCCCAAGAGCTGTTGTAGTTGCTCAATCGGCATTCCTTTATCAATCGCCATCGTTGCAAGCGTTCTTCTAAACTTGTGCGGATGAACTTTTTCAATATCCAGTATTTTACCCATTTCCCGTAATCGAGTTTCAATACCACCAATTTTAATTCTCTCATGCGGAGAACGCAACGTAACGAATAATGCTGTATTATCATCCGTTCGACTATTGATATAATTCTGCAAATGAATTTTTGTTCTTGCATCAAAATAGACGATCCGTTCCTTATCTCCCTTACCAAAAACTACGCACTCACGTTCATTAAAGTTGATGTCCGCTTTATTTAACAATACCATTTCACCAATACGCATCCCGGTTGATGCCAGCATATCAATAATTGCCAAATCACGCAGCTCTGTACAGTTATCTCGCATTTTCTCCAACTCTTCATCCGTATAGGTTTCTTTAATGTTAGTTGCCGTCTTCACTTTATGAATACGACGAACAGGACTTTTCAATATATAATCTTCATCCTCCAGCCAAGAGAAAAAACTTGATAGAATCCTACGGATATTATCTATCGTCACACGGCTCGACTGATTTTTTGCTCTGATAGCCTGTCAAATAAGATCTTAAATCTTCTGTTTGGATATGACGGATACTCTTATCAATTGCAAGCTCCATGGTTTCAATCGTGGTGCGATAATATTTCAAAGTTTTCTCCGAACATCCTTCTATACGCTTTGCCGAAATAAATGAGTCTATCAGTTTTGGATTATCATTCGTTGTTTCTTTTTCTTCCTGTTTTGTAATATCACAACCAAACAGAGTACATTCCAACACTTTCTGTAGTTGCTTTAACTGTGCATTATCGAGATGTGGCAACATCTGCTGCACCACGTCAGTAATAATCTGTCGTTTCATGAATCATTCTCCTTCCATTATCTCTTCCAGAGAACGATCATTCAACGGCTGTTCTGTTGGCTCTCTCCCGCCGTTGGTGGGAGATTAGTCTTAATTGCCCTGGTAAAAGCCATTTCTACTATATTCTGCCCATTTTATATACATTTCTTTATAATGACGTTTGATATATTCCTGTATCTTACTTATTTCTCTATCATTTAAAATTCCACGTTTTTGTAAAACTGTATTCCCATCCTCTTTAACAAAAAATTTTGCAGATCCTTCTTCCGTCAATTTTCGGTCGCTTGCATGAACATGCATGCATTCAACTGTGCAAAAAGAGGTGAAGTACAAATAATATCCACATATTTTATCCTGATAATATTTAGGCATCTTCATCCTCCATAAATTCGCGGTCACTATCCCAATAATCTAAAACAATACGAATTTCAATATCATCCATAGTAGTTTCCAGTACCTTTCCGTCCTCCGATATCACTAATGCTTTGTCAAGATTATTCAGATTTAAAATTCTAATATGGTCATTCTCTCTCGTAAATGCATAACCATTTACAATCATGTCTGCTTTATCTGCAATTTCCTAATTTTGTCCATAAGCTAACCTCACTTCCTTAATAGGCTTCAAAAAATGAACGACATCAATATATAAATCCTTTAAAATCGGAATTAAATCTATATATTCTTCTTCCGACTTTTTGTTGTGTTGATATTTCGCCATTACCACCAGATATCCATTATCCCATTCTTTCACAGATGTAAACCGCTCCAATGAATATGGACCACGAAAACGAATAATTTTCTCTCCGTATTGAAATTTTATCATATCTTTATCATTGCTGAGATAAGCTCTATCATTATTCATTATAACACCCCCGTACCATATTATTATAATTTTGACAGATCAAACAAGAATTTAGCGGCTTAAAGGTCGATGTCTGAGACATCAAGCTCGCCGGACATTAGTTTGGGTAATAACGCATCACGCAAGTCGCTTATTTTCAGCCTTATTAGAATTAAGTTGCTCAAGGACTGGAAAAGCAATGGCATTAAATTCTTCTAACTCATTTTCTGCTGGAAGAATAACAGGATATGTCATAATTTGTTGCTTATCTCCAAAACCATTTTTTTTCCTTTTGATCCAGCAACCATGAATGCAAAGAATTTGTCTGTATATAAAGTGCTGAACAAATACGCTGCATATTGAGATTGAACTGGTGTGAAGTTCAAAGAACATCTGTTGAACATCCGCACATGTCACCTCACAGTTCAATCTTCTTAAAGTAAGGTCGAATGTTAGAAATCAATGTATCGCCCTTTCGACAACAGTGGTTTGTAGCGTATTGGAAGACTGGAGCCTTAGTTGAACCAGCCCCGTCAGGCAACATATTCTCTGTTGAGAAGTAAGTGTTGACATTCAGTTCAGAAACTGCCACTTTTTCTTTGGAATATGAGCAAATATCCGAAAGGATTCCTTGATTTGCTCCCAACCCAAACTGACCTCACCAAATTGTTTTTGATATATTGACCTTGCAAGAGATCAGATAAATTCTTGTTTATAGCATTGTTTACTTGAATTTTTGAATCTATAGCAGAGCAAATTGCTGTTATTTTTCGTTGTTCATCAACACTTGGGAACGAAAAAAGGCATCCTCTTAAAATCTTTTAATACAATTCTTGGTATTGCTGAACCTGATCCGTAATTATCTCGAACATTTTTTTTTTTTACAGCAGGCGTTTTTAACGTATAATATAAAAACTCAGGTATTATTTTCTTACGATCTGCCCTTAATATTGCTATTGAAGACAGCAGTGCTGGTTGTTCATCCTGCTTATAGATTACTATATCCTCAAAATACCTTGCCCCATCTTTTCCAACCAAGATATCATCTTTCTCTGGAACACATCCCTGTTTACGAAGTCTTTCATAATCTTCTTCACTAATCCGTCTGCAATTTGAAAAATCAAAACCAAATTCAGTAAAATCTTTAACAGAAGCCATATAACGTCCTTTTTCTACACTTTTAGGACTATTATGTGCTCCATCAGTCACAAGAGAACATACATCATTTATAGTTGTCGTCATCCAATTAGATTTCATACCCAATCGCCCCCAGTTTCTTTCTGATTTCATCTTCCAACTCACGGGACTTTGCGAACATTTCGGAAAGTTCAGATGTGAGACGAGTCATTTTTTCTTCAAACGGCTCCCCATCATCTTCCTGCTCTTCAATACCGACGTATCGTCCTGGAGTTAAGATATAATCCTGTTTTTCAATGTCCTGAATATCCGCTACTTTACAGAATCCAGGTACATCTTCCAGTGTACCTTTCTGAAACGTTTCAAAAGTATCTGCAAGTTTTTGAATGTCCTCATCTGTAAAGTCACGATGCTTACGATCAACCATGTGTCCCATTTTGCGGGCATCAATAAAAAGTGTTTTCCCTTTTGCTTTTTCCCTTTGGTAATAAACCACAGCGTCACCGGAATTGTTACACTATAAAACAGCTGCGTAGGCATCGCAATAATTCCCTCAATCAGATCGTCCTCTATAATTTTTTTACGTATTTCTCCTTCACCACTGGTCTGCGTAGAAAGTGCACCGTTAGCCAGAACAAGACCAATTTTTCCATTCAGTGCAAGATGATGAATCATGTGCTGAATCCAAGCATAGTTGGCATTACCAGCAGGCGGAAGTCCATATTTCCACCGCTTATCCTCTGTCAGTTTTTCCCTTCCCCATGGATGATAGTTGAATGGCGGATTCGCTAAAATAAAATCTGCCTTTAATGTCGGATGCAAATCACTTGTAAAGGTATCTGCATTATACGGACCAAGATCTGCATCAATTCCACGAATTGCCATATTCATCTTTGCCATTTTCCAGGTATCTGGATTTGCCTCCTGACCATAAACAGAAATGGCACCCCGTTTATGACTATGGGCTTCAATGAACTTCTCACTCTGGACAAACATACCGCCAGAACCACAGCAACAATCGTATACCCGGCAGTTATCAAATGGTCGAAGGATGGAAACCAACGTTTTTACAACACTGGATGGTGTATAGAACTCTCCACCGCCAACGCCTTCTTTTTTTCAGCGAACTGAGCAATACAATATTCATATGTACGCCCAAGAAGATCTTCGCTCGCTTCTGTATCACTCATATCAATATTATTTGTAAAAATATCAACTACATCACCTGAAATTCTTTTATCCAGGTCTGGGCTTGCGTAATTTTTCGGAAGCACATTTTTCAATTTTTTATTTTCTGCTTCTATAGCTCTCATCGCATTATCAATGATTGTTCCAATTTCCGGTGTATGTGCCTTAGATGCAATATTACTCCAGCGAGCTTCTGATGGGACGAAAAATACATTATCCATTTCATAAGCATCACGGTCATCCTCAAATCCTTCCCCTTCTTCAACAAGCTCCTGATATCTCTTATCAAAAGCTGCAGAAATATAACGCAGGAAAATCAATCCTATAATCACTTTTCTGTATTCTGCTGCGGGAATATGTCCCCACAGGACGCAGGCCGCATCCCACAGTTGTTTTTCGAATCCAATGTTGGCGTTTGTTTTTTCAGCCATCACAACTTCCTCCATGTTGAATGTTTATTTTCAAAGTATAACTTTCGTAGCTTTCATTTTAATTTTGAGAAAACACTTTTTTTCATTTTAACATGAACAGAAACATTCAACAATATCACCAACCAAAAAAGAGCGTCTATCCACCATTTTTAAGAGATGAATAAACGCTCTCATAAATATCTTTTTCAGCCCTGCTGACCGTTTGCCTGGCGGATCATATCTTCTACGACAATATCAAAAATTTCTCCTACGGAATTGCAGTATTCCAAAATTTTCCATGGCTCATTTGTATGGAAATGGATTTTTACCAGTTCCTCATCCCCGGCAGCAATGAGGCTGTTTCCCTCGAAATGATCGGTGATATAATCTGCGATCTCGTCTTCATCCAGATCTTCGTCTCTTCTTTCGATCAGCAACTGTGTGTCGTAGCGGTATGCAAACTGATCATCTTCTGCATCAATTGAATGAATTGCCATTTTCTTATCCTCCTGTATGTTGAAATTGAAACAGTAAATGATTCGTAACTGTTCTTATATCCGGCAACAAATACTTTGATTTGTGCCGGGAAATTACTGTAGTTCTATTTTATCAAATATTATCTCTTTTATAAAGGTCTATTTTCTAAAATGGCTTTTGCTATCCGCTGGCTTTACTTTGCCAAAAGCCTTACACAATAGATTGACTTTGCAGAACTGAACCGTTAGAATATTCTAAAAAAAAGAAAGGCAATAGCATGATGTTTCTTCACAACAGAAGATATATTCCTATTTTAGATCCTTAGTGCAGTATAGAAATCAATCATATACAAAACTATGAAAAAGGAATCTAAAATTATGTTCAGAAAATTTTTAAATATGTGACTCAGAGTATGGCCGGAATGATCGGTATATCGATCTATATTCTGGCAGATACTTTTTTTATTTCGCTGCATTCCGGTGCGAATGGTCTGACGGTTCTGAATCTGATCCTGCCGGTTTACGGCGTGCTGTATGCAATCGGGGCAATGATCGGAATCGGTTCTGCGACAAGATACTGCATCATAAAATCAAAAGGTAAAAATGCGGACTGCTATTTCGGACAGTCTCTGATGTGGAGTATTCTGTTCAGCATTCCGTTTGTACTGTGTGGAATTTTATTTCCGGCAAATATCCTGAAAATACTCGGTGCAGATGCAAGTCTTGTGAAACTTGGAACGGTTTATCTTCGAATCGTTCTGCTCGGGTCGCCGTTTTTTATGTCAAACCATACGTTCACGGCATTTACCAGAAACGATGACGCACCGTCAAGGGCCATGCTGGCATCGATTATCGGAAGCCTGTTTAACATTGTGTTTGACTATATTTTCATGTTTCCGATGAATATGGGGCTGGCAGGTGCCGCTCTTGCCACTGCCCTCTCTCCGATAGTTACCATGAGTGTATGCAGCACACACCTTTTCGGTAAAAAAGCCAGGTAGCAATGCATCTTTCTGTGCCGTCTTTCCGGCATCTGCTCTCCTGCTGCCAGCTTGGTATTTCTGCGTTTGTCGGAGAAATTTCTTCAGCCGTGATCACAACTGTTTTCAATATGCTGCTGTTAAACCTTGCCGGAAATATCGGCGTGGCAGCCTACGGTGTGGTAGCTAATTATTCAATCGTTGCGGTATCTGTTTTTAATGGGCTCGCCCAGGGAACACAACCGCTTTTCAGTGAAAGTTACGGTGCCGGAAACAGCAAAGATGTCCATAAAATCCTACGCTACGGCATCCTGACCTGCCTGATTGTAGAGGCACTGGTCGTGATCTGTGCATGGGGCATGACCGATTCGCTGATCGCCATTTTTAACAGTGAACAGAATCTTCAGCTTATCACGTATGCTCAGAGTGGAATGAGACTGTATTTTCTCGGATTTCTGCTCGCCGGGATCAACATTTTGCTGGTGTCTTATTTTTCAGCGGTTGATGACAGCCTGCCGGCAATCGTCGGATCTGTTATGCGAGGAGCCGTTGCAATCACCATCTGTGCGATCCTTCTTTCCAGGTGGTTCGGCATCGACGGCGTGTGGATATCTTTTCTTGCATCTGAAATACTGACGTTTGTGACAATCCTGGTCTTATATAAGTTTCTGCCGTACACAAAAAAATGACACCTTGCACCTTCCGGTCAGCGATGAAGAATACAGCAAATGCTTCAACCTGCAATGAAAAATTGCAGATTATTATGCTTTCATCATCCCTGACATAATGCAGCCTCCGGCTGCACCACACTCTTTCAGGCTCATCCACTGAGTCTCATCAAATTTAATCCCACCGATGGCATACACCGGAAGATCGACTGCAGCACAGACCTGACGTAAAAAATCAAGTCCCCGTGGCTGCAGTCCTTTTTTGCAGTCCGTCGCATAAATATGCCCTGCCGTCACGTAGGACGGACCAAGTTCCTGTGCTTCCTGTGCCTGCTCCGTGGAATGGACGGATGTGCCGATTTTTTGGATAATCTCTCTCTGGCTCTCCGGTATACTCAAATTCTGAGACTCCCGGTATTTTTGATTTTTCTGATTTTGTTTTTCCAGAACAAACTGACGCAGAATCGGAAGCGGCAGATGTACGGTATCACATTTCAGTTTTTCTGCAACTCTCCAGAATGTATGCAAAATACATGGAACCTGGTATTCTGCACAGATTGCCATCACTTTCTTAGCCAGTTGTTCATATTCTTTTTCTGAGAGAGCTTTTTCCCGGGGGATCAACGCATCCGGATGCATTTCACAGACTCTGCGGATCTGTTCCAGAAAAGGACGCTCTGTCAGGCTGCGGTTTGTAACTGCCACAACCTGACCATATTCCCTATACATAGATATAATCCGACATCACCGGCTGAAGATCATGTGCTAATAATGCATCGTAAACTTCTTCGACCAATCTGCCGTCGGAAATTTCGAATTGATCGTCCCCTTTGTCCTCGATATCTTCCACGTGGCTGCCGATTCCGGTACTGACGCCCGCTGAAATCTTGGTTGCTGCGATTCCGACCAGATTGTCACGGACTCTCGCACATTCTCTTGTCGATACGGTGATGCTCGCAAACGGCATAAACAGACGATAGGCACAGACTACCTGCAGAAGCTGTCTTTCATGGACATCCATCGGATTGATGCGGTCGTTGTTGATGATCGGGCGAAGACGCGGGCAGGAGAATGCAATCTCAGCATGCGGGTACTTGCGCTGCAGAAGGTATGCATGATATCCGGTCGCAAATGCATCTTTGCGGAAATCATCCAGACCTAACAGTGCTCCGAATCCAACGCCTCGCATGCCGCCCATTAATGCACGCTCCTGTGCATTGACACGATACGGATAGATTCTTTTATGCCCTGCCAGATGCAGTGTCTCATATTTAGCTGAATTATAAGTTTCCTGAAATACCGTTACATAATCTGCTCCACATTCGTGAAGATAAGCATATTCATCAGAATTGACCGGATAAATCTCAAGACCGATCACCTTGAAATATTTCTGTGCGATCTTGCAGGCTTCTCCGATATATTCCACGGTAGATTTGCTGCGGCTCTCGCCGGTTAGGATCAGAATTTCCTGCAAACCGGTCTTTGCGATCGCTGCCATCTCTTTTTTCAATTTCTTCTGCATTCAGCCTTGCTCTGTTGATCTTGTTATGGCAGTTAAATCCACAGTAAATACAATAATTTTCACAGTAATTCGCAATGTAGATCGGAGTGAACATATAGACGCTGTTTCCGAAATGCTTTCTCGTCTCCACCTGGGCTGCCTGGGCAATCTCCTCAAGAAGCGGCAAAGCTGCCGGTGATAAAAGTGCCCTGAAATCCTCCGGAGTACGCTCACTGTGTGCCAGTGCTCTTCTTACATCTGCTTCGTTATATTTATCATAATCATAAGCTTCCATTTCGCTGACTACTTTATCCAGGACTTCGGAACCGATATCTTCCATGCCTTTCAGGTATTTCATATGATCGATACGGTTTTTTTTGGTCTTCCAGAATTTCAGCACTTAAAATACTTTCATTTACATGCGTGTTTTCCATAGTGGCTGCCTCCTAATCCTGCAGAAATCCGGTCAGCGGAGAAGATGCACTTGCACCACGTTCGATCGTTCTGCCAAGCCCGGAAAGGTATGCACTTCTGCCTGCCTCAATCGCTTTTTTGAAAGCTTCTGCCATCATCGGCACATCTCCTGCGGTTGCGATCGCTGTATTTGCCATCACAGCATCTGCTCCCATCTCCATTGCTTCACATGCCTGGGACGGTCTTCCGATACCGGCATCTACAATGATCGGGAGCTCCATCTCGTCAATCAGAATCTGGATAAATTCTTTTGTGCAAAGTCCTTTATTGGAACCGATCGGTGCACCAAGCGGCATAATGCAGGCTGCACCGGCATCTGCAAGTGCTCTTGCTGCGTTCAGATCCGGATACATGTACGGCATGACAACAAATCCTTCTTTTTTGCCAGAATCTCGGTCGCTTTGATCGTCTCATAATTGTCCGGAAGCAGATATTTTGAATCATGTACCACTTCAACTTTCACGAAATCACCGCAGCCGAGTTCTCTTGACAGTCTTGCGATGCGGACCGCTTCCTTTGCATTTCTTGCCCCGGAAGTATTCGGAAGCAGTGTGACATCGTCCGGAATATAATCCAGAATATTGGCCAGACCGCCTTCGTTTGCACGGCGCAGAGCCAGTGTGATGATCTGGGCATCTGCTTTTTCAATACAGGCTTTTACAAGATCCAGTGAAAATTTTCCGGATCCTAAAATAAAACGGGAAGTAAACTCGTGTCCTCCCAGAATAAATTTATCGTCTTTTGTGTTCATGATTTTTCCTTTCTTTACATAACATTAACGCCCTCGTATGGCATCTTTTTCTTTTAACATTGTCAGATTTCTTCTTCGCCTAATATCAGACGTGTTATCATATTTGCTTCGTGTGCCGCACAGATTGCCACACGCGGTGCCATCAGACCATTTCCGTACTCCGGCTCTGTCACACCGTCTCCGCACAGATAAAAGTTTTTCATCAGACGTTTCGTACGGATCGTGTTGCTGCTGCCATAACCTGCCATTCCGGTTGCCGATACCAGCTTTTTTTCCGGGAAATGTTCCAGCACGCCATTGACCAGCATCGCTTTTGCTTCCGGCCGATCGAATGCTTCGCAGATGATCGAATCGTCCCTCAGCAGATCCACAATATTTTCTTCTGTCACTTTTACACAGTCCGTCTGGATATCCAGATACGGATTAATCTTCAGAAGCAACGATTTCAGGGCATCCGTTTTGTACATTCCCAGATGCTCCATAAAATATTGCTGGCGGTTCAGGTTTGTGATATCCACGACATCAAAATCAATCAGATGCAGATGGCCGACACCGATTCTTGCAAGTGCATATGCTACATTGGAACCAAGCCCGCCAAGTCCTGCAATCGCCACACGCCCCTCTGACAGCAATGCCTGTTTTTCCGGAGAATGGCGTTCGTTTAGTGCCGCCATGATTTCTTCTTTTGTCAGTTTCTCGTTCATTTTCAGCCCCCTCCAACAAAGGTCACGATCTACATACTGTCGCCGTCTTTTAATCTCGTTTCCGAATAAAGATATTTCGGAAGAATTTCTTCATTTAATTCCACAACAATGCGGTTTGTCTGGTAGTTATTCTGCTCCAGATATTCTGCAACTGTGAGGTCTGTGGAAAGAGTTGTCTGGTTTCCGTTTATTGTAACCATAAGGTGCCTCCTTTCAAGATTTGTGCATATTTTTGAATATTTTTTGAAATGTACAAATGAACAAATTCCCCAGAAGGGCACGTAAAAGTGCCTTCTTGGGAATTGTTCATTTTGCACATTGCCAAAGTTTTCTAAATTGCCAGAATACAACGCTAAAACATGATTTACGATTTTTATCAGATGATTAGCAATCATTAAATACACTCGTTCAAGCATGCTGCCTTTTCTCATCGCTATAACAAAAAAAGAGTTCACAAAGAAATACACCCGCGGTGGTGTACCCCTTCATGAACTCCCGTTCCTCATTTATGTTATATTCTGTTTTCTGACCGATATAACTATAGCAAATTGAGAATCAAATGTCAAATTTTGTTGTTTCATTTTTTGATTTGTTTCATCTGCTTTATTGAGAATCTGTGATTTTTGTGCTATAACAATTTTATGATGCCAGGTTCAAAAGACCTTTTGACCACAACATCTTTTCATACGGAGGTGGGCACTGTGACGGTACTGGAAACTGCAAAAAAAGATGATCGACTATTCTCACGGAAATCTTCATGACATCAATCACTTCATGAAAGTTTACGCTTATGCAAAGATGATTGCAGATGGAGAACAGCTCGATCCGGACACTCAGAAACTGGTTGAAATGACAGCTCTGGTTCACGATATTGCCTGCCCGCTCTGTCGGGTAAAATATGGAAATACGAACGGCAAAAATCAGGAAAAGGAAAGTGCTGCTTTGATTGCAGAATTTTTAAAGATTCAAATCTGCCGCAGGATTTTACAGATCGGATCTCTTTTCTCGTAAGTCATCATCATACGCTCGATCAGATTAATGGCATCGACTATCAGATCATCATTGAAGCAGACTATCTGGTCAATGCGGACGAAAGCCATTTTTCCGGACATAATATCAAAAATATGTACGATAAGATATTCAAAACAGAAACCGGAAAATTTTTGCTCCGTTCTATGTATCAGAACTGTCTGGAGAATGAAACATTATAATTTTCAGAGTACAGAAATGGGGGATTCAACATGAAAGAATATGAAATTATCATCGAAACGATCAATCCTTGCGGCGGAACCAAACATGCTCAAAACGAAATTATCGAAGCAGAGGCAGAAAGCCCGGAAGCTTATGTCAAAGAGCATGGAATTTTCCCGGTAATGGATGTATCCAAAAATACTTCCGGGGATGTTATTATAACAACCGGCGATTCCAAGGGATATATTGTTCGCTATACTTTTACAGAATAATCTTATTTTTTATAAAAAGCTGGTACTTTACAATAATATGCTTCGTTAAAGTGCCAGCTTTTTTATACCTCTTACATCTTCGTATGATGGTTCACATATTTTGCTTTATATTTGGAGTACACAATGGTCTGATCCTTGTAAAGGCCATAATATCCGGATGCTGCATAGCTGATCGATACTGCAATCAGATAGTATGAAACCCCTTCAAATCCAAACAGCTCGAATGCAATCAGAATGGATGTCAGCGGGCAATTTGTCACGCCACAGAACAGTGCTACCATTCCGCTTGCCGCACAGATGGATGGGGAAAGTCCCAGGATATGTCCAAGGACACAGCCAAAAGTGGCTCCGATACAGAACGACGGCACGATTTCTCCGCCACGGAATCCGGCACGCATGGTCAGTACGGTAAGTACCAGTTTCCAGAAGAAATCCAGTGTTCTGACATTTCCGTGTTCAATCGCCTGTGCGATCAGTTCGGTACCGGCTCCCATGTAGTCGGTGGTTCCGAGAAGCTTTGTGATCACGATAATTGCAACGCTGGCAACAACAACGCGGACATAGACGTTTTTCAGATATTTCGCATAAAAAGCGGAAATCCCGTTCAGTGCCATGCAGAACAAAATACTGAGTCCGGCACAGCAAAGTGCCACGATACCCATTTTGATTCCGCTTTCGATCGTAAGTGCCGGAATACTCGTCACATGAAAGGCCTCCGGGTTGATGCCCATGGATGCTGCAAATCCAGACGCAATCAGAGATGCAATAATACAAGGAACCAGTGCGGTATAATACATAACACCAACACTGACTACCTCCATCGCAAAGACGGCTGCTGCCATCGGTGTTCCAAACAATGCTGCAAAAGCGGCACTCATACCGCACATTACCATAACGTGACGGTCTTCTTCATCCAGTGGCAGCATACGTCCAAGCTGATTTCCGATACTGCCGCCAAGCTGGATCACTGCACCTTCTCGTCCGGCTGATCCGCCAGTCAGATGTGTAAGGGCAGTTGATATAAAAATAAGCGGTGCCGATTTGAGCGGTACATCATCTTTGGAACGGATCGTCATAAACACCTGATTCGGACCTCCGTCATCTTTTCCGAATTTCTGATACAAAAATACGATGATCAGACCGGACACCGGAAGCAGATAAAAGATCCATAAGTGCTCTTCCCGGACATTGGTCACGGTTTTCAGAACATAGGAAAACAAACTGCTCGCAGCACCGACAATACAGCCGGTCACAACTGCAAGGATCAGCCATTTTCCAAGGCTTGACATATCACGCCAGATCCGGTTTCCGTAATACTTTGCTTTTTCCTGCATGGTATTTTGCAGGAGATTTTCCTGTTTTTCTTCCACCTTTTTTCTCTCCTTTGAAATTTTTCATGTCTTTTGCATGAATCATTTTCATTCTATACCTTAAGTAAACTCCTGTCAATTTACGGAACAATCAAGTGCTGGGCAATATTGCAAGTGAGTGTGTTATTCGTATTTGGTATGTCGATGTCATTCTCTTTATTTTTATAATGGTAAGTTCAAAGGAAAAGCAGTATAATAATTTAAATAAAAAATCAGAAGATAGAGAGGACATCTGACATGCCGGAATTACCAGAAGTAGAAACGATACGCCGTGTTTTGGAGCCACAGCTTCAAAACCGCACCATTGAAAAAGTTACTGTAAATCACAAAGATGCAGTCGCTTACCCTTCCGTGGATGATTTTTGCCTCGGACTGACCGGACAGATGGTTTCACATATACAACGCCGCGGAAAATTTCTGATCATCTGTATGAAAAGCGGTGACCGTGTGATCCTGCATCTTCGTATGACCGGAGGCCTTCTGTTCACACCAAAAAACTACCCGGAAGAAAAGTACACACACCTGATCTTTCACTTTGATCAGGGACAGAAACTGCTCTTTTTCTGACATGCGGCGATTTGGTCGTTTCTGGTTTCTGAAAAAGGAGGAAAAAGATACGTTCAGCGGAATTGCCAAGCTTGAATCGAACCATTTGATCCCAAACTTAAAAAAGCGATCAAGACCTGCCTGCTCGATCAGAGCATCATCGCCGGAATTGGAAATATCTATTCGGATGAAATTTTATTTGCTGCGAAAATTCTTCCGTCCCGCCCGGCAAACAGCTTAACAGACAAAGAATGGAAATGCCTTGCTGTTACGATCCCGGAACGCCTGGAATATTTTATTGAGAAAAATGCGATTTCTGCGGAAGATTATCTGGAGACAAAAGGGAAAGATTATCGAAATACACCGTTTCTTAGAATTTACGGACACAGCGGAGAACCATGCCCGGTTTGCGGCAGCACCCCCTTTGCCGCACCACGATCGGCGGCAGAAGCAGTGTGTACTGTGAGAGATGTCAACAATAAAAAGTTGTGGCGGAGATTTTCTTAATGTGCAAACGAACGCCATAAAAATAGTTTTGTAAAAATAGTACGCCATGATGATTCGAAAACAATCTCCTGACACGCATCGTTTCCTGTTCGGTTCGCTCGCCTGTTAGCCGCCCTTCCGCCTAAACTCGCCTCTTCGAGGCTCAGACAGCGGCTCTTTGGGGCGGCAACATCGCAAACCTCACGACGGAAGCCTCGCTACCGTCAGAGCGATTTGTTTTCGAATTCATCATGGCTGTATTATTTTACACACCATGTTTTACAATACAGTTCGTCTGCACATTGCTAAAAGCTCCTGGCTTGCCGGGGGGGGCTTAAGCGGAACAGTCCTTTCAGGCCAAATTACAAAACACGAAAAAACAGAGAGACACTGTAACGGTAGTAAATTTTCGTCACTGTGCCTCTGTCTTTTTTGTTTTTACACAAGAAAAAGTTGATGCGGAAGGCTTTGGTTCTAAAATCTGTTTGCGTACACTGGCGGTGTGGAAGGTTGTTTCCTGCCAGCGTGTAAAATATGACATGAAGTGTTTTTAAAAACTATGGCTGTACAAAAACGTACGGCAATGTGCAAAATGAACAATTCCCAAAGAAAGCACTTTTACGTGCCCTTCTGGGGAATTCGTTCATTTGCACATGCAATACTATTCTTTTGCAAACACTATTTTAAAATGTGCGGCATTTCAGTTCTTTACACCTGTTCCACGGTCTGTGTATCTTTTGTATCCAGTTTGACATTAAGATCAAAGTCCCAGTTTCCTTCGTAAATTTTTTTCATCCGCAACCGTGAAGTTTACATTGTCAAAGCGAATGGAATCCAGTGCCATATGGCAGGTAAAAGTATCGGTCGGTTCTGTCTCCAGAGAACTTAAATCTACTCGCAGCATACCGGCAAAGGTGTGATCGTCCACAAATTTTCCTTCCATATAATTAAATAAGAATGTTTTTTCATCCGGCATGAAGCTAAAGGTATTCTCTCCGCTGATGGCTGCCTGGTCAAAGTCTAAAATATAGTCTTTGACATGATCTTTGATTTTTATATCTTCTGGAAATGGCTCTTCACTGTAAAGGCTCATGGCAATGTACATGGCATTTTTATTATAGTAAACTTCGGATAATGTCACAGTAATGCCATTGGATGTCTTTGTATAGGCTCCATCTGCCGGGACTTCCGAATCATCATCAATTCCTGTATTGCCATTTTTGCTGTCTGCATTTTTTACTGTTTTGTCCGCTTTCTGATCTGCTGTGTTTTCTGTGGACTGTGTCAGAGTTTCTGCAACCTGACTGAAATCTCCTTTTACGCTGGTGTTGTTTTCCACCTGTTCAAAAATGTGACCGATCAGTGGCATTTTTGCTGCAAAAGATGGATTGGAAATACATAACACCGATGCCAGTGCCACCGCAGCTGCCATTCCCATTCCGACTTTTGCCGTTTTTCGAAACGCTGTTTTCTTCCGTCTCTTTTTCCCCTCTTCAATGCCTGCCCGGACCCGCTGATCCAGATCTTCCGGCACCGGAATCTTATCAAAGCCTTCGATCTGTTCCGGATTTTCGATATATTCAAATGTTTTCTGTTCTTTTTTTCTGTTTCTCTCTATTCATCATTACGAACCCCTACCCTTCTTCTAAGATCAGTTTTAATTTTCTTTTTTTGCTCTGGAAAGATCTGATTTAACAGTCCCTTCTGCTCTTCCCGTATAAGCTGCAATTTCGGAAATTTTCTTATCTTCAAAATATTTCTGTTTTATGATAGTTCGATACGGCTCTTCCAGAGACTCAACTGCATTGTGCAGATCGATGATCTCTTCACGGCTTGCCCCACCATTCTCTTCTGCTCTGTCCCGTATCTCCGCATCCAGGCTTCCGATTTCTTTCTCCGCTTTTCGGAACATTTCGTTTGCACAGTTATAAATAATGCGTGTCATCCATGTGCGGAAATAGTTCGGATTTTTCAGATCTTTGATGGAAAGCATCCCGATGGTAACGGCTTCCTGGAAAACATCTCCCGCCAGATCTACATTTTTTACATAGCAGAATGCATTCCGGTAAAAATAGTCTTTATGAAGCTGTATCAATTCTCCGTAAGCTTTTGTATCGCCTTTTTTGGCTTTCCGTATCAGCCACGCTTCGCTGCTCATGTTTTATCACCTCCCAGGTTCTATGCCGGATTTTTTTGTATCCTGCATTTTCTGTAGGTTAGATGCTCTCCACCGGTAAAAGGTTGCAATGATGCAAAATTTTTTGCCCCCAACATCATTTTCATAAAAAGGACGGCAAATTTAAAATCTGCCGTCCTTTTTATTTTAGATGCCAGGGTAAGCGTACGAAGTACGAATTCGTATGACACCTTTTTAATCTTAACCTCTTTATTTTTTATTCTTCTGAAGAATCTCTGTAGTAGTTGATCAGACATCCTTTGAGGATAATCGTTCTTTCATCATCCGTCAGCTCATCCATTTTCAGAGTGATTTCTTTTAATCCATCTCCGACAACATAAGCTCTCATTTCTTTTGCTTTGTCTTTGACTGCCTGTTTTACGTTCGGGATAAACAGATAATCTCCGTTTGCAAACGGAAGCTCCCCTTCTTTAATCAGGAATGGAAGCATACCCCAGTTGATCAGATTGGAACGGTACCTCTTTGTCGCATATTCGTTTGCGATGTTTGCCCAGCCGCCCAGTACTTTCTGACAGGATGCAGCCTGCTCACGTGCGGAACCATCTCCCGGTTTTACTGCGAAGATCGTGCTTCCGATACAGGTATTTTCACTGTTCATATCCGGATATGCTTTTTTGATCTCATCCCAGACCGGTTTGAGTTCATCAAAAAAGCTTCACATGGACAGTTTCCGGCTTCGCGGGCTTTTTCTGCTTTCTGTACTTCTTTTGCACGGCCTACATATGCCGGATCCTTTCTGGAGAGTGCAAACTCTGCCAGACCAAGCGGGTTCGAACGATAGGAGGATGTCTCACCAGATGGGATCAGCTCGTCGGTTGTGGTAACCGGATCATGGATCTCGGAAACAACTTTCAGGATCAGATTGTCTGCAAGTGCAGCCATTTCCGGCCAGTCTTTGATGTTCGGTCCAAACTGGATCTCCTGATCCGGATCTGCTACGCCCTTGCTGTCAAATACACGGTTTGCGTAAATAGAACTGTCGAAGTAATATTTTGGATTGCTGAAATCTACGTCCACATCGGTAGCCGCAGTCAGGTATCCTTTGTTTGCTGCAGTAGCTGCGATGGAACGTGCATCCATCAGTGCTACGGAAGAAATCTGGCCATTCTGCAGTTTGCTTCCTTCACGGTTCGGGAAGTTACGTGTAGAGTGACGGATACTCAGGGCATTGTTTGCCGGTGTATCACCTGCTCCGAAACATGGTCCGCAGAATGCTGTCTTCACGATCGCACCTGCTGCCATCAGATCTGCCAGTCTGCCGTTTCTTGCCAGTTCTACATAGATCGGAGTACTTGCCGGGTATACGCTTAACGTAAAGGCATCTGCTCCGATGTTGGAACCTTTCAGGATATCGGCTGCCGCACAGATATTTTCAAATCCGCCGCCGGCACAGCCTGCGATGATGCCCTGGTCTACATATAATTTTCCGTTATGTACTTTATTTTTCAGAGAATATTCTACTGCTCCGCCAAGGCTGACTTTTTGCTTTTTTCTCTACATCGTCCAGAATATCCATCAGGTTTGCGTTCAGCTCCTCGATCGTGTAGGTGTTGCTCGGATGGAACGGCATCGCAATCATCGGACGGATCTCGCTTAAGTTTACATAAACCATGCCGTCATAGTATGTAACTGCACCCGGATTCAGTGCTTTATAATCTTCACTTCTGCCATGGATATCATAGAAATCTCTGATCTTGTCATCATCGGTTCTCCAGATGGAGGACAGGCAGGTCGTTTCGGTTGTCATAACATCCACACCGATACGGAAATCTGCACTCAGTTTCTCTACGCCCGGTCCGACAAATTCCATGACTTTGTTCTTTACATAGCCATTTTCAAAGACAGCTCCGATGATCGCCAGAGCAACGTCCTGAGGACCGACACCTTTCATCGGTTCACCGTCCAGATAAATCGCTACCACACCCGGCATATTGATATCGTAAGTTTTGGAGAGCAGCTGTTTTACAAGCTCCGGTCCGCCTTCGCCCATCGCCATGGTTCCCAGTGCACCATAACGTGTGTGGGAGTCTGATCCGAGGATCATCTTTCCGCCGCCTGCCAGCATTTCTCTTGCGAACTGATGGATAACTGCCTGATGAGGCGGTACATAGATTCCACCATACTTTTTCGCACAGGTAAGTCCAAACATATGATCGTCTTCATTGATGGTTCCTCCTACTGCACAGAGGCTGTTATGGCAGTTTGTCAGTACATAAGGGATCGGGAATTTCTCCAGTCCTGACGCTCTTGCTGTCTGAATGATTCCTACAAACGTGATATCATGAGATGTCAGTTTGTCGAACTTAATCTTTAATTTATCCATATTACCGGATGTGTTGTGTTCCTGTAATATATTATAAGCGATTGTATTCTTCGCAGCCTCTGCTTTTGAAGGAACACCATCGCCCATTTTTTGTTTCAGTATTGCTTCTGCATCATGGTTATCTTCCACGATCTCGGTGCCGTTTACCAGATAAACTCCGCCGTCATATAACTTGACCATGTTCTACCTCCTGAAAATTGAAATCTTATTCACGAAACGGGCAGAATTCTGTCTTTTTGCCCGCATAGGTAAAGATATAATCGCATCCGGCTAAAAAAGCAAGATGCGATTGTTTTCGGCATCAAACTTCTTTGCTTCATCTTTATCATGTGCAGCATAAAGTATGGTTGTGCCGTATATTTCATGTAATTTTTCTATTTCTGTCCGGATCTGAACCTGAACTTTTTCGTCCAGACCATTTAAAGGCTCATCAAACAGAAAAAGTTTGGGTTTGCGGATGATCGCCCTGCCAAGAGCCACCCTCTTTTTTTCTGTCCTTCTGAGAGAATCTTCAGCCTGCGGTTTAACAGTTCTTCCAGTCCCAGCATATCTGCTGCTTCTTTTACAGCCGCTTCGATCTGCTCCGTGGAACATTTTTTCAGTTTCATTCCAAACGAAAGATTATCGTAAACGGTCATATTTTTATACAGACTGTAATACTGAAAAACCATGGCAATCTCCCGGTCTTTTGGTTCGACGTCATTAATCGGTTTTCCGTCCAGTTCCAGGATGCCTTCCGTCACATCTTCTGCTCCGGCGATCATACGAAGAACGGTGGATTTTCCGCATTTCGGAGAACCGGTAAGTATCACAAACTCTCCGTCTTCCATTTCGAGATTAAAATCTTTTACCGCCCAAAATCCATTTGGATACCGTTTGCTGACATGCCTAAGGGAGAGCTTTGCTATATTTTTTTCTCCTGTTTTTATTTTGTGTTCTTGAAGTTATCCATCAGCTCTTCCAGCTCAGCGAGCAGACAGTCTACTCTGCCGTAGAAAGCGTCATTATTGGTCGGATTATCCAGCTCTCTTTCGATATGTATCAGCTCTTCTGTCAGTGCATGGATACGGTTCTTTCCTGCATTGTCTTTGTAGAGCATGTAACGGCTTCTCTCATTTTCTTCCGGGGTCATCTTTTTCAGAACAACTTCTACGTTTGGTTTTTCTCCGATATAACGGTAAGTGATCGATGGTGATGCATGGTTCAGAAGATTCTGGATATAGTAAATATCGTTTGTCTCTTTGTAATATCTCCATGCAAAGGTTTTACGCATTGTCTGTGCACCGATCGCATTCAGTCCCATGCTCTTTCCGACGTTTTTAAATACGCGGTAAGCCTGTTCTCTGGAAAGCGGTGCCGGTGAACCGGAATGTCCGAGGATCAGATAAGCCTCCGGATCTTTGCCTTCTGTATACTGGCTGATGATCTCTTTGAGTTCCTGCGGAATCTGAAAAGTACGTTTGATATTTTTTGTTCCGATACTTGCTTCAATGCTGTCTTTATCCCTGATGTCTTTGTTGCGGAATTTCAGGATCTCCTGAAGCTGCAGACCGGTCCCCACTCCTATCTCAAATAAAATATAGTACTTGTCATCTACCTCTCTTAATTTCTGTTTAAATTTTTCAAGTGTTGTATCATCCTTGATCGGTGCTACCCAGTTCATACTCTTTTAATCCTCCTCTTCTTTTTTTTTCAGATCCTCTGTTTTTGGCTGTTCTGCCGGCAGGATCTCTTCTTCGGGTTTTTTCTGTTGGTTTTATTTCTTTTGTTTCTTTTTGTTTCCTGTGCTTCTTTTTTGCTTTCTGCCGGTCGATCAGCTCTTCCATTTCCCGTAATCGCTTCTCTTCTTCTTCGGCTTCTCGCTTTCTGCGTTCCTCTTTCTCAAGTTCTGAACGAATCTCTGACTCGATCTCCTGGAAAGATTTGCTGTCTATATTTTCTTCTATCTTTCTTCGCTGTTCTTTGTCCTGCTCGCGTTCTTTCCTTGCCAGCTTATCGTTTTTTTGTCACGCATGTAAGCGATGACGATAAGCGGGATCATAAGCAGGATCAGGATCATCCCTACCGTCGCAGACAGCATTTCGTGCTGATCTACCCAACCGTTGAAGGATGTCCATATATTCAGGAATCCAAATGTTATATTATCCATAAATTCATCAACTTTCTCTTCGAACCCTTTGCTGCCGGATGCATCTTTTTCCGGTGCTTCTGTACTTCCCGCTGTCTCTGTTTCACTGCCATTTGTGTCTGTCTGACCCTGCAGTGTCGCATCTGAAATTTCTGTCTTTGTCACCTCAAATGCCGGATTGTTAAACTTTAAGGTTTCCTCTCCGACTTCCCAGCCCTGATAACTGTAAACAATCTTGTTTCCGTCACAGAATCCTCGCTTCAGCTTGTCCGTTTTTAGTTTTTTCGGGATCGTAACGCTTACGGTACTTTTCCCTTCGACCGCCCGGATACCGGCTTCTTTCTGATCCAGAACGGATGCTGTGCCGAAATGACAGATACCTGCCAGCTGTCCGAGTGTTGTCGTATCAAGAGCCGCATCGACCTCTTCGTGGCGGAATTTGTCGAACCCGTAATCTAAAAAGTTCCGCAGATTCATTAAAGGTCTTCCAGGAACCATTGACGCGAAGCTCAACACACACCAGCGTCTTGCCGTCTTTCTTTGCATAAGTAACGAGCGTGTTCCACGCTTCGTCCGTAAATCCCGTCTTGCCGCCCTCGCAGTTTTTGTAAGTAAACTCACCGTCTTCATAGAGCATTTTCTGGTGATTGACCAGCCAGCGGTCTTCTGTCATATTTTTGTTTTCGGGATTTTGTATTCGACTGTTTTTATTATTTTCCGGAACAGCGGAATCTGAAAGGCTGCCTGAGCAATCAGTGCCATATCGTGGGCACAGGTATAATGTTTTTTTTGTTGTGCAGACCATGCGGATTGACAAAGTGGGTGTTGACGCAGCCAAGCTCTTTTGCCTTGTCATTCATCATCTTCACAAAATTGTCCATCGATCCGCCGACGTACTCTGCGATCACATTTGCCGCATCGTTTGCAGATGCCAGCATGATCGCATACAGGGCAGAACGGACTGTGATCTTCTCCCCGACGGACAGCCAGATCTGGCTGCTGTCCGAATCGATCGGAGCAAGTGCACTCTCAGATGCTTTCACTTTTGTATCCAGGTCACTGTCACTGATGTGTTCCAGGGCGACCAGCATCGTCATGATCTTGGTGATGCTCGCCGGATACAGTTTTGCTTCTGCGTTTTTTGCTGTAAAGAAATGCCCCTGTATCCAGATCCATGACAGTTGCACCTTCTGCTTCTACCCGGGGACCCTGGGGCCATTTTTTCAATTCATTTGTCTCTATCGTCCAATCATATGCCTCTGGAGTTTCTTCTACATATTCCTCCGTCTCTTCTGTGTACGTCTCATCATACACCTGTTCATCCTGGGCAATATCTTCTGCCGCAAACAGAACAGTCGGAGAAATGGTTGCAAGTACTATGGCGATGATAAGAAGACATGAGAGAAAATTTCTTTTCTTCATATGCTATCTCCGTTATTTTCTGAAGTGCAGTTATCTGCTTTCCTTTTAACCCTTGGTTCTAAGTATATTATAATCATCCTGTTTTTTCAAGATTGTTATTACAGGATAACACTGTCAAAAAGTATCTTTTGTCATTTTTTCTTTTATTTTGCAGAAAATAACCGCTGTTGCCGTGCTTACCAGTGTTGCTGCGATAGCCGCTCCGGTGATGGCAGAGGGATTGCTGCTTCCGTACTGACTGCGATAGGCGATCACGCTGACCGGTATCAGCTGAAGGGAAGAAATATTTAAGATCAGGAAGGTACACATCTCATTGCTTGCGACTTCTTCGGGCAGACCTTTTTCTTTTTTTATTTCTGCCAGTTCTTCCATCGCTTTTAATCCCGCCGGCGTTGCCGCTGATCCAAGCCGAGAATATTTGCGATCATATTTGCCGCGATATATTCCTGTACCTTATGTCCTTTTGGAATCCCCGGGAAAAGAAAATGGATAAACGGCTTTAATTTTTTCGGACCATTTTCTGATCAGCCCAGCTCCTCTGGCTATCTCCATCACGCCAACCCAGAGTGCCATCATTCCGGTCATGGTGATGCACAGCGTCACGGCCTCTTTTGCCGATGCAAATACCGCATCTGTCACTGCCTGCATATTTCCCGTGACTGCCCCATAGACGATCCCAAGCAGTATCATTCCTATCCAGAGATTATTCATATTATAGTTTTCACCATTGTGCTTTTATTTATCACAGTTTATGCACTTTTTTCATACAAAAATACATTCTCTGTTCTTTTTCCGGCTTGACTATTTTTTCCGCTGCATTTATAATGAAATGCGTATTCGCATGGAGACGTAGCGAAGTGGCCGTAACGCGCCTGACTCGAAATCAGGTTGTCCTCCGGGGCACGAGGGTTCAAATCCCTCCGTCTCCGCTAACTATTCAAATTAATATAAGTTTATACAAAAAAGTACTGTACGGCTCGTTCTATTCACAGTGCTTTTTTCTTGTATAATGGAGGAAAATCTATGCAGAAACAGGATTTTAAGAAACTTTTTGAACATGGACCTGTAATTCTGGACGGTGCGACCGGCTCTAATCTCATGAAAGCCGGTATGCCAAAAGGTGTATGTACCGAAAAATGGGTTCTGGAACATCCGGATACGATCATCCAGCTTCAGAGAGCCTATGCAGAAGCAGGATCTCAGATCATCTATGCTCCTACTTTCGCTGCAAACCGCATCTCTCTGGCAAATCACGGTCTTTCTGGTCAGGTAGATCATTATAACCACGCCCTTGTTGCTCTCTCAAAAGAAGCCGTACAGGGAAAGGCTCTGATCGCCGGAGATATCACCACGACCAGCAAAATGGATGCAGAATACGATGAGCTTCTTTCTGCCTATGAGGAACAGATCACCGCTCTGGTGGATGCAGGCGTGGATCTGCTGATCGCTGAGACGATGATCGGTGCAGACGAAACCATGGCAGTGATCGACGCCGCACATGCTGTCTGCGACCTTCCGATTCTCTGTTCTCTGACCATGCAGGCTGACGGCAGTCTTTTCTTTGGCGGAAATATTTTCGAGACAGCACCGATGCTCGAAGAGATGGGTGCAGATGCGGTCGGTATCAATTGTTCTACAGGCCCTGATCAGCTCGAAAATATTATCCAGAATCTTGCCGGCAGTCTCTCTGTTCCGGTCATCGCCAAACCAAATGCCGGTATGCCGACGATCAACGATCAGGGAATTGCTGTTTATGATATGACACCGGAGTATTTCGGCAAAAGCATGAAACGTCTTGTTGACCTTGGTGCCTCCATGGTCGGCGGATGCTGCGGAACAGATCCTTCTTATATTAAGGCACTTGTAAACGCAATCCGCTAAATTTTCTCTTACCCGGGTCGTATCCAGACCGAACGTATGTGAGGCTTTGCAATAATTTTATCAGCCGATCAGGTGTTGGCATAATAAAAAGACATACATCGCAGGATTTTTCTGTTTTGTATGTCTTTTTTATATAATCATGAATTTTTTCTTATTTTATTTGCTTGCATTTTTTTACCACGCACCGCACTTTGAACTTCCGCCACAAACGTTACTCCTACAGTTAGCTCAATCCAGGCACCCTCGCGTCACACAAAAGGTTCTGCTTAGTGCTGCTGCATTCCTGCCCTGACACGGTTCACAGATTTCTGTTGCACGAGACCCAAACGTCATCACCACTTATAAAAGGCAGCTTTGCAGCTAAAAACCCTCGGATTGGTATCACCCCTGCTGTAGCGGATTGCAGGTACAGGGCACCGCTAACTCCCCGGCTGCGTGGTCTAAGTTACTATATCGTGAATCCGCTGTTTTGTCAAGTTTTACTTCGGATTTTACCCCATCAGCCACCAAGCTCTACCATGCGGTTGATACATCTTCCTGCTCCTTCGAGCACGTTCTGCGGAAGGTGGATCTCTTCGCCGCCTCTTCCTTTCAGGCAGTTATAGACATCCATAAGTGTTGTGATCTTCATGTTCATACAGGTCAGCATGACAGACAGCGGATAAAACTGTTTGTCCGGACATGCAAACTGGAGATGCTCCACAATACTGTTTTCTGTTCCGATGATGAATTCTTTATGTTCAGATTTCTTTGCAAATTCCATGATCCTGTGGTGGAGCCTACATAATCAGCCTGCTCTACTACTTCCTGACGGCATTCCGGATGGACCAGAAGCAGTGCATCCGGGTGATCTGCCCTTGCTTTTTTCGACGTCTTTTGCACTGACTACGATATGACGCGGGCAGCCACCTTTATAAAAAGCAAAGGTTTTTTCCGGAAGCTGTTCCGCTACATAGCGTCCCAGGTTCGGATCCGGAATAAACAGGATTTTGTCGTTTTCCAGATGACTGCAGATTTCCACTGCTGAAGAAGATGTCACGCAGACATCACACTCTGTCTTTAGTTCAGAAGTCGTATTGATATACGCCACAACCGTATAGTCCGGATATTCTGCTTTTAAGGTGCGAAGTCCTTCCAAATCCAGCTGTTCTGCCATCGGGCATCCGGCTGCAGGGTTTGGCAGCCATACTTTTTATCCGGGCTTAAAATTTTACAGGTCTCTGCCATAAAGCGCACACCGCACATGATCACACCCTTGCAGTTCTTGGATGCCTGCACGCTCAGTCCATAAGAATCGCCCATATAGTCTGCAACTTCCAGTATTTCCTGTCCCTGGTAAGCATGTGCCAGAATACATACATCCTGTTCTTTTTTTTTTCATACGCAGGATCTCCTGCTGAATTTCTGCTATTGTCATTCTTCGTTTCCTTCCTGTTTTGTATTCTGCTCCCATGGCTGAAGCGGTGCCAGGAGTCCTGCTTTTTTCAGTTGTTCTTCGATCAGATCCAGTCTCTCTTCGCTTGCTGCTTCAACCAGATGATAGTGATAACCGGATGTTGCATTACTCAGTGCACTGGAATTACTGTTGTTCAATGCGGTAATAAATTCATTTACATCCTGTCTTGACCTGATATCCATTTCTGCACTGACTCTTCCATAGACTCTGTGGCTGATACTGATATTGCAGATCCTGCCGCCACAGTCCACGATCAAATTCATTTCTTCTGCTGTCTGATCCGATTCATGACGAACTTTAAATTCACGGACGCAGCTGTTGTCCTGCTGTATCACATATCCTCTTGTTGTTGATAAAATTCCCGGAGTCGCTGCACGAATCACTGCCATATCCTGCACGATCACCTGGCGGCTGACTCCAAACTGGCTCGCCAGTTTTCTTGCAGCAACCGGTTCATCTGCATTCTGAAGAAAGTTTAAAATTTCATTTCGTCTTTCCGCAGTATTCATAGTCCCAGCTCCTTTCAGACTGCATGAAGGTTCTTCATGGAAATGTCAAGGATTGGTGCAGAGTGTGTCAAAGCTCCGCTGGAAACAAAATCAACACCGATCTCACGGATCTTCTGAATATTTTCTTTTGTAATATTACCAGAGCATTCGGTCTGTGCTCTTCCATCGATCAGTTCCACAGCCTGTTTCATCACTTCCGGTGTCATGTTGTCGAGCATGATAATATCTGCTCCGGCCTCCACCGCTTCTTTTACCTGCTCCAGGGTTTCTACTTCAATCTCGATTTTGCGTACAAACGGAGCATATTCTTTTGCCATTGTGATTGCTTTTGTGATGCTTCCAGCTGCACCGATGTGATTATCTTTCAGAAGTACACCGTCTGATAAGTTGTATCTGTGGTTGCATCCTCCGCCCACACGCACTGCATATTTTTCAAATACTCGGCAGTTCGGGGTTGTCTTACGGGTATCCAGTAAAGTTACTTTGCTGCCTTCCAGAAGTTTCGCAACCTGTCTGGTATATGTGGCAATTCCACTCATTCTCTGCAGATAATTCAGTGCTACACGTTCTCCAGATAACAGTACACGGATGTCTCCGGTAAGCGTTGCCATCAGCTCACCTTTTTTACCTCATCACCGTCTTTGCATTTAAAATCAATTTCCGTTTTCTCATCCAACATCTGAAAAACTCTTGCATAGACATCCAGTCCGGCGATAATTCCGTCTTCTTTTGCGATCAGATCTACCGTTCCTTTTACCTCGGTCGGCATAACTGCATTTGTAGAAACGTCTTCACTTGTGATATCTTCCTGCAGTGCCATACGGATCAGCTTGTCTGCCTGCATTTTCATAGTTATACTATTCATTTGCTTTTTTCATCCTCTCTATCTCATTCAGCACTTGTTTATGATACCCTTCCAAAATTACATTCTGGTCTTCATATTGATTCAGATCCAGTCGGTCCGGTCTGCACATCTCCGGTGCTTCTCCAAATATCATATCATCTGCTGCTCTTCTTGCAAAGACCAGAGATTCCAGAAGGGAATTGCTTGCCAGACGGTTCCTTCCATGGACACCATTGCAGCTTGTCTCTCCACAGGCATAAAGTCCACGCATGGAAGTCCGGCTGCTCAAATCTGCCTGGATACCTCCCATAAAATAGTGCTGTGCCGGAACAACCGGAATCGGCTCTTTTCTCGGATCAAATCCTTCCTCAATACAGTGCTGATAAATGTTCGGGAAATGCTGCATGATCGTTTTTTTCACCCAGCGGACGCATATCTTCCCATACAAAATCAGTACCGTCCTTTTCCATCTGCTCAAAAATCGCCTGACTGAGCAGATCCCTTGGCTGCAGTTCATTCGTAAAACGCTGACCGTTTTTGTCATAAAGAAGTGCCCCTTCGCCACGGACAGATTCTGAAATCAGGAAACGTCTTCCCGGTTTATGTGAAAATAAAGTTGTCGGATGGATCTGTATGTAATCCAGATGCTCTAATTTCACCTGATGTTTCATTGCAATACCAAGTCCGTCTCCGGCAATATGCGGATAGTTGGTAGAATTCTGGAAAAGACCCCCGATACCACCGCACGCCAGCACAACAAACTGGGAACGGATCGGATAAACATTATTTTTGCATCCATTGCAATCACACCGCCGCAGATATTGTCTTTCGATATGATATCTACCATCGTCATATACTCACAGATTTCAATATTTTCTTTTGTCTTTACCTGATCCAGAAGCGTCTGCGTAATCTCTTTTCCGGTAATGTCCTCATGGAAGAGGATTCTTGGTCTGGAGTGTGCACCTTCTCTTGTAAATGCAAGCTCGCCATCCTCTGCACGCACAAAATCTACATTTCTCCACAGCAGATCACGGATGATATCGTTGGAACTTCGGATCATCAGATTGACCGCTCTTTTATTATTTTCATAATGCCCTGCACGCATGGTGTCTTCAAAGTAATCATCATAGTCGTCTTCTCCGCGCAGCATGCAGATACCGCCCTGTGCCAGAAACGAATCTGACAGATCCGCCCCCTGCTTTGTAAGCATCAGAATTTTTTTTCTTTTTGGAAGATTCAGGGCACAGTAAAGACCTGCCGCTCCGGTACCTACAATAATGGCATCATAATATTCATTCATTTTCTTATACCTCTTTCCTGTCACGGATTTGTTTTGCCATGAGCGACATTATACTACTGGTCTTTGCACGTGTCAAGACACCTGTATATTTTCTACTGCCTTCCTGTTTTAACTCCCATTACTTTTTTCATGGCATCAAAGAAGAATCTCTGCTCTTTTGTAAAAAGAACTGCTTTCACTCTTTTTCACGGTTTACTTTTTCTTGTTTTTCCTCTATAATCACCATAGAGCAACCAGCCATGGGAGTTACTAAGTTTTCAGAAGGGGCAAAGTCATGGATAAAAACAAATTAAACCACAATGCTGACAGGGGCAGTAACAAACAGCAGCAGCTGTACCTAAACATCGCTTTTTTCGGTGTTTTCGCCTGTGCCGCCCTGATTTTTTTTACTGCTGGCTTTTGATAAAATACCGCCAGTCAGTGAACACAAAAAGCAGAAAAAGAAACGTTATCAACCGAAGCTCAGTCCGAGACCGGAACCGAGTCTGCCACACCGAAAGAAACACTTGCTGCTGAGACAAGCATCACGATCAGCCTGATGGGTGACTGCACTCTTGGCTCTGCTCCGGATTCTGACCAGTACAACAATTTTGATGCTTATCAGTCCGTATATGGTATTGATTATTTCTTCCAGAATGTGAAATCTTACCTGGAAGGGATGATCTTTCCATTATCAACCTGGAAGGTGCACTGACAACCGCTGAGAATTCAGCCAGCAAGAGCGATGTTTATAAAGGAGATCCTTCCTATGTTTCCGCACTCTCTAACAGTTCGATCGAGGCTGTCAACCTTGCCAACGATCACACCGAAGATTACGGAACCGCCGGTCTGACCGAAACACAGACCACTCTGAAAGATGCAGGGATCACGACTTTTGGCAACGACGATACCTCTGTTCTTGAGATCAAAGGCATCAAGGTCGGACTTGTCGGTATATCTGCCATTGACAAACAGGTAAGTGAATGCAGGACACAGCTGACAAATGATATCAATGCGGTAAAAGAACAGGGTGCAAACCTGATCATCGTAAATTTCCACTGGGGAGCGAACGGCGAGACAACACCAGACAGCGACCAGACAACACTGGCACACGCAGCGATTGATGCAGGGGCAGATCTGGTAGTCGGACATCATCCTCACGTTCTGCAGGGTATGGAAGTTTATAATGGAAGAACGATCTTCTACAGCCTGGGAAGCTTCTGCGATGGTGTAAATATGTACCCGGACGACATGGATACCGTTATTTTCCAGCCGACCTTTACTTTCAGTGCAGGCAAAGAGCTGACCCAAACAACGAATTCCATCATTCCTTGCACGATTTCTTCCGACAGCACATTCAACAACTATCAGCCGACACCGGCCGAAGACAGTGAGAAGACCAGAATCGAAGAAAAAGTCAAAGAACTGAGCAATCAGATCGGAAACAGCATTTCCGGAGATAATTCCGATGCAAACAGTACATCTGACTCCGCAAATACCACGGATTCAAACAGCACATCCGGCTCAGATGGAAATACAACCGCTTCCTCTGAAAGCGAGACTTCTTCCGAGAGCGAAACTTCCTCTGAGACAAGTTCAGACGGAAGCAGCAGTGATGGCAGCAATAATTCCGCTTCTGACGGAAACGACTCCACAAAACTGTTTTTACCGGAATAATTGCATGTGCAAATGAACGAATTCCCCGAAAGGCACGTAAAAGTGCCTTCTTGGGAATTCGTTCATTTTGCACATTGCCATACTTTCTTGAACAGCCATAGTTTTTAAAAACACTTCATATCATATTTTACACGCTGGCAGGAAACAGCCTTTTGCCACGCTAGTGCACGCAGAAAATTTTTAGAATCAAAACGTTCCGCATCAAGATAGTAAAAAAGCAGAGGCACAGTGACGGCGGCAAATTTTCGTTACTTTACTTCTGCTTTTTAATGTTCTGTATTTTGGCTTGAGAAAGCTTTTCGCTTAAGCACTCACTGACAGGCCAGGAGCTTTTTGACAATGTGCAGACGAACTGCATTGTAAAACATGGTGCGTAAAATAATACAGCCATGATGAATTCGAAAACAAATCGCTCTGACGGTAGCAAGGCTTCCGTCGTGAGGTTTGCGATGCTGCCGCCCCAAAGAGCCGCTGTTTGAGCCTCGAAGAGGCGAGTTTAGGCGAAGGGCGGCTAACACACGAGCGAACCGAACAGGAAACGCAGCGTGTCAGGAGATTGTTTTCGAATCATTATGGCGTGCTATTTTACACAACTATTTTTTATAACATTCATTTGTACATTCTAAAACCTCCGCTGTATACTTTCGCCGATATCACAGACACGATCGGCACAGTCAGTACAATCCCCAATGTTCTGTCGAGGAAATAGAAACTGCAACATCCATGACTGCTCCAAGAGATGCAATCAGGATACCGGAAAACAGTACTCCGCCTATCTGAAGTTTACTGTTCTGAGACACATACACCATCGTTTCGATATCTTCAATGTTATAACCTGTGATTCTGGTTATTTTTCCAAATACTGTCGCAAATATGCCTGCGATCAGTACGCCTGATATCGTTCCCGTCATAGCACAGATTCCTTTTTTTTTGTACTTCCGCAGATCAGATAAATCGAAACAATCGTCACCACGATCACCACTGCGACTGCTGCCAGGAAGGGAGAGACACCTATGTACATCAGCGGAATGTATAAGTAAATAATGCAGATAAAGGTAAAAACAAGTGCCAGCATAGATTTCAGTCCACGTTTTCCTCCAACCAGAAATAATGCCGCTCCTAAAACTGCAACGATCAGCCATATAAAATTACCTCTGTCATAGCCATAAATACTTCCTGACAGTTCATCGCCATAACTGCTCAGCTGCACGATCACATTCGTTCCCTTTTTGCAATAAGTTCCGTAAAGATAACCATTCATGTTGTTTGCTTCGCATATTTTTCCTTTATATTTTCCTGATGTGATCTCTACTTTCACATTCTGGCTTCCGCCATTGACTTCTTTGTTTACTGTGTTATCCTCTACAACCTCAACAACTTTTGCTTTTACAAAATAAAAATTATCATCTGAAAGCAAAGGAACTCTGGTTATATTGGAATTAAATAACCAAAGTCCCGCTGCGAAGATTATGAGGAAAAACCACAAATATTGCATTTGAATATTTTTTCATTTTCCGAATCCTCTGTTTTAATATAGTTCAGTTCTGCAACCATTTGCTTTGTGGCCCGCCGCCTGTAAAGTCGAAAGCCACCTCACATCTTATGTGTTTCATCTGAAAATTATTTTGTTTTTACTTTAAATGTAATCTTCTGCTTTCCAAAGGAAGCCGTTACTTTTACTTTCTTTTTGCTCTTTTTCACAGCTTTCATTTTTCCTGTACTGGAAATTTTTACAACTTTTTGTTTGAAGTTTTGTATTTTACGTTCTTTCGTAACACCGTTGATGGTCAGGCTGAGCTGTACCGTTTTGCCTTTCTTTAAAGCAATAGTTGAACCTGCTTTTACTGTCTTCTTTCCTGCTTTCAGCTGTAATTTTGCTGTTGCAGCAGGCGTTACGTTGTTGTCTGTATTGTTGCCGTTATTATTGTTGTTATTGTCATTTTTGTTCGTTTCTTTTTTCTGCAGATTTACTTTTTGCTTCCAGAAGACTGTCATACTGATTTTCAAATTTTTTCTTTGCAATGAGCAGCTGCATATCCATAGTCTTGTCCAGTAAAGTTGAGAATCCGGCTTTTAAAGCAGTGCTGTCGCCTCGCTTATAATCACCCTGAGCATAGCCATAGTAATTCAGCATATCATTTGCATTATCTGCATCATTCGTCTTATCATATACGGCTGCCAGCTGTACTGCACCTTTATCCTCTGCTGTATATTTCATCAGGTCTTCGGCTGCTGCAATTTCGCTCTGCAGTTTATTCCAGGATGCTTCTGTATAACCATCGTTTTTGATTTCTTTCGCCTGTGCGATCAGATCCTTCATGGAAACCTTTTCGCCTGTTTTGTAAAGTGTATAATCATCTGCATATTTGTTTCCATTGTAATCGTATGTTTTGATAACGATGGATTCATCCGAAAAAATCAATGGTTGAGAATGTCGGAATCTGTGTGTTGGAACGCTCTGCGATGTAATACTGTTTTGTGGTTGCCAGTTTATAGAACTTACTTCCTGATGCAGAACCAGCCGCAATGTAAAGTGTTCCTTCCGGATTGATCGCTACAGAATCATCATACTGGATCGCTGTTCCGTCTGCCATCAGATAGGATCTTGCATAAGAATGATCATGTCCGGTTAAGCACATATCAATACCGAACTCATCCATCAGCGGTGCAAACAGTGCTCTTAAGTTTGCTCCGTCTGTGTCAGAGTGCGGCTGACCGGAACCATAGATGTCGTGATGGAACATAACAACTTTCCATTTCGCATCCGGATTGCTTTCCACTGCTTTTTTCAGAAGTTCTCTGTGTTCAACGGTATTTCTGTTGTTGCTGTTCAGACTGATAAACAGTACGTTTCCATAGCTGAAGTAATAGTCAGAACCAGAGTTTGTGCTTCCAAGTCCGTCGTCTGAATTCGGATTATTGTAGTGATATTTATAATCGGTTCCTTTGCTCTCGTGATTACCAATGGTCGTTGCCAGCGGGAGCATTCTCAAAAGTGCCGGATAAGTAAATCCTGCATATTCGCTTTCTCTGACATTCTTTCCATCTGAACTGTCTGTTCCTGCATAGTCAATCTGGTCTCCTGCCGACAGAATAAAGCTTGCATTTGGTGCTGTGATCTTTGCCTGTTCCAGGGTTTTATTCCAGTTAAAGGTATCTACTGCAATATTGATATCATCGGCAGTTCCCTGACCCTGTGAGCCGGATGCTCCGATCTGCGGATCACCTACGAGAATTGTCTGAAAGTTTGTTGTCTTTTTTGTTGTATAGGACTGAACTTCACTCCAGTTTGGATTTTTTACATCATCGGTATAACTGTAATAATAGGTTGTATTTTCTTCAAAAAGTCCTTCAACCGTAACTTTATTAGATGCTTTATATGTATTTTTCTGATTCGAACGATTGATCTCCGTTGCCGTTCCTTTAAATTCCTGTGCATCGCTCAAATCTTCTTTTTTCCGATTTTTACTGCCGGCTCGCCCTTTTTCTGGCTGTACCATGCAAATCCCAGATCTTTTGCTGTCTTACCAGGTGTTAAGATAATTCTTGATGAATCATAGGATTCACCTTCTCCGGTAAGATTTCCCTGATCGTCTTTTTTTTATTCCAGACATTATCTTTCCAGGTGGCATAATCTGAAATATTCTGTGTATCTGTAAATAATGTGCTGCTTGCACTTGTCTCTCCATATGCAAAAACATTGACCGGTGCTGATGTTGCTGCTACTGTTACTGCCATTGCTGCAGCGATGATCTGCAAAGCTTTCATTTTCTTCATATTTTTTATTCTCCTCTGCCTTCACAGGCTCTTTTTAAATGCATTTTGATTCTTTTATTGATAAGTCTTATCATTTGGCAGTATACAGGTGTTATGTAAAGACAGTTTGCGGATATGTGTAAAATCTAAGTAAATTTAACTTTCTTTTTTTTCCCGCAGCTCTTTAAAAAATTCACTCAGCATGGTGCTGCATTCTTCCTGAAGAACTCCTTTTGTCAGTTCCACCTGATGATTGAAGCGATCCATCTGCAAAATATTTAAAACGGAACCGGCACAGCCAGCCTTCGGATTCATGCTTCCGATGACTACCCTAGATACTCTCGCCTGAACGATTGCCCCGGCACACATCTGGCATGGTTCTAACGTAATGTACATCGTACATCCTTCCAGTCTCCAGTCACCAAGTTTTTTGCTTGCTTTCCTGATCGCATTGAGTTCTGCATGGGAAAGTGTATTTTTTTATCGGTGTTTCTGCGATTGTAACCACGTGCGATAATTTTATCTTCATAAACGATCACGCAGCCAATCGGAACTTCATCCAGTGTTTTTGCTTTTTTCGCCTGTCGGATGGCTTCCTTCATATATTTTTCGTCTGTTGTCATATTTTTCTTTTGCCTTTCTGTAAATGTGGTATACTGAAAATATCATTTTTTATACAAATTCAAGTCGAACGCACGTGAGACTTAGCATGCGATTCCGGTCATCTCTGGCTAATATTTGCCTGACAGAATCGCTGTGTATACATTGATTTTTTTGCAATTTTAATTCCAGGAGGTTTTTTATGAATATTCATGGTTTTATCACTTTAACTCTATTAGATTACCCGGAGCATCTCGCTGCTTCTGTTTTTCTGGGCAGCTGCAACCTGCGATGCCCTTTCTGTCAGAATGGAAACCTTGTCCTTTCGCCGGAAAATGAACCTTCCATCTCCGAAGAAGAAGTGCTTGCCTTTCTGAAAAAAAAGAAGCGGTATTCTCGAAGGAGTCTGTATCAGCGGCGGTGAACCTACGCTGTATCGCGAACTTCCGGATTTTATATCAAAGATCAAAGCTCTTGGATATCTTGTGAAATTGGATACAAACGGAACAAATCCGGAAATGCTTCGTTTTCTTTATGAAAATCATCTTCTTGATTATATTGCCATGGACATCAAAACGCAACCGGAACAATATGCAAAAGTTTCCGGGCTGCAGCCGGATGCTGCAGGCACACAGAAACTTCTGCAAAATATCAATCTTTCAAAAGAATATATTATGTCCTGCGGCATAGATTATGAATTTCGCACGACCGTTGTGGCGGAGCTTCACCGTGATGAGGATTTTAAGGAACTCGGGAAATGGCTGTCCGGATGCCGCCGCTATTATCTGCAGCCTTACCGGGAATCAGAACACATTCTTGCTTCCATGAGAAATCCAGATGTCTGTTTTCACGCTCCTGATACAGAATCTCTGCATCGTTATATTGAAATTCTTAAAAGACAATTCCAAATGTGGAATTGCGCGGAAAAAGATATCAAGTAAATAATTTTGGGCACATCTAAATTCCGTTTTACTGTCTCAACATTAAGTGCTTTAATCTGTTTTTCATTATACAAAAATGCCTGTGACATTTTATAATCCAAAAACGTCACAGGCACTTATTTTTATTCCGAGCATATTTCTTTTTATTTAATTTTTACACTCTTTGGTAATCCGCTTGCTCGAAGCAATTTTGTATAAAGTTTCTTTTTTGATTTCGGAACTTTCACAACAGCATTCTTTGAAATACCTTTGAAAGCATTGCTTCCGATCTTTTTCAGGTTCTTGCTTTTAATTATAATTTTCTTCAGATTTTTACAGTTTTGAAATGCACTTTTACCAATCTTTTCCGTTGTTTTTCCAACAACCAAAGTTCTTACCTTCTTATTTCCTTTCAGTGCATTTTTTGCTACGGATGTAACCTTATATTTTTTTCCATTCAGTTTTACTGTACTGAAAATTCTCAGGTTCTTCTTTTTTTTTTCACCATTCACTGTACTGGTAATCATCTTTGCAGTATTTTTTTTCCGGTTATGCGGTATGTAAAAATACCTATCTTATTCTGATCCGGAACCTGAGACGGTGTCTCCGGCGTCTGTGATTCCTCTGTCTCAACCGGCTTTTTTTCCAGTGCTGCGATTGCATCCTCGATTGCTTTTGCCATCTGGTCTACTTCCGCCTGCTCCGTGATATTCTTTCCACGTATCACTTTATCGATTGCTTCCTGTACTGCTGAAAAGTCTTTGTAATCGTCCTTCTTCAACGCATTTGCTTTTTCGATCGCTTCGTCCACTTTCTTATAATCTGCGTCTTTGTACGTCAGAGTAAATGTTTGTGTATGGGTTGCTGTATCAGCTGTAATGGTAATTTCTGTATTTAAAGTCTCACAGTTGTCAGCAGTGATTTCCACCGGATAAGTGCCTGCTTCAAGTTCAGCAAAATTTGCCGTTTCCTGTCCATTTACTTTTATGACCGCACCTGTCAGTCCAGATGGAGTCACAGTAAAGAAAACGGAATATTTTACATTCGGCAAAAGCGGTGTTTCACCCTGACTGAAACGATAGATACCGCCAGCAGCACTGATTTCATTATAGAAATCTTCTGTTTTCATATACTCGATCGTTTTCGCTGTACCTGCCCCATCTTTATTTGCACAGGCAGATACATTTTCCGTCTCGGCAAAGAAATTATTTTCAAAAGTTGCCAGAGCTTTATCGGAACTGTCTTTTTTTCCTGCGATTGCACCAAAACGTTTATACGGAAGTGTGGCAGTATACTGCGTCAGATCAATTTCGCCGCCAAAATAGCAGTGGCTGACTGTATTATCACTGCCGTCCTTTGAATTCGTGCCAACCACACCAACAATACCGCCCATATCCGTGATTCCTTTTCCAAGTGGTGTCAGTTTACCGGTTGAACAGCAATTTATAATTTTTGCAGTTCCGCTGATCTGACCTGCGATCCCTCCAGTTTGAGGAGCATAAGACTTTATATCTCCGGAATTAGAACAGTAACGTATTTCCGAAGTTCCCATGACCATTCCTGCAATTCCACCTACGTAAAAACTGCTCACATCATTGGTTATTGTGATATTACCTTTATTTTGACAATATTCTATTACTGTATTTTCTGCATATCCACACAACCCGAAAGTTCCGTTGATATACTTGTCATGATTATTGAACACTACTTCCGATATACAATCAGAAATTTTTGCACCATCCGTATATCCGGCAAGTGTACCTAAAAATACATATCCTTCCCCGGCATCATCAATATTCCCTTTGAGCGTCAGTCCGGAAATTTCCGCCCCCCCAAAGGAATCCGAATAATCCTCCAATATCCTCTTTTTCCATACATTGAAGCATAATCAATATTTGAAATACTATGACCGTTTCCATAAAATTTACCACTGAAATAATGTTCAACATCTCCTTCGTCATTGGTACATCCGATCGGCGTCCACTCAACACCTGTCAGATCCAGATCTGCTTTCGTCAACGGCTGTGATAACTGTCTTGCTTTCCTGCCCGTTTTCTTCTGCCAGTGCTGTCGCTGGAACAAGCGACATCACAAGGCACAATGTAAGCATAAAACTCAGTAATTGTTTTTCATACTCTTTTTCCTCCTGTCAGATAATGTCAAAATTTACATTTGCTGATTTTATGATGCCAGGGTCAAAAGGTCTAAATCCACATGAGCTTGCTCATAGGTGGATGAAAGACCTTGGGACCCGCTCCGATATGAGCATAAAAGTGGGATGATAATCCCACGATATGCGAATACTGGTGAGGATTGTGGAAGTGCAACGCACGGAACAATCCGCAGGCATCATAGTTGGGGATTTTTGACCCCATCATCATTTTATTATAACAGAAAACATTTTTAAATGGAACTAGCCAAACGGTTAGTATGTTGCGGTCTACAATATTTTTACAACAGCATTTATATCAGATTTTTGCACCAGTAACCAAAGGTCTGTTCTTTTATTTCCGATGTCCGCTCTGCTTTTGCCCTGCGAAACTCCGGAAATCCGAACATTTCTGCCATATTTTTTTCGCCATAAAATCCAGGGATTCCAAGAATATAGCCTCCCTCTTTACCTTTTCCTATCATCAGATGCTGATGCTGATAATATCCATGCATCAGAAAACTGTTGCTTCCCTGCCGCAGACCTTTCTGCCAGAGAATTTTTAAGTCCGATGGCTGAATGCGAATTGCATCTTCTATCTTTTCATCCTGCACCGGCTGAAAATGTATATAACGTGCTGTGGCACGATTCCATCTGGTATCCGTTCCCGGCTCGCAGCCCTGACATTTGTTTTCTGTTTCTGCACTTCTGATTTCGTTCTCGTTTTCAGATTTTCCCGCAGTTTCTTTTTGTGGTATTTCTTCATCTGTTTCTTTTGGTCTTTCTTTCTGTGACACTGCATCCTGTAATTCCTGCGATATTTTTTCTGATACTTCTTTTTTTTGAAATGTTTCTTCCGGTATTTTTTTTCTGATATATCTTTCATTGGTACTTTTTCTGGTATTTCTTTTGCCACTTCTTTTGAGAATATCTCTTCCTGCATCTCTTCTGCTGTGATTTCCGGCTCCGCTTTCGCATGTTCCGTTATATCCAGATTTATATTTTCTTCCTGCAATTCCTGATCAGCTTCTGACTCTGTAGATTTTTTCGCTTTTTCGTTTTCCTTAATCCCAACATTTTCTTTATCTGTTTCATTTTCTTCAACGGCTTCTTTATCTGTTTCTCTCTCTTGGACATTTTCTTCGTCTGTTTCTGCCTTTATTTCTTCTGGTTTCCCAAGCTTTTCGATCGCAATCGGCTCATCATCGAAAACGGTCATCCAGTTTCTACCGCTCTGACTTCTGATATAGATTCCACAGACTTGTTCAAAACGACAGGATTCTTCCACAAACGGTTCTTCTGGAACGGTAAAACGCCGGTCAAATCCACTGCCCTGTGTCTGCCCTTCTCCGATCAGGAGAATAATAGGATTGTTTTTTCTGCTCTCTTTTGGCTGTCGCACAATTCCGAATACTTCTGTTTTTCCATCCAGCATTCTTATATTTTGAATATGTATCTGGATGCGGCAAATGGCATTTCGCAGTTCTATTTTTGCAAACCCTGTATTCTGCATCTTCTTTCCATTTACATATTCATAAATATAAGCCACAAAACGATGATAATCTGCCATCCATCTCGTCCTCCACAGACCTCGATTTTCTGGTGTGATTATATGCTCGTTTTGTGGCTCATATGCAAGGCAGATATTTCTGCCCTCTGTATCACAGAACTGTAACCATTTTTTCCGGTTCTTTTATATTCTTGCTGCTCCTGTTTCTCTTGCAACTTTTGCAACTGCCGCAGATACTGCTTCTTTTACTCTCGGATCAAATGGATCCGGAATAATATAATCTGCCCTCAGTTCACTTTCATCGATCAGGTTCGCAATCGCATGTGCTGCCGCTGCGTTCATCGGATCATTGATATCTTTTGCACGTACATCCAGTGCACCGCGGAAGATTCCCGGAATGCCAGTACGTTATTGATCTGATTCGGGAAGTCACTGCGTCCGGTACCGACTACGGCTGCTCCTGCCTTCATTGCCAGATCCGGCATGATTTCCGGAACCGGATTTGCCATAGGGAAAAGGATCGGATCTTTTGCCATGGTCTTTACCATTTCTTCCGTTACGGTTCCCGGTGCGGATACTCCGATAAATACATCTGCACCTTTCAGTACGTCAGCGAGGCTTCCTGCCTGTTTTTCTCTGTTGGTGATCGCTGCCATCTTTGCTTTTTCTTCATTCAGACCTTCTCTGCCTTCATAGATGGCACCCTTGCGGTCGCACATGATAACATTCTTCAATCCAAGCTCGATCAGCAGTTTGATGATCGCACTTCCGGCTGCTCCTGCACCGGACATAACTACTTTAATATCTTCGATTTTTCTTCCGGTAAACTTCAGTGCATTCAGCAGTGCTGCTGCTGTTACAACGGCCGTTCCATGCTGGTCGTCATGAAATACCGGAATGTCGCAGCGTTCTTTTAGTTTTCTTTCAATTTCAAAGCATCTCGGTGCAGAAATATCTTCCAGATTGATGCCTCCGAAACTTCCGGCAAGAAGTGCCACCGTATTGACGATCTCGTCTACATCTTTGCTGCGAATGCAAAGCGGAAAAGCATCTACATCGCCAAATTCTTTAAACAAAGCACACTTTCCTTCCATAACCGGCATACCTGCTTCCGGTCCGATATCTCAAGTCCGAGTACTGCTGTGCCGTCCGTTACGACAGCCACCAGGTTTCCTCTTCTTGTATACTTATAAGATAAATCAACGTCTTTTGCAATCTTCAGGCAAGGTTCTGCAACTCCCGGTGTATAGGCCACTGCCAGATCTTCCGGTGTCTCAATTTTGCTCTGCTGATCACTTCGATTTTTCCATTCCATTTTTCATGCTGATTTAAAGCAAATTCTTTTTTATCCATTTTTATTTTCCTTTCTTTTTCGGATACAATTTGCATAGTAATTCTGTACTCTTATCATTACCAGATGACTGTCTGTTTACAACCATCTTTATCAAATCTGCATGAACACCTGACGTTTTCTTTTCTCACCCGTAACTGTTCTGTATCTTTACAGCTACTTTCACCCTTTAATAACCTGTTACGCGAAATCCTTTTTTCACCTGGCTGCAACGGCATACGCCTTGCTTCTATGTCTGTGATCCGTATGGATCTGGCTTCATAGAGGCGGGCAAGGAGGCGGTCTATATCAGAATCCGTCCCTGTACTTCCATCTCGACCCTTCCGTCACAAAGGTTGCACACCCATCCGGTCAGCCCGAGATCATCGGCGGCATACTTCGCCTGATAACGAAATCCTACCATCTGCACATCTCCGGAAAAATAAAAATGTTTTCTTACTTTATCCCTCATAGACTTTCTCCTTTGCCTCTGCCTGATTTTTTCATTCTGTATAAAACAGTTATAATTTATGCCTTAATATTTTCCAGCACTTTTACCAGATAATCCCACATACGTGCGGTAGAAGAAATGGAAAGAACTTCTTCTGTTGTATGGATATCCTTCATGGTCGGTCCAAAGGAAACTGCATCCAGACCTTCGATCTTCTCATAGAAAAGACCACATTCCAGACCTGCATGGATCGCTTTTACTTCCGGTCCGTCTCCGAACAGCTCTTTGTAAGAATCTACCATAATGTCACGCAGTTTGGATTCTTTGCGGTACTCCCATGCCGGGTAGTCGCCCTCTGTTACACAGTCTCCGCCCAGGAATTCGCTGAGGTAGCAAACCTTTGCAGTCAGTGCATCTTTTGCACTGTCAATGCTGCTTCGCACACTGCTGACAATTTTGCATTCTTCTTCGTTCAGCATCAGAATACCAGGATTGATAGATGTCTCTACCAGTCCTTCGATGGAACCGCTCATTTTCTGGATGCCATATGGCACCTGTACCAGGAAGAAAATAATCTTTTCCTGACTTACCTGCTCCAGAGCTTTTTCGGTTGTCTCACCGATTTTTTTCACAGTCACGGTAATGCCTTCATCGGTTCCGGTATATTCCGTTCTCCAGTCATTCTGAAGTTTCTCTGCTGCAGCAAAAATTGCTTCTTCTGCTTCTTTATCTGCAACAAAAACAGCTTTTGACAGTCTCGGGATCGCATTGTCCTTTGTGCCGCCTTCCAGTGCTGTCAGGCAGAACGGGATATCCTGTTCCAGTGTAAATAAAGCCTGTCCGATCAGTTTGTTGGAGTTTGCTCTGTTTTTATCAATCTCTGCTCCTGAATGTCCGCCGTTCAGTCCGGAAATAACCAGCTCATATTTTTCTCCGCTTACCTCCTGATATCTGACCGGAATCGTTGTGATTGCAGAAAGTCCGCCTGCACAGCTTACCCAGATATCCTTCTTCTTCGGAATCCATGTTGATCAGGTATTTACCTTTCAGCTGTGAGCAGTCCAGAGCTTTTGCTCCGAGAAGTCCTACTTCCTCATCTGTTGTGATAACCACTTCCAGTGCCGGATGTTTCAATGTATCATCATCAAGGATTGCCAGTGCATATGCAACTGCAATTCCGTCGTCTCCGCCAAGTGTTGTTCCGTTCGCAGTAACATAATCGCCTTCGATCATCAGATCCAGGCCATCTTTTTCAAAGTCGTGTGTGGAATCTGCTGTTTTTTCGCAGACCATATCACAGTGTCCCTGCAAAATAACGACTGGTGCATCTTCGTATCCTGCGGATGCTGCTTTGCGGATCACAACATTGTTGCTGTCATCCTGACTGCACTCCAGGTTACGTTCTTTTGCAAACTGTACCAGATAATCACTGATCTGTTTTGTATGATAGGAACCATGTGGAATTTTACAAAGCTCCTCAAAATAATAAAATACTTTTTCCGGTTTTAAACCACTTAAAACACCCATTTTCATTTCCTCCAGACATTTTTATTGTCGTCCGAATCCAGACAGCACTTCCATTGTATAATTAAATATTTTCTGATACGTTTCCGCATCAAAGTGTACGCCGTCCTGTGTGGAATATCCACTCTCCAGCAGATAGGAATTTGTCTCTATCCAACCAGTCTCTGACGGAAGATTATTATAAAGAATATTGTTAAAATTCGCAATATCCTCATTGGAAATATACGGATGGTTTTCTACCGGATTTACCGACATATAGTAGACTTCGGCTCCTTTTTCCATCCACTGAGGAATTTTCTCTTTCAGAAGATCAATATATCCCCATGCATTTCCAAGATCGTTGACTCCCATATTGATAATGATCACAGATCCCTGCGTCACTGACTCATCAATCTCTCCAACGGCAGTATCCTGAAACCAGGATAATCCCGCTGAAACCTGACCGATCCACACGCAGCCGGAATCTCCGACTGTTTCATGCATGCCGACCGTCCTGGAATCTCCGACAAAAATATACTGCGTCACATCAAACGATGTCTCGCTGTTCTGCTCTTCTGTTTGTTGTTTTGTCTCTGCCTCCTGCGTCTGTTCTGTTTCCACTTGCTGCGTCTCTGTCTGTTCTTCTTTTTCCGACATTATTTGTGTTGCTTTGCTTACTGCAACAGCATTGGTACGGATACAGCTGAAATTGTATTCTTCCAGACAATCCCACGCCATATCCAGCAGCACTTCTCTTGTCGGTGTACCAAGCGGTGCCTTCGCCCCGGCTGTAAATGCCGGAATAAAAAGGCAGCACAGAAGCAGAATCCATCTGCTAAACTTTCTTTTCTTCATGATCACATCATTCCAGTTCAAATGCGCCTGTATAAAGCTGATAATACTTGCCTTTTTCGGCGATCAACTTATCGTGAGATCCTCTCTCAATAATACGTCCCTGCTCCAGCACCATTATAACATCAGAATTTCGTACTGTCGACAGTCTGTGTGCAATAACAAATACGGTACGTCCTTTCATCAGAGCATCCATACCTCTCTGTACGATTGCCTCTGTTCTGGTATCAATCGAAGACGTAGCCTCATCCAGGATCATAACAGGCGGATCAGCTACCGCTGCTCTTGCGATTGCGATCAGCTGACGCTGTCCCTGTGAAAGGCTTCCGCCATTTCCTGTGATCACCGTATCGTAACCATTCGGAAGCAGTCGGATAAAGTCATCCGCATTTGCAAGTTTTGCTGCTGCATAGACTTCCTCATCCGTTGCATCCAGTTTTCCATAACGGATGTTTTCCATGATCGTTCCGGTAAACAGGTTTGTTTCCTGCAGAACCACACCAAGAGAACGTCTCAGGTCTGCCTTTTTTGATCTTGTTGATATTGATGTCATCGTAACGGATCTTTCCGTCAGCCAGATCATAGAAACGGTTGATCAGGTTTGTGATCGTTGTTTTTCCGGCACCGGTAGAACCAACAAATGCCACCTTCTGTCCGGGCTCTGCGTACAGACTGATATTGTGGAGCACGATCTTTTCTTCATTATAACCAAAATCTACATCATAGAACCGCACTTCGCCACGCATTTTTGTGTAAGTCAGCGTTCCATCGCCATGCGGATGTTTCCATGCCCACAGTCCGGTTCTTTCTTTTGATTCCGTCAGCTCACCGTTCTCGTCATATTTTGCATTAACCAGTGTAACGTATCCTTCGTCAACTTCCGGCTCTTCATCCATCAGTTTAAAAATACGTTCTGCTCCGGCAAGTGCCATGACAACCATATTCAGCTGATTTGAAATCTGACTGATCGGATTCATAAAGCTTCTGCTCAGCTGCAGGAAAGATGCAATCGTACCGACCGTCAGACCGCCTGCACCGCCAAGAGCCATTGTGCCTCCGATTGTTGCCAGCAGCACATACTGCAGGTTTCCGAGGTTACCCATGATCGGCATCAGGATATTTGCGAAACTGTTTGCTGCGGATGCATCCTTGCATAATTCTTCGTTTTTCTGGTCGAAAATCTCTTTTGCTTTCTCTTCGTGACAGAATACTTCGATAACTTTCTGTCCGTTGATCATCTCTTCGATATAACCATTTACATCACCAAGAGCTTTCTGCTGACGTATAAAATAATAACCACTCTTTCCGGCAACACGGCCTGTCACCTGAAGCATGATAAATACAAAGCAGAGTACAAAAATGGTAAGCTGCCAGCTTGTGAAAAGCATGGCAAAAAACACAGAAATAATTGTGATCAGAGAGGAGAACATCTGCTGGATACTCTGTGCAAGCATCTGACGCAGCGTGTCCGTATCGTTCGTATAATGGCTCATAATATCGCCATGTGTATGCGTATCAAAATAACGGATCGGCAGTGTCTGCATATGTTCGAACATCTCGTCTCGAATACGTTTTAACGTTCCCTGTGCGATACTTACCATCGTTCTGTTGTAAAACAGGCAGGCAAGGATTCCCACTGCGTAAATACATCCCATGATCAAAATGGAACGGAACAGCGGTGCAAAGTCCGGTGTGGCTGCCTGAAGCAGCGGTGTGATATAACTGTCGATCAGTGTCTGCAGATACAGTGAGCAGGACACCATGGCAAGTGCATTGACCACGATACAGATCAGGACAGCAGCAAAACGCAGTTTATAATGTCCGATATAAGACATCAGTCTTTTTACAACATCTTTATTTACTTTTGCCATTCCTTCCGGTCCTTTTTTGTTATTCGGCTGTCTCATCTTCGCTTCCTCCTTTCACCTGAGAATAGTAAACCTCCTGATAGATCTCATTGGATGCAAGCAGCTCTTCATGCGTGCCAACCGCAGAAATATGGCCTTTATCCATAACAATGATCTTGTCCGCATCCTGTACCGATGAAATACGCTGTGCGATGATAAATTTCGTTGTATCCGGGATTTCCTCACGGAATGCCTTTCGGATCAACGCATCTGTTTTCGTATCCACAGCACTGGTGAATCATCCAGAATCAGGATTTTCGGTTTTTTCAGAAGTGCTCTTGCAATACAGATTCTCTGTTTCTGACCGCCGGATACATTGCTTCCGCCCTGCTCAATGTAAGTATCGTATTTATCCGGGAATGTCTGGATAAAATCGTCAGCCTGGGCGAGCTGACAGACATGAATCAGCTGTTCATCTGTCGCATTTTCATTGCCCCAGCGTAAATTCTCTTTAATCGTACCGGAGAACAGCACATTTTTCTGAAGAACCATCGCTACCTGATCACGCAGAGCTTCCAGATCATATTTTCTTGTGTCCAGACCGCCTACTTTCAGGCTTCCTTCTGTGACATCATAAAGTCTCGGGATCAGCTGAACCAGCGTTGTCTTTGCCGAACCGGTTCCTCCGATGATACCAACCGTCTCACCGGATCTGATATTTAAATTAATATCAGAAAGACAGATCTTATCCTTTTTTCCCTGTGTAGCTGAAGCTTACATGATCAAATACAACGGAACCGTCTTTTACTTCTGTTACCGGAGATTCTCCATTTGTAAGGTCGCTTTTCTCATCAAGAATCTCTACGATACGCTCTGCAGATGCTCTGGAAATAATGATCATAACAAATACCATCGACAGCATCATAAGACTCATCAGAATCTGCATCGCATAAGAAACAAGGCTCATCAGCTGACCGGTAGACATACCATTTACCGGATCATTTCCGGTTGTAACGATCAGTTTTGCACCAAACCAGGAAATCAGAATCATACATGCATACATGCAGAACTGCATCAGCGGCATATTGAATGCGATCAGTTTTTCTGCAAATGTAAAATCGTTATAAATCGATGTGGAAATTTTTTTCAAATTTCTCAATCTCATGATCCTCACGGACATAAGATTTCACAACACGGATTCCGTGAAGATTTTCCTGCACAACATTGTTCAGTTTATCGTAAGTTTTGAAAACTTTTTCAAATACTGGATGTGCATGTGTCATGATCAAATACAGTCCGATGCCAAGAATCGGAGCTGCTGCCAGGAAAATCACTGCCATCTCGGAATTTACCTGAAATGCCATAAACATAGAAAAAACAAGCATGATCGGTGCACGGACTGCCATACGGATGATCATCTGATATGCATTCTGCACGTTGGTAACGTCCGTTGTCAGACGCGTTACGATACTTGCCGTTGAAAATTTATCAATATTGGAGAAAGAAAAATTCTGTACATTGTAATACATATCCTTTCTCAGGTTCTTTGCAAATCCGGCAGATGCCCGTGCGGCAAATTTACCGGAAAGCACACCGAACATCAGTGAGATCATCGCTGTGACAGCAAGCAGAATACCCATCTTCCAGATATATCCCAGGTTCTGTGCCTGAATACCGTAGTCGATCAGTCTTGCCATCAACATCGGAATGATCACTTCCATGATTACTTCAAGCGTGACCATCGCCGGAGACAAAAGGGAATCCTTCTTGTACTCACGGATGCTCTTCATCAGTTTCTTAATCATGATTGGCCTCCTTATTATCTTTTTTTCGTAACATTTGTTTTTTATCGAACATTCCAGATCTTCTATGAGGTTCTCGCGAATCTTCTGTGTCAGCTGAAACAGACAGTCAATATCATCCGCTGTCATATCCTTTACCAACAGCCGTTCCATTCTACGGATCTGCTCTTTCACAAGATCACTGGCTTCATCGCCCTTTTCCGTCAGAACAATTTTCTTCAGTCTCGCATCCCCCGGATAAGACTGCATCTCAATATATCCATTTTGCTCCATTTTCTGCAAAATACCGGCAACAGTAGAGCGTGTAAGGCAGAAACGCTTCACAATATCCCGCGGAAAAATGTCCTTTTGAGGATTTTCTTTAATATACTTTATAATCCCGCCCTGGACATACTGGAGATCATAAATTCCACTTTTTTCTTATCGTACTCAATTTTTCGATATAAAAGATTGGATAATGACAAGATCTCTCTGCCCACTTCACGTTTTTCTCCAAAATCCATCTTCGCTTCACCTCCTGTCTGATTGTTCGTTGTCGAACAATTATAAGGCGAATAAAATTTTTGTCAATCGTTATATCGCACCAATTTTTTCATCTGAAATCAAATATTTTTGGAAGCATACTTTACATCTTTGCCGCAAAATATTTTTGGATACCGTCACAAATCGATTCTGCTGCCTTCTGCTGATAGGTATCTGTAATTAAAAGTGCTGCCTCCCTCTCATTCGACAGAAAACCGCATTCCACGATCACCGCCGGAGCTTCACTCCGTTTCAATATGTAGTACGTGTCATTCGCCTTGATTTCTCGCGGTCTTTCGATCTGCAGCTCTTTATTCATAACATTCTGAATACATCCGGCGATCTCCTTGCCCTCTGCCGAAGTCGTATAATAAAAAACCTGAGGTCCCGATACATACTCCTCCGTGTAACTGTTCTGATGAATACTGACCGCCATCGCCGGTTTTGTCTCCCTGATCTTTGCACACGTTTCTCATATCCGTGCTCTTTTTATTTCCCTGCTCCGGTCCCTTTACACTTTCGTCCGCCTCCCGCGTCATCACAACCTCAAATCCCGCCTTCTCCAGACAAACTTTTAGCTTCTTTGCAATCGCCAGATTGATATCCTTTTCCTTCGCCTGATTGATTCCAATCTTCCCCGGATCATCACCACCATGCCCCGCATCAATCAAAATAACCTTCTTCTCCACACTGCCGGAAGCCGGAAGTACATTTTTACTCCGCCCGTAAAAAGCAGAATTGTACACGCCAGCACCAGAATTCCCATCCATACTTCCGCAGGGATATTTTTCAGCCGCAGATCATACATCAAAACCGTCACCCATTTTTGGACTCTTGTGACAGTTTATTCAGAAAGAAACCCATTTAAGAACAGGTTAAATGCAAATCATAATTACCTGGCACTGTTAGGACGCCACTTTTTCAGTGGCGTCCTGTTAGAAGTGGGAGTCTTCTCCGACTAAGATAAAAATCTCTGCAAGAGTTCCTGCCGTAAGTCGCTCCTGCAGAGGGGAAATGTTCATTTAATCCAGTGCCTGTTCAAACTCCTGAACGGTATTTGCCTTTAATGCTTTTGTAAACCAAATGTCCAAAAGATCTACATCCGGTTCTTCTTCGATTCTTTTCCTCGTCTTTTCATCCACGCCTCCTTTCATTTCCAGCACACGTAAAATAAATTCCACTCTGCTGGCTTTCTTTTCCTCTTCCCTTCCAAGCTCAATTCCTTTCGCAATGCCCATCTTTTCCAGCCTCTCTGCCACATCACACATACTATGCACCTCCTTCTTTTTCTTGAACATTTCTTTATAACGGTCGTCACCTGTCATTACCTGCAACAGTTTTAACACTTCATCTACATGCTTTATTTCTGTCGGATCATCCGGGATATAATCTTTGTTCTTTCTTTTTTTTTCACAAAGAAATTTGCTACGATTCGAAAATCACTTTGGAATCTTTCTATTTCTTCCTCTGTAAGCCATGCGATCTCAAAGACCTGCATACTGTAGTCATTTACAAACTTATCCAGCCCTTCCGGTATTTCCATCAAAGATTTAATATTTTTCTTGCTGTTCCAGTGTCTGTCCGTTCCAAAGTATAATACGATTGTTACCACCGGAAGAATCTTTTTTCTCTCTTCAATAACTGACTGCGGTACGCTGTCCCGTCATATCCTATCACGCGGAACGGCATATTTTTTCCACAACACTCTGGTTCTCAATCCCGCAAATCGCAAGCTCTACTTCCTTTTCTTTCCAGTACTTGGCTACGTCTCGCTCCAGCTCATGTACCTTTTCATCTTCCGCCTTGTACTGTGAATGAATGGACGTATTTTCCAGTGCCTCCGGCAGGATTCTTTGTTCTCCTGCAAAAAGCAGTCCATTCATAATATCCGCAAATACATCATTATAATCTGCCAGAATCTTTTCTGTAATATCCTTTTCTCCCATAGCTTCTCCTTTTCTTTTGTTCTTTTTTACGTGAAGAAGCCACAGGATGTAAGTTTTTCCCTCAAATAACATTTCAGGTAATACTGCTTACTTTTAAGTATACGAAAAATTTTTATTTCTTCAAGCCGCTTCACGCAGGTCTTTTTTAAATTGGATTTTCCTGCCGAACGGCATTGAATTTTCATTGAGTTTTGAAAAGCAATACGATTTTTGCTTTCTGTTTGATAGATATATAATATATTTTACTTCTGTTTTGTGTTTATTATAATTGTCTATGTGATGTTTGTCAACTATTTTGTTATGTGCTTTGCATGGTATTTTTACATACACTTTATAAAATCAACATCAAAAAGTAAACTTTATAACAATAGGGAGGCAACCCTCCCCATCAAAAAATTTCATCTTTTATCCTTCTTTTAATTTTCTGATCAGCTTACGATATTCCGGACGTTCAAAGTCTTTTCCGGACTGATAATCGCAGTAAATATTTTTGGTGAAATACTATATGGTTTTAATGCCATGATCTGCCTGTCTATGTGCTGCTCTTTTGTAGAAACTCTGATATATGCATATTGTTCCATCTTCATCCTCCTGTGCTATGATTTTTCTCTTAAATAATACAAGCGCTGCCGCGAAGATGAGATGCCCCTTCGCTTCATAAATATTACAAATAAATTTATATCTATATCAGTAATATATTTTATACAATATGTAACTCTCTATTTTATTTTTAAATTTTCTATAAACTTTTCAAAATCTCTTGTCAAATATTTCAATCAATGCTACTATATCTTCAAAGCATATTTCTCTTTACGGTATTTCTACCATCTGTTTTTTCTAATCTCATTTCAGAAATCCATGCTTTTATCCCATCAAAAAATAAAAAGCAGGAGTTCTGAATAAAAAACAGAAACAGACTTTTTATCTGTCTTTTTATCTCCTGCAATACAGGAGGTAATGCCTATGGCAAGAAAAAAAAAAAGACAGCTGCTACGAAGAAAAAAAGCAGGCTGGAAAATTGCACATCTGCAAACCGCAAATATAAAGACACGGTATTTCGTATGCTATTTGCAGATAAATCCAATCTTTTGTCACTCTATAATGCAATGAGCGGAAGCGATTATCACGATCCTTCCAAACTGCAGATTATTACACTGGAAAATGCGATTTATATAGGTATGAAAAACGATCTGGCATTTGTTATCGACACAAATCTGTTTTTATACGAACATCAGTCAACCTATAATCCAAATATGCCGCTTCGCAACTTGTTCTATATTTCCAGTGAATACCAGAAAATGGTGGATTCAAACAAACTCTATTCTTCGACACTGTTAGAGATTCCTGCACCGCATTTTGTTGTTTTCTATAACGGAACCACAAAGCAGGAAGACAGCTGGTACAACTACCTGTCAGACTCCTATCATAATTTTTCCGGTATTCCCGATCTGGAACTGAAAGTAGTGACCTTAAATATTAATAAAGGACATAATAAAGAATTGATGGAACAGTGTCAGACCTTAAACGAATATGCTCAATATGTAGAGAAAGTCCGTACTTATACAAAAAAGAAGACAACTTAGATAACGCTGTGGAACGTGCCGTAAATGAATGTATCCGTGATGGAATTCTCGCAGATTTTCTCGCCCGAAACAAATCGGAGGTAATTGCTATGAGTATTTTTGAATATGACGAAAAAGCAGTTCGACAAGTATACTATGAAGATGGACTTAAAGCTGGCATACGAACCGGCATTTTAAATATGCTGAAAGCAAAAAAGTATTCCCTGGAAGAGATTTCTGAAGTTTTTCAGGTTCCGGTAGAGGAGATTGAGCAAATAAAAAAACAACAAATATAATTTCCCTATTGACAAATCCCCACCCCGGTTTTATACTCAGAAACAACAAAATATTTATCACTTTAAACCGATGAACAAGAGAAGTAAGCAGGAAGTTTTATTCCCAGAGAGCTGCAGGCGGTGTGATTGCAGTAATAAAGATTTTGCCGAATGGACTTGTGAGGGCAGTCTGAAACTGTATATTTTCTTTATCAAGATATAAGGAGTAGGAACTGACGGTGGCTCGATCCGTTATCAGCAGAGTATGTATGAATGTACATAACAGAGTGGCTGCAATGCAGCAATTTGGGTGGTACCGCAGAAGTAATTTATAGCTTTTGTCCCTTTAGAGGGGACAGAAGCTTTTTTTATTATGTCAGGGTCATAGGTCTGAAACCACGATATGCAAATATTGGAGCAAATTGTGAGAGTACGAAATACGAAGCAATTCGTATGGCATTTTTATATATTTATAAAAGGAAAGGAGTATCGCATGTATCCAGATTGTGATGAGATTTTAAAACTTGCAAATGATTACGATATTATTCCGGTTTGCCGTGAAATTTATGCAGATGTTATCACACCGATCACGCTTCTTAGAAAGCTGTCCGGCATCAGAAACAGATATTACCTGCTGGAAAGTATTGAGGGCGGCGAAAAATGGGGACGCTATTCTTTTCTCGGATACGATCCGGTGATGCGTGTTTCCTGCAAGGAGGGCGTGGTAACCATCGAAAAGGGCGATGAGATTACAACAAAGCAGACGGACAAACCGCTCGATGTTCTGCGTGAGATCATGAAGGATTACAAAGCTCCACGTCTTGCAGGACTCCCTCCTTTTGCCGGAGGATTTGTCGCATATTTCGCATATGCCATGATCGGATATGCGGAACCGACACTGAACATCAAAAAAGGGCATGTTCAATGATTATGATATGATGCTGTTTGATAAGGTCATTGCCTACGATCATCTGACTCAGAAGATCAGCGTCATTGTAAATATGAAGACCGACCGTGTGATGGAGAATTACGGAAAAGCTGCTGCCGATATCCAAAATATCATCAATATTATCCGCACTGCCCCGGCTCCGGAAATCCCGGTTTCTTCTTCAAAAGTGAATTTTACCTGCAATGTCACTCAGGAAGAATACTGTAAGCTGGTTGAAAAAACAAAAGAATACATCATATGGTGATATTTTCCAGGCAGTTATTTCAAGACAGTTCTCCACTCCTTACGAGGGCAGCCTGATCAACCCGTACCGTGTACTGCGTACCACAAATCCTTCTCCGTACATGGTGTACCTGAGCATTGACGGTGAAGAGATCATGAGTACTTCCCCGGAAACGCTGGTCCGTCTGGAAAATGGCCGCCTGACTACATTCCCGGTAGCCGGTTCCAGACCGAGAGGCACAACACCGGAGGAGGACAAGGTTCTGGAAAAGGATCTGCTTTCCGACGAAAAAGAACTTTCCGAACACAATATGCTCGTCGATCTCGGCAGAAATGATCTCGGTAAAATTTCGAATTTTGATTCAGTTGAGGTTACAAAATACATGATGATCCACCGCTATTCCAAGATCATGCACATCTGCTCACAGGTTGAGAGCAATATCCGCAGCGACTGCGACGGCTTAAGTGCGATTGAAAGTGTCCTGCCGGCCGGAACGCTTTCCGGTGCACCAAAGATCCGTGCATGTGAGATCATCGAAGAACTGGAAAGTGAACAGCGTGGGATTTACGGCGGTGCACTCGGTTATCTTGATTTTACCGGAAACCTGGATACTTGTATCGCGATCCGCATGGCAGTCAAAAGAGATGGTCATGGGTATGTTCAGGCGGGCGGCAGTATTGTCGGTGACAGTATTCCGGAAAATGAATATATGGAATCCTACAACAAAGCACTCGCTGTTATGAATGCGGTGAAAAATGCAAAGGAGGTGCTGGAATAATGATTCTCTTAATTGATAATTATGATAGTTTCTCTTATAATCTTGTTCAAATGGCAGGAAGTATCAATCCGGATATCAAAGTCATCCGCAATGATGCCATGACCGTAGAAGAAATCCGTGCCCTCGCACCTTCTCACATCATTCTGTCCCCGGGACCTGGTTATCCGAAAGATGCCGGTGTCTGCGAAGAGGTTGTGCGGCATCTTCAGGGAGAAATCCCGATCCTCGGCGTGTGTCTCGGACATCAGGGCATCTGCGAAGTATACGGCTGCACCATTTCTCATGCAAAACAGCTGATGCACGGAAAAAAGAGCCGCATCCACATCGATAACAACAGTCCGATCTTCAAAGGACTGGACGAAGAAATGGATGCCGCCAGATATCATTCACTGGTTGCTGTCCGTGAAACCGTTCCGGATGTTCTTCAAGTGATCGGGGAAGATAAAAACGGAGAAGTGATGGCAGTACAGCATAAAACGTACCCGGTATATGGACTGCAGTTCCATCCAGAATCCATTCTCACACCGCAGGGATGCATCATTCTTGAAAACTTTTTAGATTTATGATGCCTACGGATTATTCCGTGCGTCGCACTCCCACAATCCTCTCCAGATATGAGCAAGCTCATGTGGATTTAGACCTTTGACCCTGGCATCATACAATATACAGGAGGAAATTTACCATGATAAAAGAAGCTATTTACAAACTGATCAACCACGAAGATCTTACATATGAAGAATCACTCGCTGTTATGGGCGAAATGATGGACGGCACCGCAACTCAGGCTCAGATGGGTGGATTTCTGACTGCACTGCGTATGCAGGGGGAAACCATTGACGAGATCACTGCTTTTGCCACGGTTATGCGTGAAAAAGGTGTCAAACTTCACCCGGAACGTGATGTCATGGAAATTGTCGGAACCGGCGGAGATGAAGTCGGAACTTTCAACATTTCCACAACTTCTGCTTTCGTTGTTGCCGCTGCCGGAATTCCGGTTGCAAAGCACGGAAACCGCAGTATTTCCAGCCGAAGCGGAGCTGCCGATGTACTTGAAAACCTTGGTGCAAAAATGGATCTGACAGCCGAGCAGAACGAAACCGTTTTAAAGAAAACCGATATGTGCTTTATGTTCGCTCCGGTTTATCATTCTTCCATGCGTTACGCTGCTCCTGTCCGCAAAGAACTTGGCGTTCGTACCGTATTTAATATCTTAGGTCCTCTGTCCAATCCGGCGGCCGCCAAAATGCAGCTTCTCGGTGTTTACGACAAAGATCTTGCACCGGCTCTGGCTCAGGTTCTTTCCAATCTTGGTGTTACCCGCGGCGTGGCTGTCTGCGGCGATGACGGACTGGATGAGATTACCCTGACCGGTAAAACTTACGTCAATGAAATCCGAAATGGTGAAATCATTTCTTATACGATTACCCCGGAACAGTTCGGTTTAAAGAGCTGCGAGCTTTCCGAACTGATCGGTGGCACACCAAAAGAAAACACTGAAATTACCCGCCGTATTCTGACCGGTGAGGAAACTGGACCAAAGCGTGACGTCATCCTGATGAATGCCGGCATGAGCCTCTATCTTGGCATCGACGGCATCACCCTTGCAGAAGGTATTGAAAAAGCAAAAGAAATGATCGACAGCGGAAAAGCTTACGCAAAACTTCAGGAATTTGTCAAAGCTACACAGGAGGCTTAATTTATGATTTTGGAACAGATTGCGGCAGATACCAGACTTCGCCTGATCGAGGAAAAAGAAGCTGGTTTCCCCGGAAGAAATGAAAGAAAAAGCTCTCGCCCTTGCAGCAGATGAGACTTTTCCATTTGAAAAAATGTTGAAAGAACCTGGTATTCATTATATTTGTGAAGTCAAAAAAGCTTCTCCATCCAAAGGTCTGATTGCAGAAGATTTTCCATATCTGCAGATTGCAAAAAGAATACGAAGCAGCCGGTGCAGATGCCATCTCCTGCCTGACAGAGCCGAAATATTTTCTCGGAAAGAAAGAATATTTAAAAGCGATCACAGATGAAGTTTCCATCCCGGTTCTGCGAAAAGATTTTACCGTAGACGAATATCAGATTTACGAAGCGAAAACACTCGGTGCAGGCGTTGTTCTTCTGATCTGTGCACTGCTTGATACCGAAACGATCCGCTCTTATATTGAAATCTGCGATCGACTCGGTTTGTCCGCACTGGTCGAAGTTCACGATGAAAACGAAATGGATTCTGCGATCAAGCCGGTGCCAGAGTGATCGGTGTAAACAACCGAAACTTAAAAAGATTTCACGGTAGATATCTCCAACAGCACCCGCCTGAGAAGTCTTGCTCCGGAAAATGCACTTTTCGTGGCAGAAAGCGGGATCAAAACAGCGGAAGATATTCAGGTATTAAAAGATGCCGGTGTAAATGGTGTGCTGATCGGTGAAACACTGATGCGAAGTCCCGACAAAGCTGCCATGCTTGCAGCCCTCAATGGAGGAGCCTTATGACAAAGATCAAAATCTGCGGTCTGAAACGCACAGAAGATATTTCTTATGTCAATGAACTGCTTCCCGATTTTGCCGGATTTGTTTTCGCAAAAAGCAGCCGACAGGTCGATGCAAAAAAGCAGCAGAATTAAAAAACAGCTTTCGCCAAAGATCAAAGCAGTCGGTGTTTTCGTCAATGCCGAACCGGAATTTATCGCCAAATTATATCAAAAACAAATTATTGATCTTGCACAGCTGCACGGCGATGAAACCGCAGATTACATTCATAGATTAAAAATTTATGCCCTTCCCTCCCGCTGATCAAAGCCGTTCGCGTACAAAGCACGAAGCAGATCCTGGAGGCAGAAAAAAAGCTTCCATGCGATTATCTGCTGCTCGATACCTGGCAGAAGGATTCTTACGGTGGAAGCGGCAAAACATTTGACCGTTCCCTAATTCCACCGCTTGCGAAACCATGGTTTTTAGCCGGCGGACTGAATACAGAAAACATTGCAGAAAGTATTGCTCAGTGTCATCCGTGGGCGGTCGATGTGAGCAGTGCCGTTGAGACAAACAGTATAAAAGACAAAGAAAAAATCAAAACATTCATTGATCATGTACGAAGATAAAACATTGTATGATGCCAGGGTCAAAAGCCTGAAACCACGATGTGCTTGCACAGGAGTGGTTTTATGGCTTAATGACCCGCCCCGATATGAGCATAAAAGTGGAGCGTAAGCTTCACGATATGCGAATATTGGTAGAATTGGGAGTACGAAACAATTCGTACGGAACAATTCATTGTATTATATATAGGGATTCACTTATGAGCAAAGGAAGATTATGCGTGAATGGAGCAAACGTATGGATGACACGCTTTATGTACTTGGTTCTGTCATGGGACCTCATCCATTCCCGACAATTGTCCGTGATTTCCAGAAAATTATCGGAGAAGAAATCAAAGAACAGCTGATCGAAAAAAGAAGGCCGTCTTCCGGATGCCGTGATTGCCTGCGTCGGAGGCGGAAGCAATGCCATCGGCACTTTTTATGAATTTATCCCGGATAAAGAAGTTGCCCTGATCGGCTGCGAAGCAGCCGGACTTGGCATTGATACCCCGAAAACATGCCGCTACGATCGCCAAAGGAAGCACCGGTATTTTCCATGGCATGAAATCTTTGTTCTGCCAGGACGAATACGGTCAGATCGCACCGGTTTATTCTATTTCTGCCGGACTTGACTACCCTGGAATCGGCCCGGAACATGCGATGCTTGCAAAAAGAAGGCCGTGCACAGTACGTTTCCATCACCGATGAAGAAGCTGTTAATGCATTTGAATATCTTTCCCGCACCGAGGGAATCATTCCGGCGATCGAGAGTTCTCACGCCGTTGCCTACGCAATGAAACTGGCACCGACTATGGATAAAGATAAGATCATCGTAATTACTATTTCAGGACGCGGCGACAAAGACGTGGCTGCCATTGCACGATACAGAGGAGTGGATATCTATGAGTAATATATATAAGGCATTCGAAAATAAAAAAGCATTTATCCCTTTTGTAACAGGTGGGGATCCAGACCTTGAAACCACAAAAAATCTGCTGATCGCCATGGAAAAAGCCGGTGCCGACCTGATCGAGATCGGTATCCCGTTTTCCGATCCGATCGCCGAAGGCCCGGTCATCCAGGAAGCGAGCCAGAGAGCACTCGCTGCAGGATGCACCACCGATAAATTGTTTGATATGGTAAAAGAAGCCCGCCAGAGAGTAAAAATTCCGATGGTGTTTATGACCTATATCAACCCAGTCTATACCTACGGAAAAGAACGCTTCATGAAACGCTGCGTAGAATGCGGCATTGATGGAATCATCGTTCCGGATCTTCCTTATGAAGAAAAAGAGGAGCTTTCCGGTGTCTGCGAATCATACGGCATCGACCTGATCTCCCTGATCGCACCGACCTCCCACGAACGCATCCGTATGATTGCAAAAAGAAGCGAAAGGATTTGTCTACTGTGTATCTTCACTTGGTGTAACTGGCGTTCGAAGTGAGATTAAAACGGATGTTGCAAAAATGGTAGAAATGGTGAAAGAAGTAAATGATATCCCGGCTGCCATCGGATTCGGTATCTCCACTCCGGAACAGGCAAAAAAAATGGCATCCGTATCAGACGGAGCCATCGTAGGATCTGCGATTGTAAAAATTGTGGCGAAGTACGGAAAAGAATGTATTCCGGAAGTCGAAAAATATGTGAAAGAGATGAAAGCGGCGGTGGAGATTTGAATGTGCAAATGAACGAATTCCCCCGAAGGGCACGTAAAAGTGCCTTCTTGGGAATTGTTCTTTGCACATCTCAAAAAGCCTACTCAACGGCTTTGCAAACTCCCCGCTTTTTTTTTTCGACATCCAGCGTACAGATCACTTTGTCGCACTTCTTGATCCATTCTTTTGCTTTCTGTATTTCTTTTTCTTCAATCCTGCCAAATGGTTTCACGGAGATCACTTCTGTCGCCAGTGCTTTTGCCGCGGGATAATCCAGATCGTTTTCCCACAGAATTCCCGTCACAAACGGCACTCGCTCTCTCTGTAATTTTCGAAAGACTGCTGTACCGGTTCCGTTTCCTGCGATCACAAAGACTTTCGGCTCTCCTTCTGTTTTCGGAAGTTCGAGATCTCCGGTGCGTTCATCATAAGAACCTGTTGTCATCTGATAAAGCTGTGGGATGTAGCCCTGCGTAAAAATTTCTTCCGGTGTTCCAAATCGATCTACTTTGTCTCCTCTGACACAGGCTATTTTATCGGAAATACGTCCTGCCAGGTCCAGTTCATGCAAGGACATGATTACGGAAAGATTTCGTTCCCTGGACATATTCTGGATGATGGATAAAAATTCCAGCTTATAGCGGATATCCAGAAAAGAGGTCGGCTCATCCAGAATGATGATATCCGGCTGCTGGCAGATTGCTCTCGCCAGCATTACCCGCTGTTTCTGGCCGTCACTCGTTTTTGAAAAATCACGGTCAGCAAGCTCGTGGATGTGCACCAGTTCCATTGCCTCATCTACCAGTTTCCAGTCTTCTTTTGAGAGTACGCCGAACTTCCCGGTATATGGGTAACGTCCGGTCGCAACCACTTCTTTGCAGGTCATCATTTCCGGTCTTACCCGTTCTGTCAGTACAACCGAAAGTTTTCTGGAAAGCTCTTTTCCGCTGATTTGTTCCGTCTCTTTTCCATCCAGCACAACGACTCCGCCAATCGGTTTCAGCTGTTTTATGATGCTTCTCAGGATCGTCGTTTTTCCCGCTCCGTTCGGTCCGATCAACGTCAGGATTTCTCCCTTTTTCAGACTGATCTTGATATTTTTTATGAGCGGAACGCCGTGATAGCCGACGGTCAGACCTTCCGTATAAAAAAATAATATTCTTCCATATGCTATTCCGCCTTTTCTAAATCAAAAATTCAAAAATATTTCTGACATTCTTGCTGCAAGATATACCTTATGCATTGCATGAACTGTTCCATGATTCCTGATTTCACACTTTTTCTTTTTTTTCTGTGAATCATAATATAGATGACCACCGGCGCGCCAAATACCGCTGTCACCGTACTGATAGACAGCTCTGTGGGAGCAAACATGATTCTTGCCAAGAGGTCACAAAACAGGCAGAACACAGATCCGCCAAGGAAACACGCGGGTATCATGATGATCGGTTTTGCGGTGCCGAATAAATTTTTAACCAGATGCGGAACAGCAATTCCGACAAAGGATACCGGTCCTGCAAAGGCTGTCACACAGGCTGACAGAATACTGGATAACAGCACGAGCAGTATGCGAAACAGCTGTACATTCAGTCCCATATTCTGGGCATAAGATTCTCCCATCTGATAGGCACTGATCGGTTTTGACATCAGAAAAACGCAGATCGAAGTGATCCCGACAACGATCGCCATGATCACTACATTATCCCAGGTAATCCCGGAAAAACTTCCTTTTGACCAGTTATGCAGATTGACAATATCGGCATCGTCCGCAAATGTTACCACAAAATCGGTAATCGCAGAACAGATATATCCGATCATAACGCCGCTGACGATCAGCATCGACATCTGATCGGTCACTTTCGACATCAGGATCACAAATCCCATACAGATCATGGAACCAACAAAAGCTGCCATGATCATCACCCAGGAACTTAAATGCAGGGCATTTCCAAGGGAAGCTACCATGACAAGTGCCACGACCAGTTTTGCTCCGGAGGAAATTCCCAGTGTAAACGGTCCTGCGATCGGATTATGAAAAAAAGTCTGCAGCAGATACCCGGACAATGCCAGCCCGCCGCCCAGGATTGCCGCTGCCATTGCTCTCGGAAAACGGATTCCCATCACAATATCCGTAAAGGTTTCATCCGCTCCATTTCCCCACAGCATTTTCGGTATCTCCGAAACCGGTATATTTACACTTCCGATGCATATATTCAAAACCAAAAATAAAAATAACAAAGCTGCAAGAATGATAAATGCAGCACCATATCTGCTTTTTTTCATCGTATCACTCCACCTTATACAGATAAGTCAGGTCTGCATCGTCTCCGGTCAGCATTTTTCGAATATCGGATGTGATTGTCCCAAGTTCCATTGTTGACTGATAGAGATTCTTGGTCGTGCAGTATACATGTCCTTCTTTCACCGCTTTGAATTTCTCAAGCAGCGGACTTTTTGCCAGAAGATCCTGCATAGAAGACAATTCTCCTTCTATTGTACTATTATAAATAATATAGTCTGCATCTTTTGCTCCGGCATAAAATTCTTCCATCTGAAGGGAAACTGTAGATGTCGCTTCCTCCTCGTCACCTAGATCATCAAAAATATAGCTTCCGCCGGCAAGTTCAATCATTTTCGGCAGATAATCCGCACTTTTTCGCACATTTGCTTCCCCATTTGTCGTGATATAGAAAAATGCCACCGTTTTTCCGGTTGCATCCTGATCACTCACCTGTTCAAACGCTTTCGCTTCTGCATCAAACGCCTGCTCTGCCTGATCTTCATGCCCGGTCAGCAGCCCGTAAAGTTTGACCCATTCAGTACGTCCGAGCGGATTTGTCTCATAGCTGGAATGATCGACCAGAACCGGAATATTAAATTTTTCCATCTGCTCTTTTACTTCCGGTGTATGCAGAATCATGGTATTCTCGATGGCCAGACCACAGTTTTCATTCAATATCATCTCATAGTCCGGGGCTGAATATTTCCCGGCATAAATAATATCCCCATCTTCCATGGCTTTTTTCGCCTCTTCTATGTACCAGCCATCTGCTTTCAGCGAGCTGAATCGAACCGCATCCAGTGCATCTGTCGCCACAAACATATCCATCGCCGCCGAAGCCGCCAGATAAATATTCTGGATCGGCTGCTGCAGCACCGTGATATCCTTATCCATATCTTCCGGCACAGATTCTCCTTCCGGTACGATCAGATATTTCCCGTCATCTGCGATCGTGACAAGTGCATAATCATTCTGATAATAATCCACCGCAAACATCTTTGCGTACTCCAGTTCCATGCTGTGGTCGTATGTCAGATCCTTGCTGATATCAGTATTTCGCTTTTCAATCGTATCCTGTTTTTGCGATGCACAGCCTGCCAGCATTAGGCAGAATACAACACCGAGTACCCCCATTATTTTCTTCATTTCTTTTCCTTTCGTCTCATCCTGGTAACAGCCGGTATGAACACAGCCACTGCAACTGCAATCCATAATGCGATATTTACCGATCCACTCATACCTGATCCGGAGCCGGACGCTGTCACGGTGTCTGATGCAAAGGTCAGCGTATATTCGATTTCATGCGGTACACTCATCGCAGTCGTATCTGCCATTACCGTCATCGGTTTATCAAATTCTGCAACCGGAACCTCAAAAACAGAATTTCCTTCCGTATTGACCGGAAGAAATTTTTCACCGTCAACCAGCATATAGTCATAATGTGAACTGCTCCATTTAATCTCAGCTGTTACTTTTCCATCTTTTACCGAAATGTCAGTCGGAGAATCGATCGTTGCTCTTCCGATTCCGCCTTCCATCGTAACTTCTGCGGTGTATTCACCGTCTTTTAAATTTAGTTCCTCTGCTGTCATGATTTCTCCTTTTCAAGATAAAAAGCTGCTGCAAAATATGTAGATACATATCGCAGCAGCTTTTCGCAAAATCTGATATTTTTTTATTCTTCTGCTTTTACCGGATTGGAAACACTGACCTTATGGTCATACCATTTTCCTTTTGTGCCGATCAGTGCCAGATCAAATTCCTCATCGATAGCCGGAACAGGAACATCAAATGCATTCACTTCTTCTGCCGGTTCACCGTCATTATAATCTACGGTTTCCACAACCGGCTGCAGCAGTTCTGCTCCATCTTTCTGTGCATCCTCTGCAAGTCCCGGATACAGATTTACAATGTTTGTAGAACGCAGCGTGATATGAATGGTCATCTTTCCGTCTTTTACGGTCAGAGTTCCTTTTCCATCATACATTTCATTGACCTGGAACATACTGCTGTCTGTATTGAAATCAGCCGTGTAAGTTCAATCTTCCAGTGTTGCAGCGGCTTCTGTTGCCTCTGTGTCTGCGGTCGTTTCTGCTGCACTCTCCGCCTCCTGTGTTTCTTCGGTCTGTACCTGTGTTTCAGAAGCTGCCTCTGTCTGTGCAGCACTCTGTGTTTCTGTCTGGCTTGTGCTGTTTCCGCAGCCAACTGCCAGTGCACAGCTAAGTGCCATTAATCCTGCTAATGTAATGATTCTTTTCTTCATTTTTGTTCCTGTCCTTCTATTTTGCTTCTTTTTTTTCAAGAATACCTCTGACATTCCTGCTGCGAGGTACACCTCATGTATTACTTATTACTCGTTTATAGCATCTGCTGTATGAGCAACGTAGAGATCCTGGATTGCTTTTGATCTCACCAAGACCTGCGATCTGTGTATCGATCTTTTCAAATGCTCCGGAAGCCTCAAACAGGCTCTTCCAAGAATCATCATCATCGCCTGCCATATCGTTGTTTGCATGGTCACCTGCAACGACCATCAGCGGACGAAGGATGACTTTTTGTATCCTGCTGCAGATACAGCTTTGATCACTTCTTCGCATGCTGTCTCTTCCGGTTCGCCTTCAACGGTTCCGATAAATACATTTTCATAACCAAGCTCTTTCATCTGAGCCTGCATCTGGCTGTAAGATACCTTTGCTGTGTGGGAAGTACCGTGACCCATAAATACGAATGCAACGCCGTCTGCCTTTGCTGCATCCAGGGAATCATAATTTGCTGTTGCTACTGCTTCAGAAGTGATTGCTTCTGCTACTGCTTTTTATCATCGTTTACAGTATCTGCATCATCTCCGACCTCACCCAGCAGCGGTTCTGCTACTTTTACAGATTCAAATTTATCTTTATATGCATCTACGGCATCCATCAGTTCGTCATACTCTGCACCATGCATCAGATGTGTAGGCTGAATAACCAGATTTTTAACGCCATTATTTACGGCACGTTCCAGAGCCTGATCCATGTTGTCAATGTGCTCATCATCACGAGCCTGGATATGGTTGATAATGATCTGTGCGGTAAATGCACGTCTTACAGACCAGTCCGGATTTGCAGCCTGCAGTGCATCTTCAATACCTTTGATATCAGCAACACGGCTGTCATTGAAAGAAGTACCAAAGCTTACAACCAGGAGTTCGTTTTCACCAATCTCATCACCATTGCGCGGATCATCCTTGGAAGCATCTCCGGTGTCGCGTCCGAAGTAATCCGGATCAGCTTCTTCACCTTCAACCAGCTCTTTCTGAGCATCAGTCAGAGCATCCCATGCCTCTTTTGCTGCTTTACACTGCTCGTCTGTGTTCTCATTTCTTTCCTGAACATAAATTGCATCGATCAGAGCTGCAACCTCGTCAGCTGCTGCCTGATCATCTTCTGCTTCCGTAGCTGCTGCTGTTTCAGAAGCTGCCTCGGTTGTTGCCGCTTCGGTAGCTGCTGCTGTCTCGGTTACTGCAGTTGTCTCTGTCGGAGCAGTTGTCTCTGCTGTTTTGCTTCCGCATCCTGCCAGCATAGATGCTGTAATTGTTGTTACACATAAAATCGTTACCAGTTTTTTCTTCATTTGCCTTTCCTCCCAAAATAATACTTTTATTTGAAACAAATAAGATTTGGGAGAAAAAGAAAATCCAACGAACACACGTCGTTGGACTGTATACTGGATAACAACAGCCAAACCAGAATTTCTTCGGCTTCGCTGTTTCTATTTCAATTCGGTACAATCAATCCTCGTGACCTGGAATATCTATTCCCCGCACCACAGTCTGGCAGGTCTCCTGGCTTACAGTTTTAACGCACATTGCCGCCTTCCCGATATCTCAGTGACATAATAAGCAATGCACTCCTGTTTACAGTGACGAGATCGCACAGGCCTCTCACCTGTTTCCCTATTCTCCGCCTTGCGGCGACACCAGCTGCTTCTTATTCTATTTCAAATATTCGTTCCTAACAGTCCGATAATTACTCTATAACCTATCATTTATATCTGACTGTTATTTACATTTCCAAATTATAGCATAAATTTTAAAATAATCAACTGTTTTATGTTATTTTAACTCAAGGCACAACCATAAAAAACAATTATCTATATCAATTCCCGTTACTACCATAATATCGATAAATCTGATTCATACCTCACTTTTTCTTCCTTTTTTTTACTTAGCTATTTATTAATAATTCTTCTATTTTACAGGTATGTTTTTTTGTTATTTTATCATATGAAATCCCCACTGCCAGAATATTTTGCGGGTATTGTCTGTGTTCTCCCAGTTTTCCTTTGAAACGTAATATATAATCTTTTTCTTTAATCTGTTTGATAGCTTCTTCTGGTGTCTGATCCACTTTTAATTCCAATATGATGCCCTTATCTTCATATCTGACAGGATAAAAAATAAAGTCCACAAATCCTTTTCCAGCTTTATCTTCTCTTTCTATCCTATAAAAATCTCTTGCAGAAAGATAAACCAGATTTACAATCGCCGATAATTCCACCTCATTATTATAAGATAAGATTGGCGTTTCCGTATTATGTGCATATTGCAAAATTTCAGCCATAGTATCTGTATCTTTATTTAAAGTCGCCTGTAACATTTTATTAGAAATATTTGCAAGTCTGTATATATATCCCAGGGATTTTTCCTTTTTCATCATAGATGCATAGCTTCCCTGTAACTCTTTATTTGGAATAAACACGCAGCCATTATCATACGTCAATAACCCATAAACAACCATCGCCGAATATATTTCTTCCTTTGTATCGAGCTGCTGTGCCGTTGCTGCATATTCCTCAATACCCGATGGTATTTTTTCTCCTGCAAACATGAGAACCAGATCTTCCTGTACGTCATCTATATTGTTTTTAACATAGCTGAATACGGAATCATATTTTCCTGAGCTGACCCAGTAATTTGACAGCTGATTATCGGACAATGCACATACAACCGAACGCGGATTATACAATCTCTGACCGGATGCTGTGTGATAACCGTCATACCATTCCCTCAAGCCCTCTCGGTCAATTTGAGGCTTTTTTGTATTCTGAAGATATTTTTCATACAACTTATCTACTTCTTCATCTGAAAATCCAAAATACTCACTGAAACGAATACGTGTTGCCATATTATATTCCAGAAACATATTCAATTCCGATCCGTCGGAATATTTTGCAATCGGCAACACCCCTGTCATATAGGCAAGCTCAACATAACTCTGTCCTTTTAATAATAATTTCAAAAAAAAAGCAGATAGTCTTCTCTGTTCTTTTTCTGTCATAAATGACATGTGAAATACCGCATCCCATTCATCCATAACAAAAATAAATTTCTTTTTTGTTTCATTGAATATTTTCGAAAAAATATCCCATATAGCATCTTCCTGCTTTAAATACAAATCCGAATATTTTTCTCTTAAATCATAATATATTCCCTCTTCAATGCGAGAAATATATTTTTTATAGCTATCACATTCTTTCGGCATTTCACTGAAATCAATATATACTACATCATGTTTATTTAAATGCTCTTTATATTTTGGATATTCTGAAATTTTAAGTCTGTCAAAAACATCAGAACCGCCCTCCGATTTTTCAAAAAAAGATGCTATCATATTCGCCATAACCGTTTTTCCAAAACGCCTTGGTCTTGTGATACAGAAAAATCTCTGTTCCTGTTCCAGAGCCGGTATTAATTCTTCCAGCAGCTCTGTTTTGTCTACAAAATAAAGACCTTTCGTAATTGTTTTGTATTTATCATATGGCTCAATACTGTTTAAAAACATTCCCATATCAATTCCCCCGAAAATCCCCTTTTCTCTGCTGACTTAATCTTATCAAAAATTCTTATTTCTGTAAATCAGAAGGTTCTTTTCTGAACTTCTCTGCATCCAGTGTCTTGATCACCTTCGCCGGATTTCCAACTGCTACCACATTATCCGGAATATCTTTCACGACAACACTTCCGCCGCCGATCACAACATTGTTTCCGATCGTAATACCCGGCATAACGTGTACACCGGCTCTTTTCTTTTTTTACAGATTTATCCCCTTCATTCACACATGAAAAAGATACTGTTTCTATTATATCGTTTTCTCTGAAAAACGAAAATACTTTTTTGTAACCTTTTTTCCCTGCTGATTTGTATTATAATTGAAAGCACCTTGATCAAGGACTTGCAATTTTTACGATTCAGGCAGCAAATACTTCAATCTGCAATGAATTGTTATCAAATTGTAACTGTTCAGAGGCAAGCAAAATTTCAAAAAACAGGTATAAAATGCTTGCATTTTTAAAACTGTTTTTGAAATTTTATTTGGCGGATACGCCACACCGACGAAATGCGTAGCATTTTGGAGGTTGGCTCTGAACAGTTACATCAAATTTTATATTTTAGGAGTACTCATGAGACAACCTGTACAGGAACTGATCGAACGCTATCAGAACAATCTCTACGCCATCGCCTTTAACATCTGTAAAAATCAGGCAGATGCAGAAGATGTTGTTCAGGATACATTGATCCAATATTACACGACAAGCAAAGATTTTGAAGATGAGCAGCATATCCGTGCGTGGCTGATCCGTATCGTGATCAATAAAGCGAAAAATACAACGCTTGCTTTCTGGCGGCGTAACAGACGTTCGCTGGAGGATTATATAGAAACGTTAACTTTTGAAAATCCGGAATCTGAGAATTTATTCGAGGAAGTTCTGAAACTTCCTGAAAAATATCGCATCGTTATTCATTTATTTTATTATGAAGATTATTCCGTCAGGGAAATCGCCGATATTTTAAAGCTCTCGGAAAGCAACGTAAAAACACGCCTGTCACGCGGACGCTCTCTTCTGAAAACAGCACTGAAGGAGGAATGGGAAAATGACGAATAAAGAAAAAATACAAACAGGCCTTTTCGGTTTTGCATACCTCCGATATCTCTGAAGGGGAGGTCAAATATATGGCAAAATTAAAAAACAGCAGAAAATGAAACTTGCGGCGGCTGCAATCGCAGTCTGCGTGATCGTTGGCGGAACAGGAACGGCTTACGCAGCAAATGTCGGCGGAATCCAGCGAACTATCCAGCTTTGGATGCACGGTGACCAGACAAGTGCCACTTTTGATTTAAATACCGACAACGGTTCTTATTCTCTTGAATACAAAGATACCGACGGAAACACCGTCACTCAGGGCGGAGGCGGTGTTGCCTTCGATGCAGACGGAAACGAACGTCCTCTGACCGAAGACGAAATTATGGAGGAACTGAACGCACCGGACTAGAATATCTCAATGATGGCAGTGTATGGATTTATTATAAAAATCAGAAAATAGAGATCACCGACAAATTCGACAAGGACAATGTCTGCTATGTAAAAATCGAAAACGGCGATGAAACAATTTACATGACCGTTAAATATCAGAATGGATATAGTACTTCTCCTGATAAATATCCGGATCCACGCAGTTTCAATTAAACCAATCATCCACCTAATTTCCGAAACTGACCGCTTTTAACAGGCTGTTAATATAAAAAAATGTGCAGGCTTTGAGTTTTCCTCTGCCTGCACATTTTTATGTTTCCTCCCGCTTACGGTTTTCTGCTTTCTGTCCGTTGATTATTTGACTTTTACAGAAAAGCTTCCGGTGCTCCTTTTTCAAGGATCCATCCAGTACCACTTGATTCAAAATCATCTTTTTGAGGATAATAATATCCCCTTATTCCATAATCGACAACTAAACTTACAAGAACTACTAACACTATTACTATAAATTGTTTTTCATTATTTAATTTTATTGGCTGCGATCCGCCTTTTTTGAAGATTCTTACATAAGCTGCTTTTTTGTTCTTTTTGGCACTCTAACCGTTATCTTCTTTGAAACACCCTTGAAGGCTGATTTTCCAACAGTTTTCAGTGTTTTTACTTTCTTCAGGTTTACGGTCTTTAAGTTCTTATCACCAGAGAAAGCATTCTTTCCGATGGTCTTCAGTTTGTTTCCGTTTACCGTGACGGTTTTCAGTTTCGTGCAGTTTGCAAATGCCTTCTTTCCGATCTTTTCTACGTTGCTGCCGATGCTTACGGAAGTTACTTTTTTATTGCCTTTCAGGGCATTGGCTGCAATAGCGGTTACTTTATAAGTTTTACCGTTTGCTTTGATGGTTTTTGCGATTTTCACGCTGCTCTTTGCTTTGCCTTTTGCAGTCATGTTTTTCACTTCAACCGTATCATTTCCGGTAACTTTGTAGTTAAAGATACCGGATGCATCTGCAATCACGCTGCCGATCGCTGGGGTCTGGCTGTTGTTATTTCCATTATTACCGTTGTTGTTGTCGTTATTATTATCCGGTTTCTTTGCTTCCAGTGCTTTCATGGCGATGTCTAATGCATCTGCAGCATCTTTCAGCTGTTTTGCGGTTGCTGTTTCAGAAGCAAATGCCATTTCTGCATCCCTTTTTGCTTTTGCAAAATTTGCCCAGCTTTCTTTTTGTAATCTGCTTCTTTCTTTTCTGCCGCCTGTGCAATCTTTGTCTGTACTTCTGTTTTGCCGGAGGCTTTTTCTTCATCGAGTTTGCCCAGTGCTTTCTTTAAAGCATCGTCTGCTTCTTTGATTTCCAGTTTGGTTACTTTTTCTTTCTGTGCAACTTCTTTTGCTTTTGCGATTGCCTCTGCGATACCGGACTTGGCAAAAGTTCCTTCCGGATAATCTTTTTCCAGATAAGTTCTCTCTGCAACCTGTGCATCGGTACTTAAGGTCGCTTTATCATTTACTGCTGCCGGCTCATCGCATACGATATTGTATGTCACACCGTCGATCACCGTTGTGGTTCTTCCGATCTCGTTTGCTTTGATTGTCACGGTTGCTTCCGTCGGTGTTATTCGCTTCTCTGCTGCTCCAAGAAGTTTTGTCTGATTTCCTGTTCCATTCGTTGGGTAGAGAACAATAACATGGTCTTTATTGTCTTTATTAAAGATATTGGCGATCAGATATTTTTTACCGGAAGTAACTTTTGATACTCTCTGATATCCCGGAACAATATCTCCTGCTTCTGCTTTGTCCTTTTTCTCAAGCAGAACCACCTCATAGGTCCCATCTGTAAAGCTTGCATTATAGAGTCTGTTTGCGTTGAAGTCCATGTTTGTATAATAGAAAATTACATATCGTTCTCCGTTTTCTTTGCAGATACGGAAAGTATCACTGCCATCTGTCGGCGTTACCAGCATATTATTTTTTTTGCTGCTGCACTGAAAAATGAATTTGCACCGCTTTCATTCATGAGATATACCTTTTTATTTTCATTATATACTGCATACACATTTGCTGTTCCGGTTGAAGTAAAGGTAAACTCTGCATCTGTCAGATTCAGTGATATATCATTTTTGCTGCAAAACTGCTCAGGTCAGAATTATTGTTTGCTATATGTGCATACATCGGCACAACTTCTTTTTTTCTACACCATCTACTTTTGCATAATTTACATCTGCAATCTTTTGATCTGCTTCCGTCGTAATACCTGTTTTATGTTCTTCTGCCACCTGGTAAGACCTTGTATAAGTTTCATTTCTGGTAAGTTCTACGCCAAGTTCTAAATCATTTATATAACCATCTGCCGCAAGCTGAGCGATATCATAATTATCATAGCGTATGCTTCCTCCGCCATTTTCCCAGAGAAGTCCTACCGTTCCGTTTTTCAGCTCTGACATACAGGAATACTGATAAGTGCCGCTGTTTACTGAATAGCTGTTTTTAAAGTCAGCGTCTTGTCTTCTTCTACCAGAAATGTAAATATTTTACCGTTTGCTCGTCCACTTCCGCCCGGGGCAGCTACCAGGATTGCCTGTTTTCCATCAATCGTTTTAGAATAACTGATCGCTGTCACATTACAGGTTGATGTACAAGAAACGCCTGTCTTGACCGGCTTTGTAAATACATAATCACCGGATGTATTTCTTACTGCATCTGAATAGCAGACCACTCCCTGTCCGCTTCTGAAGAACATACGCAATGTTCCGTCTGAAAGCTCTACGACTTCACTTTCGGATGACCAGTAACCACCTGCGGCTGCTCCTGGTACGTCATTGGATCTTTCCCATGTTTTTCCATTATCATCAGACCAGATAATGCTTGCATTTTTCTTCCCCATCGCCATGATCATAGAATGGAATGACGATCGTACCATCTGAAGTCAGTACCCCCTGCCCCGGAGATACCAGCAGTGCTGTCTCTTTTTTTGTCGGACGTTTGATCTGTGGATTCAGGATTTCCGGATCTGTCCAGGTAAATCCATCATCGTATGTTTTTGCATACATCATATATCCGGTATTGTATACATGCAATGCAGATCCTTTATAGAAAATATTTTGCTGAATATCAGTATTGGAATTAACCTGTTTCTGTGTCAGGGTATCTTTATACTCTCCATTTTCTACTTTATACAGGTTGTACCACTTATCCACGCCATATCCTGTTTCCGAATGATCGGATCGTTTTAAAATTTTTTTGCATATCCGTTCTCATCCCAGTCCCCTACATAATAAGCATAAGTTGTGGCATCGTCATCTTTTGGCTGTGTGTTTACATTGTCATAATTATCCGTTACTGCCAGATAATCTTTTCCGTTTACTTTAACATAACCGGTTCCTTCTCCCGGAGCTTTATAACCGCCCATTGTCGTTACGCCGGTTGGGTTTACATCGGCAATACAGTAAATTTCTCCGTCTTTTCCCTGTACCAGTGCCGGGTCGATGATCGTAGTTGCCGTATTGCCGATATAACCATCGCTGTCCGGAAAATACAGCGGGAATGAATAATTCCAGGTCTTACCATTATCGGTTGATACAGAAGCGATCGTATCCAGTCCGCCGCCGTCACCGGTTGTAGAATATCTCGCATCCGCTGCTGCCAGAAGATTTCCCTTCTGCGTAACGATAAATGCCGGGATACGGAAATACTGACTTCCCGCTGTTCTCTCTGCAAACGGCTGGTTCTGTGTTACATGCTCTGCTGTCGTGTTGATCGGACCTGCCTTCAGCAAGTCTGCTGCGTCTGCTTTCGCTGCCGGAAACACAGCTACTGCAAGACCACAAACAAGAGCTGTTCCAAGCCCCTGTTTCCACAGTTTTCTTTTTTTCGTTCTTTTTCATAGTTTCCTCCTTATTTTCCCTCCTGTGATTATTCAATTTTACTATATTTTTACTGTTTTGTCCAGCAAAAAAAAACCTTCCTACAGCACTTGCATGCTATAGAAAGGTTCGCCGCTCTTTTTATAATCTTTATATTCTCAAATTTTGATTAGTCCTGAACGTATGGCATAAGAGCGATGTGACGTGCTCTCTTGATTGCAACAGTCAGAGCTCTCTGATGTTTTGCACAGTTTCCTGTGATTCTTCTCGGAAGGATTTTTCCTCTTTCAGAGACATATCTCTTCAGTTTGTTTACATCCTTGTAATCGATTTCATTGTTTTCTTTACCACAGAATACACAAACTTTTTTCTTCTGCGTCCGCCTCTTCTCTTCATTGGAGAATCTGGTCTTTCAGATTTATTGTAAGCCATTGCTGTAAACCTCCTTTAATGTCTAGTTAAACGGTAATTCTTCGTCAATACCGTCCGGGATATTCATAAATCCATCGCCGCTGGCTGCACTCGGTTCCGGCCTTGCAGGTGTATAGTTATTTCCATTTGCCTGAGACGCAGCTTTGCTTTCAGCAAACTCCTGTTCCTCTACTACTACATCTGTAGTGTAAACCTTGTTGCCATCTCTGTTGGTATAGCTTCCTGTCTGGATACGACCTGTAACGACTACCTTCAGTCCCTGATGGAAATACTTCTCCGCAAACTCTGCACTGCGTCCGAACGCTACACAGCTGATAAAATCAGCGGTTGCTTCGCCATCGCGTTTGTTGAATCTGCGGTCTACAGCCAATGTATATCTTGCAACTGATGTGCCGCTCTCCCCTGCGGAATAACGAACATCCGGATCTCTGGTCAAACGTCCCATTAAAATAACTTTATTCATTCTAAATCTCCTTATTTATGCTTCCTGTTTCACGCATAAATATCTGATTACATTTTCCATGATACGGACATGTCTTTCGATTTCTGCCGGAGCTGTAGCATCAGCTTCGAACTGAATGAAATAGTAGAATCCTTCTTTCATCTTCTGGATTTCGTAAGCTAATCTCTTTTTACCCCATTCGTCAACATTAGTAACTGTTCCGCCGTAACGTGCAACGTATTCTTTTTACTTTTTCTACAGTTGCTACTCTTACGTCATCCTCAATTTTTGCGTTAACAACAACGGTTAATTCGTATTTGTTCATGCTCTTCGCACCTCCTTATGGTCTCTGGCCCACTATTACCTTCGTGAGCAAGGAATTCAATGTTTCAAAATGGCTGCTTGTCTGCAGCCACTCACAATTTTTGATTTTATCATATTTTTTGCAAGACAGGCAAGTATTTTTTCTTATTTTTTTGCAATGTTTCCGCCTCGCAGCCAAACCTGACTTTGAAGCAGAATCATGATCTAATTCACATATTTCGCTATTACATCCCATATGGATGATCTTTCAAATCAAGCTTCCACTCTGCCACTCCGGCCAGACCATATTCCTGCACAAGTTTCATCTTCTCTTCGATCGATGCTTCGTTTTCCAGCCAGATCTGACAGAAATTGCCATCTTCATCTGTGAACTCTGCATAATCCTGTGATGTCTCGCTGCTCCATCCGGCAGTCACCTTGTAATCAGACAAGATCTGGTCTGCTTTATCCATGCCGATCGCCTCACTGCTTACTTCACCGGAAGCATTGGTCTTCCATAATCTCGTGTAGAACGGAATACCGCTGATGATCTTTTTTTTCTTTCGGAACGTTTTCCAGTGTTCCGGTAATGCCGTCTCTTTCATAGGAAAGGGATGCCACGGAACCGGCATCGGAGCCGACATAGTGTTCATCATAGCCCATAATGATCACATAGTCTACGACTTCGCCAAGCTCTTTCTGGCTGTAATGTTCATTGAAACTGTATGGCGACGGGACATCCACCGAGAGTACAAGATTGTTATTCCTGCACTTTACAGAGAGTTCCCTCATAAACTGCACATAGCTTTCGGAAGTTTCTTCCGGTAAGGATTCGATATCGATATTAATGCCATCCAGCTGATAGTTGAGTGCTTCGGTAATCAGCTGTCCTTCCAGGTTCTCTCTGGATGTGGTAGTGCCAAGCACAGTGTCGGTATCAATATCCGTACTGAAATTGTCCATCAGTCCCCAGACTTCTATCATTCTGATGTGCGGTATCTACATAGTCACTGCTTGCAAGAGAAGAAATATCTCCATCGTTGCTGCTGATAGAAAACCAGGTCGGTGAAATGACATTGACCCCTTTTACATCCTGAATATCCGCTGCAAGTGCATCGTTTGAATCCTGGCTCGTCACCTGATGCCAGAGAAGATTCATGTCATAATCTTTATGTATGCTGGTGTACTCTGCCGCCCGGAAATCACTGGTAACCTGTTCTTCGTAGCTGTCAGAAAGCTTTTTGCTCTTCATATAGCCAATATATCCATCCGCAGTCAGAACTTTTGTCCACTCTTCTTCCTGCTCCAGAACCGTCACTTTATCTCCGGTCGCTTCTTTTTTTTTCAGGATCGGACTTTTGATATCTGCATCCAGACGTACGCTTTCTTCTTTTATCACATCCGAAAAGGTTTTCGTTCCCCACTGATTGTTTATAATAATATGAAGCGGTTCCTGCTCCACCGAATACTGAAGTGCTGTATACTGTGCCAGATAATCCAGTGCAATATAGACCTTTCCATCCTGCGAAACAACGATCTGATACGGCATGCTGCCATTTCCGGTAAGCGTTGTATATTCATTGCTGTCATACGGAAGTTTGATAATATCCACTGCCGTTGTCAGTATGACCTGCTGTTCTTCATCGCTTTTATAAAGATGATCGTTCAGATTTTCTTTTGCAGTCGCATATTCTACATATGCCGTGCCATCCTTCACAAGTGCTTTCCCCTGTTCCAGACGGTCCGGAAGTACGACTGCTGCATCCTCCCCTCCGGAAGTGCCAAAATATTCATTGCCATCCATCACTTCTTTGGATGGGATATATCGATTTACAACTTTATATCCTACGCCTGCCGCAGCCACCGCCAGGATCAGCGGCACTACGACCTTCACAGGACTTTTTTTTTTCTTCATTCATTGTACCTCCATACTATGATGCCTGCGGATTGTTCCGTGCGGTGCACTCCCACAATCCGCCTCAGTATTCGCATACTGCAACATCGTTTTTACAACGGAATACATCGTTTTGATTCAGTGTATCATAGATTTATGAACGAAAGATGACTTAAGTCTACATTTTTATAATCCTTCGACCTGTATGGTTGTCTTCTGTACTATGGGGATTTGTCATCAGACCTCTTTCTTTTTATATAGTCGAATCCGATTCCTATAATGTGATCGTCATCATCGCTTACAAAATCTCTCATATACTCCTCTTCTTCCCGGATCATGCACTGGTGCATGATATCCGAAGGTGTACTTGGCTTTCCATTCAACCACAGCTTCATGCCTGCTCTGGCATATGCATTTAATTCTTTTTGCAGTCGATGTTTCCGTTTTTTTCTGCTGCCTATAGTTCCACCCCCTCCTGTTAAACTTAAAGATTCTGCTGACATTATCGTGAGAATTTAAATCGAATACACATAAGGCTGCTGCCTGACATGCAATTCCGGTCAGCATTGCTGACACGAAAACAACACCGTATACGAAATCTGTAAATCAGAAACATTCAAGCCTTTTTCTATTCTTTTTTTTGCAAAGTGCAGTACGTTCTTTTTTGTTCCGATCAACAGTACTTCAGGATACCAGATAACATTCATTGTACGAATGCAAAGTACCAAAGAGTTTACATGGCATCTTTTAAGCTCAATATTGCTTTATGGAGGTACAATCATTTTTTTTGAATATTGCGGAGAATCCCGCATAAGATAATAAAAAAAGCGACAGAATTCGCTTTCTTATTCATTTTGATTTTTGATGTTGCTTAAAGCATTGTTTCATCCTCACATTGATTATTATATACTTTATGTTTGAAAAATGCAAGATGTTTTTACACTCTTTTTATAATTTTACACTGGCAATCTACTTTACTTTTTGATAGTATGCAGATATAATTATAAGATAATAAGATGCCAGGGTCAAAAGTCTGAAGACACAATGTGCTTGCACAGGAGTGGTTTTATGGCATCTTTTAACCTTAATCAATATCATAATCATAGTCATTCCAATAAAAGGTTAACATATCATAGATAGGATGTGATAATATGAAGATAGAAAAAAATCAACGATAATCAGATTCGCTGCACGCTTACACGTCAGGATCTGGCAGACCGTGAGATCAAGCTCAGTGAACTTGCTTACGGCACAGAAAAAGCAAAGCTGCTGTTTCGTGATATGATGCAGCAGGCCGCATACGAATTTGGTTTTGAAGCAAATGACATTCCTTTGATGATAGAAGCGATCCCGATTTCTTCCGACTCTGTAATTCTGATCGTTACCAAGGTGGAAGATCCGGAAGAACTTGATACACGTTTTGCAAAATTTTCACCGTCAAACGGCGAAGAGAACAACAACATCACTCCGCCGGCACCGGCACCTCTTGAAGGAGCCGATGATATCCTGAATCTTTTCAATAAGATCCACGAGGCAAGAAAGATGGCTGAAAATGCAGCAGCAAAAACTTCTGAAAAGAAAGAAATACGTAATCGATGCAGATGCATGTCTGGATTGCGGTACATGTGAAGGAGAATGTCCTACAGGTGCTATCGTAGCAGGTATAATTAAAAAATTTTATAAAAGCAAGGGGAGTTGCGTAAGCAGCTCCCCTTGTTTTTCTATTTTCTTTTTATTTAAAAATCCGAAACCATTTTTTATGGCTCTCCTTCTCTCTTGTCGCTGCCACCATCTGCCGGTTATGCTGAAAGGAGCGAATGGTTTCATCCAGATTTCGGTAACGTTCTTCCTCTCTTTTTTTCCTGGATCTTCATCAGGATCTCCATTTCTTTTAAAACACTGTCTGCAATCCGATTTTCCAGCTCCACATTATTTTCCTGAAGAGCACGTTTCATGATATCACCGACAATGTCCTGAAATTTTTCCAAGTTGTCCAGTGAATCTACAAACGGAAGTATGGTCTGTGGTTTCGGGACTTCCTGTGTGCTGTCTTTTAAATTCGCATCCGAATCTGTTTTTTCTGTATGTTCTGCTTTTTCAGTTTTTGTTGCTGTGTCTTTCATTACTGCATTTTTCTCTTCTGTGATTTCCGTTATTTCTTCTGCTTTTTTCTGTATTTCCGGAATCAGCACCTTGATCGCTTTGAGCTGAAATCCTTTGTCCCGCAGTTCTTTGACTTTCTTCATGATATAGATCGTTTTATCGGTATAGTAGCGATGTCCAAGTTCCGTTCTGCCCACTTTGATGTCCAGCTCTTCTTCCCAGCTTCGAAGTACATGTGCCTCCACCCCTACCTGTCTGGCGGCATCGGAAATCATGTATCTGATCTCGCTCATCCTCTACCTCCCAATATTGTAACCGTTCAATACTTTCGCAATTACAATGCAAAACCAGTTAAAGTAACTGCTTCCATTTGTATTGAATCATTACTTATGTTTTTGGACATTGTCCCTTTTTGATGCCTGCGAGTTTGACCCTGGCATATTTACATGAGAATGCCAACGAATTTGTACCCTGGCATTCTCATATGATTGTAACATATTTCTTTCTCAAAAACGTAAAAAAGATATCGCAAAAAGCGACACCTTTTTCATCCCGGAAACTCCCGGCGTTATTTTTTTAAGTTTGCAAATTTGGTGAGGTTTGGCAGCCATGCAAGCTCTACCGTACCGATTGGACCATTACGCTGTTTGGCTATGATGACTTCTGCAATGTTCTTTTTTCTCGGAATCTTTATTGTAATAATCATCTCGATAAAGGAACATTACAACGTCGGCATCCTGCTCGATCGCTCCGGACTCACGCAGGTCGGACAGCATCGGTCTGTGATCCGGTCTCTGCTCTACCGCACGGCTCAGCTGAGAAAGTGCAAGCACCGGAACCTGAAGCTCTCTGGCAATCTCTTTTAAGGATCTCGAAATATCGGAAATCTCCTGCTGTCTGGAGTCTGCACGTTTGCTTCCTGTCATCAGCTGCAGGTAGTCGATCATGATGACATCCAGACCTTTTTCTGCTTTGTATTTGCGGCATTTGGAGCGAAGCTCCGCAACGGAAATACCAGGCGTGTCATCGATGATCAGGTTGGAACGTCCAACGATCCCGGCTCTCGATCAGTTTCGCCCAGTCATCATCGCTCAGATTTCCGGTACGAAGCTGCTGTGAATCTACCTGTGATTCGAGTGCGAACAGTCGGTTGACCAGCTGTTCTTTTGACATTTCCAAACTGAAGATCGCTGCCGTATAATTTTTCTTAAATGCCATATACTGGGCTATGTTCAGTACAAATGCGGTCTTTCCCATGGAAGGACGAGCTGCGATCAGTACCAGGTCGGAAGGCTGCATACCGGTTGTCTTGTAATCCAGATCAATAAATCCGGTCGGTATTCCGGTCACGCTTCCTTTGTTTCTCGATGCCGCTTCAATCCGGTCGAGTGCCCGCAACACGACATCTTTGATCGGCACAAAGTCTCCGGAATTTCGTTTTTGAACAATATCAAAAATCCGCTTTTCTGCTGATTCCAGAATATCTTCCAGTTTTTCTTTTTTCGCTTTAGCAGTCATTTGCGATCTGTTCATTGACTTTGATCAGTTTTCGCAGAACTGCCTTTCATGTACAATCTGTGCATAGGCATCTGCATTTGTAGAGGTCAGTGCAGAAGTCAGCAGATCTTTGACAAACTCCAGACTGCTGATCTCAGGCGGTACGTCTTTTTTTCACGCAGAAGATTCTGCAGCGTGATCAGATCTACCGGTTTGCCGTCATTATAAAGCTCTACGATCGCATCAAAAACAATGCCGTACTGATGCTGATAGAAATCGTCTCCGCTTATGATCTCGGAGGCTTTGATGATGGCTTCCTGATCCATGAGCATAGCACCGATTACAGACTGCTCTGCCTCAACACTGTGGGGCAATACCCGCTTGATCAGTGCTTCTTCCATTTTTATGCCCCCTGTTAAATACCTTCTACTACGACTTTCAGCTCTGCTGTTACCTTCGGATGCAGCTTAATCGCAACGCTTGTTGTGCCGACTGCCTTGATTGGATCTTTCATCTGGATCTTCTTCTTATCGATATCATATCCAAGCTGTGCTTTTGCAGCTTCTGCAATTTCTTTGCTGGAAACAGAACCGAATACTTTTCCGCCTTCGCCTACTTTTACAGAAACTTTTACCTGTGCCTTTGCCAGTTCTTCTGCAAATGCTCTTGCGTCTGCCAGCTGTTCTTTTGCAACTTTTTCATCGTGTGCTTTTTTCAGTTTCAGATCATTGATGTTCTTTGCACTTGCTTCCAGTGCAAGTTTTTTCGGGAACAGCATATTTCTTGCATATCCATCGCTTACATTTACCATTTCACCTTTTTTTCCAAGTGCTTTTACATCTTCTACAAGAATAACTTTCATTTAAATCGCTCCTTCTTCTATCATCGTTCTTATCGTACTTTTCAGCTTATCTTTTGCTTCTTCAAGTGTCACTCCGTCCAGCTGTGCCCCGGCGATATTCAGATGACCGCCTCCGCCGAGACGCTCCATAATGATCTGCACATTGATCTCATCGATGGCTCGTGCACTGATATAAATACGCTCTTTGTATTCTGTCAATACAAAGAAGCCTTGATACCGACAATGTTCAGCAGTTCATTTGCGGCCTGAGCACCGACTACAGTCGGGCTTTCCAGATCCTCACTCGGACAGCAGCTGATCGCATAATACTGCTCAAATACTTCTGCGTGGCGAACCGCTTCTGCTCTCGCCTTATAGGAACTCATGTCATTGCGGAACATCTTACGCACACGAGTTACATCTGCACCACATCTGCGTAAGAATGCTGCCGCTTCAAAGGTGCGGACCCCTGTTTTTGTCATAAAATTATTGGTATCGATGAGGATGCCTGCATAAATACAGTCCGCTTCTCCGCCTTTCAGCCGGACATTATCCGCAAAGTACTGCAGAATCTCTGCTACCATCTCGCAGGCGGAAGACGCATAGGGCTCGATATAGGAAAGCACCGCATTTTTGATCACTTCGCTGCTCTGGCGGTGATGGTCGAGCACCACGATTGTCCTGGTCTGATTCAGGATCTCGGAACACTCTGTCATGCTTGGACGGTTCGTGTCAACAACCACCACAACGGTGTCGTGATCCACGATCTTTCTCGCCTGCTCATGTGTCACAAACATATCTTCCGGATATTCTTTGTCATTTAGGAACAGATTCACCCACTGACGGATCGATCCATTGATATCTCCGAGAACAATATGGGCTTTTTTGTCAAGCATCCTTGCCGCACGCCATACGCCGACGGCTGCTCCGAAAGAATCGATATCCGTGATCTTGTGTCCCATGATGACCACATCTTCGTGGCTTCCGATAAATTCGCGAAGTGCATGTGCCTTTACTCTTGCTTTTACACGCGTGCTCTTTTCCATCTGCTGGGACTTGCCGCCGTAGTAAGAAATTTTATCGTTATCTTTTACGACTGCCTGATCACCGCCGCGTCCAAGAGCAAGCTCAATGGCAATTCTTGAAAACTCATAATTCTGTGCATAAGTACTGCCGTTCACTCCGATACCGATACTTAAAGTGACCTTCATTTCGTTTCCGATGTTGACCGTCTTTACCTCTTCCAGAAGGGAAAAACGGTTTGCTTCCAGTTCTTCCAGTGACTTATATTTCAGAACTACAAAATACTTGTCCTTCTCAAGTTTTTTTGTGATACCGTCCAGATTCGCCACATATTTGCTGATCTTACGGTCGATCAAGGCAAGCAGAAGGGAACGTCTTACCTCCTCCACGCTCTCAAGCACTTCATCGTAATTGTCCAGGTAGATCAGTCCGGCAACCATTTTCTGTTCCTGATTCTGACGGATGTAATAATTCAGCTCCGTATTGTCAAACAGATACAGTGCGATCAGATAATTCCCTTCCTGCGGAATATCCACAATCGATACTTCCTCGTTGAGATCTCCCATTGAAAGTTTCTGCAGATGTGCCTGATAATCGTTTTCATTATAAAAAATCTGCACATCTGTTTCTTCCTTTTTTGCACGGAAGTGCAGACGCATCAATCTCCGGAAACAGGTTTGAAATATTTTTCCGATACCTGGAATCCTTTCCTGTCACATCACAGAATGCATCATTCATCCAGAGTACTCTTCCATCCGTATCGAGTACTGCATACGGAATGGAAAAATTTTTCAGCATCCCTTTCTGGATCTGGGAATACTGGGATGCAAACGCAATCATCTCACGGAGAACAAACGGACGGTAACGCAGCATCAGAACAGACATCAGAACCCAATAAGCGGCAGTAAAACAAAATACCAGAAATCCTGCTTTCACATCGATCGCAAAAACCAGGATATCCAGCATCACAAGTAAGACCGCCACGACTGCCGGCCACTGCATATAGGATTTTAATTTTCCGCTGTGCCTTACCTTCTTTTTCTTATTCATTGCATCTTCTCCAAACCCTCAGTTACTATCAAAGCCTATCATACCATTTTTTCCGGAAATAGAAAAGGTTTTTTACGCTTCCAGCCATTCCCTGACCACCTCTCTGATAACAAGCAGCATCAGCGGACCAAGCAAAACTCCCGTCGGTCCGAAGATGCAGATCCCCACATATACTACAACTGCGATAACAATGGGATATACGCCCAGCTTTTCCCCTAAAAGCCGTGGCTCCAGGAAATCCCGCGTGCTGTTGGTAATGAGAAAGAAAGTCAGGTAAGCTGCGGCATGAAAGAAGTCTCCACGAAACAGTTCCAGTGCCGCCCACGGAAGCAGGATCGTCCCTGTCCCGATAAACGGAAGTGCATCCAGAAAACCAATCAGGATCCCGACCAGCAGGGCATAGGAATTCTGCAAAACCCACAGACCTGCCACGCACTCTGCCATCACTGCCGCCATGATCAGAAGCTGTGCCCGAAGCCACAGACCCGCCATCTGCCACAGACGTTCCCCAATCCGCACCAGATGACGAAACGTGCTGTATTTCTGCAATTTCTGACAGATTTCATCATAATCTTTGATGATCAGCAGGACAGCCACAAAAATCACAAAGAGCACACTGAACCATTCTGCGGCAACGACTGCATACCGCACGGAATATCGAAAAACCTGCGTGATATTGACTGCCTGTATTTTTTCCGACATTTTTTCAATGTTCTGGTAGACGATCTCTCTGATCGCCTCACTTTTCATCCCGAATTTCTGATTGAGCAGCACACAGCATCCGTCGATCATCGTTTCCATCTTTGCCTCGTACTGATCAATATGCAGAAAAATGCTGCGAATCTGTGCAAACAGCCGCACACCGAGGAACCACATGCATACGCCTGTTATTCCAAGGACCAGGCTCATCATGCAGAACAAAAGACTCCCTTTTCCTACTTTCCGAAAACACGGATATTTTTGCAGACGGATGGCAGCCGGATTTAAAATCCTTACAATCAAAAAAGCCACCAGAAATGGGGCCACATAGACGAATATATATTTAAAAATGATATATACCGCCATTATGATTCCCACAATTCCGATTGCTTTTCTGATTTTTGTATTCATCTTCGCCGCACCTTCCTTATCCGCTTTTATCGGATTTAGTATGTACGACATAATCTTTTTCATTCTGTTATCCTGTTTTTACCGGATATTGCTATTCTTTGCGGAATTTTTCAAACGCTCCTCCTTCCGGAAGAACGGTGAAATCCATCTGTTTTCCGGTTTTCGGATGCTGGAAACTTAAGCTGTAAGCACAGAGTGCCGGAGTTTCTTTTTCGCGTGTTCCTGTCGTTTTTGCGGATTTTTCGTCGTATTTTTTATCACCCGCAATCGGCATGCCCGCTCCGGAAAGCTGTACACGGATCTGATGATGCCGGCCGGTCAGAAGTTCGATATCTACCAGGCTGAGATCCTCTGTTTCTTCCAGGATCGCATAACGCAGTTTGCTTTCTTTTGCACCTTTCGTTCCCTTTGGCACAATATAAGAAGTGTTTGTCCTGCGGTCTCTCTGAAGATAATCCGTCAGTTCCTGATATTCTGCTGCTGTTTCTGTTTCTTTGTATACATCGGCATTTCTACGCACAACTGCACAATATCGTTTCACGACCTGACCGCTGCCCTTCCGGTCTGCAATCTGACTGCTTAAATTCGCTGCTGCCTGTTTTGTCTTGGCAAATACAATCACGCCCTGGACCGGCTGATCTAAGCGATGCACAACTCCAAGATATGGCTCCCCCGGTTTCCCGGACTCTTCCAGAAGATACAGTTTCAGAATGCTGACCATATCTTTGACTCTGGAATTTGCACTCTGAACCGGAACTCCTGCCGGTTTGCGACATACGAGAATATAGGGATCCTCATACAGAATCCCGATATTCCCTACCATTTTGATACATTGTTTCTGATTGCTGTTTTCCTTTTTTCGTTTCTCCACACATAATTCTGTCTGCCTCAGTCAGATTACAGATATTTTTTCAGTGCATCCACCTTGTCCAGCTTCTCCCAAGGCAGATCCAGATCGTCTCTGCCAAAGTGTCCGTAAGCTGCTGTCTGTTTGTAGATCGGTCTTCTCAGATCCAGCATTTTGATAATGCCGGCCGGTCTTAAATCAAAGTTCTCACGAACGATTTCTGTGATCTTTTCGTCAGAAAGTTTGCCTGTTCCGAATGTATCAACCATTACGGAAGTCGGCTGTGCAACACCGATCGCATAAGAAAGCTGGATCTCGCATTTTTCAGCAAGACCTGCTGCCACGATATTCTTCGCTGCGTAACGTGCTGCATAAGCTGCAGAACGGTCTACTTTTTGTGCAGTCTTTTCCGGAGAATGCTCCGCCGCCGTGACGTGCATATCCGCCGTAGGTATCAACGATGATCTTACGTCCGGTAAGTCCGCTGTCACCATGAGGTCCGCCGATCACGAAACGTCCGGTCGGATTTACAAAGAATTTGGTGTTCTCATCTACCAGTTCCTGTGGCAGGATCGCATCAAATACATGTTTTTTGATGTCTTCGTGGATCTGTTCCTGTGTTACGTCCGGATCATGCTGCGTAGACAGAACAACTGCATCCAGTCTTGCCGGTTTTCCGTTTTCATCATATTCTACAGTAACCTGTGTTTTTCCGTCCGGTCTTAAGTAAGGCAGTGTTCCGTCTTTGCGGATCTTGGTCAGCTGACGTGCCAGTTTGTGTGCCAGTGCGATCGGATACGGCATATATTCTTCTGTCTCATTTGTTGCAAAACCGAACATCATACCCTGGTCACCAGCACCGATTGCCTCAATCTGATCATCGGTCATCTTGTGTTCTCTTTCGCTTCCAGAGCCTTATCTACGCCCATTGCGATATCGCCGGACTGCTCATCAATTGCTGTGATCACACCGCAGGTATCAGCATCAAAGCCATATTTTCCTCTGGTGTATCCGATCTCACGGATGGTATCTCTTACGATTTTCTGGATGTCAACATAAGCACTTGTTGTGATCTCACCCATTACAAGTACAAGACCTGTTGTTGTTGCTGTCTCGCATGCAACACGGCTCATCGGATCCTGTTCCAGCAGTGCATCAAGAATCGCATCTGAAATTTGATCGCACATCTTATCCGGATGTCCTTCGGTAACGGACTCGGATGTAAATAAAAGTTTCTCCATTTGTCTCTCCTTTTTTAATAAATGAATGTATGATGCCTTTGAACTGTATGGAATTTTTACAATTCTGACATCGGTAATTTTATAGTTCCTGATAATATGAAACTACATGGTTTCTTTTTATAATCCCACAGAATGCTTTTCTGTGGAACGAAAAAAAGTCCACAAAAAGCGGACCTCTTATTCCAATGATAAGTTCAATCCTCTTATTGTTCGATTTCTCGCTCAGGTTGGCACCTTCCTTCGAGGGGTTGCCGTGACTTCACCGGTCCTTTGTACCTCCATCACTCTGAATAAGAGAAGCTATTTAATTTTCAACCAACTCTCAGTTTGAATTTCTGAATTTCCTTTTCGGTGCTAACTCGTTCAATCTCAGCACCAAGGCTGCGGAGCTTGTCTTCAAAACACTCATATCCACGCTGAATATAGACAATATCATCGACAACCGTGAAACCTTCTGCTGCCAATCCGGCGATCACCAGTGCTGCTCCGGCTCTCAGATCCGGTGCACTGACTCTTGCTCCTGTAAACCCATCGGTTCCGTAGATAATAGCAGAATTACCTTCTACTTTAATCGTCGCACCCATTCTGGTAAGCTCATCCACATATTTGAAACGATTCTCGAAAATACTCTCTGTCACAATACTGGTACCGTGTGCCAAAGCCAGGGCAACTACGATCTGCGGCTGCATGTCGGTCGGATACCCCGGATACGGCAGTGTCTTGACGTTTGTGCTATTTAAACGTTTGGATGCTACCACACGCACAGCATCGTCAAATTCTTCAACCTCACAGCCGATTTCTTCCAGTTTGGCTGTAGTTGCTTCCAGATGCTTGGGGATGACATTTTTTACCATCACATCGCCTCTGGTCGCTGCTGCTGCAAACATAAAGGTTCCGGCTTCGATCTGGTCAGGAATAATGGAATACTCTGCCCTGTGAAGCTTCTGAACACCACGGATACGGATCACATCCGTACCTGCACCCTTAATGTTGGCTCCCATGCTGTTCAGGAAGTTCGCCACATCGACAACGTGCGGCTCACGTGCTGAATTCTCGATGATCGTGTATCCCTCTGCCATAGATGCTGCCATCATGATGTTGATCGTCGCACCTACGGAAACCATATCTAAATAAATATGTGTTCCTTTCAGCTTTTCTGCCTCTGCAACGATGGAACCGTTTCGGATACTCGTTGTCGCTCCCAGTGCTTTGAATCCCTTCAGATGCTGATCGATCGGTCTGCTGCCGATATTGCATCCGCCAGGAAGCGGTACTTCTGCTCTTTTATATTTTCCAAGAAGTGCTCCCAACAGATAGTAGGAAGCTCTGATTTTCTTAATAAACTCGTAATCTACACTTACCTGACCGATCATAGAACCATTGATAGCCACTTTATGACGGCTGATCCTGTCAACTCTGGCTCCGATCACACTGATCGCTTCGAGCAGGACATTGATATCCTGGACATCCGGAAGATTATCGATTACCACGGTCTCATCTGTCATAATCGCCGCTGCCAAAATACCAAGTGCCGCATTTTTCGCTCCGCCGATTTCAACTTCGCCCACCAGGGGATTGCCGCCTTTAATTACATACTGTTCCATAGACACCTCTATTATTAAAATATACTCTCTATCTCTGATGCATCCGTTACCGCTCTGCATCATTATCATCATTTTTCAAATTGCTTTTTTACTTTTTAACGAAATTCTGTAAACGTCCGGAAATGACGTAAACACCTGCGAATATGTGCCGAGGACAAAAAGCGATTCCCCTAACATCATAATTTTTATTATACCACAAACTTGGTGTTTGTAAACAAAAATTAAGATTTCAGTAAAAAGCAACGAAGATACATTTCAGGAACCGTGGATTTTAGCTATATTCTCCGTAACATTCTTGTAACAACCACTATTTTCTGCTCCGATATCGCAAAACCACCTGTTCCATCGTCTCTTCCACGCTCATGTTCGTTTCATCGACGGTGATATCAGCATATTTTTCATAAAGTGGAATGCGTTCTTCATAAAGGCTCTGCAAGGTCTGGCCTTCCTGAAGTGCGACACCTCTGCACCGCAGGTCACCGAGTCGCTCCTCCAGCTCCTCGCAGGTCAGTTTCAGATAAACGACCGTTCCGATCTCTTTTAAATGCTGCATCGCAGAATCTCTGTATACAACACTTCCGCCGGTTGCGATCACGCATCTTTCTGCCTCAATGGAAGCATTGACGCGTGCTTCAATATCAAGAAATCCTTCCGTACCAAATTCTTCGATCAGTTCCGGAAGCCTCTTTCCTTCCTGACTCTGGATCTCCAGGTCGGAATCAATAAAACGATATCCCAGTACTTTTGCAAGCACAACACCAACGGTGCTTTTTCCTGAACCCGGCATGCCGATCAGGATGACATTTTTTGAACTCTTCATTTCTTACCACCTGCCTGTTTTTTTCATAACTGTATCACAGCAGATATGGTTTGTAAAGATTGCTTCTTAATGGCACATATTTTTTCCCTTCTGCACGTACACTGTAAAAAACAGTTCAGGTATCTGCCTATGTCCTCCTTTCTTTCCAGACTTCGCAGGCACAAACTTCTGCTTGCTTTTCTTCCTGCTCTTATCTTTCTCTTTTGTTCTGTTTTTTATTATGAAATCAATCATTCTTTTGTCGCTTTCTGTGATACAGTCTTTCGAAATGAAATTACAGAAAATACTTTAAATCTGCACTATACACTGGAAAACCCGGAAATTTTAAATCTTTCTGATCCGGATGTTTCGTTTGGTTCCATGAACCCGGAAGTTCTCGCAGATTCTTTTTCACAGCAGAATATTTATCTGGAAAAACTTTTCAAGTTTCCCAAAGACTGGCTTTCCACAAAAAACCGTCTCACTTATGATATTTTAACAAGTGCTTTTTCGTTACAGGCAGAGGGTGAAAAATACCTGCTTTACGATGAGCCGCTCGGTCCGTCTCTCGGCACACAGGCACAGCTGCCGGTTCTGCTTGCAGAATACAGTTTTCATAATAAAAAAGATATTGAAACGTATCTGGCTCTTCTTTCCGGGCTTCCGGAATACTATGACAGCATTCTGCAGTTTGAACGTGCCAAATCAGCTGCTGGACTTTTCATGGATGCTTCTGTCGCTCAGGGCGTGATCGACCAGTGCGATGCTTTTCTTAAGACCGGCGATCAGAATATTCTGTTTACCACTTTTGACAGCCGCATCGCCTCTCTTGATTTTTTAAATGAAACCGAAAAAGAGAAATACTGCTCTTTGAATCGGAAAGCCCTTGCCTCCTATGTTATCCCGACTTACCGGAAACTTTCCAAAGGGATTTCTGCGTTAAAAGAGCAGCAGCAAAAACGCTCTCGGTCTTTGTTATCTTCCGGATGGCAAAATTATTATGCTTATCTTGTCAAAGACACGACCGGCTGTTATGACAGAGTGGAAACGATTTTTAAAAGAATCCAGTCACAGCTCGTAAAAGATATCCACAAGCTGCGTCAGATCGCACAGAAAAAAATCCACAATTATTTTCCGATTCCGGGGATGAAACGCTGAAAACGGTGAATGATCAGATTTCTTCTGATCCAAAGGAGATTCTGAATGATCTGAAACGGGAAATGGCAGAGGATTTTCCGGAAATCGCGGACGTGACATACGAAGTCAAATACGTTGAAAAAAGCTCTGGAAGATTATTTAAGCCCGGCTTTTTATCTGACCGCACCGCTCGACAACCGCAACCAGAATGTCATCTACATAAATCCGAAAATCGGTTACCGTGGACTGGATCTCTATTCGACACTTGCACACGAAGGTTATCCGGGCCATCTGTACCAGACGATTTTCTCGAACGACTCCGGTATCCGCCCTGTCCGCAGTCTGACAAATTTCGGTGGTTATGTGGAAGGCTGGGCAACCTACGTGGAAATGCAGTCATTTTCTTACGGATGTTCTGATAATATCATTGCCGAAATCTATCGCCTGAACCGTTCTTTAAACCTCGGCATCTCTTCTTTTCTTGATATTCTGATCCATTATTATGGATATGACCGCCCGCAGACGGCAAAGGTTCTTTCGCAGTTTGGCTTAAATGGAGAAGGGACTGCCGATGCCTTTTTCAACACCATTTTGGAGGCTCCTGCAAACTATCTGAAATACTATGTTGGCTATCTTTGTTTTGAAGATTTAAAACAGGCAGCCCTGAAAAAAAAAGGTGCTTCTTTTTTTCTTTGAAAAATTTCCATAAAAAAAATACTGGAAACAGGTCCGTGCCCATTTCCAGTATTGTATAAATACGTTCTGCAAAAATCATAATAAATTTTGCGGTTATTTCCATGATGCCAGGGTCAAAAGGTCAAAATGTCGTTCTTGCTTGCAAGATAAGGCTTTTGAACTTGGGACCCGCTAAACATGAGGAAGTAGCTATTTACGCAGTAAATACGCGGATTCGAATGTTTATAGAATTGCGGGAGTTACTTTGTAACGGAGCAATTCGTAGGCATCAATCAGGGTCTAAAGGTCAAAATGTCGTTTACTGCTGATACTGCTCAAAAAGCCGATCAGATTGGTGAGTGCCTGTGCCAGCACTTCTTCTTCCTGTTCACTCATATTTGCAATCGTCGCCTTGATCATTTTGTCGTGAAAGAGGCGATGATGCTCATATGCTCTCCGGCCTTTTTCGGTAAGAGAAATCAGCACGACCCTTCGGTCTTTTTCGCTGCGTGTACGATTTACATAACCTTTTTTTACAAGATTGTTAACCGCAATCGTCAGCGTTCCGACCGTAACAGAAAGTTTTTTTGGCTACGAAAGACATATTTCGCGGTTCATCAATGCCGATTGCCTCGATGATATGCATATCGTTATTGGAGATCTCGCTGAATTCCCCGTCCGGATCGCTTTTTCTTCCAGTGTCATAATATCATGGAACAATCGAACCAGAACATTATTTAACGTGTCGTATGTCGTACTCACAGCTTTCCTCCTTCTGCTTTTCAGGCTTTGTCTCTGTCAACTAATTCCCGGTAGACATCTCTTTTTCCGACTCCGCGGTCTTTTGCTACCTGTTTCATCGCTTCTTTTTTTTATCCATGCCCTGATCCAGGTATTTCTGCATATGTTCTTCGATGTCCATCTCTTTCCAGGCTGCCTGACTCTCCTCTTTCATCTGCTGCCGGCTTCTGCCCTCGAGCACCAGTACACATTCGCCTCGCGGTGCTTCCGCTTCATAGTACGCCACTGCCTCTGAAAGTGTCGTGGTGAATGCTGTCTCATGCTTTTTCGTCAGTTCCCGCAGAACCGTCATTCTGCGGTCGACAAGTGTTTCCAGAAGTTCTTTTAAGGTCCGCACCAGCCTGTGCGGTGCTTCGTAAATGATGATCGTCCTGGTCTCGTCTTTTAATTCTTCCAGAACTTCCTGTTTTTCTTTTTTATCCGATGGAAGAAATGCCTCAAAACAGAAACGTCTGGTGGATAATCCGGAAAGTGTCAGTGCCGTCACGCAGGCACAGGCTCCCGGAAGGGAAGTCACCTCAACACCGTTTTCATAGCACAGACGCACCAGATCTTCACCTGGATCGGAAATGCCCGGCGTACCGGCATCGGTGATCAGGGCGATGTCTTTCCCTTTTTTTTCATTTCTTCTATTAAAACATAGGCTTTTTCGATTTTATTGTATTCGTGATAACTCGTCAGCGGAGTATGGATATCAAAATGATTTAAAAGCCGAATGCTGTTTCTGGTATCCTCCGCCGCGATCAGATCGACCTCCTGAAGCACTCGCAGAACACGCATCGTAATGTCTTCCAGATTTCCGATCGGAGTTGCACACAGATACAGTTTTCCCTGATTTTCGCTCATATATTTCTCACCTTTCCGAATGCTCTTTGACCCTGGCATCATTATATCCGTAAATATCATAAATCTGCTTTGTATACACGCCCGGTTTCTCATACACGATCAGCGGCGGCTCACAGGTGATCCTTGATTTTGCACCTTTCATGGCTTCGATCAGGACCATGTTCGGTTCTTTATCGATATACGGATGCACCATCTGCATTCTCTTTGGCTCAAGTCCGTACTTCACAAGCAGATAAAAAATCTCCGCCAGCCGGAACGGTCGATGTACCAGATAAAACTTTCCGCTGTTTTTCAGAAGTTTTGCTGTCTGGACGATGATGTCCTCCAGCGTGCAGTAGACTTCATGCCTTGCGATCATTTTTGCATTATCCGGATTGACCAGACCGTGATGCTCGATCATATACGGCGGATTACTTGTGACTACATGAAAAGAAGCCGAAGCAAACAATGTCCCGGCCTCCTTGATATCGCCTTCTACAATAGAGATTCGCTCTTCCAGATGATTATACCGAATGCTTCGCATCGCCATATCCGCACTCTCATGCTGTATCTCAAGACCGGTAAAATGTCCGGCTTTTGTCTTTGCCGCCATCAGGATCGGGATAACTCCAGTCCCGGTACCAATATCCAGAACGTTATCTCCCGGCTTTGCCTTTGCGAATCCGGAAAGCAAAACCGCATCCATTCCAAAACAGAATTTTTTCGGATTCTGGATGATATGGTACCCGCTTCTCTGCAGATCATCCAGTCTCTCATCCGGATACAGTTTAATTGTCATTTAGTTTTGATTTTCCTTCTTTTTTCTCCAGCGCTTCCAGTTCCTTCAGCTCTTGTTCTTCCTGTTTCCCTGCCCCGCCGTTTTTCTCTTTTCTTCTGCGAGGTTTGAACTTGAGCTGTTTGACATCGTATTCACGGATCTCTTTTTCGTCCCCGACTTCCACAACCACTTTTACGGTCTGACGAAGCACGTTGACACTGTGTACTTCTCCTTTTAAACCGTCCTCAGTCGTCACCGTATCATTGACCGCCGGCAGACGGCTGTTCAGATCCTCGTAGGTCTCCTCTTCATTTTTCAGGCAGCACATCAGTCTTCCGCAGACACCGGAGATCTTGGTCGGATTCAGTGAAAGATTCTGCTCTTTTGCCATCTTGATTGAAAACGGTGCGAACTCAGATAAGAATGTATGGCAGCAAAGCGGTCTTCCGCAGATGCCGATACCTCCAAGCAGTTTTGTCTCATCCCGCACACCGATCTGACGAAGCTCGATACGTGTCTTAAATACGGATGCCAGATCTTTTACCAGATCACGGAAATCGATTCTGCCGTCCGCCGTGAAATAAAACAGGACTTTGTTGTTATCAAACGTATATTCTGCATCGATCAGCTTCATATCCAGCTTATGTTTGCGGATCTTCTCGGCACAGATACGCATAGCATCCTTTTCCTTTGCCAAATTGCGTTCTACTCTTGCATCGTCATCCGGTGTTGCGATACGCATAACGGCTTTCAGCGGCTGAACTACTTCGTCATCCGGAATCTCCTTTGGATTGGCTACGACGCTGCCGTATTCGATTCCTCTTGCTGTCTCAACGATCACATGGTCTCCCTTTTTTTGATCGGCAGTTTTTTCGGATCAAAGTAATAAATCTTCCCGGCCGTGCGAAAACGGACACCAACAATTTTATCATTATACCAAATTCTCCTTTATAAGAAGAAACAGCAGTTCCATGGTCAGATCAAAATTAACGTTTGCATTCAGACGCGTTTTCGCTGTCTGGAGTCCCCGCAGAATATTTTCGATACCTTCGTAGGAACTTTTTATTGATCTGATCGGTGATCACATTCAGCTCATCTTTAAAAATGAGCCCATTGCTGTCTCTTGTCGCTTTAAAATACAGGATGTCACGATACCACACCGCCAGAAAATCCAGATAATCCTGAATATCAATCTTAAATTCGGATACGGATTTCACCGTTGCGATAATATCGTTGATCTCCATCTTAGATACATTTTTCAGCAGATGAAGTGCTGAATTTTTGATTTCATTAAAGCTGTCCGATGTTGCCAGCTGTACGGCTTTTCCGATATTGCCCTGTGCAAATGCCACGCAGACATCCGCCTCATAATCCGGCACCTGTACATGCTCCATCAGATACTGCTTGACTTTATCGTCTGCGACCGGTTTCAAAGAAAGCATAACGCATCTTGATAAGATGGTCGGCAGAAGTGCTGATGCATTGTTTGCAAGCAGCAGAATCACTGCATATGCAGGTGGCTCCTCGATTGTCTTCAGAAGTGCATTCTGTGCAGCCGCTGTCATTTTCTCCGCATCCGGCACAATATAAATTTTATATTTTCCACTGTATGGCTTGATCAATACATCGTTCACAATCTGTGTTCTCACATCATCCACGCTGATGCTGTTTGGCTTTTCGTGCATCAGATGTATGATGTCAGGATGGTTGCCGCTCTGTGCCTGTACACAAGAATGGCAGCTGCCACAAGGCTCTGTGCCTCCCTTTTCACACTGCAGTGTTTCCGCAAAAACATCTGCCAGCAGCTTTTTGCCGCATCCCTTTTCTCCACTCAATATATACGCATGGGACACCTTCCCAAGTTTCATCGCACTTTTCAGATGCGTAACAATCTGCTCATGTCCTACGATTTCCTCAAATCCAGGCATATGCTCACCCCTCTCTGATTTTATCATTCGTATACCCAATGATTTTCTATTATATCATAAATAAGCGGCTTTACCTAGAGTTTTTTTTTTACGATACATTTCTTTTTTTTTGAAAAAAGATACCTGTAAACGACTGACCAGTTTTATTATGTAAGATTATATCCTGATGAGAATTTACAGATATGGATAGATGCAGAAGATTCACTAGAAATCAAAAAAAAAGCAGCGTGAATACCTGCTTTTAATGTGGAAAGTTGAGATCGTCATTCTAAAACCCGTATTCCATAAAGAAAATTGCTATTTTATCTAATTTTCCTTCATTATATTCTGCAAAATCCAAATAATATTTTGGAATACTTACCGCTTGCATTTCTTTTTTATATAGCCATTGTCTTGTTTTGGCTTCCGGAGCAAAAATAACTGCTTGATTTTCACTGGAAAAAATCTCATTATAAGTACATGCTGAACGGTCCAAAACACACTTCCAATCCATATTCTTATCCTGAAAATATCGATTTAGTTGATTCAAAAATTTCTTTGCTTTTTGCATATAAATGACATTCACAATTGGATTATAATGTTCTCCCTCTATTACAGGAATTTCCCATACTAAACAACACGTTTTCATTTATAGATCCCTCCTTGCCAGATTTTATGTTTTCATTATTTACTCTGAAAAATAAATTCTGTAATCTTCTCAACACACTTCTGCAGTTCTTCATTCTGAAAACGCTTTTTTATTCCTGCCTTCTCCAGGTTTTCTTCCGAAAAATCAGCACTGTCTGCCAGAAAACGCCGACACATCTCATCATAATTCGGCTTTATCTGACTGCGTTCCCGATCCAAGGCCCTTGCCAGACGCATCCCGTCCTCAACCTCGACATAAATCGGCACAATTCGTTCTGCCCCATAATAATCCCGCAGTTTTTCATAGGAAACCAATGTTCCGATTGCCAGATAATCTTTTGTATCCAGATCTGTCTGCTCATCGTCTACCGTAAAATATTTCCAGACTCCGCCAACGACCTGATATGCCCGCAGCTCAATCACCTTCCCGGCATCCTGAAGCTCCGAAAGCCTTTTTCATCCACAAAATGATACTGCACACCATCCGTCTCATTCGCTCTTGCCGGCCTTGTCGTATACAGTACGATCTGGTGCAGATTTAATTCCTTTTTTTTCAATATTTCCTTAAAAATCGTGTCTTTTCCCGATGAACTTTTGCCCATCATATAAAATATTTTTTCCCATGTTTTTCCTTACTTGTTTCCAAGAATACTTCTGATATTCTTGTTGCTCACCGCCCACAGGCGGAAATTATCTCACTTCTGATTTAAAAATGCCTTGAATGGGCACTATAATTCTATGAGAATTAATATACCTCTATTGTACTCTGTCTCATTCAAGGCTCTTGCTTTACTTGCTGATTTACATTGTTTTTGAAATTTCTACAATCTCCCATTCTTCTTTTTGTAAAAAATATTTATCACCAGTATCTCACTTATTTTTTTTTCCAAACTCACATCTTCCGGCAACTCCGTAAGTCTCCTGGCTTCTTTCTCACCGAAACCTTCCCTGCACAAATTTTTATATACCAGCATTTTCCCTTTTATTTCTCCTTCCATTTTTCCTTCACTTCTTCCAATTTCTATTCCTTTTGCAATTCCCATTTTCTCCAGTCTTTCTGCTACATCACACATACTCCGGACTCCTTTCTTTTTCCTGAAAATTTCCTCATAGCGTCTGTCTCCCGTCATAACCTTTAAAAGCTTCAGCACTTCATCCACATGCCTGATCTCTGTTGGATCATCCGGGATATAATCTCTGTTTTTTTTTTCTGTACAAAAAAATTCGCCACTACTTTAAAGTCACTGCGGAAGTGACTGATCTGCTCTTCTGTCAGCCATGCAACTTCAAAAACATGCATCTGGTAATCATTTACATACCTATCCAGACATTTAGGTATTTCCATCAGTTCTTTGATCTTTTTTCTGCTGTTCCAATGCCTGTCTGTCCCGAAATACAATACAATTGTCACCACCGGCAGCATTTTTCTTCTTTCCTGCTGTAACTGATTCCGATATGCCGACCCATCGTATCCAATGATGCGAAATGGCATATGCTTCTCCACTGTGCTCTGGTTCTCAATCCCACAGATTGCCAGTTCTACCTTTTCCTCTTTCCAATATTTTGCAATATCACGCTCCAGTTCATGAACCTTGTCATCTTCTGCCTTATACTGTGCATGAACGGTTGTATTTTCCAGATCTTCCGGTTTAATCTCCTGTTCCCCGCCAAATAGTAATCCATTTATGATATCTGCAAAAACATCATTATAATCTTCCAATACCTTTTCTGTAATATCTTTTTTTGTCCCATAGGCTTCGCTCCTTTTTCTGTATTTTTACCTGTATACGAAGCCATCTGTTTTGTATCTGAGCTGTATTTTTACATTTTCCGCAAATACCTTGAACTGTATCGAGATTTCCTCTCGTACAATCGTATTAGACCAAAAGATGCCATTACATAATTTTTTCAGCCGCTTCGTGCAGGCTTTTGATTTGTGGATTTTCCTGCCGAATGGCATAGAATATCGAATAAGATTTGATGTATTGATTTTGTTTGTGTTTATTATACTTGCGTATGTGATGCGTGTCAACCTTTTTGTTTCTTTTTTGTTTTTTTGCAGATTTATATTCAAGGCATTCCTCGTTTTGCTTTACTGTTCCAAACTCATATCTTCCGGTAACTCCGTAAGTCTTCTGGCTTCTTTCTCATCAAAACCTTCTCTGCACAAATTCCTGTATACCAGTATTTTGCCTTCGATCTTGCCTTCTATTTTTTCCTCTGTCCTTCCTTCACTCCTGCCAATTTCGATTCCCTTGGCAATACCCATTTGCTCTAACTTCTGCCACATCACACATACTGTGCACCCCTTCCTTCTTTTTTCCTGAAAATTTCCTCATAACGTCTATCTCCTGTCATGACCTGCAAAAGCTTCAGCACTTCATCCACATGCCTGATCTCTGTCGAATCATCCGGAATATAATCTCTGTTTTTTCTGTATTTTTTACCTGTTATACGAAGCCGCCTGTTTTGTATCTGAACTATATTTTCAGCCGCTTCGTGCAGGCTTTTGATTTTGGATTTTTCTGCCGAACGGCATAGAATATCGAATAAGATTTGATGTTTTGAATTTGTTTGTGCTTATTATACTTGGATATGTGATGCACATCAACTTTTTGTTTCTTTTTTTTGAGACGAGATTTGTCAAGGGTATTCTCTTCTCGAAAATACAATTTCAAAATCATTATATAAATGAGTCAGTCCTCATCCGGGGCTGTCTCTTTTTTTTATAAAAACTTATACAATCTTAGTTTCGATTGCAGGACCCTTTATCCCCACTTAATACTTTAAGCGGTATTATGGCCTTGCAAGAAAGAAATGAGGTGAACAATTATGAGCATTACAAATGCGGCGAGAAGATTTGAGCAGAGATTTGACGCAAAAGCGGAGCGCTTTATTTGGCATCATCCGCTACTTGGCTTCATCTCCATCTTTGTTGGAATGCCCTTACTGGTTTTGGCGTGTGTCTGTATCAGTACGATTGTTGTCGCCTTTCCTATGGCATGGCTTTTGGGTTGGTTGTAATCTTTATTTCATCTTTAAACGCACAAAAGATGACTAATGCCATTTTTAGAAGAAAGTTTTTATGATATTGGGGACAGCAAAAAAGGAGGATGAATCTTATGCAAATGCTAATTGCACTCATAGGTGTATGTGCGGCAGCAATGCTGCTGTGGTATGTCTATATTTTAATGAAGGGAGATGATCAGGCATGAGCACCATGATTCAGTATGTTTTATACCTTGCCATTCTGGTTGTTTTGGCAATTCCGCTGGGCGCATACATAAAAAACGTCATGAGCGGCGAGAAAACTTTTTTGTCCAAAGTTCTGACACCGTGCGAAAACCTGATTTACAAGGTTATTCGTGTAGACAGAGAAGAACAGATGACATGGAAAAAATATGCAGTAAGTGTAATGATTTTTTCCGGTATTGGGCTTGTTTTTCTGTTCCTGCTTCAACTTCTGCAGGGAGTTCTTCCCGAAACCCGCAGAATCTTTCCGGGGTGAAATGGGATTTGGCATTTAACACTTCTGCAAGTTTCATTACCAATACAAACTGGCAGGCATATTCCGGTGAATCCACATTGAGTTATCTCACTCAGGCTTTAGGTCTGACTGTTCAGAACTTTGTTTCCGCAGCTACAGGTATCGCCGTTCTATTTGCATTGATTCGTGGCTTTATCAAGGTGAAATCCTCCGGGTTGGGAAGCTTTTGGGTGGACTTGACCCGCATTGTGGTTCACATCCTACTCCCGCTGAATCTGGTCATTTCTCTGTGCTGGTAGGCGGCGGCGTGATTCAGAACCTGAAAGGCGCTGAAACCGTATCGCTCGTTGAACCGATTGCGGTAAGCGCAGACGGCGAAATTCTTGAGGATGCGGTAATTGACTTAGACACCGAAACCGTCACTGTAGATGGCGAAATCGTTTCGAATGCACAGATCGTCACCGAGCAGTTCGTACCGATGGGTCCTGCGGCCAGCCAGGTCGCAATCAAACAGACCGGCACCAACGGCGGCGGTTATATGGGCGTTAACTCCGCTCATCCTTTGGAAAATCCCAATGCCTTTACCAATCTGATCGAAATGATTTCCATTCTACTGATTCCGGCGGCACTGTGTTTCACATTCGGTTCTGCGGTAAAGAACAAGAAGCAGGGTATTGCAATCTTTATGGCAATGTTTCTCTGTCTGGTTGTTGCCTTGAGCTGCATCGCCGTTACTGAACAGGTTGGAACATCCCAGCTTGCACAAAACGGCGCAGTCAATATGTCAATGGCAGAACAGGCGGGCGGCAATATGGAGGGCAAGGAGACTCGCTTCGGCATTGCTGCATCTTCTACTTGGGCAGCCTTCACCACAGCAGCTTCTAACGGCTCTGTAAATTCCATGCATGACAGCTACACGCCGCTGGGAGGCATGATAACAATGCTTTTGATGCAACTTGGCGAAGTTATTTTCGGTGGTGTGGGATGTGGCTTATATGGAATGCTTGCTTTCGCAATTCTGACCGTTTTTATTGCTGGCCTGATGGTAGGAAGAACACCAGAATTTTTAGGCAAGAAAATAGAACCATATGAAATGAAATGGTCTGTTCTGATATGTCTTGCAACCCCGATTGCAATTCTTGTTGGAAGTGGAATTGCAGCAGTATGGCCAGGTATTGAAAGCAGTTTGAATAATGTAGGAGCACATGGCTTTTCAGAACTGCTTTATACTTTTTCTTCCTGTGGTGGAAACAATGGTTCTGCCTTTGCTGGTTTTAATGGAAATACGATGTTCTTAAATCTATTATTGGGATTTGTGATGTTGTTTGCACGATTTTTGCCGATCATCGGGACACTGGCAATTTCTGGAAACCTTGCGGAGAAAAAAGAAAATTGCAACAACTGCCGGTACACTTTCTACAACGAATACAATGTTTGTATTTCTGCTGATTTTTATTGTCCTGCTTGTGGGTGCATTGAGTTTCTTCCCAGTATTGGCATTAGGTCCCATTGCAGAATTTTTCCAGAGTATCGTTTAAGGAGGGATATTGTTATGACATCAAAGACGAAAAGCGCCTTCGCCGATAAGAAAATGATTGGCAGAGCGATAAAAGAATCGTTTATAAAATTAAATCCGAAAACGCAAGTGCAAAATCCGGTTATGCTGTTGGTATATTTATCTGCAATTCTAACAACTGTATTATGGATTGTTTCTTTATTTGGATTAAAAGATGCATCTAGCGGATATACATTCTCAATCGCAGTTATTCTGTGGTTTACCTGTATTTTTGCCAATTTTGCCGAAGCGATTGCCGAGGGCAGAGGCAAGGCGCAGGCGGACGCTCTGAGAGCTTCAAAAAAAGATGTGGAGGCACATAAAATTCCATCTGCTGACAAAAAGAGTTAATTACAAATGTATCTTCCGCAACTTTGAAAAAAGGTGATATTGTCATTGTAAAAGCAGGAGAGCAAATTCCGGCCGACGGTGAGATTATTGAAGGTGCCGCATCCGTAGACGAAAGTGCCATTACTGGCGAGTCTGCACCAGTTATTCGTGAAGCCGGTGGCGACAGAAGTGCCGTTACCGGAGGCACAACCGTCCTGTCCGATTGGATCGTTGTTCAGATTACGAGCGAAGCTGGAGCGAGCTTTCTTGATAAAATGATTGCAATGGTGGAAGGAGCCGCGAGGAAAAAAGACCCCTAATGAAATCGCTTTGCAAATTTTTTCTTGTAGCACTCTCCATTATTTTCATCCTTGTTACTATGTCTCTCTATGCATATTCTGCTTTTTCGGCAAAACAGGCAGGGATTGATAATCCAACATCTATTACAACATTGGTTGCTTTGTTAGTGTGTCTTGCACCTACTACTATTGGTGCATTGCTCTCTGCCATTGGTATCGCTGGTATGAGTAGGCTCAATCAGGCAAATGTACTTGCTATGAGCGGAAGAGCTATTGAAGCCGCAGGCGATGTGGACATACTTATGCTTGACAAAACAGGTACGATTACACTCGGTAATCGTCAGGCTCATGCGTTTATACCTGTAGACGGTGTAAGTGAAGAAGAACTTGCTGACGCAGCACAGTTATCATCTCTTGCCGATGAAACTCCAGAAGGAAGGAGTGTAGTGATTCTTGCAAAAGAAAAGTATAGAATTAGGGGGAGAGAATTAGCAGATAAGCATATGATTTTTGTCCCATTTACAGCAAAAACCAGAATGAGCGGTGTAGACTTTGATGGGAATGAAATTCGGAAGGGTGCAGCAGAATCTATGCAAGCTTATGTTACCCAGGCAGGCGGCGTCTACTCGGAGGAATGCGACCGCATTGTACAGGATATAGCAAAACAAGGCGGAACCCCTTTGGTTGTTGCAAAAAATCATAAAATCCTTGGAGTCATTCATCTGAAAGATATTATCAAGCAGGGCGTTAAGGAAAAATTTGCAGATCTTCGTAAAATGGGAATAAAGACCATTATGATTACAGGGGACAATCCGATGACTGCCGCTGCGATTGCAGCCGAGGCCGGAGTGGATGACTTTCTTGCTGAGGCAACACCTGAAGGAAAATTGTCTATGATTCGTGATTTTCAGGCAAAAGGTCATTTAGTTGCTATGACAGGCGACGGAACTAATGATGCCCCGGCTCTTGCACAGGCAGATGTGGCAGTTGCCATGAATACAGGAACACAGGCGGCAAAGGAAGCAGGTAACATGGTGGATTTGGACTCTTCCCCCACAAAACTGATCGACATTGTTCGCATCGGCAAACAGCTTTTGATGACACGAGGCAGCCTGACTACCTTCTCCATTGCCAACGATGTGGCAAAATACTTTGCCATTATTCCGGCACTGTTTATGGGACTTTATCCGAGACTGTCTGCTCTGAATATTATGGGGCTACATTCCCCGCAAAGTGCTGTCCTCTCTGCGATTATTTATAATGCACTCATCATTATTGTGCTCATTCCGTTGGCGCTAAAAGGTGTGAAATATCGTGAAGTTGCTGCTGGAAAGCTGCTGTCACGGAACCTGCTGGTTTATGGTCTGGGCGGTCTGGCGGCTCCCTTTATCTTTGTGAAACTGATTGATGTTCTGCTGGTGTTTACCGGCCTGGTATAAGGAGGGAATATATCATGAAAACAATAAAAAGTGTATTACCAAAGGCAGGTATGATCTTTTTAATCTTTACTCTGCTGTGCGGCGTGATCTATACGGGTGTTGTCACAGGAATTGCTCAGCTTATTTTCTCGGATAATGCCAATGGAAGTATCATTGAAGTAGATGGGAAAATACGGCTGTGAGTTGCTGGGGCAGCAATATACGGATGAGTCCCATATGTGGGGGGCGCATTATGAATATCGATGTTTCTACCTATACAGATGAAAACGGAAAGGCACTGATGTATGCCGCCCCATCTAACATCTCTCCGGCAAGCGAGGAGTATGCACAGCTCGTGGCAGAGCGGGTGGAAAAGCTCCGGACTGCCGACCCGGATATGGATGAAACAGCTGTTCCGGTGGATCTTGTTACTTGTTCCGGCAGTGGGCTTGATCCCCATATTTCCCCGGCGGCAGCGGAGTATCAGGTAGCACGTATTGCAAAAGCGAATGATATGACCGATGATGAAGTACGCAAGATCATCCGAAAATGCACCGACGGTCGATTCCTTGGCATCTTTGGCGAAGAAACCGTTAATGTGTTGGAGGTCAATCTGATGCTGGATGGTATCCTGGATGAATAAATGAACATAGCAAAAATTGTGATGTCTTATGCAGGATTCTGACAAGGAAACGGCTGATTGAATTTCTGGCACAAGCTCGTGATAAAAAAAGAATAAGTCCTGCATCTTTAGACGGTCTTAATACAGATACGCATTCTCTTTTACCTTCTTTACTCCCTTTGATTTATAATTAAGGGCACATAAAGGGGTATAAAGGAGGATTGCATTTGCGCAAATATCGAATGCAGAGCAAGGTGATTCTTTGTACCACAGCGGTTTTATTGATCGCTCCGGCAATGTACTTTTATTTTTTTTTTTGAGTTTGCTGATCTCACACAAAAGGAACGGCTTTTGTCTTCTCTTTTTCAAGCTGTGACACCACGAACGGCGGGTTTTAATACGGTGGAATTAACGGATTTAAGTGAGGCGGGACAATTTATCACCATTGCGCTGATGTTCAGGAAAAATCATTCTCGATTACATAGAACTGGATGAAAATCATGCCATGTTTGAGATTCCCATTCCCAAAGATTGGGCGGACCATTCGATTGGAGAGCTTGATATTCGTAAAAATTCATTATAATGCACGGATGGTGCTTCTTCGTTGCGCCCCGGTTGTGATGGAATATGCTGACTTGCCCATTGAGCCGATTACCCAGAATCAAATCACGCAAATAGCACTATGGAGGGATTCCAAAAATCACCTGTCATCGATTTTTTCATTGGATGCCTGAACAAATTTGCCGTGGATCAGTCGCAGATGTAGGTTTTTACGTTGTGTGTTATAATATCGAAAAAGGGAATCGCTTTTACTTGAGTGACAGATCGGAGGGTTAAAATGGAACTGCCAAGACAAGATCCGGATCAGCTTCTTCGTGCGATCCGTAACGATGTATCCACTAAGAAAAGCGGAAAACTCAAAATCTTTTTCGGTTATGCCGCAGGTGTCGGAAAGACCTATGCCATGCTTCAGGCAGCTCATCAGGCTAAGGAGCGTGGCATCGATGTGGTTGCTGGATACATAGAACCCCATGCCCGACCCCAGACGATGGCACTTCTGGACGGCTTGGAGCAGCTTCCTGTGAAACAAGTTGCTTACGAAGGAATGACCCTTCGTGAATTTGATATTGATGCTGCGCTCAAGCGAAATCCCCAGCTCATACTGGTGGATGAGTTGGCCCATACCAACGCCGAAAGCAGTCGGCACACGAAGCGGTATCAGGATGTTCAGGAACTGCTAAATACTGGAATTGATGTCTATACGACTGTAAATGTCCAACATATCGAGAGTCTCAACGATACAGTAGCCTCTATCACCGGAATTCTTGTGCGGGAGCGCATTCCGGATTCCACCTTTGATCAAGCAGATCAGGTAGAACTGGTGGATATTGAGCCTGCGGAGTTGCTGGAACGACTGGCAAGTGGAAATGTGTACCGGGAAAATCAGGCGCAGCGGGCAACAGTTAATTTTTTCACGCTGGAAAATCTCACCGCATTGCGGGAAATCGCCCTCCGTCGGTGCGCCGACCGGGTGAACTTGCTGACGGAAAGCGCCAGAGTACAGAGCCGAGGCGATTACCATACGGATGAGCATATTCTGGTATGCCTTTCTTCATCTCCATCCAACGCCAGAATTATCCGTACAGCCGCCAGAATGGCAAGAGCCTTCCGAGGAACATTTACCGCTCTTTATGTTGAAACGCCAAATACAGCGGCGATGAGTGACGATGATAAAAAGCGTTTGCAGGATAATAAGCGTCTGGCCCAGCAACTTGGCGCTGCGATTGAGACAAGTTATGGTGATGACGTTCCTGTTCAAATTGCCGAATTTGCCCGTCTTTCCGGTATCTCAAAAATCGTAATCGGACGAAGTACCATGGCACGAAAGAATATTTTCAGCAAGCCTACCTTGACGGAACGCCTGATTTCCAGCGTACCGAATCTGGATATTCACGTGATACCGGATGCCAGCACAGCAACCAGCTATCAGGAAAAAAAGAGTAAGGCGCAGGTAGATGCGATGCCCCTGCGTGATGTTCTGAAGAGTATCGTCGTATTGCTGGCAGCTACACTAATTGGCTGTGGCTTTGACGCTCTTGGGTTCACGGAGAGTAATATTATCGCAGTTTACATATTAGGCGTACTTGTGACCGCTGTAATCACAACCAACCGACTGTGTGGGATTCTGACTTCGGTTGTCAGTGTGCTGGTTTTCAATTTCTTTTTACCACTCCGAGACTGACATTCCATTTTGACGATCCGAACTATATTGTTACCTTTACCATTATGTTTATAGTAACACTGCTTTCCGGATCTCTCGCTACCCGGCTGAAAGAAAATGCGAAACAATCTGCCCATACAGCTTATCGTACAAAGAAAATTCTTTTTGAAACCAACCAGCTTCTGCAAAAAGAGCAGGATGAGAATGCGGTAATCACCGCTACGGCAGGGCAACTCATGAAGTTGCTGAAAAAAGATATCGTCGTCTACTTGTCTGATGGTAAAGAACTTGCCACCCCCAACGTTTTTCGTACTGTTAATAGCATTCAGGAAGATTTAATTTCTGAGAACGAGAAAGCAGTCGCCGATTGGGCCTTCCGAAATAACAAACACGCAGGAGCAACGACCGATACATTATCCAGTGCAAAGTGTCTATACCTTGCGATTCGGGTTAACCAGCATGTATATGGAGTAGCTGGTATTGCTGTGAACGGTACTCCATTGGACTCTTTTTTGAAAATAGCGTGCTTCTTTCCATTCTTGGCGAGTGCGCATTGGCGCTGGAAAACATCAAAAATGCCAAGGAGAAGGAGGAAGCGGCTGTCCTGGCACAAAATGAACAACTTCGTACCAACCTGCTGCGGGCAATCTCCCATGATCTTCGGACGCCTTTGACAGCGATTTCCGGCAGCGCAGACAATTTGCTTGCAAATTACAAAAAAATGGACGATGCACTACGGGAGCAGACCTTTACTGATATTTATGACGATTCCATGTGGCTAATCAATCTGGTTGAAAATTTGTTAGCAGTCACACGAATTGAGGGTGGACAGGTCAATCTAACTCGGAGTATCGAACTCATGGATGAGGTCGTTTCTGAAGCGCTGAAGCACATCAACAGAAAAAGTAAAGAACACACCATTCGTGTGACCAGCGGTAAAGACTTTATCCTTGCCCACATTGATGCGAAGCTGATCGTTCAGGTGATTATCAATTTGGTTGACAACGCCATCAAATATACTCCTGTCGGTTCAGTAATTGAAATACATACCGATCAAAAAAGAGCAATGGGTCACGGTTTCCGTTTCCGACAACGGCCCTGGGATTCCCGATGAGCAGAAGCCTCGTGTTTTCGATATGTTTTATAGTGGGGCCAATAAAGTAGTCGACAGCCGCAGAAGCCTTGGATTGGGGCTGTCCCTCTGTAAGTCCATTGTGACCGCCCACGGCGGCACGATTTCCGTATCAGACAATCAGCCAAATGGCACTGCTTTTAAATTTACATTACCTGCAGGGGAGGTAGAACTTCATGAATAAACCTTTGATATTAGTGGTTGAGGATGACCCGTCTGTACGAAATCTCATTACGACCACTTTAAAAACAAATGATTATCGTTATGTGGTAGCACCTAATGGCTCGGCAGCCATTATGGAGACCACATCGCACAATCCTGAAATCATCTTGCTGGATTTGGGCTTGCCGGATATGGATGGCGTTCAAGTCATTCAGACGGTTCGCTCTTGGTCCAATCTTCCGATTATTGTCATCAGTGCCAGAAGCGAGGACAATGATAAAATCAAGGCGCTGGATGCCGGGGCGGATGATTATTTGACAAAGCCCTTTTCGGTAGAAGAACTGCTGGCACGACTTCGGGTGACGCAGCGAAGACTCTCTCTGATGACGGCAGAGATGTTTACTGCCAGTTCTGTATTTGTGAATGGTAAGTTGAAAGTGGATTATGCCGGGGGATGCGCTTATCTGGATGAAAACGAACTTCACCTGACACCCATTGAGTATAAGCTGTTATGTTTGCTGTCCAAGAATGTCGGCAAGGTACTGACCCATACCTTTATCACACAAAATATCTGGGGCCGCAGTTGGGATAACGATGTAGCTTCTCTGCGGGTATTTATGGCAACACTGCGGAAAAAGCTGGAGCCAACAGAGGAGTCTCCACAATATATTCAAACACATATTGGTGTGGGATACCGCATGATGAAAATAGAATAACGCTATGAGGACGGCCAGTGTTCGCACATGGCCGGCCTCGCTAATTGTGTTATGACGATTTCTCTTGTCCGTAAAAAATGTTGCATCTAATCGTAGCTTAACGTTCAAAGTCGATTCGTTTTTTCTTTGATTTGGGGGAGTGTGTTCGGACTGAATTTTTTAAAAACACTTCATATCATATTTTACACGCTGGCAGGAAACAGCCTTCCACACCGCCAGTGTACGCAAACAGTTTTTAGAACCAAAGTCTTCCGCATCACCGTTGATATGGATCAGTGCTGTCTGTGTATAAGAAGGCAGCGTTTTATGAAGACTGATCACGATATCTGCCCCAAGATGCACGGAATTTTCCGGGAAATATTTGGAAAATCCGAAATGTGCTCCATGAGCTTCATCCACGATCAACGGTTTTCCATATGCATGTGCAATTTCTGCAATTCTCTTCACATCCGAAACAATGCCATCATAAGTTGGCGAAGTAATCACGACCGCCTCGATTTCCGGATGCTCCTCAAGAGAACGCTCCACATCTGCTGGATTGATACCGCCATTTAACATAAATTCTTCCTGAATTTCCGGGTAAACATAATATACATCCAGATTTCGGATCAGTGCTGCATGGTAAACTGCTTTGTGGCAGTTACGTGCAATCAGAACGGTCTTTTTCGCACATGCAGAAACAGCACTTAAGATGCCCGCCGTGCTGCCGTTGATCAGAAAATGCGATTCTTCCGAACCATAAAGTTTTTCCGCTTTTTTCTGTGCCTCCAAGAGAACACCCTCGGCATGATGCAGATTGTCAAACCCTTCTATCTCTGTGATGTCAATTTTATATGGATTAAAATCAACCGTTTTCTGTCTTTTATGCCCCGGCATATGAAACGGATAGATACCGGAATTTCCATAGTTTGCCAGTTTGTCAAATAACTCTCCCATCTCGTCTGCCCTCCTTTTCTTTCGTCTTTTTGTTTCAGTTCTTGTATCTCTGTCTGTAATAACTTCATACAGCTCAAACCTTATCGCAACTGTAAAGCTGCCGAATAGTTATCTCTATCTTAATACATTTTTCCACAAAATCAAGCAATTCTTTTTAATGTATATTGTGCTGAAAAAAAAAACCAGAGGCACAGTGACAACAGCAAGTCTCCGTCATAGTACCTCTGGCATTATATAATCTTATATTTTTTTTAAAACCTTCCGCTTCAGCGACCCCTAGCAGGCCAGGAGCTTTGGGTAATGTGCAACTAACGGTATTGTAAAAATAGCTTGCAAACAATACAGCCATAATGAATTCGAAAACAAATCGTACTGACGGTAGCGAGGCTTCCGTCGTGAGGTTTGCGATGTTGCCGCCCCAAAGAGCCGCTGTCTAAGCCTCGAAGAGGCGAGTTTAGGCGAAGGGCGGCTAACACACGAGCGAACCGAACAGGAAACGATGCGTGTCAGGAGATTGTTTTCGAATCATTATGGCGTCCTATTTCATACACCTATTCTCACAGCGTTCATTTGCACATTCACAAACCTCCGCCGTAACTTTTATTTATCCTGTGTATCCAGATAAGCTTTACGTCCTTCATCGTACAGGTTATTTCCTTCGCAGTCGATGATAACAAATAAAGGCATATCTTCTACGTACAATTTTCTGAGTGCTTCTGCACCCAGATCCTCATATGCGATCAGTTCACATTTCTTGATACATTTTGCCAGAAGTGCACCTGCTCCTCCGATTGCACCAAAGTAAACACCGTGGTATTTTTTCATGGCATCCACTACTTCCGGAAGACGTGCTCCTTTTCCGATCATTCCACTTGCACCTACAGACATCATGGTTGGTGCATACGCATCCATACGTCCGCTGGTGGTAGGACCTGCAGATCCGATGACCTGGCCTGGTTTTGCCGGGGTCGGTCCTACATAGTAAATCGTCGCGTCTGTCGGGTCAAACGGGATTTTCTCTCCTCTTGCGAGAGCCTCGCACATTCTCTTGTGGCCTGCGTCTCTGGATGTATAAATGGTTCCTGTCAGGTAAACTGTATCACCTGCATGGAGTGTTTTTGCCAGTTCTTCTGTAAGAGGCAGTGTAATATGTTTTTCCATTTAAATCACCTCCGTTTTATGGCGTGTTACATGGCAGTTAATATTGACCGCACATGGCATACCTGCAATATGAGTCGGCATTGTTTCGATATTCAGGCCGATGGCTGTTGTCTTTCCGCCAAATCCCTGCGGTCCAATACCCAGTTTGTTTACTTTTTCCAGCATTTCTTTTCAAGGTCTGCATAGAACGGATCTGGATTTTCAGAATCGATCGGACGCATCAGTGCTTTTTAGCCAGCAGTGCTGCTTTATCAAAAGTTCCTCCGATACCAACACCTACAACCATAGGAGGGCATGGATTCGGACCTGCTGTTTCTACCGTCTCAAGGATAAAATCCTTGATTCCCTGTAATCCTGCAGATGGTTTAAACATACGGATCTGGCTCATGTTCTCGCTTCCGAATCCTTTCGGACCTACGGTAATCTTTACATTTTCTCCGGGAACGATCTCTGTATAGATCATAGCCGGTGTATTGTCGCCGGTGTTTCCACGGCGAACCGGATCCTTTACTACAGATTTTCTTAAATATCCCTTATCATATCCACGACGAACTCCTTCATTGATGGCATCATTTAAATCTCCGCCTACCAAGTGGACGTCCTGACCGATTTCAAGGAAAACACAGGCCATACCTGTATCCTGACAGATGGGTACGCACTGTGTATCAGCGATTTCATAATTTTCAATGATCTTGTCCAGTACTCCCTGGGCAATTTCCCAGTCTTCGCACGCTCTGCAGTTTTTGATCGCGCATTTTACATCTTCCGGGAGATGTTCATTTGCTTCGATACAAAGTTTTTCCATGACATCTGTGATCTGGCTTGCCTGAATTTCACGCATGTTATTTCTCCTCTCATTATCTACAGGAGCTGCTCATGACAGCTCCCGTAAATGAAAATATAATGATGCCAGGATCAAAAGCCTGAAACCACAATGTGCTTGCACAAGAGTGGTTTTATAGCATCTTTTTACTTAATTATGCACTTACCACTTCACCTGTGATTTTTCTTTCATGTCTTGCATAATGAGGAAGCAGCATCGGAGATACTTCGTTTGTTTCTACTCCTGCTTCTTTCAGTTCTTCATCATATGCTTTTACATGATCCAGGTTCATTTCACCAAGCTCTACGTTCTTGCATTTTGCAGCTGCTTTTTTACCTGCATTTCTGCCGAATACGATGACATCGAGCAGAGAGTTACCCATCAGTCGGTTGGTTCCGTGGATTCCGCCTGCTGCCTCTCCTGCAACCAGAAGGTTCGGGATCTCTTTTGTAAATCCATCTCCATTGATCTCAAGTCCTCCATTCTGGTAGTGAAGGGTCGGATAAATCACGATCGGAACTTTTCTCATGTCAATGCCATAGTTCATGTACATACGGAACATAGCCGGGATTCTCTTTTCGATAGTTCCTTCGCCACCCAGGATCTCGATCATCGGAGTATCCAGCCATACACCTTTGAGTCCACCTGGAACTTCTACACCGCGGCCTTCTTCGCATTCACGGATGACGCCGGAAGCATTTACGTCACGGGTTTCAAGCGGATGAATATAAGCTTCTCCGTTTGCATTTACAAGCTGTGCACCAACAGAACGAACCTTCTCTGTTACCAGGGCACCAAGGATCTGTGACGGATAGATCGCACCTGTTGGATGATACTGGATAGAATCCTGATATAACAGGGAAGCACCTGCACGGTATCCCAGGATCAGACCATCCGCTGTTGCTCCATAGTGGTTAGAGGTCGGAAAGCCCTGGTAATGCATTCTTCCTGCACCGCCGGTTGCGATCACAACGGTTTTGGCTCTTGCAACGGAGTAATCGCCGGTTTCCATGTTAAGAAGAACAGCACCTGCAGTCTGTCCTTTTTCATCTTTCAGAAGCTCAACAGCGGAAGTAAATTCCACTACTGGAATGCCAAGGTTGAGAACTTCGTCACGGATGGTACGCATGATCTCAGATCCGGAATAATCCTTTGCAGCATGCATTCTCTTTCTGGAAGTTCCGCCGCCGTGGGTGGTGATCATCGTTCCATCTGCCTCTTTATCAAACTCAACGCCCAGTTCATTCAGCCACTTGATCGCATCCGGTGCCTCCATAACCAGTCTCTTTACAAGCTCTGGCTTTGCAGCAAAATGTCCGCCGCCGAAGCAGTCCAGATAATGCTGTACCGGGGAATCGTTTTCCTTGTCGGCAGCCTGAATACCGCCCTCAGCCATCATGGTGTTGGCATCACCGATACGCAGTTTGGTAACGATCATTACGTTGGCACCTGCGTTGTGGGCCTCAATGGCACAGGAAGAGCCTGCTCCGCCACCGCCGATTACAAGTACATCTACATCATAATCAATTTTTGTGAGGTCAATTTTTTCGGTGATCAGACGGCTTGTTGAATGAAGCATATCTGCCAGTTCCAGCGGAGCTTTCTGTCCTTTGTTCGGTCCGACTTTGATCTCTGCAAACGCGTCTGGATTATAGTCCGGATGGAATTTTTTCCAAAAAGAGCGTCTTTTTCATCTGCTGTCAGACGTCTTGGCTCTGTAGCCATACGCTCCGCTCTTGTAGCCTCTACCTTTTGATGGATTCCATCATATTTTCTGGATATGGTGCGTACATGGTTTACGCCCTCCTATTTCTCAATCTCTCTGCTGTTGTAAAGTTCTTCCATTTCTGTGAGTGGCTTCTGCATAATCTGCTCGATCAGTTCATCATAAGCACCTTTGTGGATCTCTTCCACTCTCTCTGTCAGATGTTTTGCTTCCGGTGCAATATATTTTCCGGTGAGACGTCTTGCCAGAAGACCTACCATCGGATGGGAAATTCCTGCCGGACATCTTACGGAACAGCAGCCGCAGCTTACACAGTCAAAGGATTCCTCTGCACATTTTTCAAGCTCGCCTCTCTGTGCATATGCGATATACTGCATAACATTCAGATTCTGTGTACATGCTTTTGTACATGCATTACATCCGATACAGCTGTAGATTTCCGGATAGAGTTCCATCATGATCTGCTCGGTCGGTCTGATCTCTTCGATGTCGTAAGTTCTCTTGTCTGTCGGGAAGAATGGAATGCTTGCTACATACATACCTTCCTGAACCTGTGTCTGACAGGCAAGACATGTTTTCAGCTCGTTTTCACCTTTGATTCTGTAGATTGTTGCGCAGGCTCCGCAGAATCCGTGTCTGCAGCCGCATCCTCTTTTTCAGGGTGTAGCCTGCATATTCCATAGCTGTCATAATGGTCAGATCACCGGGAACGCTGTATTTCTTACCGAAAAAATATACGTTTACCATTTCCTGCATTTTGTCGTACCATTCCTTTCTGTACTTTGTCTAGTGATCCTTTTCTTAGTACTCGTTCGGCAACTCGTCTACCTCGTCGCACCGGAATACCGGTCCATCTTTGCAGACATATTTGGAACCGATGTTGCAGCGTCCGCATTTACCGATGCCGCATTTCATGCGGAGCTCCAGTGTGGTATAGCACTGAGAACGGTTGAAGCCCAGCTCTTCCAGACCTGCAAGTACAAACTTGATCATAATAGGCGGTCCACATACCAGAGCGGTCTTGTCTGTTGAAAAACCGATTTCTTTCAAGTAAGTCGGAACAAACCCTACATGACCGTCCCAGCCTTCCTGCGGACGGTCGATCGTCAGATGTACATTGACACCCGGAGTCTTTGCCCATACTTCCTGGATCTCTTTCAGTTTTACGAGGATCTGCGGAACGTGATCCGTACAGGATGTCAACCGTTCCGTAGTCATCACGATTATCCAGTACATAGTTGATAACGGAACGCAGTGGTGCAAGTCCGATACCACCGGCGATAAACAGCAGATTTTTACCTTTCAGCTCTGTATCTACCGGGAAATTATTTCCGTAAGGTCCACGGACAGTAATCTCATCGCCAACTTCCAGGCTGTGCAGACAGTCTGTCAGTACACCACATTTTTTAATACTGAACTCCTGATATTCTTTATTGGTCGGAGAGGAAGTAATAGAAAACATTCCTTCACTGACTCCTGGTACACACAGCATGGCACACTGTCCAGGCATATGTTCGAACAGTTTTTCGCCGCCCGGAGCAGTTACACAGAATGTTTTTACATCCGGTGTCTCCTGACGGATATCTGTGATCACGCCAACCTTGGGGATCAGCGTATCCAGTGTATAATTTTTATGACAGGTACATTCACTCATTCTTTTCACCTCCCATGCTTTTGATAACTTTAACGATATTTAAAGAGGACGGGCATTTCTCTACGCAGCGTCCACATCCGACGCAGGAATACATTCCGTCGTTGTTGTCCGGGAAGTACACCAGTTTGTGCATAAAACGCTGACGGAATCGCTGCATCTGTGTGTTACGGTTGTTGCCGTGTGCCATCATGGTAAAGTCAGAGTACATACAGGAATCCCAGCAGCGGTAACGGTGTACACCGTTCCCGGTGTTGTAATCTTTAATGTCATAGCACTGGCAGGTAGGGCATACAAATAAGTACAGGTACCACATGCCAGACATGGTTTATAAAGTTCTTCCCATTTTTCGGAGAATTGAATTTCTCTTCCAGTTTGTCTCCGCCCCATCCTTCCAGGGAAAGATTGCTATACGGAAGTTTTTCTACGATCGCACGGATGTTGTTCTTTTTTCTTCCAGCTTGTCGCTGTCGGCATCTGCATTTTCAAGCAGGCTTTCCACTGCTTTTGTCAGTGCCTCACCTTTTTCTGTGATTGCTTTCCAGATCAGGTCATCGCCCAGCATCCATACAGCAACGTCTGCCGCTGATTTTTCCGGATCTGCACAGTCGATGCCGAATACTTTACAGAAGCAGGTTTCTTCCGGCTCATGACATGCCATGGCAACGAGGGTTCCGTGATCCCTTCTTGCAGCATAAAATGTATCGATCGGATCAGCTAAAAAATACTTTATCCAGTACTTCTACACCTTTGATGTCGCAGGCTTTCATGCCAAATACAACAAACTCCTGATCCTGTAATGCCTGAGGCTCGATCTTGATATCTTTGCCTTCTCTCTCACAGCTATACAGATTTTCGCTCCGTGGAAAGAAATACATCTTTTGGAGATTTTACGGTCTTTAAAGTTTCAACGTCAACTTCTGCGTCTTCGCTCCAAGGTCCGAAATTTACCTGTCCTGCTCTTCTGATCGGCAGATACAGTTCTTTTGTTTCTGCGATTGCACGGAATAATGCCGGCAAATTACTTTTTTTTCTATCTTATACATCCATTATCCCCTTTCTGCCACGATACTCGGCTCCACATCTTCAAATGTAAAGTTTGTCAGAGGTCCCTTGGATTTTGTATCTTCACCGGCCTGATATTCACCATACAGTTCATCAATATCTTTGATAAACTTGCGATTGAACAAATGAAGGGGAATTCCCTGAGGACATACTCTGCTGCATTCGCCGCAGTCTGTACATCTTCCTGCCACATGGAAAGCACGGATGATATGGAACATCTTCTCTTCAAAAGAGTCCACATTTGCTTTCTGGGAACTGTCAAATTTATTGCTGTCAAAAACACATTTTCTGCAGCTGCATGCCGGACATACGTTACGGCAGGCATTACAGCGGATACATTTTGATAAGTCGTTCTGGAAGAATGCAAATCTCTCTTCCGGGCTCATAGCCTCGATCATCTCTACCTCTGCAAAACGATCTGCATCTTTGGTATCTTTTGATTCGCCGATCAGCTCATCGTATACCTGATGCTCTTTTCCTTTGCAGACATGGCAGCGTCCCAGCATTGCAGATGCATAAGTGCAGGTCTTTTCGCCATAAATTGTCTGGATCGTCAGAGTTTCTGCATCATCTGTCATCTCGGCACCTGTAATGCTTTCGATACCTTTGATGCCCTGCTCTCTGATCTTTTCGATGGACAGTTTACCTTTACATCCAACACCGATGATAAAAGCTTTTTCTCTGTCTACACGATGTTCTTTGATCAGCTGGTTAAAGCTGTATGTATCACATGGTTTTAAGAATACCAGTGTCTTGCCTTCCAGTTTGGAAGCTTCGATCATATATTTGCTTAAGTTTGCACCGCAGAATCCGTTATATACAAAATTCTTCAGCTGGTCTTCGTTTTCAAAATAAGATGGTTCCGGATTATAAGGCAGATCGCCGGCTTTCCAGCCAAGCACGCGTGCCACGGTACCGTCTGCTAACAGTTCTTTCGCACGTTTGATCAATTCTTCCTGCATCTTAAATCCTCCAATCTGACGTTTTTACCAAGAGAATGAATCTTTTCCACAAACTCATTCATGGTCTGGGAGAATTTTACACCTTCAGCGGCGGATACCCACTCTACACGGGTTCGTCCGTTTTCCACACCAATGAAATCCAGCATGGAGAAAAGAAGGGTCATACGTCTTCTTGCATAATAGTTTCCTGTTGTATAGTGACAGTCTCCCGGATGGCAGCCACACATGATCACTCCGTCAGCACCCTTCTCAAATGCTCTTAAGATAAACATCGGGTTTACACGGCAGGAGCAGGGAACGCGGATGATCTTTACATCTGCCGGATAAACCAGACGGCTGCTTCCTGCAAGGTCAGCACCTGCATAACTGCACCAGTTACAGCAGAATGCTACAATCTTCGGTCTGAATTCAGTATTTTCTATCGACATATTGCATCTACCTCCGCTAAGATCTGTCTGTTTGAGAAGCCCTGCAGATCCATAGCTCCGGACGGGCAGGCAACGGTACAAGCTCCGCAGCCCTGACACAGAGCACTGTTTACCTGGGCAATACGGCGTACTTCACGGATACCGTGGTCGTTTACTTGACGGTCTTCAATATAGCTGATTGCACCGTAAGGGCAAACATTTGCACATGTAGAACATCCGTTACATAGCAGTTCATCGGATTTTGCTGTACATGGATTGGTCATCAGTTTGTCTTTTGCAAGCAGACCAATTGCTTTTTACTGCTGCGGCACCAGCCTGAGATACTGTCTCCGGAATATCCTTTGGTCCCTGGCATACACCGGAAAGGAAGATTCCTGCAGTCGGTGACTCTACCGGACGCAGTTTTGCGTGTGCTTCTGTGAGGAAGTTGTTTGTATCGATACTTGCTGTCAGCATGGTAGCGATCTTTCTTACATCCGGGTTCGGCTCGATTGCTGCTGCCAGAACAACCATGTCAGCTTCCATCAGGATCTGTTTGTTGTCCAGAAGGTCAGAAGCCTGTACAAGCAGCTGTCCGTTTTCCTGCGGAACAACCTTTCCTACCTGGCCTTTGATGTAGTCTACATCAAACTCTTCTACCGCACGGCGATAGAACTCATCGAAGTTTTTACCAGGGGTACGCACATCAATGTAAAAGACCGTCACATTGACATCCGGATATTTATCACGGATCAGCATCGCATGCTTGGCGGTGTACATACAACAGATCTTGGAACAGTATGGCTTTCCTCTTTCATCAGAACATCTTGATCCGACACACTGTACAAATACCATTTTCTTTGGTGCTTTTCCATGGTCTGACATACGCTCCAGATGTCCTTTGGTCGGTCCTGCCGCATTCATGATACGCTCCAGCTCCAGGGAGGTAATGACGTCTTTACTCTGGCTGTATGCATATTCATCATAATTGTCAAGCTTGATGACATCAAATCCAGTGGCAACGACGATTGCGCCGTATTTTTCTGCTACGATCTCGTCCTTCTGCTCGTAGTCGATCGCGCCCGCCTGACATACTTTGGCGCAGACGCCGCATTTTCCGGTCTTGAATTTCATACAATGTTCTCTGTCAATAACCGGTACATTCGGGATTGCCTGTGCAAATGGAGTGTAGATCGCACTTCTATTGCTCAGTCCACGGTTAAATTCACTTGGAGTCTTTTTTGGAAGGACATTTTTCCTGGCAGACTCCACAGCCTGTACATTTGTCCATATCTACGCTTCTTGCTTTTTTACGGATAACTACTGTAAAATCACCAACAAAACCACTGACTTTTTCTACTTCACTATATGTATAGATCGTGATCTTTTCATGTGCGGAAGCTTCCACCATTTTCGGTGTGAGGATACATGAAGAACAGTCGAGGGTCGGGAATGTTTTATCAAGCTGTGACATTCTTCCGCCGATACTTGGAGTCTTCTCTACGATATCTACTTCATAACCTGCATCTGCAATATCCAGAGCTGTCTGGATACCTGCGATACCGCCACCGATAACCAGTGCACGTTTTGTTACAAGGCTTTCGCCCGGCTGAAGCGGTGCATTTAAGTTTACTTTTTGCAACGGCTGCTCTCATAAGGATAACCGCTTTTTTGTAGCCTCTTCCATATCCTTGTGAATCCAGGAGCAGTGCTCACGGATATTTGCGATCTCCACCATGTACGGGTTGAGGCCGGCTCTTTCAGCAGCCTTTCTGAATGTTGTTTCGTGCATACGTGGTGAACAGGAACATACTACCATTCCTGTCAGACCTTTTTCTTTAATTGCAGCATCTATTTTTGCCTGGCCAGCTTCGGAGCACATATACTGATAGTCCTCTGCATGAACAACACCTGGCTCCAGTTTTGCCATTTCCACTACTTTTTTCACATCTACCGTTGCAGCGATATTACTGCCGCAATGACAGACAAATACTCCAATTCTCTGCAATGAGTTCACCTCCAACTTTCTCTCATTTATCTCTTATATCTTCTGAATGCACTTACCAGAAGCTGCTGGGGCAGCTCCGGATCAAGAAGCTGTGGTATCTCATCTGCTTTCAGATAATCGCCACCTTTTTCACGGACAACTAACTGTCTTGCTGCATCGATGATCTTTCCCGGTTTTACATCTCTTGGACAACGCTCTACACAGGCAAAACAGGAAAGACATTTCCACAGAGATTCAGACTGTACCAATGCTTCAATATTTTCTTCTGCTACATAGGATACAAACTGGTGAGGTTTGATATCCATTTCATTAAATGCAGGACAGGTTGCGGAGCATTTACCGCATTTCATACATTTCTGAGGATTTGCACCACTGATCTCTTTGATCTTTTCTGCATTATCTCTTGCTGTTTTCATTATTCCTGCGCCTCCTCTTTCAGACCCAGTGCCTCTGCAAGCAGTTCTGTAAAGTAATGAACCGGAAGCTTGTTTGCACTTGTGCTGGTGTTCAGATTATACAGGCACAGCGGACAGGCTGTGATCAGTTCTTCTGCTCCCATTCCGGCTGCAGAATCCATGATGCGGTCAACCATTTTTCCGCTCATTTCTTTTTTTTCTTTCAGGGAAATATATCCTCCGCAGCACTCGTTGCGGTAACCGTAAATAACAGGTTCTGCTCCGATCGCACGGATAAAATCTTCAATAATGGTTGGATTTTCCGGGTCATCAAATGCCAGTACTGAGCTTGGACGAAGAAGCAGACAGCCATAGTAGGCACCTATTTTTTTCTTCCTGTCAGCGGTTTTACCACTTTTTTTTTTTTAATTCATCAAATCCCACTCTGTCACGCAGTACCTCTAAATAATGAAGTACATTTGTCTCACCTTCATAAGGCTGCTCAAGCTGCATGTAGTTGTTGGCTCTCGTGCGGATGTCCTCCACATTTTCATGTCATCGTTTACGCGTTTGATCACGTGATGACATGCAGAACAAAGCGTAACAAGATCCTGACCTTTTTCTTTTGCATCATTTAATGCACGAACAGAAGAAAGTTTGCTGGCAATCTCATCTGTTCCCAGCGGATATACACCGCCGCAGCACTGCCAGTTTTCAATTTCTTCCAGTTCAAATCCCAGGGCTTTTGCAGATTCTCTGCCGTAACGATCCAGCTCTTTCGCTTTTGTTTTCAGCGTACAGCCTGGAAAATAACTGTAAACCATTTTTACCTCCTGATGCCGCATATTTGCGATATTTTATTTATAGTAACTTTATACATAACAGAGAATTTTGAAAATTCTGATTTTCATGGATATAATGTTCTGTATCGCATACTGCATACCTTAAAATTCCCTGTTATTTTTCAAACATTCTTTATACCATTATTTGTAACGGTTCAGTCTTTTGACAACCGCAGTACAAAATCCATCAAGTTTCTTTCTCTATGGTGTTTTGTCTGCTGAAATCTTACAGTTCGATCTGTGCGATCACAGATTTCAGTGCATCTGCACTCTTCTTCAGTTTTTCAACTTCTTCGTCTGTCAGAGGTACCGGAACTTTGCCTTTCAGACCGTTCGGACCGATCATGCTCAGTGTACTTAAGCATACATCATCAATGCCGTATTCACCGTGCATCATAGAAGATACCGTTGCGGTAGAATCATAAGCAGACAGCAGAAGTCCGCACAGACGACATACAGAAGCAGATACTGCATAGAATGTAGCACCTTTGTTTGCAATAATCTTTCCACCGGATTTCTGTACATATTCAAGCATTGCATCTTTATCCAGAGTCGGGATTTCTTTGCCGATATTGTTCATCAGTGTAGTGTACTCATCAATGTTTGCACAGGAAATATGTGCACGTGACCACGGAATGAAAGAAGTATCGCCATGCTCACCAAATACATAAGCGTGGATGTTCTTCTGTGCAATATCAAAATGCTCTGCCAGTCCACAGCGAAGTCTTGCTGTATCCAAGATCGTACCAGAACCGATGATCTGACGCTCAGGCAGACCGGAGATCTTCGTAAATACATAAGTCATGATATCCACCGGATTGCTTACGATTACGTAGAGAGCATTTGGTGCCTCTTTAACAATTTTCGGTGTGATATCTTTGAGAATATTTACATTTGTCTGTGCCAGCTCAATACGTGTCTGACCTGGTTTTCTTGCAATACCGGAGGTGATGATAACGATATTGGAATCTTTCGCATCCTCATATTCACCTGCTTTGATATTGATCGGGTCGCGGAAGCAGGTTCCCTGGATAATATCCATAACTTCTCCTGCTACTTTTTCTTTATTGATATCAATCAGAACGATCTCAGATGCGATATCCTGATTAGATAACGTATAAGCAATTGTAGACCCAACACTTCCTGCTCCAATGATAGTAATTTTGCTGCTCATAAATTACTCCTTTCCTGAATAAGTTTACTGATATTGTCTATTTTTTAACAAACTCTCGTTTAAAACAGGGAGGCCGCAAACTTAAATTAGCAAATTAAGTTGTATACCTCCCATTAAGTTCCAAAATCCGACAATATACTTCCACGCACATCACATGGATGTTATCTGCGACTGCAAGACCAGAAGCTGCAATTTTATCCGCTTAAATCATAGCTCCCTCCATGCAACGTCTTAAAATATCATACCATGTCAGCAATACTATCACAAGTAAAAAATGAAAAGTTTTTATCAAAATTTGATATAAGCATAAATTCAATGGACGCATCTTATATCCCCATATCTAAAGCAAAGGTTTTTTCGATGAATTGGATAATTTTTCTAATTTCTAATATTGTATCAGATATTTCTTCAAATATTCATAAATTTCTATCTCCGTCGGCGGACATCCCTTTACAAAATGCTCAAACCTGCAAGTACAGTTTCCGACCCCCAGTTTCCCGCTTTTACCGCGGTATCCCTGCCCAACAGCAATTTTACAGTCCAGTTTCTCAAACAAACCTTCCTGTTTCAGCATATCCAGTGCCGGGATCAGATAGCCATAACAGGCACTGCAGGACTCCACTTCCTCGACAGCATCCTGCAGTTCAACAATCTTTCGCTCCCTTGGAATATCCACATCCTCCCAGCCCTTCCATACTGTTTTGTGGATATCTTTCACTTCTTTTGCTTTTCTGTTGATATCTTTTCCACTTGCCGTTTCTTCTGATCCTTGTTCTCCTTCTTTTGTTCCTTTTTCGAATCTGATCTGTATCAGATTCGCATGTTCCAGATCAGCAGAACCCACACCAAGTTCCTCCGCCATAACCAGATATGGAACGTCTTCTCTCCTATAATAAAGCATCTGACATACAAACGTATCACATAAAACCGGATCTTTTGCTGTCAGAATCCGGTTCATCACTACCGGATTTCCGCCATCCTCGAAATCCAGATCCCCGCAAATATTATCAACCACGACAAAATCCTGATGGAGCCCCGCATTCAGATGTGCAATCGGTTCATGCAGACCCATCTTATGAAAGTGACGCTTCTCTGTATTGGGGATCAATCCTTTCATATTTTTCAATGCACAGGTGATCTTTGTCTGGCAATGTCCTTTCAGAACTGGAACATTGATGGCTACTTGCAGAACGCATTTGAACCAAAAAAGCACTACTCACTATGACCTTCGGGTTAGGCATGAGCCCCGACGATTAAAAGCTTCCAGACTGCTCCATTCCCCAAAATGCGTTAATGAAATTTTCAATGGATGGAGGTTTGGATTCGAACCACCGAAGCAATTTGCATGCAGATTTACAGTCTGTCCCCTTGCCACTCGGGAATCCATCCATATGTTAAAAATATTAAATTATTGTACCTTTTTTTAGGCTAAGATACAAAGCCGATGATCGGACTCGAACCGATAACCTGCTGATTACAAATCAGCTGCTCTGCCAATTGAGCCACATCGGCAAGCCTTAAAAAAATATGGCTAATGGGACCTACAGGGCTCGAACCTGTGACCCTCTGCTTGTAAGGCAGATGCTCTCCCAGCTGAGCTAAGATCCCATAAACGACCCGGATGGGACTCGAACCGACGACCTTCGCCGTGACAGGGCGACGCTCTAACCAACTGAGCCACTGGGCCTTTTCTAAAGGTTATATACCTTCAAAACCGCATACAGACTATAAATCCTACATCTTTTTCTTCTATCCTGAACCTCACACTCTCGTGCTTGGTTAAGCCTTCGACCTATTAGTAGCAGTCAGCTCCATACATTACTGCACTTCCACCTCTGCCCTATCTACCTCGTCGTCTTCAAGGGGTCTCCGCTTATGCGGGGATATCTCATCTTGAGGGGGCTTCACGCTTAGATGCCTTCAGCGTTTATCCCTTCCCGTCTTGGCTACCCGGCCGTGCCATTGGCATGACAACCGGTCAACCAGCGGATGGTCCAACCCGGTCCTCTCGTACTAAGGTCAGCTCCTCTCAAATATCCTACGCCCACGCCGGATAGGGACCGAACTGTCTCACGACGTTCTGAACCCAGCTCGCGTACCGCTTTAATGGGCGAACAGCCCAACCCTTGGGACCTACTACAGCCCCAGGATGCGATGAGCCGACATCGAGGTGCCAAACCACTCCGTCGATGTGAACTCTTGGGAGTGATAAGCCTGTTATCCCCAGGGTAGCTTTTATCCGTTGAGCGATGGCATTCCCACTTAATACCACCGGATCACTAAGCCCTACTTTCGTACCTGCTCCACCCGTCGGTGTCACAGTCAAGCTCCCTTCTGCCTTTGCACTCTTCGAATGGTTTCCAACCATTCTGAGGGAACCTTTGAGCGCCTCCGATACCCTTTCGGAGGCGACCGCCCCAGTCAAACTCCCCACC
>VOFC01006644.1_pt1:0-70000 | contig 320652 bp, 408 predicted proteins | sample 5384161 | NCBI WGS metagenome assembly VOFC01 (sample SAMN12384722, study PRJNA508395) | human gut metagenome | isolation source: healthy gut B | host: Homo sapiens | reverse complement strand
TATGGACAATTCCTTCTTGAATATAATAAGAAATTGCCCATATCAAATATTTATTCTTCTTTATTTTTTCAGATACACATCACTGTACTGAACACCAAACTGCAGTGCCGCCTGATGGTTATTCATATAGATATCTACATGTCCATATGGCGTTCCCAGATCTTCTACTGTATAGACCTGTCCATTGATGATCAATTCGGTTCCAAATGGCAGTCCTGCCATAGCTACCGTATGATCGATCGTCGGCATTGCTCCGCTCGCCGTAGGTCCGCCTGACCAGACTCCACAACAGATCGGACAGCTGCAATATGCTGTCAGCTTAAATTTGCCAAGGTATGAACCATATTCTGTGCTCTTCGCTATAACAGCATTATCATAGTAATCTGCTGCCATATCCTTTTTTCTTCAATGCATCCAGTATGTCTGTATCCTCATTTGAAATAATACGGACTGCCCATACTGCATCGTTTTCATTTACAGTGCTTTCTATAATGCCTGTGGCACTGCTGTGTGCCTCGATCGTTCCGCCGTCACCAGTACTCATAACTACATGATAAATATAGCCATCCGATCTCTGATAAAAGATCAGATCGCCCGGCAATGCATCTTCTACCGGTATTTTGGTGGCACATTCTGCCTGGTCTTCCGCCACACGCGGAATGCTGTAACCAAATTCTGCATAAATGCTCTGTACAAAACCGGAGCAGTCTGCCCCTTTTGTCAGACTGGTACCTCCCCATACATAAGGATTACCCAAGAACTGCTTCGCATATTCTAACATAGAGGTGCGGATCAGTCCTGATACAGAAGCTTCTTTTACGGAAGTTACCGTGTAATAGCAGGCTTTGTTGTCTTCCGGTTTTACTTTTTGCTTTTAGCAAGGGCATAAGTATCCTCGCCTTTTTCTTCGATCTCTTTTTTCACTTTTTTTCCGGTTTCGAGCTGCTTTGTCTGTACAAATCCCCTGACATCATCTGATTCTACATAACTCCATTCCTGATTCTCATCATCCAGAATATAACACAGTCCGCCTTTTTCCAGTGTACCTACTACCTCCGGCTCCTGGTCCTTTTCTGTATCTTCACTCTTCTCCGATTTCTGATCTATGCTTTTCTTTTTCTCAGATTCCTGTGTTTCACTTTCCCCGGAAGCACTGTCCGGCGTTTCGCTCTCTTTCGCAGAATTATCCTGCGTTTCGCCCTCTGTCACACTGCTGCTCTGTTTTTCACTTTCTGAGGCAGTACTTTCCTGCGTTTCTTTTCTGTTTCTTCTTTTTTTTTATTGTTCTTGGTTTCTTCCTGCGGAATAGAATCATAGATTTTGATTCTCTTTTTTGTCAGGGCGTATTTCTTTTTGGCTACTGCTTTGTATGCAGTTGTCTGTGTATGCAGAAACGCCTTATTTTCATAAGCTTCTTTGAGAACTTCGGCTGTCTCTATATTCTTTTCTTTTTTTATGCTTTACATAACGTTCCGCTTTTTCGTCTGCCCATACATATTTTGCTTTTATGAAGCCTCTGGCTTTTCCGGATTCTACATAATACCATTCGCCATCGTTGTCTTCTTCCAGAATATGCAATACGCCAAGTGCATTGATCTTTCCTACTTTATCGGATTTTGTATTTTTCTTTTCATAGAGATAAACATCATCTCTTTTTGATACAGCATATTTCTTTTCTACCTGAAAAAAACGAAAAGTCTGTTCTACTTTTGGTGACTCTATTTTCTGCTCTGTTTCCGTTTCTGTCTCAGTCTGATCGCTGCTTTCTGTCTCAGTTTCCGTTTCGATTTCAAACGGCATCTCTTCTATGGATACAAAACCTGCTTCTCGCTCTGTCGCTGCTTCGGTTTCCTGAGTTTCTGTCTCGGTTTCTGTTTCGGTTTCCGTCTGTCTCTCAGTTTCCGTTTCAGTTTCTGTCTCTGCCTCTGTCGCACTGTTGTCTTTTTTGTGGTGCTGCATAGGCAGAAATGCCAACGGCTGAAGAAAGAAACAGGACGGCTGCTGCCGCTGCTATGTTTCGTCTATACATTTATTGCTATACTCTCTTTCTTGCTTTGATATATACTGCTGCCGAACCTGCCATCAGAAGAACCATAGCCGGGATATTGGTTGTATCGCCTGTCTTTGGTGCGGTCTGTGTTGTCGTCGTGGAACTCGAACCTGATGTCAGTGTGGAAGGCGATGCACTTGTTGATGCCGTTGTGGACGGTGTGGCGGTTGTAGAAGGTGTCTCCGTTTCCGTCTCTTCATCGTCATCCGGCTGTGCTACCATACTTGCTGTCTCCACTTCAGATGTCAGATTGGTCGATCCATTTCGTAATTCATCTACGGTCATGCTGATATTGAACTGCTGACCGGTTGTTGCATTGCCTGTCAGATTGAACCAGAGATCTACCAGAGTTCCTTTCAGCTTTTTCGGTGTTGTTGACGAAAATTCAATCACAATCTTACCTTCCGTTCCGGCACTGTCTGTCGGCTTGATAACTTTGATCGTCATACCTTCCAGTGCGTCGCTGTCCTCCGCATTGGAATCATCGTATTTCATCGCATTGGTATCATAGTTAATCGTTACTTTTCCATATGTAATCTCTTTTTGTGCTGGATACGCTGTAAGTTGCTGAAATGCTCTCTTCTCCGCTGTATACCTCATCCGGCTCAAATTTGAATGTAACGTCCTTCTGTCCGGTTGTTGTTCCGGATGTCGAACTGCTTCCTGATGTGGAGCTGCCGGATGATCCATAAGCAGAGCTTCCTGAAGAAGAACTGCTTCCCGATGTTGAACTGCTTCCTGCCACACGGTTTGACGGTGTAGTGGAAGTCTGACTCTCTGCCTGAGTGGACGTCTGTGGCACTGCAAGGCTTTTGCCTGAACTTGATGTACGTGCCTGTCTTTTGACGCAGATTTCTTTTTTCACTCTGGAGTTCAAGATAATCTGCATACTCTTTTTCCAGGTCGTATTTCTGGATTGCTTTTTTAGTTCTTTCTCTGTGTCTGCTTTCAGAACGGTAACTGCCTTCACTTCCTTGCAGTCTGTAAACACCAGATTATTTTCCAGCTCACACTGGTTGAAGATCACAACCGTCTGTGGAACAAGCTCTGCTACCTCATAGACCATATCTTTCTGCATATCACTCAGTTCTACGGTTGGATATTTCTCGATTTCTGAATCTTTGTCTGTCTCGGATTCTGTTTCTGTTTCCGTTGCTGTTTCACTTTCAGATTCTGTCATTTCTGACTGAGTTTCTGTTTCAAATTCAGTTGTATTCTCCGTCAGTGCCTCTGTCTCAAACTCTTCATCTGAAAATTGAAAAACAACCGCTGCCAGTTCCGGCACCTGATTTGCATCGATCTCTTCTTTTAATTCTTCGATCGTTACTTTTTTTTGCTTTTTCGGTTGTTTTATCTTCTTTTTCTCTTATATAAATAAAAGAATCTAATCCGTTTTCTTCCGGATCTTTCTCTTCTGTCTGCTCGGTATCCGCAGACTGTACAGTCCCTTCTTCTGCAGGTTGAAATCCAGCCTCTGTATTATCCCCTTCTGCTGCATATACTGTGACAGACATTGCAAGTAAAGCGGATGCTGTCAAAATGGTGCAAAGTTTATGCATTCTTTTTTTTCATTTATTTCCTCCTCATGCTGCAATGCAATTTAGCACTGCGATGCTGCTCTGGTTACTTTTACCAAGCAGCACGATTTTTATTCCTAATTTATAGTATATTTATCTAAATGTAAAAGTCAATGTAAAAATTTCCTCTGTTTTGTTTGAAAAGCATGTTTTACATTTCTTTCACAAAATGACCATATTTTTGAACTTTACGCAGTAATGTAATCAGACATAATGGAATGAGCACTCCGGCAATCACATAACTGATGTGCAGACCGTAATCTGAATGTGGAAATTTTCCAATTTTTTCAGCATCTGTAATGCCATACACTGACGAATAAATACGATCCACGATCTTAAATCCAAGAAAATGCAGTGCCATAATGTGAAAGCTTTCTTTTCCGACCAGTGAGAAAAATTTTTTCTGTATATGGATTTTTGCCAAGTATTTTTGCAAGCCCAATACAGAAATAAATACCAAGCAAGGTCACCGGATAAAAAAGTACCGGATGTAAGATCTGATTGACCGAAAGTTCAATACTTCCCGGCATACGATTTAAGATTCCAAGAATCACGGCAGCACTTAAAATAGTTCCATACCAAGTAATCCCTTTGTCGAGTTTGTCCCATTTCTGTTTTGCAAAGTAACCAATGTACATAATCGGAACCGCCAGAATTGAAGTCTGTATCCAGTATTCCCAGGTCAGCTCCCGACTGTTTGCATATAATGCAACAGCAGCAAACAGAATACAGATGATCTTATGCCAATATTCCGGTTTTTTACTTTTTTCTGCTTTGCTGAATGCAATCGCAAACAATGCTGTTCCGATAAAAACATTGGCAGGAACCAGCAGGCTCCCAGCAATTCTTCGGTGTATTTCATCAGCAGACTCTGTACGATGCAGGATACCATTTTGCTGATGCTGTAATGTTCGGTGCTGCTGATCATTTTGACCGACACCAGTGTGTTATGTAACAGCGTAAACACGGTATTATAAAGAAACAGCATACCGCCAAGCTTCAAAAAGCCGCTTGCCGATATACTGTTCCGGGTGCTCATGGTATCCTCTTTTGTAAAAAAAAATCCCGCCACAAAAAAGAACACCATTAAATGATAACTGTATACAAATTCTCCCACACTGACGTTCAAGGCTGGTATCATGATTGAATAGCAGCAATGTCCCATCACAATAGAAATGATACCTATCGCCTTTACAATGTCCATTGTTGAATTTCTTTTTCCTGCATTTTTCCTCTCCCTTAGCCTCTTGCTCCTCTGACAAAACGCTCCAAAACATCTGTGATAACTGTATTCTTCATCAGAATCAAAACAACTGCATAAACCAGTCCCGATACGATCACCGATACAAGAATCAGATAAATCTGATTTTCAATAACTTTTGCAGCCAGCATACAGCAGATCACAATCCCCACACAGCCAATGATCGTTGAGATCAGATTTCTTGCTGTGCAATTGATCTTTATGATTTTTCTTGACTCGTATGCGGATATTACACATACACATACTTCTGCGATAATCGTCGTAAAAAGCCGCTGCACTTTCCTGATATCTTGGAATCAGGATAAAATTCAGTACAATATTTATCACTGCACTGAGGATTGTCGCAAACATAACAATTTTTTCTTTTTTGTAAGAAATCAACACACAGTTGGAAAAAAAGTTTGCAAAGACAGCAAAGACAAGGGCAATACTGAGCAGCTGCAGCGGGATATAGGCTTCGCTGAAAGATGCTCCGGCAAACTCTTCTACAATTGGCTTACTCAGACAAAAAAGTCCCACCATCGCCGGACAGCAGATTGCTACCATATAATCGATCAGTTTTCTTCCCAGCTGTAATATCTTATCTTTTTCCTGTGTTCCAATATAAAATGCGAATCTTGGAATAACAACTGCCACGACTGCATTAAGAACCTGTTTTACAATCTTATATATTTTGGCCGCTGTTCCGTAAATTCCAACGTGGTAATCATCTGTCAGCCATCCAAGGATTGTTGTGTCTGAGCTGATATAAATGGTAGCTGCAATCGTTGTCGAAAACACGATCATAATCGGTTTTAAATGTTTCAGCGGCGGCTTTTTTACCAGATGCAGCTGCACATATTTCCTTGCGTGGAAAAACATAAATAATCCGGAACCGCTGCTTGAAATAACGGAAATAATAACATACTTGTAAAGGTCATCTGCACTGTGTACAAACAGCAGCATCAGGATGATAGATACGAACTGAAGAATAAACGTAACAAACGTAATATAACCAAATCCTCATATATATTATAAATCCAGACAACGCTCAGCGTTGCCAGCAGAATTTCCAGGCTGAGGATCCCGATCACGATATTATAGCTCTTCAGCTTGTCTACAAACATAAGTGCCAAAAACAACAGGATATACGATACGATCGTTGCATAAAGATTGATAGAAAAAATCTCGCTTGCGAACTGATTCATTTTTTCCTGATCGCCCCGGTATTTTGTTCCTTCTCTTACTGCATAAGTGGTGATGCCAAGAGCTGCGATCAGAGAAAAGTAGCTGATAACCGATACGGAAAAATCGTATTTTCCAATCGCATTTACCTGAAGTACTCGTGTGATATACGGAAATGTGATCAGTGGAAATACCAGAGACAATACCGTTTTCATAACATTGAGCACTGCGTTTAATTTGATTGACTTTTCTTTCATGTTCCCTGCTCCTTATTTCTCTGACAGCCTTTGTTTGCCTGTTACCAGAAAGTATAACAGCCAGTAATGCTTCTTATCAAATAAGTACCAGATCAGCCAGCCTGGCTTCGACTGCTTCTTAAATGCTTTCGTTTTTCTTTTTATCTGTCGGTTGCTGAAATACTGCTGCTGTGCGGAAATATTTTAAAAAGCTCGATTCTTTTTCCAAACGGCATTTTTACTTTTTTCGGGCTTACATAACGCACGATCGTATAAATTCTTCTGGAAAGCTCTTCCACCCAAAATGCCGGAATCTGTGTTTCAATACCGGTCTGTGTTACCAGTCTGCTTTTATTTTCCAGACACTTCATCAGCGAAGTGATATTGTTAATTTCTGTCTTTCCGCTTGTACTGTGTGCATATCGCATGATCCACACATAGTAAGTCTTCAGGATTCAGTACAACACTTGGGCTACACAAATATATTTTCGTTATAAAATCCAGATCTTCATATCCAAACTTCATGGTTTCATCAAAATCAATCTGATTTTTCTGTAAAAAACTCTCCGGTAAATACCGGCCCAGATTCCTTCTCCGGCTTTGTTGATCTGATCAAAATTTGCAGCAAACTGTGAACTGCTGTATACACCTGCTTTAAAAAGAAGTCTTTTCTTCTGCGATCACTTTGCCGTCTTTGACCGTGCGATAACTTCTGGAATAACGCACCACATCTGCATCATATTTTTTTTTGCAAGTGCATAATTATCTTCTAAAAGTCCCGGCAGATAAATGTCATCATTATCACAAAATGCAATGTATTCTCCGGCCGCTTCTTTTTAATCCTGCATTTCGTGCAGAACAGATCCCGCCGTTTGTCTTATGGATAACTTTTATTCTGGTATCTTTCGCTGCAAGCTGATCGCATATTTTTCCGCTTCCATCTTTTGATCCATCATCCACAAGGATTAATTCAAAATCCGAAAAAGACTGTTTTAAAATGCTCTGTGCCGTTTCCGGCAAATATTTCTCCGAATTATATACCGGAACAATTATACTGATTTTAATATCTGGCATATTTCTGTCTCCCATAGTCTATAATCCAAAGATCTGTGAGTTTTCCTTTGCTTCCAAAATGGCACGGAAAATATAAAAATCAGATGGATTTGTAATCTTGATATTTTCGGTCGGGCCTTCAAGTGTGTGAAGAGTATGTCCAAATTCTTTCATCAGACTTGCAGAATCAATCCTGTCAGTTTTATTTTCTTTTTATCGCCTGACGATGCACATCAAGAATATCTTTCAGGTAAAAACTCTGCGGTGCTTTTGCTGTATAACAGCTTTTGCGGTCGATGATATTCGTAATCTCCTGTTCACCGCCAACCTGAATGATCGTCTCTGTTGCCGGTGTTACCGTGATCGAATTTCCCTTTTCTTTTTACCATATTGATATTGTCATGAATTAATTTTCCGGATATCAGGGGACGTACTCCATCATGGATCAGAATGATGTCATCTTCATTCTCTGAAATTTCTTCTGCTGCACAAAGTCCATGATAGATGGATTCCTGACCGCAGGAACCGCCCGGCACAATTTTCTTTACCTTTGTGATACGATCCCGGTCCAGAAGATCTTCCAGATATTCAATATAGTCTTTCAGACATACAATCACGATTGCATCAATCGCTTTACATTTTTCAAAATGCTCGATCGTATGAATGATGATTGCTTTTCCGTTCATCTCAAGGAACTGCTTTGGCAGACCTTTTGTATTCATCCTCACTCCGGAACCTCCGGCAAAGATCAGTCCGATATTCATTATTCTTTATTCTCCTTCATATAAACATTGAAATCATGCGAGATCCTCTTATTTTCAGGAGGAAGCTGCATATAATCTCCGTACAGTTGTGTCAGATAGAAATCCCAGCATTTTGGTGCCGGAAACATATGTCCTTCAAATTCTACTTCCACCGGCTCTAAAAATTCTTTCGGCATTTTCTCCTGCGGTCCATACCCCCACAGAAAACCGCCCACATACGGCGACTTGTCGATCGGATACTCTTTTGATATCGCATTTAATTTATTGCAGAGTTTTTCCGTGTTGAGATGTTTGCAGATCGGGATCAGGACTCGCTTTGCAAGTGCCGCATACCAGGTAGCTCCTTTTCCCATTTCGCTGTAAGCCGTCAGTAGTATAGTCTTATAAAATTTAATTTTCTTAAATTTCTTTGCGATAATTTTTTCGTCATCCGGCATACCATCCAGTGGAAAAATATCGATCCAGATACCCGTTGTAAATTCTTCAGAAAGATACTTTTCTTTCAGTACCGTATTCGTATTGATCAGTTTGATAAACGGATAGATAGAATTACCAGATTTCCAGGAAACAATCTTTTCCACCGCATCTTGTTTCTGCTTTTTTCCAGTCTCAAAAAGCTTCTCAAAATCTTCACGCGGCATCAGAACATCGATATCATCATCCCACGGAATGAAACCTTTATGACGGACTGCACCAAGAAGTGTTCCTCCGCACAGGTAATATCTGAGCTTGTATTTTTTACATATCTCATCCAGTTTTAATAACAGGTTCAGTTCTTTGTTTGATTTCTTCAGAGCTTAATTTTTTATTTTTCATCTGATAATTCCTCTCATTGTTTCAGCTTTACTTTTATCAGATCCTGCTTACCAGAAAAAACAGCAGCCTGTCCAGTCCGATTTTTCTCAGTCTTAAGATCAGCCATGTTGTATATCTCTTTTTTTGCCGGTTCTGATTTTAAATACTTCAATGCAATGTATTTGTTTTTGCAGATATCTCTGTCTATTTTATTGAGCAGTTTATTATACTGAATATATAATTCTTTCATTTTTTTCCGCCGCATCCCTGACCATTATAAAGCATATTTGCCGTCAGTCCGGATACCAGGCAATAATTTAACAATGGCTGAGTCTCTCTGTCACACTTTACGGTATCAGCCAGTTTGTTCACTGTCTGAAAATATTCTTTTACAATACCGGTTCGATCGCTCTTGCTGCTCCTGGTAATAGACTCGCTATTCATATAGTAATAGTAACCGGAATATGCCATAAGTTCAACAACCGGATGACATGCCAGACATCGATACATAAATCCTTCATCTTCGTAGCGTCTTATTCCATAAAAAAGACAGATGATTATCTTCCAGAAATTTTCTCTTATATACTTTTGTGCAGGCACTGACATTCATCCATACAAATGTATCATCGTTGACATCGATCGGTGTTTCCGATAACTTTCCGTTTACATCACGGATATAACCGCCAACAATGATATCTGCATCTTTTTTCTGTGCTGCATGCATATAAGTTTCCAGAAAATTTCGTTTCAGATAATCATCACTATCAATAAAGGCAATGTATTCCCCGGATGCCGCCTTTATTCCTCGATCTCTTGCAGCACCCAAACCCATGTTTTGTTCCCCGTATAATATTTTTTATTTTCTGCGGATATTCTTTCTGCATCTGCTCTATAATAGAAATGCTCTGATCCTGACCACAGTCATCCACACATAAAATCTCAAAATCCTGCCAGCTCTGATCCAGAATACTTTTCAGGCATCGTTTTATATATTGCTCTACATTATAAACCGGAACAATCACAGATACTTTGCTCATTTTTCCTCCTTGTCCGCTTCTTTGTTCTTTTTTATTTTCATCTAATGCTATTTTCTGTACCAGCTCCTGTATTTTGTACTGAAGCTGTGAAATTTCAAGTGTCAGATTAAATGTCTTAATTAAAAGGATAAAGATAACAAAGAGAAATACCATATTTGCCGGAGACTGGATGCCCAAAAGGTCTGCAAGCCAGAACATCGGATCCGGGAAGACTGCCACCAGTATCAGCAGCAGTGAAAAAATGATCCAAAAAATAGAGTTTTCTATCTGCAGTTTGAATCTTCTCACTCTCTTCATAACGTTCATCATACTGAGCATGGATATGACAACCAGAATAATTCTTAAATAGATCGACATATTGACTCCCTTCTTAGTCTGCTTTTCTGCGTTTTCTGAAATTCTGGATAAACAGAATCGAAAGCATCATTCTGAGCATATAGGCGATCGATCTTGTCAGATTCAGATAACTTTCTCCTGCAGTTCTTTCATCCATTTTCACCTGCACATCCTTAACGGAAGCTCCCTGTTTGATCATGAATGAAATGGTATCCGGCTCTGGTCCGTAGTTGATATTGGATGCAAATTCGTGAATGATCTTCTTACTGTACATACGCATTCCGGAAGTAGGATCGGTCAGTACCTTCCCGGTTGAAAATTTGATTGCTCTTTCGATCATACGATTTCCTAACATTCGCATCGAGAATGGTTTTTTCTCCGTCACAAAACGGGAACCGATCACAATATCATATCCGTTTTCAATTTCTTTTAAAAGATCTTCGATATATTCCGGTCTGTGCTGCCCGTCCGCATCAAACTGGATCGCACAGTCATAACCTTCCTGATCTGCATATTTCAGTCCTGTCTGGAAAGCTCCTGCAAGTCCAAGATTGACCGGTAGGTCTATGATATTGTAGCCTTCCTGGTGACAGATCTGCGATGTGCTGTCTGCGGAACCATCGTTTACAACTACATAGTTATACTGTGGATAATGATCGATCAAATTAGACACTACTTTTTTTGATATTTAATTCTTCATTATATGCCGGAATGATCACTAATACCTTCATTTTTCTTCCCTCTGTTGTATGTTATTTGATTTCTCACTTAAACGATAAACCCTGACAAGCGGTTTTGCAACCCATGCCGGCCAGAATTTTCGAAACATTTCGTAGTCTTCTCTCCAGCGGATATCTCCATGAATGATTTCTGTCGTTGTTGATTTTTCATGAATACGATGATACATACCTATGTCTGATATATAACAGAAAGATCCCTCTTCTCTGGACTGCTTCTCCAGCATCATCCAGTCTACGTTGCTTGAGAATCTTACTTCAAACGGATCCCCCTTAAATTTTTTTCCTGATGTAAGTTGTCGCCGGACAGCAGACCGGATTGCCGAACCTCAGAAAAAGGCGTTTAAAAAATCGCACATTCTGGAATCCCTGAACTCGCATCGGCAGCAGCAAAATACGTTTGATCGTGAGCAGCGTTGATTTCTGAACTTTTTCTCCATCTCTGAGTTCACCATAATCGGTAAACACAACAATCGGATCTTTACCTTTTTTCAGTTCTCCGAAAATCATTTTCAAATAATTCGGTTCATAGATATCATCCTGATGGGCGATCGTGACATAGTCTGTTTTTGCCTGTCTGTATGCAAAATTCCAGTCTTGGGCAATCCCGCCTTCACCTGTATTGATGTACAGCGGAATCTCATATTTCTCTGCCAGTCCCTGTATCCATTCATTCGGCGTTGAAGTAGCCATTATGATATTGCTTTTGACCGTCTGATTTTTTAGAGAAAGTATGCATTCCTCTAAATATGGACTTTCTTTGTATGCACAAATTGCAAACGTATGATCATTTCTTTTTGTCATTCTATTCCCCTATATCAATCTTCCCTGCAGCAATAATTCCCATACCGCTGCAATTTGCAGTATATTGCAACAATAAATGATAGTTTTGCCAGTCCGTATTTACTGATTTCTACTTTTATTTTTGAATTTGAAAGCAATAATGCTCCAAGATAAATAAGCGGCAGATAATATCTTGCCTGCACACCGGCGATACTTGCCTCTCCTACCGGCGTAAAACTTAAATACATTGCACTCCAGATCAGCATTACCGTGATCAGAAAAATGCCCCACATCAGGATTCGTTTCCATATTTCACAATTTGCCAGTCTGCTGCTGCCCTTTTCTTTCTGAAAAACCAGCAGGGTCAGCATCGGAAGCAACAGGATACTCCATTTATCTGCAAGTGTTCCCCTTGATGCATAATTTAAAAACATCAGATTTCCGAAGAAATAATTATCGGAATCTATATTACCCAGATTTCGGAAATTGTCCAGCTGGAAAATACTTCCGAACATAAGCCGGATACTTGCCAGCGGATGTTTTACCATAGATACCAGCTGTCTTACAACGCTGGTATCTCCGCCTCGTGAATCGCCGCCATAAGCAATATTCCCTGACACTGTATTGGAAATAACCGGTAATACAAACGTTGCCATAACTACCAGGAATAATACTCCGATTCCGATCAGGAATAAGATTTTTTTTTTTTATTCTTTTTTATAAAACTGCGGCAGCAGAAGCATCAGCAATACCAGTGGAATATAAACTGCTTTTGAGAGGCATCCGACGGACATCATAAATATTGCTCCGATCACAGAAGCTGTATGATAATACTTCGTTGACTGGAAAAATGCTTCTCTTGACCACAGGACACATCCCAGTGTAATGAACGAGAACACAACGCTGTCATACGTATAAGACGATGCCAGAAACAGCGGCGTCGGAAGCATCGCTACAAACGCCAGCAGTAATTTTCTGCTCTTTGCAAGGCGAATCGCCCAAAACATCACAATCACATACATCAGAAGATTGCCGAATTTTCCAAGTGCAAACACTGCCGAAAATGGAAGTTTCAAATTCTTTCCGATAAACAGAAAAACTGCCATCGGGATATATGCAATTTTATCATAAGAAATTCCTGACGTTTCCTGTGTCTCTTTCATAACAACTTCCGTGCCATGTTCATCCATATATGCTTTCAGAAGTTTATATTCTTCCTTTGTATTACATTTTGGATTAATGCGGTTCATAATGTTAAGTCCGGCTTCTGTCCATTCTACATTATGCCCGCTGGCAATTCGATAAGAATCCCGGAAATGAATCTGCTCGTCCCAGGAATTGCAGGTTGGCTGGGCCGCTGCAATGATCAACATGCCAAAACTCAGTGCAAATACTGCGAAATACCATTCTGTCTTCTTGATAAATTCTTTTTTTCAAAGAAAGTACAGTAAATCATCGCTCCGATCAACAGTATAAAGAAATAACGATACAGATTAATGTCTGCTTTATTGGACAGAGATACTTTTGTCAGTTCTGCATCCTTATTCTTCTTCATGGTCATCTTCAGATAGGTGACTTTTTTGTTGATGCTGGTTGAATATTCCGGCAGAAGTTTATTTACACAGTCATGATATTTTTGCTCTGTTTCTTTGCCAAAATCATTGATTTCTTTTGTTTCTATATCATAGAACTCTTCATCTTTAAAATGCCCCTGCACATGGAGCATCTGAATATAAAGTCCTTTTGGAGCAGAAAATATAACCTGATATTCTTCCTGACCTGCACTCTCGCTGATGTACATATGATCGGTAATATCCAGATCATATGCATGTCCCCATGCAGACCGGTTTGCAAAAATCTCTACCAGCACTGCCAGCAGAATCACAACAATCGCAGCTATCAGTCTCTTATGTTTCTTAATATTATTCATGTTCTTTCTCCCTCTCATTCATACATATGATCAGGCTAAAGACAAAACTCATAGCCAGTAAAAATGCACAGGCCCATACATATGGTCGTTCTGGGTCTAAAGTTTCCACAATATAAAGAATTCCATTATAGTTCTGATAATTTGCATTGGTATAATCCAGAAAATATTCATCTGCCTTATTACCATATAAAGAAATCCTTGTCTGCGATGAAATTCCACTTCCCTTTATTTCCAGCGTATAATCGCCATTGCATACTTCACCGTTTCCAAGAATCAGTTCTTTTGGTTTAATTTCATTCTTATTGACAAGAGCAAACAGCTCCTTCACTGCAACCGTCTGTTCTGAAATAGTCTCTCCATCGTGCTTCAATGAACATACAAGCTCTCCATCGGTATTTTCTCCCGATACATAAAAAAAGAGAGCTATGCCATATAATTTTTCATCGTACAATGAAAATTGGATCTCAGCTGTTCTGCTGTTCGTGACAGCTCAAGCTTTGGTATGGTATTTAAACTCTTGTATCGTTCTATGTCCGTATTGGTGTAGGCCGCATTCTTTCGGTCAACGGTAAAAACTACAGACCATAAAAGTGCCAGTACAAGAAATACATTTACTCCAAGCATGACAGCTTTTCGCTTTTTGCCCATAAACATCCTCTTTCTCCTTTAATCTCTGGTTATTGATTATAACAAACAATACTGTTAAAAACAAGACCCGAAAAACTACGCAGCAGTAATATGTACTCTCCCATAATTGATTTAATAATATAAATGTGAGTGAATTATGATTCCTTCAAAAACAGAAGTAATATTTGACTGATTTCCTTTTTATTAGTAAAATACTCAGAAGAGAGGAGCGATCTATAATGTTAAAAAAAAGCGATTGCCTGCCTGCTGGTTTTAGCCGGTGTATGTTCGTTTCACACCAGTGCAGCAGACAGTAAAAACGAGCAGTTCGTAAATGTAAATGTTTTTAATAAAGTATATTATGGAACCGTTACGAAGAATGCTGATGCCGGAGAAGCTATTTTCACTCCTGCCGGTAAATCCGCTGATTTTCTTCAGATAGAAGGAAGATGGGATGACGATGCTTTTTCCGGTGACTGTGTCATTTCTTACAAAGATGGAGAATCAGCAGAAGTTCAGTACAAAGACGGTCTGATTTCAGGAAAAATAAAAGAAACAGACCCTGACGGCATTTTTTTTGAAATATTCTTCCATTGCCGGAAAACCATACAAAAAATTACATCCTATTCTGCCGATTCCAAAGCAGCATCTGTAGACTGGTTTTATCTTTGTACTCCAATCTCAGAATGGAAAGCAAATGCCCGGTCTATACCTTATAAAGAATTAACAGAAAATCCTTACGATCACGTTGATCATCCAATTGAGGTTGAAGGTGAAGTTCAGGAAATCTACGAAAGCACAAAATATGCCTATTTCAAGATCAAAGATGATGCCGGCAATCCTTATCTGTTTCGTGCAGTAACATTAAAAACAGATAAATTTGCTACTCCATGTATTCCAAATCTTTCCGTAGGTGACAGGATAAAAATTTACGGCGTTTATAATGGTTTGTCCGAGATTTCGGACAGCTCTACCATTTTATATCACCGCCTGCTCGGTTACAAAAAGTCATTTGATTCCTTTAAGGACTGGATTATTTCAGAAGATGCCATGAAACAATACAGCGATCTGGTATCCGTTACGGATGTCGAAGCTCTTGATTCTCTTCCGGAATTTACCACGATCTGTGGGGAGATTGAAGACGATGACACCACCGCTGATCCGATGCACCTGACGAAAGATTACAGAGAAATCTGCAAATATCCTCTTTATTATGCTGACTCAAAAGTTTCCGTAACCGGCAAAGTTGTATATGAAAATGCTGATGCTGAGTCAAACAATCTGGTTATGCTGTTATCTGAAGAGGGCACAGGACATATCTATTCATTATCCATGAAAATGAAAGACTATGTTTCCTATCTGGATAAGAAGATCACCTGCTCAGGAACCTTCAATGGAAATAACAAGATTCCTTACTGCAATCCGAACAGTCTCTCTGTCGGGTATGCACTTTTTCCAAATATTACTGTTGACAAGATTCAGGATTGATTTCTTTAAAAGGAAAAAGACTTATGAAAACACGAAATTATGGTATTGATTTTCTTCGAATGATTTCTATGATTATGATCGTCATGCTCCACACTCTGGGGCATGGCGGTATTTTACGTTCTGTTTCTTTTTTATCGGTACATTATCAGATTGCGTGGCTGCTGGAAGTGATTGCCTTCGGTGCTGTAAATACTTACGCTATGATATCCGGATTTGTCAGTGTTGATTCTCATTTTAAGATTTCAAACATTCTGATTCTTTGGCTTCAGGTCTTATTTTATGGAATCCTGATCAACACCGTTTTCTTTTTTTTCTGCTTCCGGAAAGCAGAAATACATCCGGCTGGATACAGGCACTCTTTCCGGTCACCCGAAAAGAATACTGGTATTTTACTGCTTATGCAGGAGTGTTTTTTCTCTCCCCATTCATCAATCAGATGTTTCGGAATCTCTCCGAAAAGCAAATAAAAACTTTATTCTGTTTTACTCTTGTCGTATTTTCTGTGGTTCCGACCATTTCACAGACTTTTACACCGCAGCAGGATGTTTTTTTATATGGGCGACGGATACAGTGTTTTCTGGCTCACACTGATGTACCTTCTCGGTGCGTGCATCAAAAAACTGAATCTGGTCTCTCACTCTAAAAAGAAAAAATACTTTATCTTATATTTTTTCTGCATTTTAATTACATGGAGCAGCAAAATTCTTGTTGAAAAATTTCCGATCAGCGGATTTACTCTGGATTCTTCTTTTTTTTGATTCACTATACATCACCTTTTATTGTACTGGCGGCCATATCATTGCTCCTCATTTTCGGCAGCATGAACTTTTCCGAGTCCGTCAAAAAAATGATCATGCTGATATCACCTCTTTCTTTCGGTGTCTATCTGTTGCATGATCATCCTCTTGTCCGCAGTTATGTTATGACAGAGCGTTTTGCTTTTATCACAAATGGTTCTGTTTCAAAAATGCTCTTATTCTTTTTCGGAATTATCCTTGCCATTTTTGTTGTTGGCTGCTGTGTAGATGCAGTTCGAAAACTGTTTCAGTTGCTTCACATACGCAAATCCTTAAGTAAGCTTGACCGATATTTTGATGTCTGAACGATTACGGAAGACTGTGTAACTATTTCAGACAAATCGAATCATTTACTGCCAAATCTATAAAAATACTTTTAAACATTTCTGTTTTTCATACTCGCAATCAGTCTTCGATAGGATTCTTCCAGATCTGTTTCCGGCTGCCATCCAAGTGCCATCAATCTGGTGGCAGCCAGATGCATTTTTGTATCACTGGCATATCCAAATTTATTTTCCTTTGGAATATCAAATACAACTTCTATCGGCTTTTCTGCAATCTTCTCTGCAACAAATTTTGCCATATCCGCAATCGTAATATGCGATTTCTCATTCACCACATTATAGGCCTGCATATTTTCGCCTTTAACCAGAATGGTCAGCAATGCCCGTACTGCATCCGCCGTATAGCAATAATTTCCTTCGGATTTTCCTTCTGTATGAAGTACAATATCACTGCCCTTCATGGCACTTCTTGCAAACTGTGCAAAAACACGGTTTTCTCCCGGCAATACTCCGGCACCAAACGTCTGTGCCAGCCTTGCGATCTTCACCGGAACTTCATACTGCGTTCCATAGGCAACACACATGTTCTCACACATACGCTTGCTTTCCGGATAATTGCTGCGTAATGCCAGCGGATTTAAATAGCCCGTCATTTCCTCTGTCACCATCTGATCATTCTGTAAATTTAATGCCCCATACATCTCCATCGAAGAAACATAAACCATGCTTCTGACCTGTTTTTCCTTTGCAAGTTCCAGAAGATTCTCCGTTCCGTTAAGGGATGTCCGAATCACGTCCACCGGTCTGCTGATCATAACCTTTGAAGTTGTAATACTCGCACAGTGGATGATATGATCAATCTTATCATCCACTTCAACCGGCATCGTAATATCTCCGATCACCAACTTTAAATCCTCTCTCTTTAACAGATCACCAAAAAGTCTTTCTGCCTTTTCCTGATTACGCACAAGTGCCAGGATTTTGATACCTGTCTCTTTTCTTCGATTACAACACTGCAATGCTTTTACCAGCAGAGAACCGATCAGCCCAGTCGCCCCTGTCACCAGAACTGTCTTGCCCTTCAGCTCTTCCAATGGAATATCACTCTCTGAAATACGATCCAGGTCTTCCTGTAAAATAGAATCGTCTGCACTTTCCTGTAAAATTTTATTATTCATTTTGCATCTCCTTGTCTGTTACTGTAGCCGCCTTACTGTTCTTTTTTTAGAATTGTATATGTAAAATGTAAATAACATCCTGCATAAATAATTACTATATACTTGTCAAGTCCCCCATTTGAAAACAGATAATTTCCATAAGTAAATAAACTAAATAATATTGCCACCGAAGAATATTTTAAATAGTCTTTATTGATGCAAGTAAGTATAACCAAAAGTATTTCCAACGGATATGCATATCTTTCATGCATTGCCGGTAAAAACAATACACAAGTCCAGATAAACCAACTGGCAATACTCACAAAATTTTCAGGACGACTGCAATCTAACTTTCTTTTCATAATAATATACAATCCCATACCACATATGCCTGCCGCCATAACGATTGCTGCCGTTTTCAGCCATTCATAATCATTTCCTACAAACATCCAAAAACTCGGAAAATTCACATGCATATACTGGTATGTACCTGTCTGATTCGCATAAATCCTAAATGGATCAAGTAAACTCCGTCCCTGCACAAAAAGCACCTATTCCCGATATCCAGAAAGTAAACACTGTAATAAGAAGTTCAAATATGCTAAATTGTTTTTTATAAATATAGAAACATATAATAAATGGAAAAATAAATATTGTCTGCATTTTAAAAGCAAATGCAATACCTAAAAACATAAATGCTCTATGGTATTTTTTCTCTATATAAGTACAGTAATGTAAGAATGATAAACGTTGTATAAATAGAATCACATTGTCCCCAGTAAGCAGAATTAAGAATAACGGTCGGCAACATGATCACCGCAGCAAACGTAACAAAAAATACTTTATCGTTTTTTTCCTTTTTGCTCAATTCGCATGCAAATATAGCTGCTGATATTGCCATACAAAAATCAAAGAAAATCGATAATATTTTATAGTAATAAATGCTCTTGTCTCCTATATATGTAAATAACGCTACTATTGTCTGATATAATATATTATAATCTCCAACCTGATCTTTTTAAACTATGGATGCCTCCGTTATCCGCTATTTTTTGAAACCATCCTAAAAGAAACCATGTCATATCACCGGAAACAAAATCTCTTCCTGCATAACGTACAACAATCGCCAAACCTGTAATTGCCAGCATAAATAATATATTAACATTTCGTTCCACAAATTCTACAATTTTTCTTTCTATTTTGAACATTTCTTTTGCTCCTCCTTTTCATCTTTTTTCCCATGTGCGTTCACTGATAATATATCGAGGTCTTGCTTTTACCTCCATATAGATTTTTCCGATGTATTCTCCCAAAACACCGAGACAGATCAACTGTATTCCTCCCATAAAGCACACGATACACACCGTACTGGACCATCCGGCTACGGTTTTTCCTAAAATTGTTGCAATAACCGCCCAGATAATTCCGATAAAACTCAAGGCAGAAACTCCAAGTCCAAACCCTGTAATCAAGCGAATCGGTTTTACACTCAAACTTGTAATTCCATCAAACGCCAGTGCAAGCATTTTTGAAAGTGGATAATGAGATTCTCCGGCAAGTCTTTCGTGCCTTTCATAATAAACGCTCGTACTTTTAAATCCTACCAGTGGAATCATACCCCGCAAGAATAGATTAACTTCTTTAAAATTTGCAAATTCCTTTAATACTCTGGCTGAAACCAGTCGATAATCTGCATGATTGTACACAATCTCTCCCCCAAGTTTATTTAATAGCTTATAAAAAGTCTGAGCCGTAAATCTCTTAAAAAATGTATCTGTATCACGATTGCTTCTTACACCATATACGATTTCGCAGCCCTCATGATAACGATCCACCATCGCTTCCATAGCAGCTATATCATCTTGTCCGTCACAATCAATTGAAATAGTAATGTCCGCAACATCCTTTGCTTCCATCATTCCTGCCAGAACAGCATTTTGATGTCCTCTGTTTCGACTCTGACAAATACCAATGAAATGTTCGTCTTTCTCTGAAAGTTCCTTAATCAATTCCCATGTTTTATCCTTACTTCCATCATTGACAAATAAAATTCTGCTGTTTTCACTTATTTTATCTTTTGCTATCAATAAATTCAGCTCTTCCAGAAACATTTCTGATGTAATAGGAAGCACTTTTTCTTCATTGTAACAAGGTATTATCATATATAATCTTGGTTTCATTTTTTCTCCTCAAATGCTTTTACAATCTGCTTTTCTTCTTTATCTCACTGTTTAATTTTTCTATTCCAATTGCTGCTAAAATACAAAATACCGGAGCATATGTATATAGATATCTGGCTCTCGCTTCGAAAAGCACTTCAAATAAGGTCAGTCCTGCAATGGAAAGCATCAGCACTATAATCTCCTGCCGATTTTCTTTTCCCAATCCCGAAACAGCAACCGCACCCAGCACAAAAACCCAGATACTCTGCATTACTGTTACATAGATATCATAATATTTGTGATCTGCATAATATACATTTCTTAGAAAGACAGCTATATGATTATCAGGCTGCGGAAAAACAACCATAAAAAAAGTTTCCTTCTCCGCCCCATGCATAAGTACCATCATTATAGACAGTAAGCATCTTTTTTTGCTAAAAATCGGAGATAACCTGCTATTCCCATATCTTTCATTCTTTCAAAAGTTCTTTGTACATTTGCTTTTTTTTCTTTCCTGTGGCGTTGCAAAGGATTTCGAATATGTCACATCATCCCCAACGTAAAGACCTCCACCTTCTTCATTATTTCCCATCATCAGAAAATGGGACATTCCCAATCTCTGACTTGAATCCAGAACAATTTGATTTTTTTCACAAATCAAATTGATACTTGTTTTTATTGTTATTAGTGAAAGAATAAAACATCCCGCCAAAATCACAATTTGAAGAAGTTTTTTCTTGTTTTTTAAACAACTGAAAAACTGGATGATAAACAGTGCTATCAGCATAATAAGACATTGTGGCTTGATATTATATCCGATACAGCCTGCAATCACTGCCATAATTTTGGAAATCCACTCCATTTTTTCTGTTTTATTTGGTTTCATAAATAAATAAAACGTCAGTATCGGAAAGACCACTCCTAACGAATCTGAATAAAAAATTACATTCCACGGAGATAAGCCAAAATTTAAAACAGCTAATATAAAGGCAGCAAATGCAATTTTTTTCTTACAAATGAGATTGGCACTTTTATATGTCAAATAGCACGCAGCGACATTTATCATTGAATTAAGAACTGCAAAAAACATTAACTGTACAACTTCATTTTCATTTGCAAACAAATTACAGAAAGAAATAACAGCTGACTCTATAAACAGCAGCAGTAAATTATTTGGATACATAGAAAATGGATATCTTATAACGATATCCGCCCGATTTCCGTTTACAAATATTTTTGCACTGTTATAAATTCCTCCTGCATCCCAGCCAGGCTCAAAAACTATATTGTAAGCAATAAAAATTTGAACAACAAATAATATAATCAAAGAAATTCTTACAATTAAATCATACTTCCATATCCTTTCTGCCTTCTGCTTTCCATTTCTTTTATATCGCCAGTAATATACAAATGCCCCAGCTAAAATAATTCCCCCTAAAATTACAATATTGGGGATCAAAAATCCTTTTTTAATTTAAAGCTGCACCATTGTCCAAATAATATCAACAAAAATATTATTCCAACTATAAGTGCATACAATCTCTGCGTTGCCTGATAAGCAAATTTTTTTCACTCTTTCTCCTCCGATTTTATTATATTTCTTTTATATTATACCTTACTTTTTTTTGCTTTTTAAAGCTCATATACTTTTTTTGCTTTTTAAAGCTCACAGTTTACAAATTATTTTTACTTCATTGAAAAAGGCTTTTCAGAAAAAGAGGCATGCGAAATAGCGGAATTTCCAGAAAACATAAATACATAACCTTTTTGCTCATATTAAAGAACTGCCACTCCGGTGTTTTATCACCTTTGTGGCAGCTCTTTTAACCGCTTTTATTTCAGAATCAATGTTCTTAACTCTGGTTTATTTTGTAATTTTTACGCTTGCTTTCTGACCTTTTTTTACTCAGAAGTTTCTTGTAGCTGTTTAATTTCTTAGCTGGAACTTTAATCTTGCAGTTCTTATGGATACCCTTAAATGCATTTTTTCCAACGCTCTTCAGAGATTTGGATTTGATTGTAATAGTCTTCAGATTTTTAGCTCCGCTGAATGCATTTGCACCGATCTTTGTTACCTGACTTCCGATGACAACTTTCTTCAGTTTTCTGTTGTTCTTAAATGCATTCTTTTCAATTCCAACGACTTTGTATCTTCCGTTTGCCAGTTTTACGCTCTTTGGTACGTTAAAGCTTGTATTGTTGGCTTTACGCGGTTTTACCAGAACTACTGTCTTTTTCTTTGCGCTTGTTACACGATAGATACCTTTTCCTACCTTTGCTTCTGTTCCAACAGTTGGATTTTTGGAATCGGTTGACGGAGTTTCCGGCTCAGGTGCTTTTTTCTGAAGTTTAGCTGCTGCTGTCTGCAGATCTGCAAGTGCCTTCTCTAAGTCTGCTTTCGTTGCCTTTTCATCTTTTGCTACTTTTGTTGCTGCTTCCAGAGCTTTCTTATATGCAATCCAGGAATCTGCTGTGTAATCATTTTCTTTTTTATTAGCAGCAGCTACAATTTCATTATTTACTTTCTCAACCAAATCTGCCGGTACTGGCGTCGGTGTCGGATCTGGTGTCTTCGGAATTTCTACAGTAACAGTGCAGGTTGCTGTCTTGTTTCCGTCTTCCGTTGTTACAGTAATCGTTGCTGTTCCATTTGCTACTGCTGTTACTTTTCCGTTTGCATCTACGGTTGCTACGGCTGCATTACTTGTTGCAAAGTTTACAGCTTTAATGCTTGCAGTTGCCGGTGCTACCGTTGCCTTCAGTTCTACTGTCTGACCTTTTTCTGTCAGTTTTGCAGTTGTTTTATCAAGGCTCACTCCTGTTACTGCTTCATATGCCGGATTATTTTCATCTGCTGCTCTCAGTGCATTCTTTGCATCCAGAACTTTTTAACTGCAGCTTTGACCTGATCTTTTGTTGCAGTTGTTCCAAGTGCTTTCATTTCGCTCATTGCATCATTTAATACTTTAACACTTTCTGCTGTATAGCCTGTAAGATCCATTGCTTCGATTCTCTCTGCAACTTTTGTTACGTCTGCATTATACAGGACTACATGTGCATAACTGTCATTTCCAATGGAACCATTGTCAGATGCCATCAGTGTGAAATAGAAATCTTTTCCGTCAATCATTCTGTCCGGATTTTCATTCTCAAGACCTGTCAGAGTGATCTTCTTAGATGTTTCACCATCTTTGAATGTAACAGTTCCTGCAAGGTCTGTATAGTTTACACCCTGCTCAGCTCCTGCGGACTGTGTTGAGTAAGTTACGGTAACTTCACCCTTAGAGCCACCTGTACGTGTGATCTCTACTTCGGTTGTTCCGCCATACATCAGATCGTACTCGGACTGTTTCATCGTAAAGATACCAGAACCATCTGCATACCAGATTTTACTGATACCAAGAGCTTTTGTAACACGTGCCAGTTTAATCGTATGTGTGCCATATTCAAGATCCGGAGGTGTATACAGGATTGCTCCCATCTTTCTCGGTGAATGCTGTGTATTTACGCTGTCCACCTTTTCTCCGTCAATATAAACATCCATCATACCATGATTCGGATCTGCTGTACCAACTACCCATGCTTTTGTTCCTGTAAAGGTAAAGGTTGCTGCCAGCCCTGCTGTATCACCCCATGCAGAACTTTTTGCATTTCCGTCTTCATCTGCTTCAAAATTCCAAGTTCCTTCTCTTGTCGCATCATTGATAGAAACTTTTTTCAGATTGCTCGGCAGGCTTGCATCGCTTCCTGAAGAAGCTACTTCAAATCCTTTTGCTGCCTTAAATACACCTACGTTGCAGATCTTCGGTGTATCTTTTGCACCGGTAATGTTGATGCGTACAGCAGTACCTTCTACTGTTTCACCACGGCACAGACGTTTGGAAGAAATGGTCTTTCCGCTTGCGAAATCATGCCATCTTCCTGTGATATCCTTATACTCTACAGTAAAGGAAGAAATGGTCTGTCCTTTCTGGATATATTCTTCGATGGATACCACATCAAATTTCTTCACACCGCCAAGGTTGATTTCCAGACTTCCTGTTGTCTTTCCTTCTGCCGGTGCCCAGTATGTATTGTCATATGTTTCTCCGTTTGGAATGGTATCCAGAACATTTGCTGCTCCGTATTTATCGGAATCTTTCCAGGTAGAATCTGCAGTAGCTGTTACTCCGCTTACTTTTGTCAGATCATTTTTGAAAGTTTCTTTGATATTGTTTCCAAATTCTTTGAAACGGTTCAGCTGTTCTGTTCCGATGGTTCCCTTTTTATTCGGAGACAGGTTCAGAAGCAGTGCTGCACCATGACCTACGGTACGGAAATAAATATCAGCCAGTTCTTTTTCAGATTTTGAAGTGTTATCACCTGCTGCATCTCTCCAGAACCATCCAGCCAGCATCTTGGTATCTACTTCCGGTACAGACCACTGATCTCCATCTGCTTTTCCTACGATAGCTCCGTCTACTCTAGGATACAGCGTTGTATTTTCGTAACTTGTTCCGGCATCTACTTTTGCCCATGTCTCATCGGCTGCAATTCCATTTTCGTTACCGATCCAGTGGATACCACCGGTGCTTGCCAGTGCTTTATCAGAAGCATTGATACCTTTTACTGCTGCATGTGTACCAAAAATCTGGCAACTCGGGTTTGTATCACGGATTGCACTGAAGATAGCAGTCCAGTCGTAAGTCTGTACATGGCTTCCGCTTCCCTGTGCACCGTCCATCCACCATTCTACAAAACGGTCGGAACGACGATTCGGGTTATTGTTACCATATTTATAGCTTCCGTCTGCTTTCTTTGCAGTACAGATTTCTCTGATCCAGGTCGTATACAGTTTGTTATAGTCTGTAAACTCACCTTTTCCTTCGTTGCTCTTGGTGTTGTTGTTATCACCAAAGCATCCGTATTTATCTTCATGGATATCCCACGGAGAAAGGTAAAGTCCCATATCCAGGTTGTACTTTGTACAAGCATCGGAAATCTCTTCCAGGATATCGCCCTTACCACCCTTTGTAGTTGGTGCTTGCGATATCATAGTCTGTATAATCACTTGCCCACAGACAGAATCCATCGTGATGTTTTGCTGTAAGCATCAGTCGGCTGAATCCAGCTTCTTTTACTGTTTTTACCAGTTCTTCCGCATCAAAATCGTCGGAAAGTGTGAAGATTTCTGCCGGACTCTTTGTTCCGTAATTTTCGCCCCATTCAACGTTGTTAAAAGTATTCGGTCCAAAGTGACAGAATGCGGCTGTTCCCTGTTTCATATACCAGAGCTGTTCATCATTTGGTGTTGCTCCCCAGGTTTTTGGTGCCTCTGCATCTTCTGTCTCTGTAGTATCTTTGATATCTACGGTAACGGTGCAGACTGCTGTCTTGCTTCCGTCTTCTGTTGTAACTGTAATATTCGCAATTCCATTTGCAACTGCTGTTACTTTTCCTGTTTTTGCATCAACCGTTGCCACTTTTGTATCACTTGATGCAAAGCTTACATTTTTATTGCTGGCATCTGTCGGTGCTACGGTTGCAGTCAGCTGTACTGTCTGACCTTTTTATTCAAAACAGCTGTTTCTTTATCAAGTGTAACGTCTGATACAGCTACGTTTGCTTTTTTCTTAAATTCAAATTTATCTACCTGCGGTCCAACTTTTGGAGTTGTAGCAGTAAATCTCAGTTCACCCTGTCCGGCTTTTGTAACTTTAACTGTAAAAGTTACCGTATGTGTGGTAGTTGCATTTTGTTCTCCATAAACATCTACGCTTCCGCTCTCAATGTTGGTGCCTTCCCATACAAATGCATTTGGTGTACCACCCTCTGTACGTCCGCTGCGGTAAGTAGCTGTTACGCTGTACTCACCTGCTTCCGGTGCATTGAACTTCATGGAAATAGCATCTCCATTTTCAAACCAGTTTGCGATCTTGCCACCACTTGCCCAGCTGGCATCTTCTACATGTACATGATTTTTAGTATCGCCATTCAGCGGATGCATGGTAAAATTCTCTGCCTCTACCGTCAGTGTACTACTATCTGCCGGCAACTCATATACTGTTTCCTCATCTGCCTGTCCTTCTGCTGCCACTGCATCTGCTGCGAATACCTGACTCATCGGTACTGCAGGTCCGGAAATAACCATTGCAGCTGCTGTCATGACAGCTAAATACTGTTTCCATTTCATAAAAGCCCTCCTTATTTGCTTATACAAAAAAATTAGCTATATCTATTTCATGCTACCATTTTCAGTACTCTTTTTCAACTATTTTTTACTAAAAAAAAGCTGATTAGTGGAATATTTTTTATCCATCCTTCCAATAATCAGCTTTCAGAGATTCTTTTTTTTCTATCTATTTTGCCCTGTAATTTTCTGTTTTGTATCAGAAAATCATAAAATTTATTCTTTTGTGTGTTATTTTTTGATACTCTATTTTACAAATCTGTTTACTATATAAGCGTTTGCTTCTTTTTTCTTCCTGATCATCCAGTGGTTGAAGCTCAATGTCTTTTCCATATTTTCGCTCCAGTGCTTTCTTTATCAACCAGTCACAGACCTGTGGATTTTTCGGCAGCAGTGGTCCGTGCAGATAGGTGCCGATCACATGCTTGTATACAATACCTTCATAGCCGGATTCACCGTCGTTTCCGGAACCATACAGGACTTTGCCAAACGGCTGGTTATCACCGATATCGGTACGTCCGCCATGATTCTCAAACCCGACAACCGGCATATCAAAGAGATCACTTTTCAGTACAATATTGCTGATCAGTCTTCCCGGTTTCTGCTCCGTGTGGAGTTTGACCAAATGCAGTCCTTCCATGCGGCCTTCGTCCGTCTGATAGTAATCTCCAAGCAGCTGATAACCACCGCAGACAGCGATCACAACACCGCCGTCTTCCACATAATCTTTAAAGTTTTTCTGGATCTGCTGCAGTCTTTTGCAGACGATCATCTGCTCACGGTCAGAACCGCCTCCGAGCAGTACAATATCCAGTTTGGAAAAATCTACTTCATCTTCCAGTTTAAATTCCAGCGTTTCTGCTTCAATGCCTCTCCACTGGCATCTCTTCATCAGGCACTGGATATTTCCCCGGTCTCCGTAGAGGTTCAACAGATCTGGATAAAGATGTCCGATTGTAATTTTCATAGCTTCTGCCGCCTCCTACGCTTTTTCCTGCTCTAATTTTTTCAGGATATTGTGAGTGTCATAAAGTGCCGTATAATTCACCAGCACGTACAGATTTCCGGTTCCGTCTGCAATGCGGCTGCGGATCGCCTTTTCTACATCCGGTTCCAGCCTGGATGGAATATCAACATATTTCAGACGCAGACGCATATCCTGGCATCGGATTCCGCTGACCGTGATCGACGCTGCATTCATATCCTGAAAACGATCAAAATCCACATCCCAGAGCCAGGAAATATCCGTACCATCCTGATCTTTATCGTTGATCAGCACGATGATATCTTTCGGTTTGTCATCTTCCTGCACTGCGGAAATATTCTGGTTAAATCCCGCCGGATTCTTGGCAAGGTTCAGCAGAACATCGGTATTTTTGATGTGAAAATGCTCCATACGTCCGTTCTGCGGATTGTAGTCTGCCAGCACTTTGTTGTAATTCTTTAATTCCAGACCGGCTGTGCGAGCTGCTGCATAGGCTGCCAGAATATTATAAACGTTGTAGAATCCACGGTAGTTGGCTTTTATTTCTCTGTTATCCACATCGAAGGAAAGTTTTCCACCGCTTTTTACGTTTTCAGCATCAAAATCGAGCTTCGGTCTTTTAAATCCGCAGTTCGGACACTCATAATCCCCAAACTGACTGTAATGGTAAAAATGGTAATTCAGCTTTTCTCCGCAGCATTTGCAGAACTGACCTTCACGGATCTCTCTTGCATTTTCTTTTTCCTGCTGACACTGCTTTCCGATACCAAACGTAACATATTTGTTACCGGAATCTTTTGCAAGAAATGCCGAAAGTGCATCATCGCCATTTACGACAAGTGTCAGATCAGGAGCCATATGCATGGCTTTTTTGAGCAGTTCCATCGTAATATCAATCTCCCCGTAACGGTCGAGCTGATCACGGAAAAGATTGGTCAAAATCATATAGTCCGGTTTAAAATACGGCAGAACTCTTACTGTTGATGCCTCATCAATCTCAATACACGCATAATCCGCATCCAGTTTTCCGTTCCATTTTGCTGCCAGCACGAATGCCGATACGACACCGTTGAGCATATTGGAACCGGTGTGGTTGCAGATCACTTTCTCACCTTCTGCCTCGATTGCCGAGCAGAGCAGATTATTGGTTGTCGTCTTTCCGTTTGTTCCGCAGGTGATAAAAATCTTTTTCCGCACCTGCCCGGAAAGTTCCATCAGGATTTTCGGATCTATTTTAAGTGCAATTTTGCCGGCCAGGGTTACCCCCTGTTTGCCGGCAAGTTTACATACTACACATGTTGCTTTTGAAATCCAGATTGCAAGCATTCTTCGCAAAATCATGGTCTTCCTCCAGTTTGATTACTCCTGTGTTGTCTCTTCGTTTTTGATTTCTTCGTCGTTTTTCTCATCTTCGATCATTTCGTCTTCGATTTTTTTGATGATATCTTCGCTGTCTGCTGAAGTTTCACGGACTTTCGCAATACTTGCCACAGATACGTTCTCCGAAAGATTCATAAGTTTCACACCGGATGTCACACGCCCAAGAACGGAAATGTCGCTGCACATCATACGAATGACAATGCCTTCGGTATTGATCATCATGATCTCGTCATCCATATGGAGGTTCTTAACACCGATCACGTTTCCTGTCTTCTCCATAATCTTATAACATTTCACACCTTTACCACCGCGGTTCTGGCTCTTGAACTCATCGATAGAGGTCAGTTTTCCCATGCCGTTTGCAGATACGATCAGAAGGTGATCTCCCTGTGTATTGAGCTGCATACCAATGACTTCGTCGCCGTCATTGAGCTGCATGCCGATGACTCCCATCGCCGTACGTCCCATGCTGCGGACATCGGTCTCCGGGAAGCGGATACACTGACCGTATTTTGTTACCAGGAAAATATCTTTCTTGTTGTTGGTCAGCTTGACTTCGATCAGTTCATCATCTTCACGCAGGCTGATGGCTGCAAGTCCTGTCTTTCTTACGTTTGCATAATCCAGAAGCGGTGTCTTTTTCACGATACCCTTTCTGGTTGCCATAAACAGATATTTGCCCTGCTTGTACTCTTTGACCGGGATCATCGCCGTGATCTTTTCTTCCGGTGCGAGCTGGAGCAGATTGACGATCGCCGTTCCTCTTGCCGTACGGCTGGCTTCCGGGATTTCATATCCTTTCAGGCGGTATACTTTTCCGGTGTTGGTAAAGAACATCAGATAGTGATGTGTATTCATCATCAACAGATCTTCGATATAATCATCTTCGATGGTCTGCATTCCCTTGATGCCCTTGCCACCGCGGTTCTGAGCCTTGAAATTGTCAACACTCATACGTTTAATATAACCAAGTTTTGTCATGGCGATCACAACATTTTCACGCGGGATCAGATCTTCTGTAGAAATATCATACATATCAAATCCAATGGAAGTTCTTCTCTCATCACCATACTTATCTGCAATTTCCATGATCTCTGTTTTGATCACGCCAAGCAGAAGATTTTCGTCTGCCAGAATGGCTCTCAACTCCTTGATCTTTGCCATCAGAGCTTCATACTCTGCTTCGATCTTCTCTCTTTCCAGACCTGTCAGGGCACGAAGTCTCATATCGACGATCGCCTGTGCCTGTGCATCGGAAAGTTCAAAACGTGTCATCAATGCTTCTTTTTTGCAAGTGCTGCTGTTCTGGATGCACGGATAATGCTGATGACTTCATCAATATGATCCAGTGCGATCAGCAGACCTTTTAAGATATGTGCACGTTCTTCTGCTTTGTTGAGTTCGTACTGTGTACGTCTTGTAACAACATCTTCCTGATGTCTCAGATAATGCTGGAGCATCTCCAGAAGATTCAGAACTTTCGGCTCTTTGTTTACCAGTGCGAGCATAATCACACCAAAGGTATCCTGGAGCTGTGTATGTTTGAAAAGCTGATTCAGTACGACATTTGCGTTGACATCTCTTCGAAGCTCAATGTTGATACGCATACCTTCACGGCTTGATTCATCTGTGATCGCTGTGATTCCGTCAATCTTTTTTATCACGTACCAGTTCTGCCATTTTTTCGATCAGTCTGGCCTTGTTTACCATATACGGCAGCTCCGATACCAAAATACGGCTCTTGCCGTTTGGCATGGATTCGATTTCTGTTACGGCACGCACACGGATCTTGCCGCGTCCTGTGCGGTAAGCTTCCTGGATTCCTCTTGTTCCGAGGATCATTGCACCGGTCGGGAAATCCGGACCTTTTACGATATCCAGGATTTCTTCGATCTCCGTCTCTCTGCCTTCTTCAATGCGGTTGTCGATGATCTTCACAACGGCTTTTACAATTTCACGCAGATTGTGCGGCGGAATATTAGTCGCCATACCTACAGCGATACCTGTTGTACCGTTTACCAGCAGATTCGGAAAACGTGCCCGAAGTACATCTGGCTCTTTTTCCGTCTCATCGAAGTTCGGAACAAAATCAACCGTATCTTTTCCGATGTCCGCAAGCATTTCCATGGAAATTTTGCTCAGACGTGCCTCAGTATATCGCATGGCAGCAGCTCCGTCGCCATCGACAGAACCAAAGTTTCCGTGGCCGTCTACCAGCGGATATCTTGTAGACCAGTCATGTGCCATGTTAACCAGTGCACCGTAGATAGAACTGTCACCATGTGGGTGGTATTTACCCATGGTATCACCGACAATACGCGCACATTTTCTGTGTGGTTTGTCAGGACCATTGTTCAGCTCGATCATGGAATACAAAACTCTTCGCTGCACCGGCTTCAGACCGTCTCTTACATCCGGCAATGCACGTGCTGCAATAACGCTCATTGCATAATCGATATAAGATTCTTCCATGGTCTTTTTTCAAATCCACGTCATGTATCTTATCAAAAATATTGTCTTCCAACAGTTTTTCCTCCTACTTCCGAGCACTAAATATCCAGATTTTTTACAAACTGAGCATTCTCTTCAATAAATTCTCTTCTTGGTTCTACCTGATCGCCCATCAGCGTTGTAAAGGTAACATCGAGCTCTGAAGAATTTTCGTTATCCATAACAACACGGCGGAGCACTCGTTTTCCGGATCCATGGTTGTTTCCCAAAGCTGCTCTGCATCCATTTCACCAAGACCTTTGTAACGCTGGATCCTGTTATTCTGGTCTCGTCCGACTTCTCCCAGGATCGCTGCCAGCTGCTCATCGCTGTACGCATACCAGACTTTTTTATTTTTCTCCAGTTTATACAGTGGCGGCTGTGCCAGATATACATGACCTTCTTTGATCAGATCCGGCATGAACCGATAAAGGAATGTCAAAAGCAGTGTACTAATATGTGCACCATCAACATCGGCATCGGTCATAATGATGATCTTGTCATAACGCAGTTTTGAAATATCGAAATCTTCGTGGATACCGGTTCCGAACGCAGTGATCATCGCCTTGATCTCCGCATTTGCATAAATACGGTCAAGTCTTGCTTTCTCCACATTCAGGATTTTTTCCGCGAAGCGGCAGGATTGCCTGGGTTGCACGGCTTCTCGCTGTCTTTGCAGAACCACCTGCAGAATCTCCCTCAACAATATAGATTTCACAGTTTTTCGGATCTTTGTCTGAACAGTCTGCCAGTTTTCCAGGAAGAGACATTCCTTCCAGTGCAGATTTTCTTCTGGTCAGATCTCTTGCTTTTCTGGCTGCCTCTCTCGCTCTCTGAGCCATGATAGATTTCTCAAGGATCATTTTTGCAACCTGCGGATGCTGTTCCAGATAGATCATCAGCTGCTCGGAAACAATATTGTCAACGGCACCTCGTGCCTCACTGTTGCCCAGTTTCTGCTTGGTCTGACCTTCAAACTGCGGATCTTCAATCTTGATGCTTACGATCACGGTAAGACCTTCACGGATATCATCACCGGAAAGTGTCTCGGTGTCCTTGATCAGTTTATTCAGTCTCGCATAAGAATTAAAAGTCTTTGTCAGTGCATTTTTAAAACCAGTCAGATGGGTTCCGCCTTCCGGAGTCGTGATGTTATTTACAAAACTGTAGGAACCTTCGGTGTATCCATCGTTGTGCTGCATGGCAACTTCCACATAAATATTATCCTTCATTCCTTCACAGTAAATAATATCCGGGTAAAGCGGTGTCTTGCCTTTATTCAGGTAAGTCACAAACTCCTTGATACCGCCCTCATAATGGAACGTCTTTTCGATTGGTTCTTCCGGACGGTCATCTCTTAAAACAATCTTGATATTTTTTGTAAGAAATGCCATCTCACGAAGTCTCTGTTTAAGCACATTAAAATCAAAAACTGTTTCTTCAAAAATTTCGCTGTCCGGCAGGAATGTAACCGTTGTACCTGTTTTCTTTGGATCACATTCTCCGATCACTTTTAATTTATATACTACTTTTCCTCTTTCATATCGCTGACGATAAATTTTACCTTCATGGTAAATCGTAACTTCAAGATGTGTAGAAAGTGCATTTACAACAGACGCACCTACACCATGCAGACCACCGGATACCTTGTATCCCCCACCGCCGAATTTACCGCCGGCATGCAGAATCGTAAATACGACTTCTACTGCGGGAATACCTGCCTTGTGGTTGATTCCGACCGGAATGCCTCGTCCATTGTCAATGACTGTTACGGAATTATCTTTATTTATCGTTACCTGGATGGTATCACAATACCCCGCAAAGAGCTTCATCAACTGCATTATCTACAATCTCATAAACCAGATGATGAAGACCTCTGGACGATGTACTGCCGATATACATACCCGGTCTCTTTCGTACAGCCTCAAGACCTTCCAATATCTGAATCTGATCTGCACCGTATTCTGCATTGCTCTCTGTGCCCATAGTAACCTCCTGTCTTTTCTTTTCATCCTTCGCAAACAACACCGTTTGCAACATGAAAAACTTTGTTCAACTGAAACTTGTTTTCTATAAAATCATCGATCCCCGTACAGGTGATCAACGTCTGTATATCATGTATACTGTCTAATAAATACTGCTGCCTGCTGCTGTCCAGTTCGGAAAGTACATCATCCAGAAGCAGTACCGGCGTATCTTTAATCGCTCTTTTTACCAGTTCGATCTCCGCAAGTTTCAGCGAAAGTGCAGCCGTTCTCTGCTGCCCCTGCGATCCAAATCTGCGGATATCTACACCCTTTACTTCAAAAAGCAGATCGTCCCTGTGAGGACCTGTCATGCTCATTTTCACCTTCAGATCCCGTTTCCTGGAAGTCTGAAGTTTTCTTTCGAATTCGTCCGCAGAAACATTTTTCTCATAACGGACCATCAGCTCTTCTCTGCCGCCCGTCAGATTTCTATGTATCTCTGCTACGATCACGCCAAGCTCTTCGACAAACCGCTCCCTTGATTCGATCAGCTTTTTTCCATATTTTACCAGCTGCATATCCCATATATCCAGCATTTCTTCATACTGACTGTTAAAAGAACACTCTTTCAGCAGCTTATTTCTCTGTATGATCACTTTATTGTAATTGGAAAGCTCGTGTAAGTAAAGCTTATCCAGCTGACAAAGTTCCATATCAATAAAACGCCGCCGCTCCGCCGGTCCGTTTTTAATGATACCAAGATCCTCCGGTGAGAAAAAAACGAAGTTTGCGATTCCAAGCAGCTCTGCCGCCTTTCGGATCGGCACGCCGTTGACTGCAATGCCCTTCGGCCGGTTCTTTTTTTTCAGATGCATATCGATCTCATAAGCACTCTGGCTTCTGCTGATCGCCATCCGTATATGAGCTTCTTCCTCACCAAAACGGATCATTTCCCTGTCTTTACTTCCCTTATGGGATTTCGTCGTTCCGCATAGATATACCGCTTCGAGAATATTGGTCTTCCCCTGGGCATTGTTCCCATAGAAAAGATTCGTTCCCTTATCAAAAGACAACTGCAGCGACTCATAATTGCGGAACTGATTCAGCTTCAAAGATTTTACTATCATTCCATCAATCTGTAATTTTTACAGTCTGACCATCATATTCTACCACATCGCCGGCATGCAGTTTCTTGCCCCGCTGTGTTTCTGTCTGGCCGTTTACCTTCACAAGACCATCCTGAACGGCATATTTTGCGTCCACGCCGGACTCTACAAAACCTGCTGCTTTCAATGCCTGACCAAGTTTGATAAACTCATCTCTTAATTTAATTGTTTCCATAAACTTTCACTCCTTATGCCATAAAATTAACCGGCAAGATCAAATATATATAAGATTGCTGTTCGTCTCTGATAAAGCATGGTGCTTTCGGGTTCATCAGATAAATATCAACCGTTTCATCATCAATAACACGAAGAGCATCGATCAGAAATCGCGGATTAAATCCGATCATAATGTCCTTGCCTTCTTTATTGATGTCAATTTCTTCATCCATGGAACCGATCTGAGACTGAATCTTAAGTTCAATATTATCATCTGTGATTGAAAGAATGATCGGTTTTTTATCACTTTCTTTTTACCAGAAGTGTCGCACGGTCAATACAGTCCAGAAGCTCTTTTTTTTATTTACCTGAATCTTGGTTTCGTAGTCACTGGAAAGCATCTGATCAATGCGGAAATATTCACCCTCGATCAGACGTGACACAACAACGGTATCATCAAATTCAAAGACAATATGATTTTTTGTAAAGAAAATACTGACTTCATCTTCGGTTTCGCCTGATAAAATCTTACTAATTTCGATAAGTGTCTTTCCAGGAACGACAACTTTGATATCAGAATATTCCTCTTTTAATTCAATTTTCCGTATACTTATGCGGTGTCCATCCAGGGATACTACACGCAACATATCGCCTTTGACTTCGAATAATTCGCCGGTCATCATCTTATTGTTTTCATTGGCTGCGATCGAGAAAATAGTCTGACGAATCACCTCTTTTAATGTAAACTGAGAGACAACAATACGATTATCTCTTTCTACATAAGGAAGATAGGAAAATTCTTCCCCGGACTGACCGCTGATGCTGATTTGCCTTCTCACAGGTGATGGTAGTCGTCAGATTTCCGTCTGTTTCAATCGTAACATCATTATCAGGAAGTTTACGAATGATATCAGAGAAAATTTTTGCATCAATTGCAACAATTCCTTTTTCCAGAATGGTACCGTCAACGATGGTTTCAATTCCAAGTTCCATATCGTTGGCTGTAAATTTAATATTGTTTGTGGATGCATCAATCAAAATACATTCCAGGATAGGCATGGTTGTTTTTCCTGGGATTGCTTTCAGAACAATATTCACACTTTTTAAAAGATTACTTTTTGAGCATACTAATTTCATTGTGTTGATAACTCCTTTGTGGGTTAAATGAGATAAATTAAAGAGAAAATCCGCAGTAGCCGCCGTAGGGGATGTGAATATGTGAATAACTCCCAAAATCCTTGAATTTAAGGGAAAAAAACAGGTTGGATAAACTGGTGAAAAGTCCACAAATTTCTGAGGAAAACCGGTGGGTTATTAACATCCTCAGAAATTGGCTAAAGTTATTCACACAGTATCCAACACATATCCACATTATTTTGTGCACAAATAAAAAGACGATGCTTTTTCGGCCGTCTAGTTTGGATTCAGTTTCTTTTTTTAATGATATCTATCGTGTTTTTCAGATCATCGGAAGTCTCAATTTCTTTCGAAATTTTCTCAACTCCATGAAGTACGGTCGTATGATCGCGGTTTCCCATCAGTTTTCCGATCGCTTTGAGCGGTGTGCTGGTCATTTCACGGCACAGATACATGGCAATCTGCCTTGGAATCACGATATCAGCACTTCGTTTGGAACCTTTTATATCATCTGTTTTGATATGAAAGTGTTCTGCAACGGTCAGAAGGATCAGATCCGGGGTGATTTCTCGTTTTGCGTTCGGTGAAATCATATCCTTTAAGGCTTCCTGTGCCAGTTCTACTGTAATTTCGCGGTGTTCAAGACTGCTCATTGCAGTGATCCGGTTCAGTGCACCTTCGAGTTCACGGATATTAGACTTGATATTGGTAGCAATATACTGAATGACTTCATCATCCAGATGGTAACCTTTTTCTTTGGAATCACGTTCTTCTTTTTTTGCGGAGGATTGCCATCCTTGTCTCATAATCCGGGGAAGAAATATCTGCGATCAGGCCCCATTCAAAGCGGGATTTCAGCCTTCCTTCCAGCGTTGCGATCTCTTTCGGCGGTTTATCGGATGAAATGATGATCTGCTTTTTCGCACCATGCAGGTCGTTAAACGTGTGGAAAAACTCTTCCTGTGTGGACTCTTTTCCGATGATAAACTGGATATCGTCGATCAGCAGAACGTCGATATTACGGTACTTTTCACGGAATTTTGTCATTGCGGTATTGTTACCGTTTCGGATTGCTTCGATCAGTTCGTTCGTAAAGGATTCACTCGTTACATAAAGTACTCTGGTCTGTGGATTATTTTCCAGGATAAAGTGTGCGATCGAGTGCATCAGATGGGTTTTCCCCAGTCCAACACCTCCGTAGAGGAAGAGGGGATTGTAGATTTCGCCCGGGGATTCGGCAACTGCCAAAGATGCAGCGTGTGCAAATTTGTTGTTGCTTCCGACAACGAAGTTTTCAAAGGTATATTCCGGATTTAAATTTGCTTTTTCTAATATATTATTGAAAGAATTATCAGTATTCGAAGAGGAATCCGCTTCTTTTACAACATTTTGTTCTACAGTATACACGATCTTGGTGCAGTCCAGTCCTGTAAGCTCTGCAATCGTAGAACGGAGCGGAGTTGTAAACTTCTTATTTATATAGGAATTAATGAAATCCTCGTTAATACCCATTTCATCAATCGGGACATAAATAAAAAGAGTGCCTTCGTCACTGTCATATCTTTGTACTTGAAGTGGTTTTGATCCAGGTGTTGATGGAAATTGGGGAAAATCCGAATTCTGTACTGAGGGTATCCACAACACTGTCCCACTTTTCTTCTATGATATTCATGAGGATCTCCTTTTAAGGCCAGTTTTACTTATTTAATATTAAACTAAAACAGGAAAATTATCAATGCTTATTTTTGAATGTGCATAACTTTTCGACAATAATCCACACTCAAAAATGCGATAAAATGGGCGTTTGTGAGAAAAATGTAGAAAATATGCAAAAGTTACACACGAAGTTATCCCCAAGTTATCCCCAAAATGTGGATAACTTTATGTAAACCAATAAGTTTACATAAGTATGTTACAGAAGAACCAGATGAAAAAAAGGTTGAAAAATAAAGGAATTTTGGGAATCATAGACTTCGAAAAATGCAGAAAAATGTCGAAAGAAGGAAAGAGGGGGGATTGGCAGTGTGAATAACTAAAGGAACATCATCCACAGTGGGAAAAGCCTTATTTTAAGGCATTTTTTTGAAAAAGAAAAAAAGTTTTTCACATCAAATAAAAAAGTTATCCCCAAGTTATCCCCAAAATGTGGATAACTGAGTGTAAACTATGCAGATGTCCGCTTTGCATCCGTTTGTCTATGGGACTGACAGGAATGGTTCTGCCCCAAAGCTCGGTTCAATTGAAAAAATCACGGAATTACTTGACTTTATGGGGCTTTGCATATATAATTGAAACGATGTTTTCTAAACAGATAAAACAGATTTTATATTTGATAAGGAGGTGCCGTAATAATGAAAATGACATTTCAGCCAAAGAAAAGATCCAGAGCTAAAGTTCATGGATTCAGAGCAAGAATGAGCACTGCAGGCGGAAGAAAAGTACTTGCTGCCAGAAGATTAAAAGGAAGAAAAAAATATCAGCATAGGCCGCAGATGTGTGGCCTTTTTCTTCTATGTTCGTCTTTTGAAAGGATGACAGAAAAAAAGGAAGCAGTATGATATTTTCAGAGTCTTTGAAAAAAAACAGAGATTTCCAGACGGTATATAAGTATGGAAAGTCGGCCGCCAACCGTTATCTCATTATGTATATCTATCCGAATCAGACAGAGAGGAACAGACTTGGGATTTCGGTCAGTAAAAAGGTGGGCAATAGTGTGGTCAGACACAGACTGGCCAGATTGATAAGAGAAAGTTATCGCCTGAGTGAAACCAGGTTTCACTCAGGATATGATATTGTAGTAATTGCAAGACCTGTTGCAAAAGATAAGAATTATTTTGAAGTAGAAAGTGCATTATTACATCTTGGTAAAGTGCATAAAATAGCAGGTTGATATTCATGAAAAATATTTTAATCGCAATGATCCGGTTTTATCAGAAATTTCTGTCACCATTAAAGCATACGAGATGCCCCTATACACCGACCTGCTCGCAGTATGGCCTGGAGGCGATACAGAAATACGGGGCTGTTAAAGGAAGTCTTCTGGCATGCTGGAGGATTTTGCGATGCAATCCCTTTTCCAAGGGTGGTTATGATCCCGTTCCGTAAACGGGTAGGAAGAATTAAAAATAGAAAATTGAATATGAAGAACTGCTGTATAATGTCAGGTGAATATGCAGGAGGAAGGTTATGTTATTAACAAAAAGCAACACCATCATCATTGGACAGGTGGCAACACTGTTAGGTCTTTTGATGAATGCGATTTTTAGTTTCACTGACGGGGTGTTTGGGATTTCCAATATCGGTGTATGTATTATTTTGTTTACACTGGTTATTTATGCCCTGCTCACTCCACTCACGATCAAACAGCAGAAGTTTTCAAAGATGTCTGCGATCATGAATCCTGAGATAAAGGCAATCCAGAAAAAGTATGCCGGCAAAAACGACCAGGTAAGTATGATGAAGATGAACGAAGAAACACAGAATGTATATGCAAAATACGGTGTTTCTCCGATGGGAACATGTCTTCCGATGCTGATTCAGCTGCTGATCCTGTTTGCATTGTATCGTGTAATCTGGAAGATTCCGGCTTACGTTGCAAGTGTAAAAGATGTATTTACTCCTCTTGTAAATGTTCTTTTAAAGACACAGGGTACACAGCAGTTTTTAGCTGATATAGTAGGAAACCAGGTCAATTTCCAGAGACTTGGTTATACAGCAAACAGTGCGATCGATGCACTGTACAAGTTCAAACCGGCAGACTGGACTGCAATGGCAGAGAAGTTTCCGGATCTGTCAGGTATGATCTCACAGACAACAGGCAGTCTTGATAAAATGAACTATTTCCTGGGATTGAATATTTCCAACTCACCGATGACAGCGATGGTGGAAAATTTCAAGGCACATAACTGGATTTTATTTGTATGTGCACTGGCAATCCCGGTACTGGCAGGTTTAAGCCAGTGGCTCAACACCAGACTGATGCCGCAGGCAGCAGCAAGCCCGGCAGGAGACGACAGTTCCATGGAAAGCTCCATGAAGATGATGAACAATATGATGCCTCTGGTATCTGTATTCTTCTGTCTGTCACTTCCGATCGGTCTTGGTATCTACTGGATCGCAGGTGCGGTATTCAGAAGTATCCAGCAGGTTGTTGTCAACAAACATATGGAAAAGATGGATATGGACGCACTGATCCGCAAAAATGTGGAGAAAATGAATGCCAAACGTAAGAAACAGGGACTTCCGCCAAAGAAAATTTCTGAGCATGCAAAAAGTAAACTTCAAAGATCTTGAGGATGCACAGAAAGTGGATGAGAAGAAACAGGCAGAACGTCAGAAAAAATCCAGGATTCTACGGAGTACTATAAACACGCAGATGCGAAACCGGGAAGTATTGCAGCAAAAGCGAGAATGGTTCAGCAGTTTGATGAAAAGAATCCAAAAGGTAAGAAAAATAAGAATTAAAGTAATAAGGTAATAAAGAGAAGTAATATGGGGAGAAGGATGGGAGGTATTAAAATGGAAGAGTATATCGAGGTTTCTGCGAAGACAAAAGAAGAAGCGATCATGAATGCAGCAATTCAGCTTGGAACAAGCAGCGATAATATTGAATATGATGTTATTCAGGAAGCAACTTCCGGACTTTTTGGAATCGGAAGAAAACCGGCCATTATAAGGGCAAGAAAGAAAAAGATATTTCTCTTGATTTTGAGGAAGCCGTAAGGGATCCTTTGAAGGACATTTCTGCAAAGAAAAGCTTTATGAAAAAACCGGCAAAGAAATTTACCAAAGAGCCGGTAAAAAACAGCCTGAGAAAACGATTGAAAAGAAAGAAGAAAAACCGGTTGAGAAGAAAACGGAAAGAAAACCGGAAAATCAGCCGCAGCCAAAAGCTGAAAAAAGAAGTGGAAGTAAAGAAAGAAGAACCGCAGGCAAAACCGGCAGTTACAAGAGAAAAGCTTCCGATCAACAAAGAAGCAGCAGAGAAAGATGCAAAAAGAATTTCTGGAGAAAATGTTTGCAGCAATGGATTCAGAAGTTTGCATCAAAACATCATTTGATAAAGATGACAATCTGAACATCGAGCTTTCCGGTAAAGACATGGGTGTTCTGATCGGTAAGAGAGGACAGACTCTTGATTCTATCCAGTATCTTACAAGCCTCGTTGTCAACAAAGGCAATGCGTATGTACGTGTGAAGGTAGATACCGAAAACTACCGTGCACGCAGAAAAGAGACGCTGGAAAATCTGGCAAAGAATATTGCGTTCAAAGTAAAGAGAACAAAGAAACCGGTATTCCTGGAGCCGATGAATCCATACGAGAGAAGAGTGATCCATTCTGCACTTCAGAATGATCCGCTGGTGTCCACACACAGCGAGGGCGAAGAGCCGTATCGTAAAGTAGTTGTTACATTAAAAAACAGTAAAAGTAAAATAGTTGTAAGTGATATGAGTCTGATTTTCAGTGCGGCAGATATGCTGCCGAAAATCAGACTTTTTGAATATCAGGAGGAATCAATGAAAGGTGAAACGATTGCAGCGATCTCCACAGCAGTCAGCAGTTCCGGAATCGGGATTGTGCGAATCAGCGGAGATCAGGCATTTGAAATAGCGGACCGTGTATACAGAAGTCCGAAAGGCAAAAAGAAATTATCAGAACAGCAATCCCATACGGTTCACTATGGTTATATCTGTGACGGAGACGAAGTGCTGGATGAGGTGCTTGTAGTTCTGATGCGTGCACCGAGGAGTTTTACGGCGGAAGATACCGTAGAAATCGACTGCCACGGCGGTGTGTATGCGATACAGCGAGTGCTGGAAGCTGTGATCAAAAATGGTGCAGCTCCGGCAGAGCCGGGAGAATTTACCAAACGTGCCTTTTTAAATGGAAGAATGGATCTGTCGCAGGCGGAGGCGGTGATGGATGTCATTGAGGCAAAAATGAATATGCTCTGAAAAGTTCCGTCGGCCAGCTTCGCGGAAGCATCGGTCAGAAAATAAAGGATCTGAGAGCAAAGATCATTTATCACATTGCATATATAGAATCGGCACTGGATGATCCGGAACATATCAGCCTTGACGGTTATCCGCAGGAGCTTGAAAAGGAAAATGAAGCGTGGATCGAGATGATCGAGAAGCTGATCCGCTCTGCAAACGATGGAAGGATCATGACGGAAGGCATCAAGACGGTAATCCTTGGAAAGCCAAACGCCGGAAAGTCTTCTCTGCTTAACAAGCTTTGCGGAACGGAAAAGGCGATCGTGACAGACATTGCGGGAACGACAAGAGATGTGCTGGAGCAGAGCATCAATCTTCACGGCATCACACTTAACCTGATGGATACCGCAGGCATCCGTGATACGGAAGATATCGTAGAGCAGATTGGTGTGCAGCGTGCAAAAAAATATGCAAAAGAAGCAGACCTGATTCTGTACGTGGCAGATTCATCGACCGCACTGGATGAGAATGATGAAGAGATTATCGAACTATTTGAAGGCAGAAAGGTGATCGTTCTTTTAAATAAATCGGATCTGGAGCCGGTAACGACAGAACAGATCCTGAAGGAAAAAGTGGGAGAACATCCGGTGATCTGCGTTTCTGCAAAAGATGAGACTGGATTTGAACAGCTTGAGGATACACTCAAAAATATGTTTCTCGAAGGCAGCCTTTCTTTTAACGATGAGGTATGTATCACAAATATGCGTCATAAGGCAGCACTTATGGATGCAAAAGAGAGCCTGAAGCAGGTGACGGAGAGCATCGCACAGGATATGCCGGAGGATTTCTTCTCGATCGATCTGATGAGTGCATATGAATCTCTGGGAACGATTATCGGCGAGGCCGTGGATGATGATCTGGTAAATGAAATTTTCAGTAAGTTCTGTATGGGCAAATAAGTGGAGGCAAGAAATGAATACATTAGAAGAATATACAGATGTGGTAGTCGTAGGAGCCGGACATGCCGGATGTGAGGCAGCACTTGCCTGTGCAAGACTCGGACTTTCCACAACCATTTTTACCGTGAGTGTGGACAGCATTGCACTGATGCCGTGCAACCCGAACATAGGTGGAAGCTCCAAGGGTCATCTGGTAAGAGAAATCGATGCACTTGGCGGTGAGATGGGAAAAAATATCGACAAAACGTTTATCCAGTCCAAGATGCTCAATAAATCCAAAGGACCTGCCGTACATTCCCTGCGGGCACAGGCGGACAAGGCGGAATATTCCAGAGCCATGCGAAAAGTTTTGGAAAACACAGATAACCTGTCAGTCGTGCAGGCAGAAGTTGCAGAAATTCTGACAGAAGACGGAAAAATCACCGGAGTCAAAACATTCTCCGGGGCAACGTATCACTGCAAAGCCTGCGTGCTTTGTACCGGAACATATCTGCGTGCAAGATGTATTTACGGTGATATCAGTAATTATACCGGACCTAATGGATTGCAGGCAGCAAATCATCTGACAGATTCCCTGAAAGCACATGGAATCGAGATGCAGCGATTTAAGACCGGTACACCGGCACGTGTAGACCGCAGATCGATTGATTTTTCAAAAATGCAGGAACAGTTTGGCGATGAGAGAGTGGTACCCTTTTCTTTTTTACAACCGATCCGGAGAGTGTCCAGATCGACCAGGCATCCTGCTGGCTGACTTATACAAACGAAGAAACACATGAAATTATCCGGAAAAATCTGGATCGTTCACCGATTTATGCCGGTATTATTGAAGGAACCGGTCCGCGTTACTGTCCTTCCATTGAGGATAAAGTTGTAAAATTTGCAGATAAAAACAGACACCAGGTATTTCTTGAGCCGGAAGGACTGCATACGAACGAAATGTATATCGGCGGTATGTCAAGCTCCCTGCCGGAAGATGTTCAGCATGAAATGTACCACACGGTAGCCGGACTTGAGCACGCAAAGATCGTCCGCAATGCCTATGCGATCGAGTATGACTGCATCAATCCGAGACAGCTGGATGCATCCCTGGAGTTTAAAAAATATCAGGGGACTTTTCAGTGGCGGACAGTTTAACGGAAGCTCCGGATACGAGGAAGCTGCGGCTCAGGGACTGATTGCCGGTATCAATGCAGCAATGCAGGTAAAGGGAAAAGAGAGCCGCTGATCCTTGATCGTTCGGAAGCTTATATTGGTGTTCTAATCGATGATCTGGTAACAAAAGAGAATCGTGAGCCATATCGTATGATGACATCCAGAGCAGAATATCGTCTGCTTCTGCGTCAGGACAATGCAGATCTGCGTCTGACAGAGAAAGGTTATCAGGTGGGGCTGATCTCCGAAGAACGCTATCAGGATCTGAAAACAAAAGAGCGTCAGATCGCAGAAGAAATGGAACGTGTAGATCATGAGAATATCGGCGGAACCGAAGTAGTACAGAAATTTCTGGAGGCACATGAAAGTACACTTCTGAAGTCCGGAACAACCATCGGAGAACTGGTACGCCGTCCGGAGCTGGACTATGAGATGTTAGCAGAGATTGACAAAAACAGACCGCAGTATTCTGCCGGTGTGCGTGAACAGGTCAATATCAACATCAAATATCAGGGCTACATCCGAAGACAGATGAAGCAGGTCGAGCAGTTCAAGAAAATGGAAAACAAACGGATTCCGAAAGATATTAATTACGACGAAGTCGGAAGCCTGAGAATTGAAGCGGTGCAGAAACTGAAAAATTCCAGCCGCTTTCCATCGGACAGGCATCCCGTATTTCCGGTGTGTCACCGGCGGATATTTCCGTACTGCTCGTATATTTGGAATCCAGAGATCGAAAATAAAGTGAAGTCCTGCGGCAAAAGAATGTTTGGCAGACGAAACGTAAATATTGAATTTTAAGTCAGATGCACGAGATATTTGACAGGAGGAAAACGTGGACAGAAGTAAATTTCATATTTTAGAAGATGGATGTCAGGCATTTGGCGTGACATTGACAGAGAAGCAGATTGAACAGTTTGAGAAATATTATGAGCTGCTGGTAGAATGGAATAAAGTGATGAACCTCACCGGGATCACTGAATTTGACGAAGTGATGCAGAAACATTTTGTGGACAGCGTGGCAGCGGCAGAATATGTGGAGATGGAAAAAATAAACAGCCTGATTGATGTCGGGACCGGAGCCGGCTTTCCGGGAATCCCACTGAAGATTGTTTATCCACATTTGCAGGTAACACTTTTGGACTCTTTGAACAAAAGGATCAAATTTCTGGATGAAGTTGTGGATAACCTGGGGCTTACCGGAATCGAAACGGTGCATGGAAGAGCAGAAGATGCGGCGAAAAAAGCAGAATACCGCGAACAGTTTGATCTGTCTGTTTCCAGAGCAGTTGCGAACCTTGCGTCCCTTACCGAGTATTGCCTGCCGTTTGTAAAAGTCGGCGGAAAATTTGTTTCCTATAAATCTGTTTCAGTGGATGAAGAAATCGCTCAGAGTAAGAAGGCAGTTTATGTGCTTGGCGGAGAAATCGGAAAAGTGGAGAAATTCCATCTGCCGGGAAGTGACATGGAGAGGGCAATTGTGGTTGTGGAAAAGAAGAGAAGCACGCCGAAGAAATACCCGAGAAAAGCCGGGATGCCAACGAAAGAGCCTCTTGCGTGAATGTGCAAAAAAGAAGATCATTAAAATAGTAAAAGATAGTTAAAAATAGGGAAAAAACAGTACGCCATAAATACACGAAAACAATCTGCTGACACGCTTCGTTTCCTGGGAAGCTGCCGTCCGTGCAATTTGTTTTCGGATATTTATGGCTGTATTATTTTACGCACTGTTTTCTACAGGTGAAACCATCGGATGTAATTGATCGAATTTACAGTTGTACTATGGAAATTACAGGGCTTTTTGAAGTATGGTATCCTGTTAATAGTTGATGCATGAGTCAAAAAGTTAAAAGGTTGTTATAAAAAAAGTAAAAAACAGGATAATTTTTGCAAGGAGAATTTTTATGGATTTGATTAAGAATTTTGATTTTGCCGAGTTTGATCATGATAAAATTCTGGAAAACGTAACACCGATTCTGCTTCCGGAGCGTAACGTGACATCCGATCAGGTGTCCTGCAAAGTCCCGGGGATGGAAGATGTCCGGATGCTGTTCGCCATCTGTCAGGACGAAAAGCTGTATTTACTAACGAAAAAAAGGCTCTGATGAGAGAGAAGGTACTGCTGGAAGAAATGACAGATCGGGTAAAAATGATGGATTATGACTGGCAGATTGACAGTCTGAAGGATTATGGAATTGGAAAAGAGAATTCTTATGATTCTTATATGCTGTCCAATCTGTACTATTCCTATGGAGCAGCGGCGATTGCACTTCCGCAGGTGCAGGCATGGATGTATATGAAATTCAAATGCAATTTGCTGATCCAGCTATGGAACATTCACCACGTGGTTGTCATTCCGGAAAATACATTGCCGGAGGATTATGATCCGCAGTTTTTTTTATTGATGAGATAAAACGGGCAAACAGAGAAACCATTCCGGAGGAAGAATGGCTTTCCGACCGGCTTTACTATGTGGATTACAAAAAAGAAAAAAAAATCATCTGAGAACTTTTGTATAGACAGGGGAAATAAAAGTAGATATTGCCAGGAATTATCATATCGGCGAGAACGATAATCTGTTTGATGATTTTGGGGTAAGATAAACCCAGCAGCGAAGGTGTACACCAGATGTGAGGTGATCTCCGTCTTTGCAGGCGGTGAACAACAAGTCTGTGTCTGTGACGGGATAAAATCTCCCATCTGATATAACCTTCGGCGGATTGCAGAAGTGCACAAAAAGAATGTCAGAGACATTCAGAAATGTCCGGGTATAATGGTTTTGTGCCAGATCTTACGTGTATTCAAATTAAAATTTTAAAAAGAACATGTCAACATATTCCAGTACAGCCTGCGGATTTTCCATTTGCGGGTATTTTTCTGTATTTTCAATAAAATCGTATTCTACAGCGGAATTGAGGCGGACATAGCCTTCGACGGTTCGTTCACGTTCCTCTGTCTTTCTTCCTTCGAGGATAAACAGACTGTTGTTGATGCTGTTTAAGGCTCTGGAGATGTCTGCATTTAAATAAAATCCATCCAGGCTGGACAGCAGATATTTCCCGCCGCACTCATCGAGATGAGCAGCTTCATGATAAATGTCCAGCGTCTTCTTTGAGACAGAGAAAGGGTTATAAAAATACTTTTCGGTGAATAAATATTCAATATTTTCCCGCCGCATCTGCATGTTGTATACAGCTGTACCGACGATCGGAAGATCCATAATAAATTTGATGATCCTGGAACGTTTGGACGGTGTACATTTCAGATTGGAAATGCTTTCCGGATTGATCATCATAATTTTGTTATAGGCATCCGGATTGGTACTGCATGCCATCAACACAAAAAAAGAAGAAGACAGACCGGTAGCGATGATGTCTGTTTTTTCGTGAATCACATGCTCGATAAAATCATTGATAAGCTGCACGTAAAAATAGTTTGTGTAGGTCAGGTTCGGTTTATCAGAACGACCGCAGCCAAGAAGATCCAGGCAATATACCGTGTGGTCTGCGGACAGATTTTTCAGCAGCAGATCCCATTCGTAGGAAGAGGCAGCCGGAGCCAGATCGTGAACAAGCAGGAGAGGAGAACCGCTTCCTGTTTTTGTATAATAGATCTGACCGAAACGCCAGTCATAAAAAGCACCTTTATGTTTATCCAGCAGATTTTTAACCGTGGCAAAAGCCTGGGCACAGCGATTGACGATGTGAAGAGAGCCAACAGCCAGAGCGGTCATGAGAATGCCGGTTTTGATTTTTTGCTTCATAAAAACTCCTTTCTGAGAAACATTGTCTTATACAGATCTTTGTGATTTTTCATTGCCTTCATTATAATCCAAGATGTAAGCAGAGACAAGGCAAAAGTATATCAGATGTGCACAGAAGAATATGGCATGGGATGCATGACGTGCACATCGCAGCAAGAATGTCAGAGGTATTCTTGAAATAAGAAACAATATAGAATATATAAAAATTTCATATGTTTCACGTGAAACATTGCTTTACATAATTCTGTTTATCCAGTACAATGGGTTAGAACATACAGAAAGCGATGATAAAATGGTAAAAGAGTATTTAAAGGAAAAAGCAGACAGTCTGACAGCCGAAAAAGAACGGTTGACAGCTCAAAAGGAAAGGCTTGACGGGATACGTGAGCGCCTTCACAAAAGCATAGACGAGGTGCAAAAAAAGGAAGACGTTGATTTTGAAATTTTTCGCCGCGGGCAGATATGCGTGTGTCTAAGGAGATGCTGAATGAGATGCATCAGCAGATGAATGATGTCAAAAGGCAGCAGGCACAGACAGCGAGGGAACTGGAAGAGGTAACGGCAAAGCTGGACAAGTTTCTGTACATGCTCGAAGAGGTGCAGAATCTGCCGGATTAATATTTCATATGTTTCACGTGAAACATTTCCAGGATTTTGGAATGCTTAAGACTGGATATCTAAAAAAAGAAGTGCTATAATTGAAAAATACTTTGTGTTCAGGGCAAATGCACGTGAAACAAAGCAGCATCTGGTATGAACTGGAAACGAAAGGGGAATATTTAATGGAAAGAACTATCGTAGTCGCCAACCAGAAGGGTGGTGTAGGCAAAACAACAACAGCGATCAATCTGGCAGCTTCTCTGGCAGAACTGGGAAAGAAGGTACTGGTAGTGGATATGGACCCACAGGGAAATACTACCAGCGGACTGGGAATTGACAAAGAGCAGGCAGAAAATACGGTGTACGAGCTGATGCTGGAAGAGTGTTCCGTAGAGGATGCGATTATGGAAAGTGAGTATGAAAATCTGAGTGTTCTTCCGTCAAATATCAATCTGGCAGCAGCAGAGATCGAGCTGGTGGGAGCAGAGGAAAAGGAATATATTTTAAAGAAAGCAATCGATAAAGTAAAGAAAAACTATGACTTTGTGCTGATCGACTGTCCACCTTCTTTAAGTATGCTGACTATCAATGCAATGTGTGCGGCAGATACGGTACTCGTGCCGATTCAGTGCGAATATTATGCACTCGAGGGACTGTCTCAGCTGATCCACACAATCAATCTTGTCCAGGATCGACTGAACCCGGATCTGGAAATCGAAGGCGTGGTATTTACCATGTACGATGCAAGAACCAATCTGTCTCTTCAGGTGGTGGAAAACGTAAAAAATAATCTTAATCAGAATATTTATAAGACAATTATCCCAAGAAATGTAAGATTAGCAGAGGCACCGAGTTATGGAATGCCGATCACCAGATATGACAAGCGTTCTACCGGAGCAGAAAGCTACCGCAGACTTGCCGAAGAGGTAATTCATAGAGGAGAGGAAGAATGGCTGTAAGAAAAGCAGGGCTTGGTAAGGGACTGGACTCCCTGATCCCGGAGCATAGCGTAAGAAGAAAAGCGGAAAAAACGGAGCAGAAACCGGAAAAAAATGAGCTTCTTCTGAAGATAACAGATATTGAACCAAACAGAGAACAGCCGCGAAAAAATTTCGATGAGGACGCGTTGATGGAACTGTCGGATTCCATCAAACAATTTGGAATTATCCAACCGCTGATTGTTCAGAAAAAAGAGGATCATTACGAGATCATAGCAGGGGAACGCAGATAGCGTGCGGCAAAGATGGCAGGGTTAAAAGAGGTTCCGGCTATTATCAAGAGTTATACAGATCGGGAAATCCTGGAGATTTCTCTGATTGAAAATATTCAGCGGGAAAATTTAAATCCAATCGACGAAGCAAGAGCTTATAAAAAGCTGCTCACCGAGTTTCATCTGAAGCAGGATGAAGTGGCGGAGCGTGTTTCCAAGAGCAGAACGGCAGTGACCAATTCCATGCGTCTTCTGAAGCTGGATGAGAGAGTACAGCAGATGGTGATCGATGAAATGCTCACGACCGGCCATGCGAGAGCGTTGATTTCTATTGAAGACCGAGATCTGCAGTTCCAGATGGCAAATCAGATCTTTGATAATAAATTAAGTGTCAGAGAGACAGAAAAACTGGTCAGAAAGCTGGGCGAAGAAAAGGAAGAAACCACAAAAACAAAAAAGAACCGGATGTAGAGATCATTTACCGGGATCTGGAAGAAAAGGTAAAAGAAATACTCGGTACAAAAAAGTACAGATCAGTCACAAAAAAGAATAATAGCGGAAAAATTGAGATTGAGTATTATTCCAATGAAGAACTGGAGAGGATCATTGAACTGCTGGAAAGCGTTCAGAATCATTAAAATTAAATAAGGAATGGAGGGAAAATATGGGGATTTTTGATGCGATAGGCATTGATGCAGGTATCGTGCTGATCATTGTAATTCTGATACAGCTTGTACTGATTTTTTTCCTGGTCAAGCAGTCCATGAAGCTGGCAAGACTTACGAATAAGTATAAAATGTTCATGCGTGGAAAAGATGCGATATCCCTGGAAAAAGCATTTGAAAAGAAATTCGAAGAAGTAGATGCCATGACAGAAGCAGTAAAATATCAGGCGGATGAGATTTATAAATTAAAAGAAATCCAGAAAATGACACTGAACAAAACTGCAATCGTAAAATATGATGCATTCAAAGATGTCGGCGGCAAATTAAGTTTTGCACTTGCAATGCTGGATAAAGAGAACAGCGGATTTGTATTAAATGCGATCCACAGCAGAGAAGGCTGTTATACTTATGTCAAAGAAATCGTAAAAGGCGAGTCTTATATCGTGCTTGGCGAAGAAGAAAAAAGAAGCACTGCGTCAGGCTGTAAATGCACACAACGATATCGGATAACGTCAGGTATTAAAACAGAAAGTGTTTGCACAGAAGGACACAAAGTCACTTTACGAGGCAGATTACATGTGTTAAAATCGGAAAAGAAGTGACCCGTGATCCAGAGGGTCTTGAGTTGAAATAAAATGAAATAAAAGAAAAGGACGATAAAAAATGTTAGACATTAAATTTGTGAGAGAAAATCCGGATGTTGTAAAACAGAATATCCACAACAAATTTCAGGATAAAAAACTGCCGCTGGTAGATGAAGTACTGGAGCTGGACAAGAGAAACCGTGAGATCAAACAGGAAGTAGAAGCTCTGCGTGCAGAAAGAAAACAAACTGTCCAAAGAGATCGGCGGCCTGATGAAACAGGGTAAAAAAGAAGAGGCAGAGGAAGTAAAACGTCAGGTCAGCAAGTGCTGACCGTATCAACGAACTTTCCGCAGAAGAAGCTGAAGTAGAAGAAAAACTGAAAACAAACATGATGGTTATCCCGAACATCATCGATCCGTCTGTGCCGATCGGAAAAGATGACAGCGAAAACGTAGAGATCGAACGCTTCGGTGAGCCGGTTGTTCCGGATTTTGAAATCCCGTACCATACAGAAATCATGGAATCTTTCAACGGTATCGACCTAGACAGCGCAAGAAAAGTTGCCGGAAATGGCTTCTACTACCTGATGGGCGATATCGCAAGACTGCATTCCGCAGTGATCGCATACGCACGTGATTTCATGATCAACCGTGGATTTACTTACTGCGTACCGCCATTTATGATCCGCAGCAACGTAGTTACCGGCGTTATGAGTTTTGCCGAGATGGATTCCATGATGTACAAAATCGAAGGCGAAGATCTGTATCTGATCGGAACCAGCGAACATTCTATGATCGGTAAATTCATCGACACAATCATTCCGGAAGAAGAGCTGCCGAAGACGCTGACCAGCTATTCTCCATGTTTCAGAAAAGAAAAAAGGTGCACACGGCATCGAAGAGCGAGGTGTATACCGTATCCACCAGTTTGAAAAACAGGAGATGATCGTAGTATGTGAGCCGGAAGAATCCAAACTGTGGTATGACAAGCTGTGGCAGAATACGGTAGATCTATTCCGCAGCATGGATATTCCGGTTCGTACGCTGGAATGCTGTTCCGGTGACCTGGCAGACCTGAAAGTAAAATCAGTGGACGTAGAAGCATGGTCTCCAAGACAGAAGAAATATTTCGAAGTAGGAAGCTGCTCAAACTTAGGTGACGCTCAGGCACGCCGTCTGAAAATCCGCATAAATGGTGAGAATGGCAAATATTTCGCACATTCCTTAAATAATACTGTAGTTGCACCACCTCGTATGCTGATTGCGTTCTTAGAGAACAACCTTCAGGCAGACGGAAGCGTAAAGATTCCAAAGGTACTTCAGCCATATATGGGCGGCATGAAAGTGATTGAAAAGAAATAATAGAGGTGGCATAATTGCATAATTATCTGCGAGCAATCGGATTTAGCAATCTGCAGAATGAAAAAAGATATAAAAGAAATCCTCACCGAGGTTTTCCACGATTTTGACGAAAGAGAAGTTTCAAGAGAAGGGAAAAACAAAGCTTTTGTAGAGTATACAAAAAGCTTTGGTGAAAATATGGGAATCAAGATGTGCGGCATCATGGATACGGATGGTTTCCATCAGGAGTATTATTTCCCATATTTTCAGGGAAAAGATATCAGCAGCAAAGAAGATCTGATCATTGAACGCCATGCGGCAAGAGAATCCTTTGCCGGTGTCTGCGAAGATGTAAGGATCGGTGTTTCGGTTATTTTCTATTTACAGAATGCCGCAAAATATAAAAAGGAAATGCTGCTCGGACATCTGTTGAGTGATAAGATCAGCACGAGCTTTTCCGGACTTTCCCTGAAAATTTTATTTCCAGTACAGAAGGCGGAGCCGCGTGTCACTGCGACAGGAAGTGATTCGGCAAATCAGAGGCACAAAATGATCGCAGCCGCAAGACAGGGTGATGCAGAGGCAATCGAAAGCCTGACATTGGAAGATATTGATACTTATGCGGCAGTCAATCAGAGGATTTTAAAAGAAGATCTTTTCAGCATTGTAGACACACTCTTTATGCCGTATGGCCTGGAATGTGATCATTATCAGGTCATGGGAAACATTAAGGATGTTGAAAAACAGTGAATAAATATACAAAAGAAACCATTTATCAGCTCAGGCTGGAGTGCAACGATATGAACCTGGATGTCTGTATTAACAAAGAGGATCTGCTCGGTGAGCCGGAGGTCGGAAGAAGATTTAAAGGTACTATATGGCTTCAGGGACATATCAATTTCGCAAATTAAGTGTGGACGCATAAAAAAGGCTGTGCTATAATAAAAAAGCTGGCAGCTTTGGCTGCCAGGCACACTGGTGTCGTCATAGCTCAGCTGGATAGAGCACTCGCCTCCTAAGCGAGGGGTCGGAGGTTCAAATCCTCTTGGCGACGGGCTTCAAAGCGTTCGAAAATGTTAGCTGGATTAGCTGACAACGAACGCTTTTGTTATTTTCTAATCACGTTCGTGACACAAAATTCCATTCAAAATGATCAATTTCCAGCTAACGCAATCCGATTTTTGTTAGCTGACAGCTAATCAAAATTACCGGTTTGCAAACATGGGTTTTAGGAAGTTCAGCTAACATTTGGGTTCCGCTCTGTTGTCACCCCTTATTCGGGGATGTAAATCAGAGAAAAGGCGGGAAAAGAAACAATCTCTCCCAAACTTGCAAACATGAATTAGCTGAAACAGTATTCAATTCTATTAGCTACAGCTAATGGTCAAACAGCAATGTCTGTTTGGAACTTTACTATCTATAAAAGTTCCAGGCAGGCATTTTTTAGTGTCCTGAATCCTGGAGGAAAGGAGTCAAGATGACTGAACCAAACAGGCAATCAGGAGAAAACGAAGAAAGAATCATAGAAATTGAGATTGAGCGTCTTCGACCGTTCAAAGAGCATCCGTTTCAGGTGAAAGATGATAAGGAAATGTTTCTTCTGCAGGAAAGCATTGAGAAGTATGGAATATTAAATCCGCTGATCGTCAGACCGGTACCGGATGGCTACTATGAGATCATATCCGGACACAGAAGAAAACATGCTGCGGAGAAACTTGGATACCGTAAAGTACCGGTGATCATCCGGGTATTAAGTGAAGATGATTCCATTTTAAGCATGGTAGATTCCAATCTTCACAGAGAACGGATCAGCTACAGTGAAAAAGCTTTTGCTTACAAATTAAAGAATGACGTATTGAAAAGAAAAAGTGGTCGAAAAAAGAGCCAAGTTGACCACAAAACACCAAGAAAGCGGGCGATAGAGATTATCAGCGAGGATTGTGGTGATAGCCCAAAACAAGTACAGCGTTATATCTCACTGACAAAACTGATACCGGAAATGTTGCAGAAACTGGATGATGAGATTATTTCTTTTTGTCCGGCTGTAGAGATAGCAGCATTAAGTGAAAAAGAGCAAAAGGAATTGCTTGTAGCAATGGAGTATGCACAGGCAATCCCATCACTCTCACAGGCCCAGAGGATCCGGCAACTGAGTAAAGAAAAACAGTTGTCACTGGAAAAGATGGAAGAAATCATGTGTGAAGTGAAAAAGGGTGAGATCACAAGAGTGGCATTCACAAACGAGCAGTTGCACAAGTATTTTCCAAATTCTTATACACCGGCAATGATGAAACGGGAAATACTGGCACTGTTGAAATTATGGAAAAAAGAATCATGGGAAAGTTAAAGGAGGAAGAAATCATGTGTAAAGTTATATCCGTAGTAAACCAGAAAGGTGGCGTCGGAAAGACCACAACAACCGTAAATGTAGGCATTGGACTGGCAAGAGAAGGTAAGAAAGTGTTGCTGATCGACGCGGATCCACAGGGAAGTTTAACCGCAAGTCTTGGATATGAGGAACCGGATGATCTTCGCATCACATTGGCAACGATCATGATGGATGTCATCAACGAAGAAGAAATCTCTCTGGAAGATGGGATTTTACATCACCAGGAAAATGTAGATCTTCTTCCGGCAAATATTGAGCTTTCCGCATTGGAAGTAACGATGGGAAATGTTATGAGCAGAGAAATGATCATGAAGGAATATATCGATGCGATAAGATGCCGATACGATTATATCCTGATCGACTGTATGCCGAGCCTTGGTATGATGACAATCAATGCACTGGTCTCTTCCGATTCCGTGCTGATACCTGTGCAAGCCGCATATCTGCCGGTGAAAGGGCTTCAGCAGCTGATTAAGACCATTCTTACAGTAAAGAAAAGACTGAACCGGAAACTGGCGATTGAGGGCATTCTGTTGACTATGGTTGATTTCAGAACCAATTACGCAAGGGACATTGCATCAAGAGTACATACAACCTACGGAAGTCAGATCGAGGTATTTGAAAATGTGATTCCGATGTCTGTAAAAGCAGCTGAGACCAGTGCAGAGGGAAAAAGTATCTACATGCACTGCCCGAAAGGAAAAGTTGCCGAAGCATATAAGAACTTAACACAGGAGGTTTTGAAAAATGAAAAATAGAAGTGGAGAAAAGATTAAACTGGCAAGCATTGATGAACTGCTGGGTGTGGTAAATGAAGAATCTGCAATGGAGATAGAAATCAGTAAGATCCATCCGTTTAAAAATCATCCGTTCAAGGTGCTGGATGATGAAAAGATGCAGGATCTGGTTGAAAGTGTAAGGATCAATGGAGTACTGACACCGGTACTGCTTCGAATGGATGATAATGAAGAATATGAAATGGTATCCGGTCATAGAAGAATGCATGCAGCACAGCTTGCAGGACTGACGACTATTCCGGCAATCGTAAGAGAATTATCGGATGATGATGCGGTGATTGCGATGGTGGACGCTAACATTCAGCGAGAGGAACTGTTACCGAGTGAGAAAGCATTTGCATATAAGATGAAAATGGATGCTATGAGAAGAACAGCAGGTCGTCCGACAAAGAAAATCCCCGACAAAATGTCGGGAATTATGAGACGGCAGATCTCATTGGAAAGGATAATGGAGAAAGTCGACGACAGGTTCAAAGATATATTCGCCTCACGGAATTAATACCAGAACTTTTAGATCTGGTAGATAAGAAAAAAGCTCCAATTTACAGTTGCTATTGATATCTCCTACATCGATAAGGAAGTACAAGAATGGATTTACGAATATATTAGTGACACTGGATTTATTAAGCCAAAGCAGATTGCAGCACTCAGAAATCAGCTGAATGATGGGCCAATCAATCAGATTCAGATGTTATCAATTTTCAATAACTGTGTGATAGCAAAGAAAGTATCCCGGTCTCTTACCTTCTCAGAAAAGAAACTGACAAAGTACTTTCCGGATGATTATACAGCCAAAGATATGGAACAGGTGATTGAATCATTATTAGAAAAATGGATGCAGGAACAGTCCTGTTAAGGATAGAAAAAGCTAAGAAAACAATGTCAAAGAAGTTTAAAAAAAGGACTTCTTAGCAGAAAATGAAAGGAGGAAATTATGGAGAAAAAAAAGACATTTAATTATTTTTACGGTACCGAAGCTGATCAGTTCAGCTTCTACCGCATACCAAAAAAAGCATTATTTACAGACAGCTATTTTAAAGATTTATCGAGCGATGCTAAAATTTTATATGGACTGATGTTGGATCGAATGTCTCTTTCCATCAAGAATCAGTGGTTTGATGACAAAAACAGAGCATATATCTACTTTTCCATCGAAGATATCATGGAATTACTGAACTGTGGCAGAAATAAAAGCCATCAAATCCATGAGAGAACTGGATGATGAAACCGGAATTGGTTTGATTGAAAAACGCAGACAGGGATTTGGAAAGGTGAACGTTATCTACGTGAAAACCTTTATGCCCGAGAAAACAGATGAGAAAAAAAATTTGAAGAGGAATTAAAGAAGTTTAAAAAACAAACTTCTGTGGAAAATGAGGAATCTACAGAAGTTTAAGTTTCAAACTTCATGAAGTCCCAAAATCAAACTTCATGAAGTCCCAAAATCAAACTTCTAGAAGTCCCGAAAACAAACTTCAAGAAGTTTACATTTCAAACCCTAATAATACTAATCTTAGTGATACTGAAATGAATGATAATAAATCTAATCAAATCGTATCTGCAGATGAGAATCGATCCGATGGCGATAACCGCTCTGATGATTATCAGGCTTATGAAAACCTTGTCAAAGAGACCATTGATTATGAATCACTGGAAGTAACCCATCATGACGATATGCGACAGGTAGATGAAATCGTGAACCTGATCGTAGAAACTGTGATGTGTAAAAACGACAAGATATTGATTGCCAGCAATTGGTATCCGGCATCACTGGTGAAGAAAAAAAATTTCTGATGCTGACCTATTCACATATCGAGTATGTCTTACACTGTATGAGTGGTAACACCACAAAGGTGAAGAATATCAAGAAATATTTGTTAGCAGCCCTGTTTAATGCACCGTCAACGATGAACGGGTATTATCAGGCAGAGGTGAACCATGATATGCCAGGACTGGTAAGATAGGAGGTGCACATGTTTATTTTAAAATTTGCTGGGAAGATATTATTACTGCCGGTATGGCTGATCCTTTTTGTGATCGGCTTGGCAGTGAAAATGACAGTACATACTTATGCGGTTGTCAGAGGGATCCTTGGGTTTATTTTCACTTTGTTGATTATAGCGACTGCATACTGTTATCATGACTGGGTACAGGTTGCATTTCTGTTTGTGCTGAGTGTAATTCTGTATCTGATCCTGTTTGCAGGAATATTTGTAGATACTGTACTGGACATGACAAGAGAACGTATTATTGATTTTATTATATCGTGAGGAGGATATGAAAATGAGCGAAAACAATGATTATATTCAGTTACCACCACTTAAAAAAGACACACCATCCGATGTGGTAGCATTTATGTGGGAGTACCTGAAAGTACCGGAGAATTCAAGAGAAAAAGTTAAGAATCTACTTAAAGATGCAAATGAAAATAGAGTAAAATTAAGTCATCAGGCACCAACCCTGTATGATGTTGTCCCAAAAGAAGAAATTGCTGAATTTGAAGAGCTTATGCGCAAAACCATAGCTGACATTGTATCAGAATCCAGTAGCGTTGCCTGTTGGGTGTATGTGCAGAAATACGTGAAACAGAAAACTCTTGACGAAATGCTGCAAGAATTGCCAGACGTAAGTCAATTCATCCTAGCTATGAATACCTGGTTTGAAAAACTGATGGAGAAATAATCTAGGAAAATAGTTTAAAGTTTACATGTTATGATCATGTATGAAGTTGGAACAAAATAAAAGAATTGTGCTATACTATTGTTCAAGAAAAAAACTCATTGACATATTTCAATCTATTTAGGAGGATAAACGATCATGTGTACAGCAGCAACTTATAAAACAAAAGATTTTTACTTTGGACGAACCCTCGATTATGAATTCTCTTATGGTGATCAGATAGTAATTACACCACGTAATTATGCGTTTAATTTTCGCCATGTTGGCGATATGAAAAATCATTATGCAATTATTGGAATGGCTCATGTTGCTGAGGATTATCCTTTGTATTATGATGCGATGAATGAAAAAGGAGTGGCAATGGCAGGTCTGAATTTTGTCGGAAATGCTGTTTATTCCGAGGTTCAACCAGATGTGGAAAATATCGCACAGTTTGAATTTATTCCGTGGATTTTAAGTCAGTGTTCTTCTTTAGTTGAAGTTCGCGAGCTTCTTGAACGAATTAATATTGTTAATACTCCTTTCAGCGAGCAATTGCCATTAGCACAATTACATTGGATCATTTCTGATGAGAATGAGTACAGCAGATGTTTCAACTAAATAATGATATGTAATTATCTCCTAAACAGCCCAGAAATACTTTCTGCGAAAATTTGGCTCTTGATGTATATATTAGAGGTATGGGAGGATTAGGTCTTCCGGGAGATTTCTCATCTTCTTCACGTTTTGTACGTGTAGCTTTTACAAAGGTAAATGCAATTTCAGGTGAATCAGAGGAAGAAAGCGTTAGCCAATTCTTCCACATTCTCGGATCTGTGGATCAGCAAAGAGGATGTTGCGAAGTGACTGATGGAAAATATGAAATCACATTGTATACATCTTGTTGTAATGTTACAAAAGGTATTTATTATTATAATACTTATGAAAACCATCAGATCAGTGCAGTAGATATGCATGTAGAAAATCTGGATAGTGATAAAATGATTTGTTATCCAGTAATTCAAGGAGAACGAATCAACTATCAAAATAAATAATGTTTTGAAATCAGGGATGAGGTAGAAAGGAAGGTTCCATGACAAAAGATGAAGTAAAAAAAAACTAGGATGGACAGTCCGGAATCACTACAGTTTTTAAATAATGCTACAAAATTTTATAATTTAATGATGATGTATCGTTGTGCTATTCGGGAGATACAAACTAAACTTGAGGTTTTGGATGATGAATTTTCAGTTGAGAACAATCGAAATCCTATTTCTTTTATAAAAACAAGAATTAAGCAGCCCAATAGTATTTACGATAAACTGCAGAAGATGGGATATGAATTTACAACAGAAAATATACAGACATATCTCAATGATGTAGCAGGCGTTAGAATAGTTTGTGCGTTTATTGACGATATTTATATGATATCAGATTTGATTACCCAACAGGATGATATTAAAGTTATTGAAATAAAAGATTATATAAAAAATCCAAAATCGAATGGTTATCGAAGCTATCTTGTTGAAATACCAGTATTTTTTTGCTAAGGGTAAAACACCTATGCGTGTAGAATTACAGATTCGAACCAATGGTATGGATTTCTGGGCAACATTGGAACATCAACTTCGCTATAAAAAAGGAATTGAAGAAATGCCTGGCTATGATGAGATAAGTGAAGAATTACTTCATTCTGCAAAAGCTATCATTGAAGCAGATAATGAAATGCAGAGAATAAAAAGACAAAATTGGTATGTTCCACGAAATTTAAGCAGAAATTTGATCGAGTAGAAAGGTTGGAATATATATGAAACAAGATACTTTAGAAGGAAAAGCGAAAACAAAAAACTGGAGTAAAACGATTGTGTTTTTCCATAGTCTGCATTCTTCTAGAAGTGATTTTTATTATTACTATCGTAACACGCTTGAATGAATATGCAGAAATCATAAATTTATTTACAAGGATTTTGAGTGGGATCTTGGTTTTGGGATTGTACGCATCAAATAAGACATCCTCTATGAAAATGCCTTGGGTCATCTTAATTCTAATTTTCCCAATTATGGGTGTAGGCCTGTATTTGCTGATTGGTTTGAATGGTGGCACACATAAAATGCGTGAGCGATATGCAGAAATTGATAGCAAATTGTTACCAATGCTTCCGGACAGTCAGGAGTGTTTGAGCAGAATAAAAGAAACAATTCCGAAAGCAGGAAATATAGCAAGTTACATACAAAGAAATTCGCGGTATCCAATCTATCAGAATACGGATATCAAGTATTTTGATGAAGCAGTGAAGGGATTAGAGGCACAGCTTAAGGATTTGGAGAAAGCACAAAAGTTTATATTTATGGAATATCATGCGATAGAAGACGCTGAAGCATGGCATAAGATTCAAGATGTTCTGGAAGAGCGAGTAAAAGCAGGTGTGGAAGTTAGAGTACTCTACGATGATATGGGTTCTATAGGCTTTATTAACACAGATTCTGTGAAAAAAATGGAGGCAATAGGAATTCATTGCCGTGTATTTCATCCGTTTATGCCAGGCTTAAATCTATTTTTGAACAATCGTGATCACAGAAAAATAACAGTAATTGATGGAAAAGTTGGATTTACAGGTGGATATAATCTTGCAAATGAATACTTTAATTATACGCACCCGTATGGACAGTGGAAAGATACAGGTATTCGTTTAGAAGGAGATGCTGTTCAGTCGCTTACGGTGACATTTTTGGAAATGTGGAATGCAGTAAGTGATAAGGATGCTAATGATTCTGATTTTAGTAAATACCTTTTTCCACTATGATTATGCGGCACAGCAAACTGGGTTTGTTCAACCTTATGCAGACAGCCCTATGGATAATGAGCAAGTCGGAGAAGAAGTTTATATCAGTATGATAAATAAAGCTGAAAAATATTGTTGGTTTATGACTCCATATCTAATCATAACAGATGAAATGACGCATGCGTTATGTCTGGCTGCTAAGCGAGGGGTAGACGTAAGAATTATCACACCTGGTATCCCTGATAAAAAATTCATTTATAATATAACTCGTTCTTTTTATCATGGATTAGTTAAACATGGTGTTCGTGTTTATGAGTGGACTCCTGGTTTCTGTCATGCAAAAATGAGTGTGGCAGATGACTGTATGGCAACTTGTGGAACAATTAATCTGGATTATCGAAGCTTATATCACCATTTTGAAAACGGCTGTTTTATGGTAGATTGTCAGGCAGTTGTGGAAATAAAAAATGATCTGATAAGAACGATGGGAGAATGTCGTGATGTGACAGACCAATATCAAACCGGACGAAGTGCATATTTGCGACTGGGACAATTATTTATGAGATTATTTGCTGGATTGCTATAAGAATCTGATGAAACGACCTTTCAAAAAACAGTTGATTTAGAAGTTAACTGTTTTTGAAAGGCCGTTTTTGCTATATCTAACAGTCTGTTGTACAAAGAAAATTTTGCATGGATGAAAAAAACAAACCTTGTTGAGGTTAAATTGAGATTGACTTTGTATTGTATAAGTATGAAATAAAAAGGAATCAGGTGATGTACAATGAAAAAGCATAAAATATGTAAAAATCCTTCTTGTTATACTGTCAATTTTTTTATGTGTGGCTTTTTATGAATTGATCGGAATCTGCGTTGCATATAAAAAGCAGCCGGAAGTGTCCAATACAACCAAAAAAGAAACAAAAAATGGGTCATGGAACGAATGCAGTGAAAATACAGAACGGGCAGTAATCATAGAAAAGAATCCAGAAGCGCTTTTACAAAGAGTGCGTTTGATCAAGAATGCAAAAAAGGAAATTATTCTTTCTACTTTTGCATTTAAATCCGATGAAAGTGGAAAATTGATTTTAGGAGCACTGCATGATGCGGCAGACAGAGGGGTACATATTCGTCTGTTAGTAGATGGAATGGAGAGCTGGATTGATATGGAAGGGAATCCGTATTTCTATGGATTATCTTCCCATGAGAATGTTGAAATTAAACTATATAATAAAGCCAACCCGTTGAAACCATGGAAGATGATGGGTAGAATGCATGATAAATATTTGATTGCAGATGGTAAGACATATATTCTTGGCGGAAGAAATACATACAATTATTTCCTGGGTGATTTTCCGGGACATAAGAACTATGACAGAGACGTGTTAGTGGTTTGCGATGAACCTGAGAAAGAAAATTCAGTTAACCAGTTGTTAGAGTATTTTGAAACGATATGGGAACAAGAAGACAGTGGTTATTTTCATGACAATAAAAAAACTGGCAAATAGAAAATCTGTAAAGAACGCAGTTTTAGAGCTGCAGAACGGCTATCAGAAATATTTTGAAGAGAATAAGGAAAGAATCTGCGATACCGATTACACGGACGAAACTTTTGAGACAGAAAAGATTGCATTAGTGTCAAATCCTATTCACACAGGTTCCAAAGAACCAGTAGTGTGGTATCAGTTGGGAGAATTGATGAAAAATGCAAAAAATCGTGTGAAGATCCACACGCCATATATTATCTGTAATGATATGATGTATAATACATGGGAGGAGATTGCAGAGAACGTTTCAGATTTTTCTATCATGACCAATTCGGTTGCGAATAATGGAAATCCATTTGGGGCTGCCGATTATGCGAAAAACAGAAATAGAATCTTAAGTACAGGAATTAATATCTGGGAATATGAAGGCGGTTATTCATACCACGGAAAAAGTATTCTGATTGACGATGATCTGTCTGTAATCGGTTCCTTTAATATGGACATGAGAAGTGCATATCTGGATACGGAACTGATGCTTGTAATTCGCAGTAAAGATATTAATAAACAGTTGGAAGAGGGCATGATGGAATATGAAAGAGTGTCCCGCCAGGTATTGGAAGATGGAACCTATCGTGATCCATATCATGTAGAGCCAATCGAATTAACAAAGAAACGTCAGAGAAAAAATTTTTTTGGTACAGCATCTGCTTGGATGGGCAAGGTATCTGTTTTAATAAGGAGGAAGGAAAACGTGTTTCAAATATTAATTGTAGAAGATGATAAAGAATTAAGCCAGCTATTCCAAAAAGTGCTTGAGAAGAATGGATATCAGGTCAAAAGTGCATCGGATGGAGCACTGGCATTAGAAGTATTGGATAAGGAATATATTGATCTGATCATTTCTGATATTATGATGCCGGTTATGGATGGTTATGAACTGGTGTCAGAACTTCGCTCAGCAGGATATCAGATACCTGTGCTTATGATCACTGCGAAAGGTTCCTTTGATGATATGCGTCAGGGATTTCTTTCGGGAAGTGACGATTATATGGTAAAACCGGTAAATGTGAATGAAATGGTTTTAAGAGTTGGAGCACTGCTTCGCCGTGCACAGATACTGAATGAACACAAAATTGTGATCGGTTCAACAGAGTTTGATTATGATGCAATGACGGTTATAACTGATAAGGAAAGTCTTGTTTTGCCTAAAAAAAGAATTCCTGCTTTTATATAAGCTTGCAGCTTCGCCAGGCAGAACATTTACAAAACAACAGTTGATGGATGAAGTATGGGGATACGAGACGGAGGCAGACCCACATACGATAGAGGTACATATAGGAAGAATCAGAGAGCGTTTTAAAGATAACCCTGATTTTGAAATCGTAACAATGCGTGGAATTGGATACAAGGTGGTGAAAAAAAATAATGGAACAAAAGAAAAAAAAAAAAGGATTGCGGATCCGATCCTGTCTGACTGGTGCAATCTGGCTGGCACTTGTATTTTCAACAGTCGTATCTGCTTTATTATTTGTTTTTTTGAATCATTTTTTTTATCTGCCGGGCAGCATACCTGTGATTGGCTGGCTTTTGATTTTCAATACATTGATTGCAGGGCTGATCACTTCCTTTATCAATGCAAAATTACTGGAACCAATTACCAGACTCAGTCAAGCAATGAAGGAAGTTTCGCAGGGAGATTTTGAACAGCACTTGGAAACGAACAGCCGTATAGCAGAAATTGGAGAATCTTATCAAAGTTTTAACGTTATGACAAAAGAACTTCGTGCAACAGAGGTGCTGCAGATGGATTTTGTATCTAATGTTTCTCATGAGTTTAAGACCCCGATTAATGCCATTGAAGGGTATACAATGCTGCTTCAGGGAGAAGAACTGTCTCCGGATCAAGAGGAATATGTAGAAAAAATCTTATTTAACACCCAAAGACTTTCCGGATTGGTTGGTAATATTTTGCTGTTATCCAAGTTAGAGAATCAGAATATACCAATGAAAAAAACAGAATATCGTCTGGATGAACAGATCCGCCAGGCATTTCTTTCATTGGAAACAAAATAGACAGAAAAAGAAATTGGTTTTCAGGTAGAATTGGAGGAAGTTAAATATACTGGGAATGAAGGACTTTTTATGCATATCTGGATAAATCTTTTGGATAATGCGATTAAGTTCAGCCCTTCAAAGGGGACAATTACGATGTTTCTGAAACAAGAACAGGATTCTAGTTCATTCTGGAAGATGAAGGACCAGGAATAGAGGATGATGTAAAAAATCCAGAATATTTGACAAGTTCTATCAGGTAGATGGATCTCATAAAGCAGAAGGAAATGGCCTAGGTCTTGCACTTGTAAAACGGATTGTAGATAGTGCCGGAGGAACAATCAAAGCAGAAAACCGTGAATATGGTGGATGCAGATTTGTTGTAGAGCTTCCAATACAGAAAGATGAGGCCATATAAGTTTAAGAAAAACAGATAGAGGAGGAATTACATGACATTTTATCAGGAATTGCAGTTAAATCAGGCAGGTTCTAAAAAATCTGTTGAAAAAAGAGTGAAACAGTGAAAAGAAAAATCATATCATATACTGGTATATTTGGTAAAGATAGCTGTTACAATGGCATTTTGTTTTTTATTTTTGTTACTATTTTCAGTATCTTATTTGGAAATGAGAATAGTATTGTGGGTGTAGTAGTTTTATTATGCCTTATGGTATTTCGGAATGCGGATCTGGGGATCCACACCGGACAATCTACGATGCTTTTGGCTTTGTTCTTTGTAATTATGACTGTATGTCCGCATTTAGCAAATCAGTTTTCACCGGTATTGGGAATGCTGTTAAATATTGCGGCACTGGCTGTGTTGATTCTGTTCGGATGCCATAATCCATTCATGTTTAATCAATCTACATTGGTTCTTGGGTATCTACTGCTATATGGTTATGATGTTACGGGAAAAAGCTATCAGATGCGATTAGTCGGAATGGCTTTAGGTGCAGCACTTACCTGCTTCGTATTTTATCGAAATCATAAAAACAGAACTTATAAAAAAAATCTGAAAGATCTGATACAAGAATTTGATATCACTTCTTCCAGAACAATGCACTACAGAGTCCGTAAAAGGATTGTCGGAAATATTGCAGGTGTTATATGTTTTACAGTATTATATTTTCTGCTTCCTTCGTCAATCTATGCATATATAGGAATTCTTGGTGGAATCGGTGTAGGATTTCAAAATAATCCAGGTCTTCGTTCTGAACCATATCTTCGATCTCCTCATCATTAATCAGCACCAGATTGGATCGGAGTTGATGGGCAAAAAAAAAAAAGTATTTTTATTTGAAAGTAAGGGGACTTGTAATAAGAATGTTAGGAAAAAGACAATCGAGCATGCAAAAGTACAATTAAATAATGTGGGTTCAATTAAGGATACATCAACAAACCAGATGTATTACCCACAAAAAGATAGCAAACATGTAATTTGTTCATGTTTTGACGCATACTCTGGTATAGATAAAGTATGGAATATACATGATGTGGATCCAGAAGGAAAGGGAGAAGTTAACTTAGAAATTAATTTTGATAAAGAATGCTTTATGTATTATCAAGCATTTGTTTCGTATGTGGATTCATTAAATCAGGTATATCAATGTGAGTCTGTAAAAATCAAAAATACTATTGTTGGGTGTATGAAGATGAAAAATATTGTATTCTTGAAGAAATATATAATTCGATGAAATCAGGACAATTTAATGAACAGAATAGATATCGTAATTTTAATAATTATGTAAACGAACGTCTGTTATGAAGAGGGTATGGGGAGATCCCCATCAAGATAAAACCCATAGATGAACAGGATGCCAAGTGGCAATACTGTTAAACACGGGTGGATCTTGCTCTTATTTGTATCCCTCTGTATAACGAAATGTTCAGAGGCTGTTTTACAGTGGGGAAAAGAAAAAATATCAAAAAATTGATGATTAATGGTGAACTTGTGATAGAATGAAAAAAAGAGAAAAGCATAAAGGATGTAGTTATGGAGAATATTTGTTATGATTAGAAAGTTGCTGAACGGAGATATCGATAGAATTGCTGACATATGGTTAAAGACAAATCTGAAAGCCCATTATTTTATTTCCAATCAATACTGGAAAAGTAATTATGAATTAGTAAAAGAAATGATGTCACAATCCGAAGTCTATGTGTTTGAAGCAGATAAAATGATACAAGGATTTGTAGGACTAAATGATGAATATATATGATATTGTAAAGACATATTCGGAAAACACGCTTGGAAAGTTTTCAAAACATGATGCATTGGTTGCCTGCCCTAGCCTTGGAAGTTCTTCAGTAGAATCAGCACTTAAAAAGCTGGTTGATGAGGGGACTGTCATACGGACTGGAGCAGGAAGGAAAAAAAATGTATATGATGAAAAAAGAATAATTATTACGAGGATACATTAGAGATATAATATAAATATTGATAAAACTATTTACAAAAGTGGGGAATAAAAATGATATATCTGCACTTGCGGTTATTATCGCACATTATGTACCATTGCATGTGTCTACGGTTACGATGATCCTGAATGTGGTCTTATTGCTGATCGGATTTGTAACTTGCGGGAAAGAATTTGGGGCGAAGACGGTATATACGAGTATCTTGCTGCCAGTGTATCTGGCGGTATTTGAACATGTATTTCCGGATTTTGAATCACTGACGAACAGCAATGAGCTGGATGTGTTATGTTATATTCTGGTGGTAAGTATTGGTCTTAGCATTTTATTCAACATGAATGCGTCATCCGGTGGACTGGATATCGTAGCGAAGATCATGAACAAGTATCTTCACATCGAACTGGGAAAAAGCTATGTCAATTTCAGGAATGTGTGTGGCACTTTCGTCTGCTCTGATCTATGATAAAAAAGCGGTAGTGTTAAGTGTGCTTGGCACATATTTTAATGGTATTGTGCTGGATCATTTCATCTTTGGACAGAATGTAAAAAGACGAGTCTGCATTATTACAAAATACGAAGAAGAGGTACGACAGTTTATTTTACATGAGCTGCACAGTGGAGCGACATTCTATGAAGCGATGGGTGCTTATAATATGCAGAAGTACAGAGAGATTATTACGATTGTAGATAAGAGTGAATATCAGAAACTCATGAACTATATTGTCCAGAAAGATCCGGAAGCATTTGTAACGGTGTATACAGTATCTGATATGCGCTACAGACCGAAGGTGAGATCATTCTAGTTCGTAATGATAGATAATTGCCAAGAAGATGCCAATGGAAGGTTCTGTAGATAATAGATAAATAGGGAAAAACGTCACATGTGTGGCGTTTTTCTGTTAACAAGTATTTGAGGAAAAGTATTATGAAGATATATGTGGATGCCGATGCCTGCCCGGTGGTAGCCATCGTTGAACAGATCGCAAAAGAATATGAGATTCCGGTAACTCTTCTGTGTGATACGAATCATGTGTTATATTCGGATTACAGTGAGGTAGTGACGGTAGGAGCCGGAGCAGATGCTGTGGACTTTAAGCTGGTCAGTCTCTGCCATAAAGGTGATATCGTGGTAACACAGGATTATGGTGTCGCAGCAATGATTCTTGGAAAGGGAGCATATGGAATCCATCAGAATGGCAAATGGTATACGAATGAGAATATTGATCGTATGCTGATGGAAAGACATCTCGCGAAGAAAGCGAGAAATGCGAAGAAGAAGCATCATCTGAAAGGTCCGTCAAAAAAAGGACAGACGAAGATGACAGAAGATTTGCAGAATCATTTACCAGACTTGTGGAAAAGCGGTTGAAAACGGAGAATGAAGCGTGATAAAAATAAAAGAAGTGAAAGAGCAGAAGGCGATAAAAAAAGATGAAAGAAGATAAGAACGAATCAAGATGGGACAAGCTTTTGAATATTCGGACGATGGGACGAGATGACACTCATGCAGACCAGTATCGCTACCCTTACGAACCGACGCCGTATTCTGTGCTGGAAAGGCTGGCAAATGCAGGATATATCCGTAAGGGGAATATACTGCTTGATTATGGCTGTGGAAAAGGAAGAGTAGACTTCTTCCTGTCATATCAGACAAGATGTAAGTCTATCGGAATCGAATATGATGAGCGAATCTATGAGAAAGCAGCAGAGAATAAAAAAGATGCGGTATCGTCCGGAAGAGTGGAGATAGAACTTGCGAATGCGGAAGAATTTGCAGTACCGGAGACGGCAGACTGTATGTACTTTTTAATCCATTTTCGGTGGAGATATTAAGAAAAGTGATGGCAAGGATATTAGAATCTTATTATGCAGAGCCGAGACGGATTCAGTTATTCTTCTATTATCCGTCAGATGAGTATATATCGTATCTGATGACAGTGGAGGAGCTGATGTTCATAGATGAGATCGTATGTATGGATCTGTTCCCGGGAGAAGATCCAAGAGAGAAGATTGCAATATTCGAACTGGATTATATGGAATAGATATCCGGAAGAAAAGATAATGTGATATGATATAAAAAGTAACACAAGATATAAGGCAATACAAAAGAAGAGAGGCGAATCCTATGAAGACCAAATGGAAAGTAATCATTGCGGTAATTCTTGCCGTCGTAATCAGTGTCGGCTCGATATCCGCATACAAGTATATTACCAGCCCAAAAGAAGAAAAAGTATTCCACTGGAAACCACGCTTGAAGATGCGGCGGAACTGACTACCCAGAAGATGATCATCTCAGATGTATTCAAAAGCACAAAGGGTAATATCCCGCTGATCAACAAGAACAAATTCCTGGTGCAGTATAAGACAATGGTTACTGCTGGCCTGGATGTGAAAAAAGGCGAAGATTAAAGAAACAGATGATGAGATCAGAATCACTATCCCACATTGTACGATCAACGAAGATTCAATCAAGATCAAATCCAGTGATCTGAAAATCTATGACACGAATTTTGCAATCATGAGTATTGATAAAGAAGCTGTGATAGAAGTTGTCGCAGAAGCGGAAGAAAAGGCAAAGAAAAAAAAGGCCGAATCCGATGAATATGGTTTCCTTGATAATGCAGATGAGAATGCAAAGAAAGTGATCAAAGGCATGTTTGAAAATGTGGCCGGTGAAAGAAAGGTTGTTGTAGAATTTAAGTAATCACAGAATTTTAGTGATATAAGAGAATAAAATGCATAAAAGATCTTTCAACTTGTTTTTATACAAGATATGCTTTATACTCACATCTTTGACAGTTGTTTAGTCAAAAAGTGCCGCAACCCTTGTAAATACAAGGACTGTGGCACTTTGAGCTACATACACGAAATATAGTAATATTTTATCTTCGTTTACTTTTTTTCTGAATTCCTTTCATTTTCCGTTTTGTTATGAATTGATAGTCCGTTTTAAATCCGCAGGTTTCATGGAAATCATCAGTGATTTCCTGACGTTCATATACCGGCATGAAGCCCTGTTCTTCTAATGTACCTAATTTTCGGATGGTTTTGGAAGTACTTTTCCATTGGCATTTGCATTTTGTGTTTTGAAGATATAAAATAAATCTCTATAGAAGGAGAATAAGACAATGTCAAAAGATGAATATTTAATTACAGATGAGCCCCTTAAAGCACTGACAATATTTGCACTGCCGATGATTCTCGGCAGTTTTTTTCAACAAGTGTATAATATGGCTGATTCCATCATCGTTGGTCAGTTTGTTGGCTCATCTGCACTTGCGGCAGTCGGTGCCTGTGCTGCACTTACGAATGTCTTCATTTGTATAGCATTGGGTGCCGGTGTAGGTGCAGGTGTGCTTGTGAGCCGCTATTTTGGTGCCAGAGATTACGGCAAAATGAAAACAATTGTGTCAACATCATTGATCAGTTTCCTGATTCTAAGCATACTTCTGGGTGTCTTTGGATTTTGTTTTTCCCATTCGATGATGAGTTTATTACAGACACCTGCGGATATAT